>Ga0315902_10010874_pt1 | contig 12017 bp, 26 predicted proteins | sample LakEriMetagenome_9_FD_203523 | JGI IMG/M metagenome (GOLD analysis project Ga0315902, IMG submission 203523) | Freshwater fungal communities from buoy surface, Lake Erie, Ohio, United States - Buoy 12 MA117 | ecosystem: Environmental > Aquatic > Freshwater > Lake > Lake biofilm | place: USA... | reverse complement strand
CGTAGCGGGTGATCGTAAGCCGATAACGAGCGCCTGCCTGGCCTCCGCTTTGAGCCGCGTGAGGATCCAGTGGTTCCGGCCCAGCATCGTGTTGAGGCTTGGGGTGACGTAGCCGGCGAGGACGATCTCCCGGCGGCCGGCGGGGGGAGGCTGGAACGGCTTGGCTACCTTCGGGAGTTTGCGCTTCATTCACAGGCGGATGTACGGCGGCGGGGGCTCCTTGCGGAGCCGGTAGAAGTTACAGATCTGCCAGCAGTACGGGTAGGAGATCCCGAACTGCTTTGCTATCTGCGGAACGGGCACGCCTTTCCAGAACAGGAGCCTCATCTCCTTCACTGCTTCCGCATTCGTCCTGATGCGGTACTTCTTTGGGCCTAGGCGTTTCCGTGGCATTCAACTGGCCGAGGATGTACTTCTGAGCGGCGGGGTCGAGCACGGACCAAGGCTGGTTGGCCCAGTCGGGGTTGGTGGCGTTCTCCCTGACCCAGTCCCGCCAGCCGGGCGGTTCCCAGACCGGGGGCGGCGCCTTCTGGAAGGAGGTCTGGCCGGCACCGTTGACCGCGACGGGCCGCTCCACCTTGTTGAGCCAGTTCACGAACCGCTGGCGGGAGACGCCCACGCCTTTGACCGAGGCCCAGGCCTGCGCCTTCCCTAGTTCCCGGCGGATGTCGATGCCCCGGTAGGCCTCGTTGGCCTCCAGTTCCGCGATCCAGTCCTCATCGGCTGCCTTGGGCGTCCGGCGGGGGGCAGGCTTTGGGGCGGGCTGGTAGCCATCGTAGGCCTGCTGGACCGTCTCCAGCCACTCGTCCCGGTACAGCCGGCGGCCCAGCGCCTTGGCTTTGGCCGCGCAGGCCTCAAAGGCCACTAGTGCGAACGGCAGCTTCCCAATAGAGATTGCTGACCCTTTGTCCGTAGTCGTCATGGTTGTTCATTCGTTTGATCATTCCCTGATGTCCCCACCGCCACCGGACTGCAATCAGGTAGGGGGTGGGCTCGATGCCGGCGCTAGTCAGGCGCTGGATTGTGTCGTAGATGGCCCTGCGTGCGATTTTACGGGCGACGTCTGGCTTTTGGGACCAGGAGTAGGGGTAGCCGGAGAAATCGCTCCAAGTGGCCTTGGTGAAGCCGTAAAGGCCTCCTGGGCGGGTCCACGGGTTGCCCTCCACCATCCCGATGCAGTCGATCAGCTTGTCCACTTGGATGCCGGCGGCGGCCGGTGCAGGCGTGCAGGCTGCCAGTAAGGACAAGGCAAAGGCACATAAACAGATGCGGATCATTCACTTGCGCCCTCCTCGGCAGCTTTGAGCCGGGCATACTCGCAGAAAGCGCGGGTGCTCTCGGCAGTGGAGTTGTTCCGGTAGGCGTGAGCCAGGCGGGTGGCGCAGCGGATCCACAGGTCTAGCTTGGCCTGCAGCTTCTCGTTATCCTGCTGGAGTTTAGCTAGTTCCGGTTTCATTGGGGGTATCGGGTGGCATAGTCAGTAGGGCCTTGTAGGCCTTGAGGGCCTTGGACAGGCGGGCATCATCCTTGTGGGCTAGGGCACCCACTAAGGCCTCGGCTACTTCCCGCCAGCGGTCGCGGGAGGCACGGACGGCCCGGTTCTCAGCCGGCAGGGTTTCCCGCCGGGACAGTTCCTCAATGGCATAGACAATGGCCCTAGCCTCGATCCTAGCCCCGAAGGGGGCCACCATCATGCGGAGGACGGCAACGGCGTCTTTGGTATTGTCCATCAGTCTAAGCGGTTGAGGCAGTCCACCAGATGTTCCCGGCGGATGTACTCGGCCAGTTGTTCGGGGGTCTTGAAGCGGGTGTCTCCGTACTTGAGTAAGTTCCGCAGCAGGGCGTCGATGTCCCAGATGGCAGCGGCTAGGGTAGTGGCGTAGATGGCGGCCCGGTGGTCCGCGCTCTCGTCCGGCAGGGTGAATTCTAAGGTGACTCTCACGGGATGGTGGATGGGTTCAGTTTGCGGTGCTTGGCGATCATCAGGCGCTCCTCGCGGGTGAGGTACACCCGCTGGAGGCCCATCATCGCGACCTGGTTTCCGATGGTCTTAAACGAGGAGCCCAGTTCCAGCCGGATGACCTTGGTGGGCTTCATCGCCATCAGGGCCTCACGGACGGCCAGGCTCGATGCTTTGGCAGGGCGGCTCACGGTACGAGTTTGCGGTCGATGCCGCGCTTCTCCGCGATCCAGAGGCGTTCCTCACGGGTGATCGGGATCCGCAGCATCTGCCGCTGATCCACCTGCCACTTCACGGCCGCGAGCGGCACGCGCAGGGTCAGGGCGATCTCCTTGTAGGAACGCATCTCCATCAGCATCTGCACGATCTTGGCGGAGCTTGGGTTGAGCGGATAACTCACGGGTTACCCGCCTTCCGTGCAGCAAGCTGCTCCAGCAGCCACCCCACCAGTTTTGCCCGGTCTGGGATGACCAGCTCCTTGCCGGGGTGCGCGGCTCTCCATAGCTCAACACCCCGCTCGTCTGCCCAAATGACGGCATCAAGCGTGTCGCGCAGATCGGCGTTCTCCTTCTGGCCTTCGCAGTCGGTGCCGCCGCACTTGCAGACCCAGTTGGTCTGACCCTTCAAGCGGGCGATCTCGTTGCGGAGCTTGTCGATTTCGTAAGCTGCGATGTCGGCACTCATTTGACCCCCTTCCGCGCCAGCGCCAGTTGCCGGCGATGATAACTGAGGTTAGCACTGAGGGAGGCGATGCGGCGGCGGTAGCCGGCCTCGCGCTCCATCCAGTCCTGGGTGGTGACGAGACGTTCAAAGATCATCTCGTCGCGGTGGAACACGGCGTAGCCAAACCAGCCGAGGATGCGATTGATGGTCTTCATCACCAGTCCTCCTCGTTCGGCCCATTCCCCGACTGACAAACTACGCCAAGGACGAATCCGATCAGTGCGGATAGGCCCATCGCGACCAAGAGATAGATGATTGGGATGTTCATTGTGAGTGCCAGCGGGTGATGATGCGGGCGTGTGCTGCGGGTTGTTTTGCGGGTTCATACGTGGGAATCAGATTGCGGTCCTTGGCGAAGACGCGGGTGGCTGCGCCAATGGCGTTCGGGTGGTGGGGCCGGCCGATCAGGGCGACGACCTCCTCGCTGGTGTAGCTGCCGTTGCGGAAGAGCAGGTCGTCCGCCTGAGCAACGAAGGCCTCCTTCCAGGCCTCCGAGGTATTCTCGTAGACGCGGTCGCAACCAGCGTCTTTCAGTTGCTGTCCAATAGTCATGGTCGTTGGGCCAGCCGCCCGCCCGGTAGGGGCAGGCGGCCAGCAGTTCATTAGAACGGCACGTCCTCCTTGAGATCCTCCAAAGGGGGCAGCGGAGCCACCGGATCGTTTTTGGAGGGAGCCTTGCCCGTGACGAGGGCCTGGTACTCCTGCGACTTGCTGCACACGTCTAGCAGCCACTGGGGCAGGTTGCCGGGCCACTGCACGTCACGCTGGCCGGCGGCCTTGGCCGCCTCCACCGCATCCTTGATGGAGAAGTGGGTGATCCCGTTCTCCGGCGCCTTGGGCGGCATGCCCTTGGGCAGCGGCATGACCCCGGCGACGCCAGCGAAGGTGCCGCGGGGCGTCTCCTGGTGGATGACGTTCAGCAGGCAGGACTTGCCGAGGATGTTGGCGAGGTCGAACCCGGCCAGTTCGGCAGCGGTGAACTGCCGGCCGCGCCAGGCCTCCAGATCCTTACGGAGGTTCGCCTTCTCGTTGAGGCTGGCGGTGTACCGCTTGCTGATGCCGCGGGGCAGGCTCTTGCCCTTCACCTCGATGCGCTCGTCTGGGATTTCCCAGAGGAGGGCGACTTTGGCCTTGGGGCCGTACTGCTCCGATTCTTGGGTGCCGAGGTCAACTACGCCGTAGCAGACGGCGCTATGGGTGCCGGCGGGCACCGGATCCGACTTGGGGCCGGACGAGCCGGCAGTGATGATGATGCTCATGGTATTACTGTTTTCTGGTTTACTTGCTGCCCGGTATGGGCAGAGATTCTGGTTGGTCGTTGTTGTTCATACACCCCTAGCCGACTAGTCATCGGCTAGGGCTTTTTCTGCCCACTCGCCGGCAACGCGGGACGCGATGATGTCCACGCCATCGATCAGGATGCTGCTGATCTCAGCCTGCAGGCAGGCCAGTTCCGGCGGCCCGTCTGGGTAGGAGGGCTGGCGCATCACCTTGAAGGCGACCGCGATTGGTTTACGCATCTCGCCCCCGACCCGCGTCTGGACTTCGAAGGCGATGGACATGGTGATGATCGCTTCAGTCATTGGGCACCGGGCTTGTAGCCTTTGATGTAAGACCAGAGCTTGGCGGCGCTTCGGAACGCGATCCAAGCCTCAAGGAGTTCCTCGCTGGTGTAGGTGACGATCTCCACCCGCCCGGCCTCAGTCGTGCTGATGTAGACGTTGGTGCCGATGATGCCATCGAGCGTGCCGAACTGAGCCTTGGCATACGCGGCGATCTGCATGGGCTCCGTCTCCCACGGCGTGCATTTCTGGCCGAGCTTGGTCTTGCGGCTCTTGAAGTCCAAGATGCCCTGCCGGCCTTGGGCGTCCACCATCACGGCATCCGTTGTGCCGGCGTAGCCGTAGTCCGCGTTCACCAGCCGTAGCTCGTGCTGGACCAGCTTGATGCCAGCTTGGTTGACCTTGGCCAGCGTGGGCATGACGTAGGGCGCCATGGCTGAGTCGTAGGTCTCGCCAGCGAAGGCAGCTTCTAGGGCGGCATGGATGGCGGTGCCGAGATCGGCCGCGTCACCCACCTGCTCCTCGCTCTTGGCCTGCATCGCCTTGGTGTACTCCTCCAGCGTGCCGGTCGGGCGGTTGTCGTAGCATGCTTGGATGGCCTGGGCGACCTTCCACGTCACTAGCTGCGGCTTGTCGATCACGCCGAGGATGGTCGTGACGGAGGGCAGGAGCCCCAACTTGCGGGCGTCCGCGATGGTCGTGGGGCGCATCCCGCCGCCGGAGGCCTTGGGTACCTCGAAGACGGCTTCGCCCTGCTTGTTGTACCAGTGGGAGGTTTTCATCGGGCACCTCCAGTGTCCGCGATCAGGCCCAAGTTGTACTTGGCCTCGCGCACGGCGTCCTGCGCGGAGCGCCGCATGAGCGAGCGCCAGAACACGCTGTCCCTGTCCCGGCCGGTGCGGAGATTGTGATCGGCCACAAGCTGGTAGGCCTGCGCCTTGCCGAGGGACCAAGAGGAGAAATGCGAATTGCGGATCTCTCGCTTGAGGGTACGAGCCTTCTGGATGCGGGGAAGCATGACGTAGTCAGTGCGGTTGTAGATGGAGATCATGGCTCAGTCCTCCCGGTCGTTAGTGTTGCTGAGCTTGTAGCGGTTGGCTTGCGCCTCTAGTTCCGCGATCTCTTGCAGGATGGCCCGGTCAAGGGCAGCGATGGCTTGGGCCGTCGCGTCGTCGTACGTAGTCTGGTCGTTGATCATGGTCGTTATGGGTTATCGGGTCTCAGGCGACCCGGTGCAGAGGTTGAGAGGCCGGTGCCCTGCTGGCAAGCACGAAAGTGAACTTTTCCTAGAATTCCTGTTCTTGCCCCTAGATTCACCATCGTTCTCCCTCTGCGCCGTTCGCTGAATAAGAGCAGCGCGCCAAAGACTTTCGGTTAGTTTGGAAAGCCCGAGACGTGCCTCTTATCACGTACTCGGGCTTTTCTCTGTCGCGATTATCGAACGAACAGAGGGCACGGGGACACGGTGGACCGTGGGGGCTGAACCCACAGAAAAGGTCAGCCGTGGATTACCCTCCACCAGCACAAATCCTGGGCAACGTCTTCTGCGAGGCTTTGACGACCCAGGTCAGAAATACGAAGCGAAGGACCGCAAGGGCAGACGGCTGGAAGAGGGTGCTACGGGATGCATCTGGGGTTGCTCCCCAGAAAGCCTCGCTCGGCCCGAAGGGCAGACTTGAGGCGGATTCAACCACATAACAACATTATGAATAACAACAGTTTAAGCCAGAAGAGGCAGTGGCTGCTGAATAAGGGTTACGAATCAGCAAGGAACGGAAGCCCTGAGTTCATCGAGAGCCTGTATGGGATGTACCACAAGAAGACAGGGAATGCGGCGCGGGCGCCGTGGAAGGTTTGGGCGGGCACGAATCGACCGCACCATCTTCGGCGGGATTGACATAAGAGGCATAGCCTCATAGCGGGCAGGGGTGGCCTTTGAGCGCACATTCCAGTTCCTGCGGAACACCCTAAACCCCTCCGTCAAGGTCAGGGTGAATGGGGAGCAGGCGGAGGTGGGGGCAGTGCTGGACCTAGTGGTGGGGACGGGGCTGCAGTTCCAAGAGACGACGGACGGGGAGGGTGTGACGACGTGGACCCTGCGGGCACCTTCTGGGAACATCCTTGGGGCGTGGGATCTGTCGGAGGGCAGCAGCAGTGGGAGCCTGGCTGCGTTCGACCTAGACGAGGGCTCCTCGACGACGACTTACTCGGCCTCCACTGTTGATCTTGAGGCTGGGGCATCCGTATGAGCACACCTGCAATTCTGAGACATCGCCGGGATACGGCGGCTAACTGGACTGCCAACAATCCCGTTCTGGAGGCTGGCCAGATCGGCTACGAGACTGACACCCGGCGGTTCAAGTTCGGTAACGGGAGCACGGCGTGGACCTCCTTGGCCTATGGGGTGGGTGCGCTGGCGGATGGGGATGTCACCTACGCCAAGATCCAAGACACCACGGCTGGGTCAGTCCTGCTGGGCCGGGGCAGCAGCGGGGCGGGGGACGTGCAGGAGATCACCTTGGGTGCTGGCTTGTCGATGTCAGGGACCACCCTGAGTTCCAGTGGGGGTGGTGCGGCGCCGGCGACGGCGGACTACCTCGTCAAGACGGCCGATGGCACACTGTCTGCGGAGCGGGTGGTGACGGACAGCACCTCGGTCACCGCCAACTGGTCCACCTCCGGCCAGGTGCAATTCCAGCGGGCGGCCCTGACTGGGGACGTGACTGCTACGGCCAACAGCAATGCCACGACCATCGCCGCCGGGGTGGTCTCGACGGCAAAGATGGGTGGGGACGTGACGACGGCGGGCAAGGCCCTGCTGGATGATGCGGACGCAGCCGCCCAGCGGACGACTCTGGGCCTCGGCACCCTGGCGACCCAGAGCGGGACGTTCTCCGGCACTAGCAGCGGGACCAACACGGGTGACCAGACCATCACCCTGACTGGGGACGTGACTGGCAGCGGGACGGGCTCCTTTGCCGCTACAATCGCTTCTGGGGCGGTTTCAACCAGCAAGCTAGGCGGGGATATCACCACGGCGGGGAAAGCCCTCCTGGACGACGCAGACGCCTCCGCTCAACGGACTACGCTGGGGCTGGGGACGCTGGCGACGCAGTCGGGCACGTTCAGTGGCACCTCGTCCGGCACGAATACGGGGGACCAGACCATCACGCTGACCGGAGATGTCACGGGCAGTGGCACCGGGTCGTTTGCTGCCACCATCGCGAATGACGCGGTGACGTACGCGAAGATGCAGAACATCTCCGCGACCAGCCGGGTGCTTGGACGGAAAACGGCAGCGGCTGGTGACACCGAAGAATGCACGCTGTCGGAGGTGCTGGACTTCGTGGGGTCAGCCGCGCAGGGCGACATCCTGTATCGGGGCGCTTCCACTTGGACGCGACTGGCGGCTGGCACCAGCGGGCACTACCTCAAGACCAACGGCACCGGGTCCGACCCGGCGTGGGCTGCGGTGACGGCCTCCGGCGGTGGCTCGACCAACATTTGGATTCCGGCCTCAGCCTGGATTCCCCGCACCACTTCAGGGTGTGGCGTCAACTCCTTGGAAGCGGCCACCAACAAGGTGAACTACGACGTGCTGGAGTTTGATGCGGCGGCCATCGAGTACGCGCAGGCGTTGGTTGTTATGCCCTCCAACTGGAATGCTGGAACGGTGACATCCAAGTTCCATTGGACGGCAGCCTCCGGCTCTGGTGATGTGGTGTGGCAGCTCTCCGGGCGAGCCTACGCCAATGACGATGCCATTGACCAAGCTACCGGCACGGCACAGACGGCAACCGACACCCTGACGGCGGCGAATGACGTGGATATCTCCCCTGCCACATCTGCCATCACTTTGGCGGGTACGGCGGCCAATGGGAACCCCATCGTCTACGAACTTAGCCGCAAGGCTACGGATGCTGGCGACACCCTTGCCGTGGACGCCCGTCTCCTTGGCGTCGAAATCTCCTACACGTCGAGCTGATGAGGGCGCGGCAGAGACATCTTAATCCAAAGGCGGCGGGCGCAAGAATTGTGTTAGATTCTCGATACATAACGCAATCCGATAACACAGCCGTTACTTCTTGGGCGGATCGAAGCGGAAACGCCTATGATGCGTCGCAGGCAACAGGAATCAAGCAGCCTACATTTCAAACAAACGAAATCGGCGGTAACGGAGCAGTCAGATTCGACGGATCAAATGATTCGATGCAGTCAAGTTCAGTTGTTTTGCCGTGCCACATCTCAGCAATCGTAGTTCAAAGCTCAACTAGAACTGGAACGAACTTAAAGTTTTGGTACGAGCACGGGGCAAACGTAAACACCACCGACGGAGGATTTTTTAACGGCACTTATGCTGGAGCTTGGGCATATCGACGGACAACGCTGCAAGACGGCCCATCTACTGATAATACTGACTGGATAGGTTCTGGCTGGGCAATTGCGAGCCATTCATATGACGGAGTTGGGTCGATATACAAAAATGGAGCATTTGTTTCAAACACAACATTGGCTGGAACAGCTCGGCCAAATACTGACGTTACGGCGTCACTTAATCTCGCATCGCGTAACCAAGCTTCACTATTTCTCACCGGAGATATCGCGCAGATTGTAATAGTGCCACTCGTTTCCAGCAGTCTTAGGAGAAGGTTGGAAAGCTCCGCGGCCTACTCATTCAAAATCGCCTGCTCCTAATTTATGCCCACCTATCTCGTCCTCAACTGCCAACTCCGCACCGAGACCGACCCGCAGACCATCGCCAACCTTGAGCGCAAGGGCTGGGTCGTCACGGTGCCGCCGTCCTACGATCCCGCGACCGAGCAGCCGCCGGTCTGGGAGAACTGCGGCTGGGTCGTCAAGCCGCTACCGCCTCCGCAGCCGTACCGCGTGAGCAAGGACACCATCGTGTCGAGGGTATTGGCTGCTGGAAAGTTGAATGACTTGATCACCCTGACCAACGGCTTGCCGGAAGATCAGGCTTACCTCTGGAACAACTTCGCTTGGTTCTGGGATACTAATCCGACCATTGTGGGGATGTGTCAGCAGCTCGGCCTTGACCCGGCGGTGATCCTCGCGCCTGACCCGTACCTGACCTGATGAATTGCGTGATTGGCTCCCTGCCCCACCACCAATACGTGTGGGTGGACACCGCCTTCACGCACCGGGAGCCCCAAGGCTTCCTTCCCGCCGTCTGGTTTGGCCTCGTCTCGTTCCCCGGCCGGATGTGGGGCTGCAACGTTCTCTTCGAGAATGGAGCCATTTACCGCAATGTACCAGTTCACGCCCTGGCCTCCTCTGCAGAACCCGCCAAAACCGCTTGGACGGCTCAGGAGGCCCAACAGTGGGACTGCTACGGTCACGCTTGGTCCGCAGTCCGGTACGAGTACCTCCGCAGCCTCCGCTGCCAAGTCAAAGCGAAGGACGGCAGCCACCGGGGAAGCTACCTGTTCACGGTTGCCCCGATAGGAGACGGCTTCACCGAGGCGCCGGAGCAGGGGAAAGAGTTCGTGTTCGTCCAACTGGAAAACGGCCGATATAGCGTGCAACCGACGGACCGCATCATCTTTGAGGACCGCTCCTTCACCCGGCACAACTGGGAATGGCCCACGGGGTTCAAACGGCAGACGGAGATTTACTCGTGCGAATGAACGACTGGGTCGATGCCGACTTCCGCCTGCCCTCCACGCACGACCTGCCTGTGGAGGTGATCCTGCGCTCCGGCTCCCAAGACGTGTGGCACTCGATCTCAATGGACTGGCGGGAAGTGGCCCGCTGGCGCCGCAGCAATCAACCCAAGAAAAAGAAATGATCACCTATCGCGGCGAGAAGTTCTCCGGCTACAACAAGCCCAAGCGCACCCCAGGCGGGAAGAAGAAGTCAGCCGTCCTCGCTAGGAAAGGCGGGAAGGTGAAGCTGGTGCGCTACGGGGATCCCTCGATGTCGATCAAGAAGGACCAGCCAGCCCGCAAGAAGAGCTACTGCGCCCGGTCCGCCGGCCAAGGAAACACCAGCAACATCTTTTCGGCCAATTACTGGTCGCGCAAGGCCTGGTCTTGCTGATGAAGACGAAATCCCGCGTCAACGAGGCTGGCGTCTACACCAAGCCTTCCCTCCGCAAGGAATTGTTCAACCGGATCAAGGCAGGCGGCAAAGGCGGCCGGCCAGGCCAGTGGAGCGCCCGCAAGGCCCAGTTCCTCGCTGCCGAGTACAAACGTCAAGGCGGACGCTATACGTCATGAAGGCGACCCAGCGCAGCCTCCGCGAGTGGACGGCCCAGCAGTGGCGGACCAACACGGGCAAGCCCTCGCTGAAAGGTGGCGGCCGGTATCTGCCGGCTGCCGCCTGGAAGAGCCTGACGCCGGCGGAGAAGGCGGCGACCAACGCTGCCAAACGCAAGGCGACCAAGGCAGGCAGGCAGTTCAGCAAGCAGCCGAAGAAGGTGGCCCAGAAGACGGCACGCTACCGCTGAGATCATCAAGCCTGGCCAGGGCACCCTCCTGCGTTAGGATGTGCGGTGCCGGCCGCCGGGCGTCTTCCCAGTGCTGGATCGTCCGCCGGGAGACGGAAAGGAGGGCCGCCGCGGCCGCCTGGGTCAAATTGAGTTCGGTCCGGCGCAGCCGGATGCATTCGCTGAAGGTCATAGTCGAGTTGGGTCAAAAGGGTGCGGAAGGCTAGGGCTGCGGTTGCGGGGACGACTCCGTTGCCGAGCAGGCGGAGTTCGTCGGTGCGATTGTGACAGGCGATGGACAGGTCGGCATAGTCCAGCCGACCGGCAGCCCCATCAGGGTCTCCACCCAGCGAGGGTTCAGCTTGCTGCTGCTGTTCCGCATCTCCTCCGGCAGCATCGATCTCGCTCCGGTTCCTCCATCCAGTCCGTGCGGCCCCTCGTTGCCGGTCGATGACGCTGGAGTCGGCCATGACTTCGCTGCTTTCTCGATCACTCCCGACAGCATCCTCGGCTCGCCCTCGCTTGGCACCTGCCCCTTCCAATCCCCGGCGATGGGCGTTGGCCACGACCCTGGGCGGCTCCCAGGCGTGCTGTTGCTCACCTGGGCGGCTGGGCCAGACTGATGGACAACGCTGCCCAAATTCAGCGTCCGCCGATTGCCTTGGCTCGCTGAACAGTCCTTCCAGTCGCGAGCGTTTGCGGTGGGCCAAGATGAACACTCGCTTGCGCTGGTGCGGCGCCCCAACTTCAGACGCGCTAAATATTCCCCACGTCGCTTGGTAACCAAGGCGCTCCAAGTCTCCGAGGACATCGCGGAGTCCAAGGGTGATGTGCCCTTCCACGTTTTCGAAGAAGCAGATGCTAGGCTGGCAAAGTCGAATTCCGTCTGCGATGTAGGGCCAGAGATGCCGCGGATCGTCTGTCCCTCGGCGCTTGCCGGCGGCGCTGAACGGCTGGCAGGGGTAACCCCCAGATAGGATATCCACGCAGCCGTGAAACTCTCTGAATGGGAAGGTTTTAAGATCACTCCAAATCGGGGCAGGATCAAGGTGCCCGCTTTCCATCCGCGCCGCCAAGAGGGCGCAGGCATACTCTTCGATCTCCGAGTAAGCCACCGTTCGCAGGCCTGGCAGGACTCGTCGGAGCCCCAGGTCGATACCGCCGTATCCGGCGCAAAGTGAGACGTGAGTGAATTGGGTAGGATCCATGTCATTCGGGTCAGATCGGGTCAGATCAAATCCAGCAGGATCAAATCGAGCCGGGTCAAATCAAAGCGCACGCATTGCGCAGGAATAAGCCGGCCTAATGATCGGCCGGTCAAATG
>Ga0315902_10010871_pt1 | contig 12018 bp, 9 predicted proteins | sample LakEriMetagenome_9_FD_203523 | JGI IMG/M metagenome (GOLD analysis project Ga0315902, IMG submission 203523) | Freshwater fungal communities from buoy surface, Lake Erie, Ohio, United States - Buoy 12 MA117 | ecosystem: Environmental > Aquatic > Freshwater > Lake > Lake biofilm | place: USA... | reverse complement strand
TATCCGTCAGAAACCTTCAATACAAACCTGGTCGTTGAACAAGGAAAGTTCGAGCCAACCAGCAGGATAGGACTTCCTGACTCTCTTTTTGTGATCTCACAGTGGCTATTTCGAGCAGCGCTAGTAGCCCTAGTGCTCTTGCTAATCTCTTTCGCACTTCGAGATCGCCAACTACTGCTGAGTCGTTTGCAGTCTCTTCGCAACATTGACCCGAAGACAACGTTTGTGGTCGTGTGCCTCGGTCTCTGGACGGCGGTTTTGCCTGCTTGGTGGATTCAATCCCAATTTCAAGACATCCCTGTGTCCGCGAAATTCAGTTATGACGCTGCTGACGGCCACTGTGACTCTAGAACTCAGGGAATTGGCAAACATTGCTTTGGCGACTACTACCAGCTAGTTGATGACCTCTCTCGCTCCTTGTCATACGAAGTTCATCAATCCAATTATCCCCCAATTGGACTTCTGATTCATGTGATTACTACTCGAACTGAAGAATTCCTGAAACTTGGTCCACGTGGTGGTCTAGCCATGTATCTCACTGTCTGTATAGCTGCCTTGATGGCACCGAGCATCTTTCTGTTGCAAACGCTGAGGGGATCGTATCGATTTACAGCTTTCTTTCTGGTAGGTATTTCCAGTCTTCCCTCCCTAATAGCTTTGGACAGAGGCAACAATGTTGCATTCGTAGTTCCATTTCTACTCGCCTTTGGTGTTTACGCCGCAAGACGACGGTATGTGATTGCAGCCCTTGCACTTGCATTCGGAGTTGCATTCAAGCCGTTGTTGTTTCTGGCCTTTGTCTTCTTCGTCGGTATCCGACACTGGCGGGCACTTCTTCTCGGTCTGAGCACGTGTGCCACAATCTCAATCATTGGATTCGTTCTATGGCCTGGAGATCGTTTGAAGAACGTGCTCGTGTTTGCAGAGAGCCTTAGAACCTCAACCTCGTACCAAGCAGTCAGTCAGGACTACCCAGCGAACCTCTCGGCGAGTCGAGGTCTTTTTCAGATGCTCGCACCTATGGGAGTCTCGTTGTCATACGTGTACTTGATTGGTCCAATTCTGCTGATATGTGTAGTCGCAACGTTGATACTCAGGAGCCAAAACATCAATGGAATCAAGTTGCTGATACTAAGTCTCAGCTTGCCCCTACTCGTATCAACTGTCACATTTGCGTATTACTTGGTTGTTCTCCTGCCATTGGTAGCCGTGTTCTTGTCTGAGAGTGAGATCAAATCTGTTCAGACAGAGTGGGCAACTCTTCAAATCATCGCTGTTTCTTTCGCGGTCTCGCTCGTTCCTCTACCTATTTCCATAAGTGATTCAGGAATTTCCATATCACCTCATTTCACGGGTCTGAACTGGCTCTTGGTTTGTATAGTGATTCTGATCAGGGCCTGGATTCCGAGGTCGAAGAAACGTGAGGAGCGCAGGATAGTTAACCTCGTCAACTGAAGTGACGGCCAGGCGATCTGCGGCACACATCAGCGACCGATGAAGGCTGCTTCCTTCCGGACCTGACCTGATTCTCGGGCATCCGTTGCACAGGACCCGACCGCCACCTCGCTTGACGAGATGTCAGCAGGGATGAGACTAACGGTCGTAAATGAATGTAGCGTCACCTGCAATCACATCGCGCTCCTCAGATAGCCTGCCCTCGTTCACGCGTTGTACTGCAACACGATGATGATTCGGAGGGGTGCGAGAGCGGCCGAATCGGCGCGCTTGGAAAGCGCGTGAAGCGCAAGCTTCCGTGGGTTCGAATCCCACCCCCTCCGCCACTAAGTTCAATACAAATCTCCTGATGGCCAGTCTCGAAATCTTCCAAGCAGACATCGACGGCATTGTCAGACGGCGTCCCGCGCTTCTTGATGCGGCACTTCAAAGGAAGGTTCTTGTAACGGGTGGAAGTGGCTTCGTCGGGCGGTGGCTCATTTCTGCTCTGTGTCGACGCTGCGAGATATTGGAGCTTCGCAATTTGGTAACAAGTGTCAGCAGGTCAACTCCAGAATGGCAGCAGAGACTCGTAGATAAGGGCCTGCTCAATGTTGTAACTCATGACATACGTGAGCAGTTTCCCGGTTCAATTGATGCACATGGCTTCATATTCCACTGCGCCACTCCCGCCAGTGCCCGAGTTAACTCAGATGACCCATCAGGAATGTACGCCACAATCTGTGATGGGGCCAAGAATGTCATAAATTACTGCGAGAGGTATTCATCCAGAGTCATAAATCTGAGCTCTGGCGCAGTGTACGGAGAGCAGCTTGCAACCACAGAACAACTCTCAGAAGATGGAATCGAAGCGCGAAATCCCCGTCTGCCAGACTCCGCTTACCACCAGGGCAAACATGCTGCAGAAGCGGCTTTCGACAGAGCGTTCGAGCAATCAGCATTGTCGGTAGTCCATGCTCGGCTATTTGCATTTGTTGCACCATACTTGCCCCTTAATGCCCACTTTGCAGTAGGAAACTTCATCTTGGACGCGATTAACCAACGTCAGATTGAGATAAAGGGCGATGCAAGAGTTCTCCGTAGCTATATGTATGGAACTGATCTTCTCGAATGGCTACTGAAGATCGGGGTGAGTGGCATGTCAGGCCGCGCATACAACATAGGTTCAGCTGAAGCGATCTCTATCGGAGACCTGGCTCGACTGGTGCAAGAGATTGCGCAGAGCCCCTTTGAAGTTTCCGACGTTGGCTGCCCAGATCTCTCACAACCACCGCATCGCTACGTGCCTTCTGTTGAGCGTGCGCAGGTTGAACTGGGCCTAAGAATTACGGTACCAATCGCTAGCGCGATTAGTCGAACCATCAAGTGGGCTCGCCTTAACCAAAAGACTCCAGATGTCTAGAGGAAGAGACCTCTATTGGAGACCACGCTGCATAATCATGTCTCGTAAGATTCCATACTGAGAGTAAGGATTTTCGAGATCCGTGATGCGAAGTGGAGCATCTTTTCGTATGTCGCAAGCGATCTTCTCCCCAGCAATGAGTTCTCGACAGGAGAGCTGTCCCTTTTGCAGAGGAATCGCGAGATAAATGTCATCTTCAGTAATGACACTACCTCTGGCTAAATCTTTCTTTAGGTAGACACCTCTCACTAGGCCATCTAGATACTCAATCTCAGATGGCGGTGGTATGCGTTTTGAATCCCCCGAGCCCCCGCACATCTCCTTTGCTTTGTGAAACGCTTTGAACCAAGCATCACATTGATGCGGGAGTGTGCAGTACTTCGAAACAGCAATTCCATCCACATCGATATCGATGTGTCGTTCGAAAGTGCGGGCACCCTTTGCATATGCAATCATGATTGAGGACTGCCAGTCGCCGTACTCGTGTGTTGACAGGCCGATAGTCAGATTCGGATATCGCGACTTCAAAAAGTCAATTTGATTGAGCTCCAATTGTGAATCTTCACTTGGGTACAGAGACACACAGTGATTTAGCGCTAGGGGAATGTTTCGATTTTCAAAGAACGTGACTAGGTCATCAATATCTTTCTGTGAAGATCCTCCGGTTGAGGCAATGACCGGTTTCTTGGTCTTCGCGATTGCTTCAATCAAAACCCAGTCGTTGATATCCGAACTTGCGATTTTTAGAAGCGGCAGCTCTAGGTGCATTGCGAATTGAACCGACTTCTCGTCAAAGGGAGTAGCGGACGGGATGCACCCGGTCTTTCGTATTCGTGCGACGAGAGCTTCGAATTCAGAATTGTTAAGACGAGTATCAAGAGTCTTCTTGATATAGCGAATATCTTCTCGGTTCCTGAACTCGCCATGTATGAATGTATCAACATCACGCAACTGGAGTTTGATAGCAGCGCGCACATTGTTGTATTTGACAACTTTTGAATAGTCGTCCACTATGCGATTTCCTCGATCCAAGCTCCCCCAGTGATTATTGGCAAGTTCAAGAACGAATAGATCTTCAAATATGTCTCTATTTATCATGCTTCAATGCTCTCCGTTAGATAGGCAATAATGGGACAGACCCTATGGACCCAGAAGTGTCTATCACACGTACCTTGATGCCTAAAGTCTCTTATCTCGCCGCGATGGGGGGTCATACATTAGATCGCACTGGTTCCACTTCTTGCATTGGTCGGCGCATAGGCTTTCCCATTCATAGGATTTGAACAATGCCAAAAGCCAAATACTCAGATCACGTCACATCTCTCCTTTCAAGTTTGGGCTACTCACATTGTTTTTTTGTTCCAGGCGGGAACATCATGCACCTTCTGAACTCTGCTCGGTTGCACATGAACTGGGTGCCCTTCGTGCACGAAGTTTCAGCAGCAGTGGCGGTGGAGTACTTCAACGAAGTTTCCCAGGGCTATCAAGAGAATCCGGGTAGGAGACGTGCCTACGCATTGGTAACCGCGGGCCCAGGTCTCACTAACGCAGTTACCGGCATTGCTGGAGCATTTCTCGAGAGTAGAGAGTGCTTGGTGCTTGGTGGCCAGGTGAAGTCCATTGACTTATCCAAAGGGCAAGTGAGGCAGCGTGGTATCCAAGAAGTTGACGGTGTCTCAATCGCTAGTCCGGTGTCCAAATTGTCAGCAAGAGTGGAGCAACCCCTACCGCTGTCTGATTTGCGAGAACTTGTGCTGAGCGGCCACCGAGCCCGAAAAGGACCCGTCTTTCTCGAGTTCTGCCTCGATGCGCAGGGCGCTGAAGTTGAAGATCTTATTCCTGTCAGCGAAGTTGCAAGTGAGCCAAGTTTGCCCGCTCCAGAAGTCAAACAAATAGATCAGGTTGCTCAGATGATTGAGAAATCAGAGCGACCAATAATTCTCATTGGAGGTGGCATTGACTTTACCCATGCCTTCCGCTTGCGTGAAACGTTGGCTCAGTCTGGCTTACCGCTGATGACGACTTGGAATGGGATAGACCGCGTAGATCACTCATCCCCCAACTACCTTGGGCGCCCGAACACATGGGGTCAACGTGCAGCAAACGTTTTACTGGCGCAAGCAGACCTTGTAGTTGCACTGGGTACGCGACTTGGAATTCAACAGACAGGGTTTAACTGGAAGGAGTGGACACAGGGAAAAGTTATTCAAGTTGAGATAGATCCTGCAGAGCTTCAGAAGGGACACCCACATATTGATTTGGCGATTTGTGCTGATGCGAATCAAACCCTCACATTGCTTCTTGAGCGCCTTGGTCCGAGGGACTTTTCAAAGTGGATTCAATTTGGACATAAGGTGCTCGGTACGCTGCCCCCCTCTGAAAAGACCAACAAGAATGACGAGCGTTTCATTTCGCCATTCAATCTTGTGTGTGAGATATCCGAATTCCTAAATTCGACCGACGTGGTGATTCCGGCAAGTAGCGGAAGCGGACAGTTTGTTCCAATGGAGGTCATGCCGCTCAAGTTCGGGCAGCGAATGATTACTAATAAGGGTCTTGCTGCCATGGGGTATGGACTCGCCGCCGCCATTGGTGCTGCACTCGCGAACAAATCAGGTAGAACAATCCTGTTTGAGGGTGACGGCAGCTTCTCCCAGAATATTCAAGAGCTTGGAACTGTTGCAGTTCAAAATCTGAATTTGAAGATGTTCATTCTTGACAACGATGGTTACGCATCGATTAGAACTACCCAGAAGAACTATTTCGGGGGGCACTATATGGGGTGTGACCATGCCACCGGTTTGGGATTCCCCGATTGGCACAAGCTTTCTGAGGCATTCCAGATTCCGTCGGCGACTATGACTCCTGGATGGCAGAGCAATCCAGATGTAGTGGCCCTGCTGGAAAGTGATGGACCCGCGGTATTTGTTGTACCCGTTGATCCAGAACAGACGTACTTCCCCAAAGTCACGAGTCGAATACAGGAAGACGGATCAATGATGTCCAATCCGGTGTCTCGGATGACCCCGGAGTTGGAACCGGACATTGATTTACAAGTATTCCGATTCTTTGCCGGCAGGGACTTGCCGCATGCGTGAAGATGGTACATCCGTCCTGTTAACAGGTGGATCAGGAGGAATTGGGGCTGCAATTCATAATCGCTTGGTTGCGGATGGATTCACTGTCATCAGTCCAGGAAGAAGTGAACTTAATCTTTCAGACTCAGCATCAGTGGCACAGTTTCTTGACAAGAGTGCGGACGATTTCTGGGGGGTTGTACTCTGCGCTGGTGTAAATGAACCATGCTCGCTCCATGAGATAACTCCTGAACTCTGGGCGAGAATCCAGGACGTGAATCTAAATGCGAACTTTGCGATACTCTCGCGGCTTGTTCCAAGAATGGTTGAGGCGGGAGGTGGTCGTGTAGTCGCAGTGTCATCTGAGTATGCCTCAAGAGCAAGACCAGGGCGTAGTGCATACTCCGTCTCGAAGAGCGGACTTGAGGCCCTTGTGAGGAGCGTTGCGGTTGAGTACGCGAGTCACCTAGTTCTGGCGAATTCAGTACGTCCTGGGTTCATTGACACTCCACTCACGCGGAAGAACAATGACGAAACTGCGCTAGATACAATTCGCTCAAGGGTTCCTTTGGGCAGGTTGGGTACTCCTGAAGAGGTGGCCCACCTCGTGTCCTTCCTTCTCGACTCACGAACGACGTATGTAACCGGTCAGACCTTCACCGCTGATGGGGGATTTGCGAGTGCATAATGACTCGACACAATCCCACGAGGGCATCGAGGACCTCCTAATTCGGTCAGTTCAAGGGGACTATGGGGTTCACTTTGTTGCAACGATTCGTGGCGCTATTGAGAAGCTTCTGGATGGTACTTCTCGGGACATCCGCGTCGTTCTCGATGAAGGTGTAAACAGAAAATTCTCATCTGAGCTAAAGGGACTAGAGGATTTTCCGACCTACATTGTCGAACCTAGTGAATTCACCAAGTCCCTCGATGGTATTGAGCGTCTCTGCAGATGGCTAGTTGATCAGGAATCAAGTAAATCGTCAGTAGTGATCGCCGTAGGCGGGGGCTGCATACAAGACCTCGTGTCGTTCACAACGAGCATTTTCTTGAGGGGCATCGACTGGGTATTTCTCCCTACGACACTTCTCTCGCAATCTGATAGCTGTATTGGAGCAAAGAGCGGAATCAATCTTCTCCCTTACAAGAATCAGCTTGGTGCGTTTTGGTCACCGCGTCGCGTGATCGTTGCCAATGAGTTCCTGAGCGGTCTTCCGTCCGGCGAAATCGACTCTGGATTAGGTGAGATAGTCAAGATGTCTGTCACATCCTCGCTCGCATTTCTTTCCGATCTGGAACAGTGGTTTGCATCGCAAGATCGCGTCAATTCAAACTTTTTGTCGATAACCAAGAAGTCCCTCGCTGCTAAACGAGAGATAATTGAAGCCGATGAACAGGAGTCTGACTTACGCCGAGTACTTAACTATGGGCACACCTTCGGTCATGCGTTAGAAACCCTCACTAATCACTCGATACCGCACGGTATTGCGGTTCTCTGGGGCATAGATGTGATTAACCGACTAGGAGTGCGGTGGGACATCACGGATCCTTCGGTAGCGACTCGGATTGTTGACCTCACAAGTGAATGGTTCCAGTACGAACTGCCGTTCCGACCGACCGCAGACCAGCTACTGAGTCTTATTAGACGAGACAAGAAGGTTGTTGGCAAGACCATCAATTTCGCGGTTTTGGAACACGTGGGCAAGTTCAGGATTCACCCAGTGCGGATAGATGCCACGTTGCTGGATCATATTTCGTCGGTTCTGAGTGAGAATTATGTCTTTCGTACTTCTTGACGTAGGTGGAACGTTCGTTAAGGCTGCGTTCCTCGCAGAGGGCCACGAAGGTGTTGAGAGTATCAAGGTAGTCAGACACCCAATCACCGAATTTTCCTCAATATCAACCAAGAGTCGCACTTTTGATCCTCGGAAGTTATTGTTGACAATTGAGAGTGCGCTTAGCAAAGTTGGATTTGACTCCAATTCAACATCGCGACTCTTGGTCACTGGCCAAATGGCGGGTCTCGCGATGTTTCAACGCGACGCTGGCCCAGTCTCCGAGTTCATCTCTTGGCAAGACGAGGTGTATACCGCATCAAGTACCGACCTGCAGGACCTAGTACTGAGAACCGGAGATCCGATTCGACCTAACCTTCCTATAGTTCGTCTTAGTAACACCAGAACGCCTGACGACTGGGTAATCGGCTCGTTCATGTGGGGCGTAACGTCCCTTCTTGTCAATCGTCCAATCGAGTTTGCGCATGTAAGCGATTGCGCAGCCCTCGGACTGCTTGATGTCCTCACAGCTGACTGGGATTCCGAAGCATTGTTGAGAGTGGGTCTTCGAAGACATCAGCTTCCGACTCCGTCCTGGGACACGAAGATGGTTGGACTCATTGGCAACTGTGAGGTTTATGTGCCGTACGGCGACCACCAGATGTCTCTCTTTGGGGGCAATCTGACCGAGGATGAAGTAAGCGTAAATATTGCAACAGGGGGGCAAGTGTCCCAAATCACCGCAAATCCTTCCAGAAAACTGCAGTTCCGTCCTTACGTCGTTAAGGGCTCTTATCTTCAGACACGGACCCACTTGACTGCTGGCCGCAGACTGAATTCCGCTCTTGAGACTCATTTAGGCAGAGCACCAACGTCTCAGGAGTGGACTCAAATTCTAAAGTTGGATAACTTCTCGCACTTGCCGTCATTACTTGAGACGACGCTCAATGCATTAGTTAACGAATACTGTACGGAAATTCAGAAGATCATGAGACCAGAAACGTGTCGGCTGGTGTTCACGGGAGGAGTCGCCCAGAATTCCACTCTCATTAGGAGCAAAATTTGTGAGAAACTTGGGCTCGAACAACGTGTCGTTGAGGCAGACGATGCTGCAATCGCGGGACTCAGGAGGATTGCGGAGCTACAGTTCAAAGACTTCAATTGTGAATTATAGAAATTGACCTGGTCTTGCCGTCAGTCGTCAATTCCAAGCCTCTCCGCCACCACGAAATTCGGTCGCTGTTTAACTTCTTCGTACACCAATCCCAAGTATTCAGCAACGATTCCGATCATCAACGACAGAATCCCGAAAAGGAGAAGTGAGATTGAGACGATTGTTCCGAATCCAGCAAATGGCACACCGACGAATAACCAGAGAAATGTGAGGGGAATGACTGCCACGAGAGAAAGAATTGACATCGCTACGCCGACGAGAGTGATCAGTTTGAGAGGGGTGTATGAATGGGCGAAGATGCCCTTGAGTGCCAGATCGAGCACCTTCAGACTGTGTGCCCCGGAGGTTCCGGCAAATCGCGGTGGTCGCTCAGCTTCGATGCCGATGGACCGAAATCCAACCCATGCAAATAGGCCACGCACAAAGCGATTTCGTTCGTCCATGCTTCGCACCGCTTCGTACACCTTGCGGTCAACGAGACGAAAATCGCTCGCATTCTGCGGAATTCTTTCACCCGTAAGTCGAGCAGCCAACCAGTAGAACAGCCGCGAGTTGAAACGCCGCAGCAGTCCCGTGCCACGACGCTTCGTGACGACCATATAGATGTTCTGGAACCCCTCCTCCCACTTCTTAATGAAATCAGCGATCAACTCAGGTGGATCCTGCAGGTCTGCAGTCATGAGTACGGCAGCGTCACCACGTGCAGAGTGCAACCCGGCGGTCAACCCGCCGTCCATTCGAAAGTTTCTTGCGAGTCGAATGATCTTGAACCGCTTGTCTGATTCATGAATCTTGACGAGCCGATCCCAAGTGGAATCAACAGAGCCATTCTCTATAACAAGTACCTCGAAGTCGTACTTTGGCAGCGTGTGAAAGACGCCTTGCAATCGTCGTGCAAGCTCATCGATGCAAGCCTCCTCGTTGTATGCAGGGATGATTATGGAAATCAGTTTCTTCATATCGGACTACAAACCCCGAACAAAGTCGAGAATCGACTCAATGATGTAGTCGATCCGCAAGTCGTCAAGGCCTGGGTGTACCCCCACCCAAAACGTGTTTGTCGTAATGATGTCCGCATTGTGTAGTTCGCCAACCACTCTCCGAGGGAGCCCCAGATATGCGGGCTGCTTCATCAGGTTGCCCCCAAAGAGCAGTCGGGTGCCGATTCGTCGGCTCTCGAGATGTTGTGTCAGTGCAAGCCTGTCAATCTTCGACTCCGGTCGAATCGTCAGCGCGAAACCGAACCAGCTGGGATCGCTATCTGCCGTGGCCCGCGGGAGAATGAAGTGCTCTTCGAGCTGGCAGAGACCTTCGTACAGCCTGCAAAAGTTGGCGCGTCGCGCGGCAATGAATCGGGGAAGTTTCGATAACTGCGCGACGCCAACAGCTGCCTGCATGTCGGTGAGTTTCAGGTTGTAGCCGATGTGCGAATAGACGTATTTGTGGTCGTATCCGTAGGGAAGATCACCGAGTTTCCAATCAAATCGGCGACCACAGGTGTTGTCGGCCCCCGGCGGACACCAACAGTCTCTGCCCCAGTCGCGAAATGATTCGACGATCTTCTTCAACACTCCCGATTGCGTGAGCACCGAGCCACCTTCGCCCATGGTGATGTGATGGGCCGGATAGAAACTGGTCGTTGCTAGATCACCGAAAGAGCCGACTGGCTTACCATCAAAGCGTGCACCGACCGCATCGCATGTGTCTTCGATGACGTACAAGTTGTGCTTCTCGGCAAGCTCCATCACGCCACCGAGGTTGAAAGGGTTTCCCAGGGTGTGCGCCATCATGATCGCACGCGTGCGTGGGCCAATGGCTTCTGCCAACAGGTCAACTGGCGCATCGTACGTTCCAAGATTCACATCAACGAAAACCGGGGTGAGTCGATTCTGGTAAATCGGGTTTACGGTCGTTGGGAATCCTGCTGCAACGGTGAGCACCTCATCGCCCTCACGCAGCGCCCGCTCCTCTAGGCGTGGCGAGGTGAGAGCACTCAGAGCGAGCAGATTGGCTGACGAACCAGAGTTGCACAGCAGCGCATGGCGCACGCCCATCACCTTTGCAAACTCACGCTCAAATTCATCCGAGAACCGTCCAGTTGTCAGCCAAAAATCAAGTGACGAATCAACGAGACACTGAAGTTCTTCGTGGTCAAAGACCTTCCCCGACACAGGCACAGCTGAAGTTTCCGCATTGAAAGGTTCTGCTTGGAATGCAAGCTCAAAGTAACTGGCAACCAAGCGGCGAATCTCGTCACGAATGCCTTCGGCGCTCTGGTTTACAGACTTCGCCACACACAAGAGCCTAGACAACTCTCTGTATCAATGGCTAGTTTAAAGACATTAAAAACGTAGTAACAGTTGTGCCCCGTAGCAGTTATGCCCCGTAACAGTGATGACTCGTAACCTCTTGGAACCAGTTACAGCAGTTGCAGGCTGCGTCAAGTGGCCAGCGATTCACTCGTCGGACCTACGTGGAAGCTTCTCGAAAGTTCTTTCTGCCTCAATTCGCTCGGAAATGGGATACGACTTTCAGGTGAGGGAAATCTTTTGGAATCGCTCCCGTCAGGGTGTGATCAGAGGTATGCACTTGCAGGTGCCACCTCACGAAGGAGCAAAGGTTGTCTGGGTGACAGCCGGTCAAGTCCGAGATGTGGTGGTAGATCTCCGAAGAAGTAGCCCCACGTATCGTCAACATGTTGTTTTTGAGATGGACAGTTCCTCGGGTCTTCTCTTCATCCCTGTTGGATGCGCCAACGGATTCGAAGTCTTGAGCAGCGAGGCAGTCGTAAATTATGCACAGGAGTGTGATTACGCGCCAGACAGCGACTCTGGAGTTCGTTGGAATAGCTTCGGTTGTCACTGGCTGTCGCAGTCGCCGATTGTGTCGGAACGTGATGTAGCGCTGACTTCACTGGACGGCTTCGACTCCCCATTTTTCTAAGCCAGAGCCTCGCCATCGAGGCACCCCTTATCAAAGAGTCATCGGCCCGGAAGTAGTGCAATGCCTTTCACAGATAGCGTTGCCAGACGGAAGGGTGCCAGAGCGGCCGAATGGGACGGTCTCGAAAACCGTTGTGGGTGTATGCCTACCGTGGGTTCAAATCCCACCCCTTCCGCCATTCTTTTGAGATGA
>Ga0315902_10010869_pt1 | contig 12019 bp, 8 predicted proteins | sample LakEriMetagenome_9_FD_203523 | JGI IMG/M metagenome (GOLD analysis project Ga0315902, IMG submission 203523) | Freshwater fungal communities from buoy surface, Lake Erie, Ohio, United States - Buoy 12 MA117 | ecosystem: Environmental > Aquatic > Freshwater > Lake > Lake biofilm | place: USA... | reverse complement strand
ACAACTTCCTGCAAACTTGTAAAAATCAGGAATGCATCTGCAGAAAACATAAGGAACCTTCGCAATTTTGAGGCGTGCAAATCATGTTCAACCTTTCTTTGAGTCTACGAGTGTCCGTGCTCCTTGCAATGCTTATCCAGGGAGGTGTGATGCGTTCGCAAAAAGTGGCTGTAGTTCTCAGTGGGGGCGGAGCAACCGCCTTAGCACACGTGGGCTTTCTGAAAGTTCTCGAAGAAAATGATGTTCCGGTCGACTATATCTGCGGCACGAGTATGGGCGCCGTGGTGGCTGCCATGTACGCATCGGGTTATACCGTTGCTACTATCGACAGCCTAGTTCGAACCGAAGAATTTTTGGACATGGCCACAGGCAGCAGAAATGACCAACTTGATTTCTATTTCAAGAATTCCGATCCCGATGCTTCGTTCGGTTCCCTTCGGCTTTCAAGCGGAAGTCTTATGAATACTGCCCTGCCGGCTAATCTCATCAACCCGGTATTGCTCGACTGGAAACTCATGGAAGGCTTCAGTCAACCCGACGCAGCGTGCGGCGGAAACTTCGACAGCCTTTATATACCCTTTCGTTGCATCGCAGCAGACATTGAAAACAAACAAGAAATTATTTTCCGTCAGGGCCCTCTCAACGTGGCGGCAAGGGCATCTTGCACCTATCCTTTTTACATTCCTGCCAGGAAAGTAGATGGAAGGTTACTCTTCGACGGCGGTATCTTCAACAACTTCCCGGTCGATTTGGCTTATCGCGAGTTCAAGCCGGATGTTATTATAGGGTGTAACGTTTCAGGTAGTAACCCCAAACCCAACGAAGACGATTTGATCTCTCAACTGCAAGCCATGATTTTGTATCGTTCGAACGCACAAACTCCGCTGCAAAACATGGTCGTAGTAAGCCCGCAACTCTCCGAAATATCGACCTTCGATTTCGAAAAAGTAGACAAGGCTATTGAGATTGGCTATCAAAAAACGCTAGCCGATTTACCATCCATTAAACAAGCCATTAAAAAGGAAGTAACGCAGGAGGAAAAGAATCTTGAACGCAGGAAGTTTCAATCCAACTTCCAACCACTTATAATAGACCGTATATCCATTGAAGGTCTTAAGAAATCGCAACGCCGATATGTCCAGAAGATAATGGTTAAGAAAGATGCGCCTGTCGGACTATCTGACCTTAAATCACGGTACTTCAAGCTATTTGGCGATGATAAGATCAGCACCATTTTTCCTACGACGAGCTTCAATAAACAAACGAAAACCTATTCTCTCAATTTGGATGTTAAGAAAGAAAAGGACTTATTGCTTGCCTTCGGTGGTAACTTCTCGTCGCGCTCCATAAACACAGGATTCATTGGATTGAAGTACAACCTATTTGGCCTCACCTCTACTACGATTTCTGCCAATAGCTACTTTGGAAGATTCTATGGCTCTATTCACGGTGATATTCGCTGGGACATTTCAGGTCGATTACCCCTTTCTGTTCAAGGTGGTTTTACATTCAACCGATGGGATTATTACAAGAGTCTATCTACCTTTTTTGAAGATGTAAAGCCCTCGTTTATTTTGATGAACGAACGCTTCGGTAATTTGAGCATTAGCATTCCCTCCGGTGCCAAAGGTATTTTGCGCGCTGAAGGTTACTTCACGCATCAGTTCGATGAATACTATCAGATTACGAATTTCATTTCAACCGATACCGCCGATAGAACGGAGTTCAACGCTTGGGTTGGTAGGCTTTCTTATGAGAGAAGTACGTTTAACAGAAAGCAATACGCCAATGCCGGTTCTTTTTTCCAAGCCAGCATCAAAAGCGTTCAAGGAGAGGAATTCACCATACCGGGCTCAACCTCTGAAATACGCGATACTACGGAAACAGGACATGCCTGGCACAGCCTTAAACTCAACTATCAGAACTACTTCTTCAACAGCAAACGTCTAAAAACCGGATTTTATCTTGAAGGTGTTTTTAGTACGCAGGACTTCTTTCACAACTACATATCAACCTCCATCGCAGCACCGTCGTTTAATCCCATTCCAGAGAGCAAAACCTATTTTCTCCCTCAATTTCGAGCCCATCAATATGCGGCTTACGGGATAATGAATGTAATTACCTTCACCAAGAATTTTGAGTGGCGACTGGAAGGCTACGCATTCCAACCCTTTGGCGCCATCATCAATAACTCATTCGGTCAAGCTGAATATGATTTGTCTCCCGTATTACACTTCGTAGGATCGAGCACATTACTTCTACATACCCCACTCGGCCCACTTAGTTTGGCTGCCAATTATTACGACAAAAAGGATGAGCCGTGGAGTTTCCTTTTCAACTTCGGATACATCCTCTTCAATAAATCGCCTAGAGATTAAATGAAAGAGGCGCCTTTGGGCGCCTCTTTTTATTTATCCTACGATTGTATCGTATGTGACTTTGTATTCTTTGTCCTCCGGGAAATATTCCATTCCCAAATCGAGCCATTCCTTAGCGGCATCTTTGCTTGTGCCTGCCAAATTTGTTGCATGCATGGTCAATGCATATTTCAACAACACGAGCTCTTCTGCAGCAGTTCCGGCTTTCTTTTCTGAAAGGATTGCCTTGGCTTTAGCAAGTGCTGTGTCGGATTCTTTCTTTGCCTTCATCAGACCTTGCACAACGCCCATCATCAACTGTGCACCCGCATCGTTTGGATCGATATCCAACAATTGATCGTACAGCTGCTTGGCTTTGCTATACTTCTGGGTATCCATCATGGTTTCCGCCTGAGCAATAGCAGCGCTGCGGATTTGAGCGATGTAGTCTTCATATTCTGAAAGATACTTTTTCTCTTTATCCTTAGCACCATACTTAGAAATGTACTTCATGGCATCCTTAAACGCATTTGGATACTTCTCTCTGAACTCATCACGCTTCGACATTTCATAGAAGCAGCGACTCATGAACATGTAAGGAAGAGGATCCTTTTTGGTTTTCTCATCGAGTGTATAGCCTTCAGCTTTGTAAAGACATTTCTCGTACTTCTCGGTTACAAACAAGGTAAGGAGGTCCTTGTAATCGTTTTCAGTTTGCGCAAATGCCGATTGTCCGGCCATGAACGCCAAAATCAAAAAAGGAAATAACTTTTTCATGTGTTCTTTTGTTTGTTGGGTAGAATACCAAAATGGTGCCTAAAGCGCAAAATGCTACCCGGCCACAAAAATGAGCAAAAAACCTTGAGTTCAACACATTCCGGAAATGATTCATTAAATGCTTGCCACTTATGGTTTGAAAGCATGGGCTGGAGTGCGGCAGAATATCAGCTCAACAGTTGGGAAGCACAGGAAAAAAAGCAACATGGACTCATCAATGCTCCTACAGGCAGCGGAAAAACCTATGCTGCACTATTGCCCATCATTGCTCGATACAGCGGGAAATCAAAAAAGACCACAGGGCTGAGGGCATTATGGATTACACCCATTCGGGCGCTGGCGCGTGAGATAGAACTTTCGGCTGAGAGAGCTATCCAAGGAATGAACAGCTCGCTAACGGTGGGCATTCGAACCGGTGATACATCGGCGGCAGCCAGAACAAAACAACTGGACAGACTTCCGAACATCTTAATTACAACCCCCGAAAGCCTTCACCTTATGCTCTGTTCCAACAGAGCGCATCCATTTTTCGAGCACCTCGAATTATTGGTTGCAGATGAATGGCATGAGTTGATAGGAACGAAGCGCGGAGTGCAGCTGGAATTGGCCATTAGTCGCCTTCGAAAATACTCACCCAATCTCCTTACCTGGGGAATATCCGCCACCATCGGCAATTTACAGGAAGCCATGAACTGTCTGTTGGGAAAAGACAAAGAGGGTGTTTTAATAAAAAGTACGCTTCGCAAACAGTACGAAGTGATGTCTATCCTGCCCGAGAAACCCGAACGTATGCCCTGGGCGGGTCACTTGGGAATTCGTCTGGCTGATCAACTCTTGCCGATTATCCAAGCCAGTCAGTCTACTCTCATATTCACCAATGTACGCTCTCAATGCGAAATTTGGTACAGAACACTATTGGAACTGGACCCTTCACTTGCCGGCGTTATGGCCATGCATCACGGCAGTATCAGCAAAGAAATTCGTGCCTGGGTAGAAGAGTCTCTTTATGATGGACGACTGAAAGCCGTCATATGCACCAGCAGTCTCGATTTAGGTGTTGATTTCGCGCCGGTTGAAACAATCATCCAAATCGGCGGACCGAAAGGTGTTGCTCGCTTCGTGCAACGTGCCGGTCGAAGTGGCCATCGTCCCAATGCGATAAGTCGTATTTACTTCCTACCCACTCATTCGTTGGAATTGATTGAAGCGGCGGCATTGCGACAAGCGATTCAGGAAGAATACCTCGAGAGTAAACCACCACTTACACTTTGCTTCGATGTGCTTATTCAGTACCTCGTTACGCTTGGCTGTGGCGAAGGCTTTGATAGTCTGTCTACCTATAATGAAGTAACCAAGACTTACTGCTTTGCAGACATGACCATCGATGAATGGAATTGGGTAGTTCGCTTTGCTTCCACCGGCGGACATTCGCTTCGCAGTTATGACGACTATCGTAAAATGAGTCTGCAGGACAACTTGTATAAAGTCACGGAACGACGCATTGCCAACCGACATCGCATGTCCATAGGAACCATTGTAAGCGATACACTCATGATAGTTAAACTGAAAAAAGGCGGTGTTCTGGGTCATGTGGAAGAATCATTCATCACACAACTGGAAGAAGGCGATCATTTTTGGTTTGCCGGGTTGTGTCTGCAGCTCATTCGAGTGAAGGATATGACTGCGCTCGTGCAGAAGTCGAAAAACACGGAAGGCCGTACTCCGGTTTGGCTTGGTGGGCGTTTACCTCTTTCATCTCAAATGAGCGTAATGCTGAGGCGCCAACTGGAAGCAGCATCTTCGGTTTTTAGCGGTATTAAAAGCGAACACCAAGAACTCCATTTTATTCAACCCATACTCGAGCTGCAAAGACAACGCTCGCATGTGCCTGCAGCCCATGAGTTGCTCATTGAACAATTCACCACTCAAGAAGGGCATCACCATGTGTTCTACCCTTTCGAAGGAAGACTCGTACACGAGGGACTGGCATCGTTGATTGCCTATCGGATTGGACAACAAATGCCCATCAGTTTTTCGCTTGCATACAATGACTACGGATTCGAGTTGCTAAGCGACCAACCGGTTTCGATTGAGCAATTATTGAATAATGACTTGCTTTCTACCGAACACTTAGAGTCTGATATTCTCTCGGGAATCAATGCAGGTGAAATGGCAAAAAGAAAATTCAGAGATATTGCGGCCATCGCTGGCTTGGTCTTCAAAGGCTACCCGGGTCAAAAAATTAAAGACCGCCATTTGCAAAGTTCCTCGCAACTCATCTATCAAGTCTTTGAATCATATGAGCCCGACAACTTGCTGCTTCGGCAATCGATGGACGAAGTCGTGCATCAGCAGCTTGAGTATACACGAACACGCGAAGCATTGGAAAGGATGCAGAAACAACGCATGGTTGTAACGCATCCGTCGAAGCCTACTCCCCTCGCCTTTCCAATCCTGGTCGATCGACTGCGCGAACAAATGAGTTCCATGGAACTCATTCATCGCATCGAAAAAATGACCCTGGAATGGGAGGAGTAATTTAAAACAATGGAACTCCGGTCATTTCCGGAGGCTGAACAAGACTCAACAGTTTGAGGACTGTTGGGGCAACATCGGCAAGCTTACCTGAATGCAACTCTTTAACGTCGTTATCCAGAACCCATACAGGAACCGGATTCGTGGTGTGCGCAGTGTTGGGCGACCCATCTTCATTGACCGCAAAGTCCGCATTTCCATGATCCGCTATAACCACAAATGAATAGCCGCAATTCAATCCAGTTTCTACTACTTGCTTCAAACAAGCGTCGGTTGTCTCGACGGCCTTCACTATAGCTTCGAACACTCCTGTATGTCCAACCATATCGGGATTTGCGAAGTTGAGGCAAATAAAACCCGGAGGGTTTTGATTCATCTCACCACAAATGGCATCCGCAATTTGATGCGCGCTCATTTCAGGTTGAAGGTCATAAGTAGCCACTTTGGGTGAAGGCACCATGATGCGGCGCTCACCATTGAATTCCTTTTCCCTTCCACCGCTGAAAAAGAACGTCACGTGCGGATATTTCTCCGTTTCGGCAATGCGCACCTGCGACACTCCTTGGTTCTCGAGCACTTCGCCCAGGGTTTGGTTGAGGTTATCCTTATCGTATACAACCTTCACGTTCTCGTACGAATCATCGTAGTTGGTCATCGTGACGTAATACAACGGCAACTTCATCATACCGTGCTCAGGCATATCCACCTGCGTTAGAACTTCTGTAATTTCTCGGCAACGATCGGTTCTGAAATTAAAGCAGATGACTACATCCTCTGGACGTATGCATGCAATTGGATTATGATTGGAATCAACAATCACTGAAGGCTCGATGAACTCATCGGTGATACCTGAGGAATAAGCTTTCTCTATTACCTCAACCGCCGAATTGAACTTAGCACCTTCCCCCTTCACAAGTGTATCGTAGGCCTTCTGCACGCGCTCCCAGCGCTTATCGCGATCCATGGCGAAATACCTACCACTCACACTTGCAACTTGTATCGACGTTGAATCGATGTGTGATTGGAGCTCGCGCATAAAAGCCAATCCACTTTTCGGATCTGTATCGCGGCCATCAGTAAAAGCATGAATGAACGTTTTTATCGAACCGTATTGATTAGCGACATCGCATAGTGCCTTTACGTGATCGATGTGCGAATGCACGCCGCCATTGCTTACCAAGCCCATCATGTGAACATTCACTTTCTTGCTGGCTGCATAGTCAAAGGCTTCTCGCAACACAGGGTGTTTGGCAAACTCACCTTCGCGAATTGCCACATTTATTTTCACCAAATCCTGATAGACCACGCGGCCTGCTCCGATATTCATGTGGCCCACTTCGCTATTGCCCATTTGACCTTCAGGCAAGCCTACGTTTTCACCATCCGTTCGCAAGGTTGCCGATGGATAGTGCGACGACAGATAATCGGCAAACGGTGTTTTTGCTACGTGCACTGCATTGCCGGCATTTAACTCACCATTTCCCCAGCCATCCAGAATTATCAGACATACTTTCTTTTTCATTCTTATCTTTTTTTAAACCGAACTTTAAACTCTGCACCTCCCCCGCTTCGATTGCAAGCCAATACCTCTGCACGATGCATGTTGGCAACAGCACGCACGATAAACAAACCGAGTCCTGTACCTTTAGATGAGCGAGTTTCTTCGTTACCCACTCTGTAAAATTTTTCAAAAATGCGTTTCTCCTCACCCTTCGGGATACCTGCTCCACCATCACGAACCGACAATTCAATAGAATTACCCGTCTCGCTTAAATGCACCTCAATGGCTTGACCCATTCCATACTTGATTGCGTTGTCGAGCAAATTAACCACCAGTACAGAAAGCATTTGTTCATCACCGGAAATCATCACTGCGCCTGCTGATTCAAATAGAATCTCTTGCGAGTAAATCTGACGAAATCGCTTAACCTCTCTCTCGGTCAACTCCTTCAAATCAACCGCATCTGACGACAATGCATCCTTCGTGGAGTCCAATCTTGCTGCGAGCAATATATTTTCCGTGAGCGACTGCAGACGCTTTGTTTCCTGCACCGACTGTTGCAGCAATTCGTTTCTTTTTTCTTCCGTTAAACTTCGTGTTTGCAGTGTCTCCAAAAACAACTTGATAGCAGCAATGGGAGTTTTGAGTTCGTGTGTAACCGAAAGCAAGAAGTTCTTCTCTTTGCGCGCTAGGGCAAGCTCTCGCGATACCGTGCGCTGGATGTATCTAAAACCAAAAGCCAGCAACATGAAAAAAACCAATCCCTCACCCACCACCATCCACACCTTGCTGCGCAACTGCAGATAGTGCTCGTGCAGTTCCAGCTTTTGGCTTATGATTATTTGCGAGTTGAGCTGAATCAATTGATATCCCCACCACATGAGTTGAAGCAGCACGTAGAGCGCAAGCACATACAACACCCGTAAGGCTATTCGATCCCTTCTCATAGCATCAATTCGATTCAGCGAACATGTTTAACAGCAAAGATGCGCATAAAAAAAGCCCCTTGAAAGGGGCTTTCTATATTACTTCTTCTTCTGTTCTTTCGGAGCTAACTTTGGTTGTGGACCCTGAGTTGGCTTTTCCTTCGTATTGTCACCTTCAGCAGGCTTTGCACCGTCCGGACGTGGTTTCGCCTCAGGCTGGCGACGAGGCATGCGCTTCTCGAACACCATGTGCGTTGCATCCGGCTTGTTTTCCTTATCGTAGGTAACATAATTCTGTTGGAACTTATATCCCAAGGAAGAAAGGTAGTTCATAGCATCGGGCACAGTTGGGAATACCAACGAGCGCATTTCAGAAAGTTGCTTGATGAGTTCCTTGTCTGAGAGAGAAGCCAAAATTTCGCGACCAAAGTCCGCACGGATGGTTTGTGCACCGGCAGGATTCGTAGAGATAATCAATTCCAAAAAGATAATTTCAGGATTTGCAATTGCAAACTTGTTTTCGGGTGCTTTAGCAGCAGGCGCTACAGCGGTGGTTTTGTCTTGGGCGAAAGCCAATACAGGCATTGCCATCAGAGCAATCATTACAAACTTTTTCATCATGGTTTCATTAATTAGTGAGGGCAAAAATAAGCTTGTGTTCAACTGACACAAGGAAAAGTAATTAGCACGATGATAAATAGCGTTAAACGACACTTTCTACTTGAGCTACAGCCTTCTCAGTTGAAAATGCTCCTTGACTCTGCCCCTTGTCTGATACAGCACTCCGAAATCGAAAAAATCCAACGTAAGCGTAAAGCGACTGTCATTCACACAAGCATGCCAAGCCTCGGTCATAGAAGGCGACCAATAAATATCGTCTACAACGATTACAGAGTGCTCGTGTGTGTGCGGCAATATGCGGTTGATGTATCGTAAGCACGCCTCTCCGCGGTGATCACCATCGATGATGACAAAATCTACCGACTTCATTCGAGCCAACACATCATCCAACACAGTATCAAACGAACCTGTCGTGTGCCGGATAGTATGCAATGAAACGTTGGACCATACCTCCGAAGCGATTGCTGCAATAGACGCACTGCCCTCAATCGTGTGCACCGTGGCATTGGGAAGTGCTGCTTGCAAATGCGCAGTGGTGATACCAAGAGATGTTCCCAATTCAAGAATTGAAGTTGCATTTGAATGACGCGCCAACAGCGATAAAGCATGTGCGTGCTTGGCCGGTTGTAACGCTGTGCGTGCAATTTCTCCAACTTCACGTCGGCTTCCATTTTGGTGGCGACTACCAGCTCCAAAATCTTGGACTTCGATAGAGGCATTGCTTTTTCGCAATCGTTTACGTTCCCTTTCAATGGCACTGTAGATAGGACTTTTCTCCTTGTTGCGAAGAACCCGTGTAATAAGATGATAAACGAACGGCGAATGCACACCATGTGGACCCTTGGCTTGAACGAAATGCTTCAGCCAAGCCTTTGCTTCATGCCAACGATTGCTTAGCATGGAATTACTGACCTTCCGTTTTCTTTTGGATTTGCGATACCTGACGCATCAATTCGGGCAACTTCATAAATCCGATGTACGATTTTTTGTAGTCCATAATTGAAAATGCCGGCGAACCCTGAACAATTGTATTCGGCTCGCTGATGGAAGAAGCGATGCCACTCTGCGCTGCGATTTTCGTTCCGTCGGCAATTACACAGTGACCTACAATGCCCACTTGTCCACCGATCATACAATTGCGTCCGATTCGAGTAGAACCTGCAATACCGGTCTGTGCTGCAATCACTGTGTTCTCCCCAATTTCGACATTGTGCGCTACCTGTATAAGGTTGTCGAGCTTCACTCCCTTGCGGATAATGGTCGAACCGAGCGTCGCCCGATCGATGGTGGTATTAGAACCCACCTCCACATGATCTTCTATTATCACATTGCCGATTTGCGGCACCTTTTGGTAGTTGTTCTCTGAATTGGGTGCAAAACCGAATCCATCGCCGCCGATAACTACACCGCTGTGCAACGTGCATTCGGCCCCAAGCACACAATCGTTATAAACTCTAACACCTGCGAAGAGCACCGTGTTCTCGCCGATTGTTGAGTATGCACCAATGTAGCTGTTGGGGTATATGCGTGCGCCTTTTCCAATCTTCACTCCTTCACCTATGTAAACAAACTCACCCACGTAGACACCCTCTCCCACTTGCGCAGAAGATTCGATATGTGCCTTATCACTGATAGAAGGTTTGGGTTGACGCAGCTGGTGATAAGCCTCTAGCAATTTTGCGAAACAGCTGTATGGCTCTTCCACCCGAATGAGCGTTAATGAAGAAGGAAGCGGTTTCTCTGCCTTGAAATCGGTAGCAACGATTGCAATCGAAGCACCTGTTGTGTAGATGTGTTCGGTGTACTTCGGGTTTGCCAAGAAGGTCAATGTCCCGGGCTTGCCCTCCTCAATTTTGGAGAGTCCGCCCACCAGGGTGTCGGCATTTCCATCTACCGTGCCTTGCAGCATAGCAGCTATTTGCGCAGCTGAAAATTGCATACTCGCTTTGTTTTCGATTGTAATAATCCTTTGCGAATATACCTTCTTACCCCCAAATACCCGAATTAGCGTGCGCCCGTGATACGAGCACCGGCGGATTGCAGTAATGCGAAGAAACCGGGAAACGATTTCGATACAGACTCCGCACCTGTAATGGAGATATGATCACCGGCGATGCCCAAGATGGCTGCAGCCATGGCTATTCGATGATCGCCGTGAGCATTGAGCTGCGATGCGCGAATTGCGGAAGGATATATTTTCATTTCATCACCTTGCAACACGATGCGAATGCCCGCCTTGGCAAACTCTTGCTGCAACACCTTTGCTCTGTTGCTCTCTTTATGAATGAGGCGTGACACCCCCTTTATGATACTTACTCCGTTGGCAAAGGCGGCGAGCGATGTTAAAGGCGGAAATAAATCCGGACAATCGGTCGCGTCAAATTCAAAGGCATTGATTTCTGACTGCCAAATGCGCACAGCAGAATCCAATCTTTCCATTCGGACACCTGCAACGTGCAAAGCATCCAGCACTGCGCGGTCTGCCTGCGCCGAATCCATGCTGAGGTTATCTACCAGCAATCCATTCTCTGCGCACAATGCACCTGCCACCAATAAAAATGCGGCTCCGCTCCAATCGCCCGGGACCGCAAGTTCTGTTGCCTTCAATACTTTGGGTGAAATGTGAAATCGCTTGAAATCATCACTCTTCACAACAACACCGAATTGCTCCAGCACCTGCATGGTAAGTTGGATATAAGGCTTACTGTTTAAATGCACTACATCCACAATTGAAGGTTCGGATGCACGCGAAAGTGCAATCAATAATCCGGTCAGAAACTGAGAAGAAATGGTAGCATCCAACTGAATTGCTCCGCCCTTGAGAGGACCTCGAACTACGACGGGTAATTGACCCTCGTTAGAAGTTACGTCTACTCCGCATTGCATCAAGGTATCGAACAAATCGTTGAAGGGACGCTTCATCAAGGAACCTTTGCCTGTAATCGTTATCGGCGAATCACTCAATGCTGCAATAGACGCAAACATGCGGGAGGCCAAGCCCGATTCACCACAGTCGACCACTTCCTTCGCATTCCGAATTCCGGCGATAAACGACTGAGGAAAGCCGCCCTTGATTTCGATGGAAGAACCTTTGCGACTCACAATAGCACCCAGATCCTGGGCTACCTGCAAAGCTGCCTCACAATCATCGTTTACGGGAAAATGATGGATGATGGATGTTCCTCTGGCAAGCAGTGCGCAAGCCACCATACGCTGTGCATCGCTTTTACTACCCGGCGCTTCAATACTACCTTGCAAAAGAGATGGCCAAACGTCTACCTTCATTTCTTGCCAATGTATAT
>Ga0315902_10010868_pt1 | contig 12020 bp, 14 predicted proteins | sample LakEriMetagenome_9_FD_203523 | JGI IMG/M metagenome (GOLD analysis project Ga0315902, IMG submission 203523) | Freshwater fungal communities from buoy surface, Lake Erie, Ohio, United States - Buoy 12 MA117 | ecosystem: Environmental > Aquatic > Freshwater > Lake > Lake biofilm | place: USA... | reverse complement strand
TCAGGGCGACGTGGTGCTGGACCCGTTCTTCGGCACCGGCACGACGGGGGCGGTCGCCAAGATGCTGGGGCGCCATTACATCGGGATCGAACGCGAGGAGACCTATCTTCGCGTGGCCGAAAAGCGGCTGCACCAGGTCCGGAGGATCGAACGCGAAGCGCTTGCCGTCTCGGCGTCCAAACGGGCAGAGCCGCGGGTCGCCTTCGGCGTGCTGGTCGAGCGCGGGCTCCTGCGGCCGGGCGAGGTCCTGACCTCGTTCAACGGCCGGCGGGCGGCGCGGGTGCGGGCGGACGGGACGCTGGTGGCCGCGGATGTCACCGGGTCGATCCACCAGGTCGGCGCGCATCTCGAAGGGGCACCCTCCTGCAACGGCTGGACCTACTGGCATTTCCGCCGCGACGGGGTGACGGTGCCGATCGACGTGCTGCGCCAGCAGATCCGGGCCGAGATGGGGGATGCCGGCTAGACGTCCGGAATGAGGTTTCCGCCGGTGCGGGCGGCCCGTGAGGCGCGCCGCCTGCACATGACCTGCCCCGCCTGTCCGGAAAGGACGGGCGGGGCGTTTTTCTTTGGCAGCGAGGCACCCTGCCGGCAGGGCGCCGCAGACGCCGGGCACAGCAGCGATGATTGACGGGCAATCCTGCCCCCGACCCGGATCTTCACCGCGCAGCCCATCCTCAGGGCCCGACGACCATGACCCACAACCCGCCTCCGCCGCCGACCCCGGGTGACGCCGGAAACCCCACGGCAGGATCCGACTCCGCAAAAGCCCCTCTTGTGCGGGCGGGCCACCGCCCGTCCGGCCCCCGCTCAGGGTGCCAGAAGCTGCCGGAACAGCGTTTCGAGGTATTCTCCCGCCTCGGCAAAAGGGGCGTGTCCCGGCCCCAGCACCGCCCGCACCTGCACGTCGAAATCCGCATAATGCTGCGTCAGCGCCCAGACCGAAAAGATCAGATGCACCGGATGCACCGCCCGGATGCGCCCCTCCGCCATCCACTCCGTCAGCACCGCCGCCTTCCGCGCCACCAGCCCGGCCAGTTCCCCCTCCAGCGTGGCGCGGATGCGCGGCGCCCCCTGCAGGATCTCGTTGGCGAAAAGCCGGCTCTCGCGCGGATAATCCCGCGACAGGTCAAGCTTGCGCCGGACATAGCGCAGCATCTCGGCGATCGGATCGCCCGCCGGATCAAGATCGCGCAAGGGGTCAAGCCACATGTCCAGCAGCCCCTCCAGAAGCGCGGCGTGGATCGCCTCCTTCGACGGGAAATAATACAGCAGGTTCGGCTTGGAGAGCCCCGCCGCCTGCGCGATCTGGTCAAGCGTCGCCCCCCGGAACCCACGTGCCGCAAAGATATCCAGCGCAGCCGCCAGGATCGCCTCCCGGTTTCTGGCCTGAATCCGCGTCAGCCCCGTATCGGCCATGCCCCCGCCCTGCCTCTCGCGTGGTTCTTGACTGGTCGCCTTCCTCTGCTAGCGTGCCTTTGACCGCTTGGTCAAATCAAGCCCCATCCGCCCGCGGAACGCCAGCCAGAGTGAGACAGACGATGACCGCCCGAAGCCCCGCACCCGGCGCCAATATCCGCATCGACAGCGCCCGCCTCTGGGACAGCCTGATGTCGATGGCGCAGATCGGCCCCGGCATCGCGGGCGGCAACAACCGCCAGACCCTGACCGATGCCGACAGCGAAGGCCGCCATCTCTTTGCCCGCTGGTGCGCCGAAGCCGGCCTGACGATGGGCGTCGACCGCATGGGCAACATGTTCGCCCGCCGCGAAGGCACTGATCCCACGGCACTTCCCGTCTGCATGGGCAGCCATCTCGACACCCAGCCGACGGGTGGCAAATACGACGGCGTGCTCGGCGTCCTCGGCGGGCTCGAGGTCATCCGCACCCTCAACGACCTCAACATCTGCACCCGCCACCCGATCCTGCTCGTCAACTGGACGAACGAGGAAGGCACCCGCTTCGCCCCCGCCATGCTCGCCTCGGGCGTGTTTGCCGGCATCCACACGCTCGACTACGCCCATGACCGGCGCGATGCCCAGGGCAAACGCTTCGGCGACGAACTGGCCCGCATCGGCTGGGCCGGAGAAGAGGAGGTCGGCGCCCGCCCGATGCACGCCATGTTCGAACTCCACATCGAACAGGGCCCGATCCTCGAAGCCGAGGGCAAGGAGATCGGCGTCGTGACCCATGGCCAGGGCCTCTGGTGGCTCCAGATCACGCTCACCGGCCGCGACGCCCATACCGGCTCGACGCCGATGCACATGCGCCTCAACGCCGGCCTCGGCATGGCGCGGATCATGGAACGCGTCCACCAGATCGCGATGAGCCACCAGCCCGGCGCCGTGGGCGCGGTCGGCCATGCCGAGCTTCATCCCAATTCGCGCAACGTCATTCCCGGAAGCGCCGTCTTCACCGTCGACATCCGCAGCCCCGAACAGGGCAGACTCGACGCCATGCGCGCCGAAACCGAACGCGCGGCTCATGCCGTCGCCCGCGAACTCGGCCTTGGCTGCACCGTCGAACCGGTCGGCCATTTCGACCCCGTCACCTTCGACCCCACGCTTGTCGACCGCGTCCGCCACACCGCCGAAAGGCTGGGGTATTCCCACATGAACATCGTCTCGGGCGCGGGCCACGACGCCTGCTGGATCAACCGCATCGCCCCCACCGTGATGATCATGTGCCCCTGCGAAGGCGGCCTGTCCCATAACGAGGCCGAGGCGATCACCCCCGACTGGGCGGCCAGGGGCACCGACGTCCTCTTCCATGCGGTGGTCGAAACGGCCGGGATCGTCGCGTGACGCCACCCCTGCCCTCAAGGCCCATACACAAGCCTGCCGCGGCAGGTTAACGTGGCCGGGAACCGACATTCCCCAAGGAGACGACCCGTGATCCGCCTCACCCCCTTCCTGCTCACCGCCGCGATGGCAGGCTGCACGGCGCCCGCCCTGCAAGACGGGCTGCCTACCCTGCCGGGAAGCACGCCGGAGCCGGCCGTGGTCCCCGCACAGGTCGCGCCCTTCCTGCCGCCCGGCGCATCGCCGAACGTGGTGTTCCAGGACTACGCCGGCTGCTACCTCTACTCGATCGAAGTCACGGACCCGCCCTCGGGCTTTCCGGTGCGCGATGCCGCCGGCCGGCAGGTCTGCGAAGGCCAGCCGGTGACCTATGCCGTCCCCGCCGTGCCCGGGGCGGCCCCGGCTGCCCTGCCCGCCCCCGTGCCGCAGCCCCCCCCGCCCGCCGCAGCGCCGCTCGCCCCGAGGACCCTGATCGGCGGGGTCGCGGGCCCGGTGACCAACGGCCTCACAGGCGACGTCGCTGACCCCGTCACCGGCGCCAACCTCATCGATGGCACGCCGATCGGCCAGATTCCGGCCCCCGCGCCGCTTCCCATGCCGCTGCCCACACCGGTGGAGTGACCCGATGCGCGCCCCCCTTCTCGCCATTGTGCTGCCCGCCCTCGCCGCCGCCTGCGCACCCGTCACCCAGGGGTCAAGCGGGTCGCCCGGCCGCAGTTCGGCCCTCTGGCCGCCCGAAGTCGTCCAGGCGCTTCCTTCCTCCGTTCCGGACGATGCCGTCATCCGTGACTCCGATGGCTGCTATTCCTACCGCGATCCTGCGGCACCCACCGGCTTCAGCCTCGTGATCGGCATCGATGGCCGCCAGCTCTGCGACGGCCGCTTCCCCGACGAAGCCGAAATCCGCGCCCGTGCCGCACAGATGCGGGCCGAACTCGTCGGCGGGAATACCGCCGTCGCCGACATGCCAGCCACCCAGTAACGCCCGCACCGAAGCAGCCCCCGCGGAGGAGATCAGATGAGCACGGTCATCAGGAACGGCACCATCGTCACCCACGACCTCAGCTATGCCGCCGACATCCGCATCGCCGGCGGCCGCATCTCCGGGATCGGACCCGGGCTGAAGGGCGACACCGTGCTCGACGCCACCGGCTGCTTCGTCATGCCCGGCGGGATCGACCCCCATACCCATCTCGAAATGCCCTTCATGGGTACCTATTCCGCCGACGACTTCGAAAGCGGCACCCGTGCCGCGCTCTCGGGCGGGACGACGATGGTCGTCGACTTCGTCCTGCCCGGCCAGGGCCAGCCGCTGCTCGACGGGCTCCAGATGTGGCACAACAAGGCCGGCCGGGCGACCTGCGACTATTCCTTCCACATGGCGGTCACCTGGTGGGGCGAAAAGGTCTGGGACGACATGCCCCGCGTGATCGACACGGGCATCACCACCTTCAAGCACTTCATGGCCTACAAGGGCGCGCTCATGGTCAATGACGATGAGCTTTTCGCCTCCTTCATGCGTCTGGGCGAACTGGGCGGCATCGCCATGGTCCATGCCGAAAACGGCGATGTCGTGGCCGAACTCCAGCGCAAGCTGATGGCCGAGGGCAATACCGGCCCCGAAGCGCATGCCTATTCCCGCCCCCCCCAGGTCGAGGGCGAAGCCACCAACCGCGCCATCATGATCGCCGACATGGCGGGTGTGCCGCTCTATGTCGTCCATACCTCCTGCGAGGATGCGCACGAGGCGATCCGCCGCGCCCGCCAGCAGGGCAAGCGCGTCTGGGGCGAGCCGCTGATCCAGCACCTCGTGCTTGACGACAGCGAATACCGCCATCCCGACTGGGACCATGCCGCCCGCCGCGTCATGTCGCCCCCCTTCCGCGACAAGCACCACCAGGACAGCCTCTGGGCCGGCCTTCAGTCCGGCTCGCTCTCGGTCGTGGCGACCGATCACTGCTCCTTCACCACCGCGCAGAAACGCTTCGGCCTCGGCGATTTCACCAGGATCCCGAACGGCACCGGCGGGCTCGAGGATCGCATGCCGATGCTCTGGACGCATGGCGTCGCGACCGGCCGGCTCACGCCGAACGAATTCGTCGCCGTCACCTCGACCAACATCGCCAAGATTCTGAACTGCTACCCCCGCAAGGGCGCGATCGCGGTCGGAGCCGATGCCGACATCGTCGTCTGGGACCCCGACAAGGAAAAGACCATCACCGCCGCCGCGCAGCAGTCGAGCATCGATTACAACGTCTTCGAAGGCCACAAGGTCCGCGGCCTGCCCCGCTTCACGCTGACCCGCGGCCATGTCGCCATCCACGACGGCGAGGTGCGCACCCAGGAAGGCCACGGCCAGTTCGTCGCGAGGCCGGCAAACACCCCCGTCAACCGCGCGCTGACCCAGTGGAAGGACCTGACCGCCCCCCGCCCCGTCGCCCGCACGGGCATCCCCGCGACGGGGGTCTGATGAGGCCCGCTTGCGTCATCGGGGACAAGTCCGGCAGGGCCGCGGGCGCCGCGCTCCGGTCTCCCGCCCCTCGCAGACCCCGCCGCGCGGGTCCGCAGCGCGGCCCCAGCGCCCTGGCGCCGCGCCGCCCTGCGGTCTGCCCATGCAGATAGACCGCGCCGTGACCGCCCACGTCGCCAACCCCTCGTTGCGCTGGTTTCTGGCCTACGCCGCCGCCGCGCTCGGCGGAACGGTCGCCGCAACCCTCGGCACCGCCGCCGTCACCGGCGCCATCCCCTCGCCCGCGCTTTGGCTCACCCGCATCCTACCCTTCGCCGCCGCGGCCCTTGTCATCCCCGTCGCCGTAGCCTCCTTCCTCCTGCTCAAGGCCAACCTCTGGACGCTCCCCGGCTTCGCACTCGCCGGCGCGGCCATCCCCGCGCTCTTTCTCATCCTCGTCGCCCTCGCCAACGCGCCGGGCCAGCACTTCGCCGCCTCGCTGATCGTCTGGACCCTCTCGGGCGCATTCGCCGGCGCCCTCTTCCATCAGGTGTGGGAGCGGCTCTCGTGATCCGCCAGCGGCTCGAGTTCCGGCATCAGCACCACGCTTTCCTGCTCGTGCGGGTCGGTCCGCGCGACGACCGCCGTGCAGGGCGCGTCATAGGGGTTGAAGGGCAGATGCGGCACATCGGCCGGGATATGGATCATGTCCCCCGCCTCCGTCTCCATCCGGTGTTCCAGCCGGTCGCCCCACAGCATCACCGCCCGGCCCGAGATGACATAGATCGCCGTCTCGTGCGTCTCATGCTTGTGCGCCTTCGCCCGCCCACCCGGCGGCACGGTCAGAAGATGCATGCAGATCGCCTGCGCCCCCGTAGTCTCGCGCGCGATCCCCTCAAAATAGCTGAAGCCCTGCCGGCCCTCATAGGTGCTTCCGGGAACGATCCTGCGGCATTCGCTCATGACCTGCCCTCCATTCCGGGCCAGAGCATAGCCCGCCCCGTGCACATGGGCGAGAGGCCAGCATGACCACCCCCCCCGCCATCACCGGCCTGCTCGAAGCGGCGCTCTATGCCGAAGACCTCGCCGCCGCGGCCGCCTTCTACGGCACACTGCTCGGCCTGACCGAGATTGCGCAGGTGCCCGGCCGTCATGTCTTCTACCGCTGCGGCCCGACCATCCTTCTCGTCTTTCGCGCCAGCGCGACAGCGATCCCCTCGACCGACCCTGCGCTGCCCGTCCCCACCCATGGGGCATCGGGCCAGGGGCACGTCTGCTTCGCCGCCGACAACGCGGCAATCGACCGGATCCGCGACCGGCTCGCCCACGCCGGCATCGCCATCGAGGCCGACTTCCGCTGGCCGAACGGCGCCCGCTCGCTCTATGTCCGCGACCCCGCCGGCAACAGCGTGGAATTCGCCGAACGCCACCTGTGGGAGGCCGCATGACCTCCCCCCCCACCGTGATCGAGGCGCGTGGCCTCAACCTCGTCTTCCAGACCGATGACGGCCCCGTCCATGCGCTCAAGGACATCGACCTCGCCATCGGCAAGGGCGAATTCGTCAGCTTCATCGGCCCCTCGGGCTGCGGCAAGACCACCTTCCTGCGCTGCGTCGCGGCCCTCGAACAGCCGACCGGCGGCACGCTCACCGTCAACGGCATGACCCCGGACGAAGCCCGCCGCCGCCGCGCCTACGGCTATGTCTTCCAGGCCGCCGGCCTCTATCCCTGGCGCACCATCGGCGACAACATCCGCCTCCCGCTCGAAATCATGGGCTTCCCCCGCGCCGAACAGGCCGAACGGGTGAAACGCACCCTCGCGCTTGTGGAGCTTTCGGGCTTCGAGAACAAATACCCCTGGCAGCTGTCGGGCGGCATGCAGCAGCGCGCCTCCATCGCCCGCGCGCTCTCCTTCGACGCCGACATCCTCCTCATGGACGAACCCTTCGGCGCGCTCGACGAAATCGTCCGCGACCGCCTGAACGAGGAACTCCTGAGCCTCTGGGCCGCCACCGGCAAGACCATCGGCTTCGTCACCCATTCCATCCCCGAAGCAGTCTATCTTTCCACCCGCATCGTCGTGATGTCGCCCCGCCCCGGCCGGATCACCGACATCATCGACAGCCCCCTGCCGCGCGAACGCCCGCTCGACATCCGCGACAGCCGGGAATTCATCGCCATCGCCCATCGCGTCCGCGAGGGCCTTCGCGCAGGACACCAGGATGACTGACCCCGCCCCCCGCCGCGCCTCGCCCGCCCTTGTCACCGTCTCGGCGGCGATCACGCTCTACTTCCTCTGGGTCCTGCTCTTCGCCCGCGACGGGCAACCTGCGGTCCTCATCGTCCTTTACGTGCTGGCCGTCATCGCCAACCTCGCCTTCCTGATCAGCGTCTTCAACCGCAGGCGCGGCGGTCGCCGCGGATGACCGGCGCGACCCTCCTCTGGCTCGGCGGGGCGATGGCGGTCTTTCTCACCGCGACCTCGGCCTTGCGCCACTACATCGGCACCGGGCAGATGGCCGTTCTCCTCGGCGCGCTCGCGCTCTACTGTGTGGGCAACCTCATGATGGTCCGCGTCATGCGCGACAGCGGCATGGCGCTCTCGGTCGCGGTCTCCTCGGTCCTGCAACTCGTGCTCGCCACCGCCATCGCCGTCGCCGTCTTCGGCGAACGCCCGACCCCGCTGCAATGGGCGGGCATCGCACTCGGCATCCTCGCCGTCGCGCTCATCGTCTGGCCGCAGGAGGCGCCACGGTGAAGGGCGCCTTCCTGCCCGTCCTGACGGTCGTGATCGCCATCATCGGCCTGTGGTACCTTGCCGCCATCCCGATGAACATCAAGGAAACCCTGACCGAGGCCGAACGCGCCGGCGCCACCATCAGTGGCGGCACGGCGGTCGAACGCCGCGATGCCGGCAACATCGCGCTCACCTTGCGCAACCTCGATCTTGCCGCCGGCGGCTGGGCGCTCGAACGCCCGCGCCTGCCCGCCCCCCACCAGGTCGCCGTGGAGCTTTACGACAGCACCATCGACGAAGAGCTCTTCTCCCGCCGCGGCATCGTACAGTCGGGCGAATTCTCCAACCGCTCGCTCGTCTACCACGGCGGGGTGACGCTCGCCGCCACGCTCCTCGGCTTTGCCATCGGCACAGGGCTCGGCATCCTCCTGGCCATCGGCATCGTCCACAACCGCACGATGGACATGAGCGTCATGCCCTGGGCCATCGTCAGCCAGGCCGTCCCCATCATCGCCATCGCGCCGATGATCATCGTCGTGCTCTACTCGGTCGGCCTCCAGGGCATCCTGCCCAAGGCGGTGATCTCGGCCTATCTCTCCTTCTTCCCGGTCGTCGTCGGCATGGTGAAGGGCCTGCGCAGCCCCGACGCGATCCAGCGCGACCTCCTGCGCACCTATAACGCGACCGATGCCCAGACCTTGCGGAAACTGCGCCTGCCCGCCTCGGTCCCCTATCTCTTCGCCTCGCTCAAGATCGGCATCTCGGCCTCGCTTGTCGGCGCCATCGTGGGCGAACTCCCGACCGGCGCCGTCGCGGGCCTCGGCGCGCGGATGCTCGCGGGCTCCTATTACGGCCAGACCGTGCAGATCTGGTCGGCCCTCTTCACCGCGGCCCTGCTCGCCGCCGCCCTCGTCTGGGCCATCGGGCTGATCGAGCGGCGCACGCTCCGCGCCATGGGGTCCCCCGCATGACCGCCAGCCCCGCCCTGCCCGACCGCTCGTGGATGGTGACGCCCCTCGTCTCGGTCCTCGCCGTCCTCGCGGTGGCAAGCCTCCTTGCCCTGGCCGGGGGCTCGCTCGCCGCCGTCTGGAACGGCCGCTTCCTCCTCATCCTCGCGCTCTGGCTCGCGCTCTGGGTCCTGAACGGCTGGCTCGCCTCCCGCGCGGACAGCACGCCCGGCCGGCTTCTCGTCGCACTTGTCTTCGGCGCCGCGCTGATCGGGCTCTGGGAACTCACCGTCCGCCTCTACGACGTGCCCCCGGTGATCCTGCCGCCGCCCTCGGCGATCTGGGCCACCTTCATCCGGAACATCCCCCTCCTCTGGGGCGATTTCGTCCAGACCATCCTCAAGGGCGGCATGGCGGGCTTCGCCATCGGCTGCACCGCGGCCTTCCTTGTCGCGATCCTCGCCGACCGCTTCGACTTCCTGCGCCGGGGCCTTCTGCCCGTGGGCAGCTTCATGGCGGCCTTGCCCATCGTCGGCACCGCCCCCATCCTCGTCATGTGGTACGGCTTCGGCTGGCAGTCCAAGGCGGCCGTCGTCGTCGCGATGGTCTTCTTCCCGATGCTCGTGAACACCGTCGCCGGCTTGCGCGACACGACCGCCATGCAGCGCGACCTGATGCAGACCTATGGCGCCGGCTACTGGCAGACGCTCTTCAAGCTCCGCCTGCCCGCCGCCATGCCCTTCATCTTCAACGGGCTCAAGATCGCGACAACCCTCGCCTTCATCGGCGCCATCGTTGCCGAATTTTTCGGCTCTCCGACCGTGGGCCTCGGATTTCGCATCTCGACCTCGGTCGGCGCCCTTGCGCTCGACATGGTCTGGTCGGCAATTCTCGTTTCAGCACTGGCAGGCAGCGCCTTCTACGGTATCGTGGCGCTGATCGAACGGCGGGTGACCTTCTGGCACCCCTCGCAGCGCGGATAGGACGACAACAAGAACCGGCAGGCAGGCAGACCATCGAAGACGGACATGACAGAACAGAGGATGGAAAGATGAATAAATTCCTGATGGCGACCGCACTCGCCACGCTCGCCGCCCCCGCCTTCGCGCAGGATGCGGTGACGCTTCAGCTCAAGTGGGTCACCCAGGCCCAGTTCGCGGGCTACTACGTCGCCCTCGACCAGGGCTTCTATACCGAGGAAAACCTTGACGTCACGGTCCTGCCCGGCGGCCCGGACATCGCGCCCCCGCAGGTCATCGCGGGCGGCGGGGCCGATGTGATCGTCGAATGGATGCCCGCCGCACTCGCCGCGCGCGAAGGCGGCCTGCCGCTCGTCAACATCGCCCAACCCTTCGCAGCCTCGGGCATGATGCTGACCTGCTGGGCCGATACCGGCATCGCCGCGCCCGCCGACCTCGCCAACCGCACGCTCGGCGTCTGGTTCTTCGGCAATGAATACCCCTTCCTGTCATGGATGAGCCAGCTCGGCCTCGCGACCGACGGCAAGTCCGCAACCGGGGTCGAGGTGCTCAAGCAGGGCTTCAACGTCGACCCGCTGCTGCAGCGCCAGGCCGACTGCATCTCGACCATGACCTACAACGAATACTGGCAGGTCATCGACGCCGGCGTGACACCCGAGGAACTCGTGACCTTCAAGTACGAAGACCAGGGCGTCGCCACGCTCGAAGACGGGCTCTATGTCCTCGAACAGAACCTCGAAGACCCCGCCTTCGTCGACAAGATGACCCGCTTCGTCCGCGCCTCCATGCGCGGCTGGAAATGGGCCGAGGAAAACCCCGAAGACGCGGCGATGATCGTCCTCGAATATGACGAAACCGGCGCCCAGACCGAACAGCACCAGGTCCGCATGATGGGCGAGGTCGCCAAGCTCACCGCCGGCTCGAACGGCGCGCTTGACACCGCCGCCTACGAACGGACCGTCGCGACCCTGCTCGCAGGCGGCTCCGACCCGGTCATCTCGGCCGCGCCCACCGGCGCCTGGACCAGCGTCATCACCGACGCCGCCCTCCAGTAAGCCAGGACCAGGGGCGCGCGGCCGCACGGTCGCGCGCCCTTCCCGTCACTCCCGCGTCCAGCGGCTCATCACATCCCCGCCCAGCGCCCGCACCTCGGTCAGCCGCAGCCGCGGCGCATCGGCAAGCCGCCCGACCCCCATGGGCCCCAGCACCGGCCGCCCCTCCGCGCCGATCGCCAACCCCGCGCCAAAGACGACAAGCTCGTCCACCAGCCCCGCCGCCAAAAGCGCGGCGGCAAGCCGCCCGCCCCCCTCGCACAGCACCCGCGTGATCCCCCGCGCGCCCAGCGCGGCCAGCACCGATCCCGGCTCCACCTGCCCGCCCCCGACACTGCAGGCCAGTCCCTCCACCCCCCGCGCCGCCCAGCCTGCGACAACCCCGTCGGCCAGCGCCGCATCATGCGCCACCCAGACCGGCACCTCCCGCGCCGTCCGTGCAAGCTGCCCCTCTGCGGGCAGGTCCATGCCCCGCGACACGACCACCCGCACCGGCTGCCGCACCGCACCCATGTCCCGCACCGTCAGCGCCGGGTCATCCGCCCGCGCCGTCCCGCCGCCCACCATCACCGCATCCGCCTGCGCCCGCAGCAGATGCACCATCCGCCGCGCCGCGGGCCCGGTGATCCACCGGCTCTCGCCCCCCGCCGTGGCGATCCGCCCGTCGAGTGTCGCCGCCATCTTCAGCGTCACGAAAGGCCGCCCCTCGGTCACGCGCAGCAGGAACCCGGCATGATCCGCCCGCGCCTCCTCCTCCATCACGCCCGTCACGACCGCGATCCCGGCCGCGCGCAGCATCGCCAGACCCCGCCCCGCAACCCGCGGGTCCGGGTCCCCCGTCGCCACCACGACCCGCGCCACACCCGCAGCAACCAGCGCCGCCGCACAGGGCGGCGTCTGCCCGTGATGCGCGCAGGGCTCCAGCGTGACAAAGACCTCCGCCCCGCGCGCCGCCTCCCCGGCCTGCGCCAGCGCCTGCGTCTCGGCATGGGGCCGCCCGCCATCGGCCGTCCAGCCCCGCCCGACGATCCGGCCATCCCTGACGACGACACAG
>Ga0315902_10010867_pt1 | contig 12021 bp, 11 predicted proteins | sample LakEriMetagenome_9_FD_203523 | JGI IMG/M metagenome (GOLD analysis project Ga0315902, IMG submission 203523) | Freshwater fungal communities from buoy surface, Lake Erie, Ohio, United States - Buoy 12 MA117 | ecosystem: Environmental > Aquatic > Freshwater > Lake > Lake biofilm | place: USA... | reverse complement strand
CCGCCGCCAAGCCGATCCCCAAGGACAAGAGCACCTACCAGATGGATCCGGCCAACGGCCGCGAGGCGATCCTCGAGGCCCAGCTCGATGAGAGCGAAGGGGCCGACATCCTGATGGTGAAGCCCGGGCTCGCCTATCTCGACATCATCCATCGCCTGCGCGGCGAATCGGAGCAGCCGATCGCGGCCTACAACGTGAGCGGCGAATACGCCATGGTGAAGGCCGCCTCCGAGAAGGGCTGGATCGACGAGCGGGCCGTGGTGCTGGAAACCCTGCTCTGCTTCAAGCGGGCCGGCGCCGACCTGATCCTCACGTATCACGCCTGCGATGCGGCGGCCTGGCTGCGCCAGGGTTGATGGCCAGGCTGCGCATCCACCTGCACGGTCCCTGGATCGTGGCAGTGATCGTGGTTCTGATGGCGCTGCATCTGCTCCGTCTCGACCGTTTCGCGGCGACGAGCGGTGCCTGGGGACTGCTCGGCAGTGCGGCCATCTGCTTCTCGATCGGCTGCGTCTGCCGCACCTCCTGGCACATCGCCCGGGGTCGCGGCCCGAGCTGATTCGGCACCCCCTGCGCCCAGTCGGCGGGCGAGGGGATCCTTGCTGGAGAATGCAAACAGTGCATTCCCCCGCCATGGCGCCGGCCGCCGATTCCGTCAGCTCCGCTCCCGCCGCCTCAGGTTCCCCGGCGGCCGCTGTGCATCGCCTCGGCCATGTGGCCCTGCGGGTCACCGACATGGAGCGGGCCAAATCCTTCTACACCGCCCTTGGGCTGCAGCTCACCTGGGATGCGGCCGACTGGGCCTACCTGCAGTCGCCCGTCACCGGCGACGGCGTGGCGCTGCTCAGCCCCGACTACAAGGCCGCCGGCCCCCACTTCGCCTTCCACCTCGACAACCGTGCCGCGGTGGATGCGGTGCACGATCAGCTCGCCGCTGCGGGCCACCGGGTGGGCCCGGTGCACGACCACCGCGATGGCACCGCCTCCTTCTATCTCCAGGATCCGGAGGGCAACTGGCTGGAGGTGCTGTACGAACCGCCGGCCGGCATCCCTTCCAACACCGGCGCCGCGGCGATTCCCGCGCCGGCACGCTCACACCCGGACTTGCAGGGGTGAGCGAGGCGTTGCAGGCATCGGGGGCTGAGGGCGACAGGCCACCCGTGGCTGAAGCCGCTTCGATCGCCAGCGAGGCCCTGGAGCTTCTGGAGTGGCCCCGCCTGTCGGGCCAGGTGGCCAGCTTCGCCAGCACCGAGGCCGGCAGCCGCCATTGCCAGGCCCTGCCCCTGCCCCACAGCTGTGCCGAGAGCCGCGATCTCCTGGCGGAAACCACCGAGCTGCTGGGTCTCGATGGGGTGCTGGAGGGTGGGCTGAGCTTTCGCGGCATCGCCGCCATCGCCCCCACCGTGCTTCGCTGCGCCAAGGGCGGCATGGCCGGCGGCGAGGAGCTGCTGGCGCTGGCCGGCACCCTGGCGGCGGCGCGGCGGCTGCGGCGACAGATCGAGGATCCGGCCCTGCGGCCGGTGTGCTCGGCCCTGGTGGCGGACCTGCGCACCCTGCCGGAGCTGGAGCAGCGGCTCCACTTCGCGATCGAGGAGGGAGGTCGGGTGGCGGATCGGGCCAGCCCCGAGCTGGCGGGGCTGCGCCGGCAGCTGCAGGCGGTGCGGGCCGACCGGCGCGACCGGCTCCAGGAGCTGATCCGCCGCTGGGCCTCCCTCCTCCAGGACACGGTGGTGGCCGAGCGCAACGGCCGGCCGGTGCTGGCGGTGAAGGTCGGTGCCGCCACCCAGATCCAGGGCCTGGTGCACGACAGCTCCGCCTCGGGCAGCACCGTGTTTGTGGAGCCGCAGGCGGTGATTCCCCTGGGCAACCGCATCCGCGAGCTGGAGGGCCGCGAGCGGCAGCTGGAGGAGGCGGTGCTGATCGAGCTCAGCGCCCTGGTGGGCGAGGAAGCGCCGGCCCTGGAACACCTCCAGGCTGTGGTCACCCACCTCGATGCCGGCGTGGCCCGGGCCCGCTACGGTGCCTGGCTGGGTGCCGTGCGGCCCGAGCTGCTGGAGGAGGGCGATGCCCCCTTTGAGCTGCGCGAGCTGCGCCACCCCCTGCTGCTCTGGCAGCAGCGCCGCGAGGATGGCCAGTCCGTGGTGCCGGTGAGCGTGGCCGTGGGCTCGCAGCTGCGGGTGGTGGCGATCACCGGCCCGAACACCGGCGGCAAAACCGTGACCCTCAAGAGCGTGGGGCTGGCGGCGCTGATGGCCCGCGCCGGCCTGTTCCTGCCCTGCGCCGGCACGCCAAGGCTGCCCTGGTGCGCCCAGGTGCTGGCCGACATCGGCGATGAGCAGTCGCTGCAGCAGAACCTCTCCACCTTCAGTGGCCACATCCGCCGCATCGCCCGCATCCTGGCGGCCCTGCCGCCGCCCGCCGCCGCCGCGCCCACTTCTGCCCCCGCTGCCCTGGTGCTGCTCGACGAGGTGGGCGCCGGCACCGATCCCACCGAAGGGGCCGCCCTGGCCACGGCCCTGCTGCAGCAGCTCGCCGAGAGGGCCCGGCTCACGATCGCCACCACCCACTTCGGCGAACTCAAGGCGCTCAAGTACGCCGATCCCCGCTTCGAGAACGCGTCGGTGGCCTTCGATGAGCAGACCCTGGCCCCCACCTACCGGCTGCAGTGGGGCATCCCCGGCCGCAGCAACGCCCTGGCGATCGCCCGGCGTCTCGGCCTGGAGGAGGGGGTGCTGGAGAGGGCCGCCGCCCAGCTGGCCCCCCGCGGAGAGGGCCAGGTGAACCAGGTGATCGCCGGCCTGGAGGAGCAGCGCCAGCGCCAGCAGGAGGCCGCCGAGGAGGCCGCCGTGCTGCTGGCCCGCACCGAGCTGCTGCATGAGGAGCTGCTCTCGCGCTGGCAGGAGCAGCGCCAGCAGAGCGCCGAACTGCAGGAGCAGCGCCGCCAGCAGCTGGAGCGCTCGATCCGCCAGGGGCAGGGGGAGGTGCGGCGCACCATCCGCCGCCTGCGCCAGGAGGGGGCGGCGGCGGGCGGCGAGGGGCGGCGCCGGGCGGGCGAGACGGCCCGCCAGGCCGGCCAGCAGCTCAGGCGGCTGGAGGAACAGCACCGCCCCCTGCCCGAGCGCCGCGACCACGGCGGCTGGATGCCCAAGGTGGGCGAGCGGGTGCGCCTGCTCGCCCTCGGCAAGGCGGCGGAGGTGCTGGCGATCAGCGACGACAGCCGCGAGCTCAGTGTGCGCTGCGGCGTGCTGCGCAGCACGGTGGCGCTCGAGGCGATCGAGGGGCTGCACGGCGAAAAGCCCGTGCCGCCCGAACCGCGGGTCCAGGTGCAGCTGCGCGGCCGCAGCGCCGGTGCCAGCCGCGGCCCCCAGGTGCGCACCGAGCGCAACACGGTGGATGTGCGCGGCCTGCGGGTGCATGAGGCGGAGGCGGCGGTGGAGGAGACCCTGCGCGGCGCCAACGGGCCGGTGTGGGTGATCCACGGCATCGGCACCGGCAAACTCAAGCGCGGCCTGCGCGACTGGCTGGCCACGCTGCCCTGGGTGGAGCGGGTGAGCGACGCCGACCAGGGCGATGGCGGCCCCGGCTGCAGCGTGGTGTGGCTGAAGTGAGGCGGGCGGCCCGAGGTTGCAGCTCTGCCGTGAGCCGCTGGCCTGCGCCATAGATTGAGATGGAGCCGCTTGGCAGGTGTGGCGGATCGATCGGGCGACTGGTTGGAGCAGGCTCGTCGGGACCTGGAGCAGGCTGAGCAATCGATGCGGGCCGGCCGGCACGAGTGGGCCTGCTTCGCCGCGCATCAAGCCGTGGAGAAGGCCCTCAAAGGGCTGAATCTGGCACTGGGGCAGCAGGCCTGGGGGCACACGCTCACCCGCCTCTGGGCTGCCCTGCCGGCGCAGAACTGGACTCCAGTACCCCCTGAGGATCTTGAGGACCGTCTGCGCCTGCTGGATGGTTTTTATATTCCCACCCGCTATCCCGACAGCTATCCCGAAGGCACGCCGGGCGAGCATTTCGGCAGACTGCAGAGTGAGCAGGCGCTTCTCCATGCCGGAGTCATTGCAACCTGGGTCGGTGCTGCGCTGGCCCAGCGCAGAGCAGGTGCTTGAGCAGGCCGAACGTTGGGCCGAACGGCAGCATCACCTGAACCCGGAACTTCTGGCCGTTGGGGTGTTTGGCTCCTATGGCCGTGGCGATGCCGGCGTGGGCAGTGATCTGGATCTGGTGCTGATCCTGCGGGAGTGCTCCGAACCGATCTGGCAGCGGTTGCGGCACTGGCAGACGGGATCGTTGCCCCTGGCCTGCGATCTGCTGGTGTACAGCCTGCGGGAGTGGCAAACCCTGCCGCAATGGAATCCGCGGCTGGCGGCGGTTCTGCGCCAGGACACCCGCTGGCTCTGCGCAGGATCCCTGGAGCAACTGCGAGGGGATTGAGGGTTGCGCGCCTGGGCTCTCCTCACACCGAGCGCCCGCAGAGCACCCGGAAGCCGGCGAGGTAGGCCAGGGCGATCAGCAGGGTGCGGAGGGTGTTGCGCACCAGCTCGAAGCGCAGCTGATCGGCCCGTTTCTGCACGGAAACACCCGCCTGCTGCTGCTGGTTCTCCGCCAGGTTGAGCAGGGCCTGGCGCTGGGCCTGGGGATCGCTGAGGGCGGGGGCGGTGGCGGGATTGAGCAGCTGCCACTGCTGCTGGATCTGCCCCACCGGCGCCTGGCGGATCAGCTGTTCGGTCTGGGCGAGGCGCTGGCTGAGCTGGGATGAGCGGGCGCTGGCCTGTCGGTCGAGGTCGTTGACGCTGAGCATGAACAGGGGATCTGGCCGATGGCCAGCAGGGCCAGACCGATCACGCCCAGGCGCGCCAGCCCCAGGGCCTGGTCGCGGCGGCGCGCCCAGCGCAGAGCCTCCCGCCGGCCGTCCTGCAGGTCGGGCTCGGGTTCGAGCAGGGTGCCGAAGCGCAGCAGGGCGACCCCCACAAACCCCAGGGAGGTGGCATCGACGGTGCGGCTGGCCAGCTCTGGGCGGCCCAGGCGATGGAGCGGGGGTTGAAGGGCAGCGCGGCTGCAAGCACGAGCAGGGCGAACACCACCACCAGGGTGAGGCCGGTGGCCCTGGCCAGCAGGGGCAGCCTGGGGTGCAGCAGCTGGATCTGCGGGGATGACGCGGGCATGGGGGCTGGCCTGGGGTTGCTGACCACAAAAAAGCCCTGCCAGGGGCAGGGCTGGAAGGCGCCGTGGGGATGAATTACAGCTGATCGCTGCTTCCGGAAGCGGAGCTCACAGGCCCAGTGGACAGGTTGATGCGGCGACGCAGGCGGCGGCTGTAGCCAAAGGCCGCTCCCACCCCGAGCAGGGGCAGCGGACCTGGAACGGGGGCGGAGAAGTTGCTGATCGTGGCGACGCCAGGGGATCCTGCATTGTCAAGAGCAAAAACCCTGAAACCGAAGGTATCGCCAGCCAAAACATTGAACTGAGTGAAGCCAGAGCCCTGGGAGGAGTTCTGGGCAAGTTGTGTGAAATTCCCGTTCAAGAGATAGCCGAAGCCATCGAAATTGCAGCAATCAGATGAAGAATAAGACCAGTCAAAGCTGACCGGGCCGGCGAGGCCTACCTCTATGGTGTAATCAGTATTGACATTGCTGAAAGGTAAAGAACCTCCATTGTCACTGCCGGTAATCGTGATGGAAGCAGGGGCGCCTGAGGTGTCCACGCTGCCATCGCCCAGGGCTGGATCCGAGGTGAAGGTCCAGTTGGCTGGGGCATAGACGCCCGCAAAATCCTGCTGAAGCTGCACGGCACTGACTGGGGGAGCGAAGGTAGTGGCCCTCGCAATGCCTAGAGCAAGAAGGTTTAGAGCTTTTGGATTAAGTGATAAGCTCTGGGGGGGGTGGTGATTGATGGCATAAAGCGAAAAATTCTCTATGCAAGATACCTTGTATCCCTCAAGCGAGAGAACGGCTTGCCTCGCGGATGTGCCATTTTTCCGCTGGCACAAGTTGTGGTGTCGGCTCCATTCGTGTCCTGGGCTTTGCTGGGGCGAGCGAGACCGTCAAGACTGTCACGATGTCTTGATCTCTCCAGCCGTGTGTCGCTCCCGGCACTGGGCTGTGGGCCCATCGATGCCACGCCCCGAGCCCGCAAGCCCGCAACACAAGCCGGCTTTTCCGCCACACCGGCCAATCCCCGGGCCCTGCTTGGCGAAGCGGAGAGGCTGGCTTCCACCCTGAGGTGGGTGCCTTTTCTTGGACAGCTCTGGCCCGGGCGTGCGCACCGAGCGCAACACCCTCGATGTGCGCGGCCTGCGGGTGCACGAGGCGGAGGCGGCGGTGGAGGAGAAGCTGCGCGCCGCCAACGGGCCGGTGTGGGTGATCCACGGCATCGGCACCGGCAGGCTCAAGCGGGGCCTGCGCGACTGGCTGGCCACCGTGCCCTGGGTGGAGGGATGAGCAACGACGATCAGGGCGACGGCGGCCGGGGCTGAAGCGTGGTGAGGCTGAAGTAACCGGGGACCCGATCTGCTGCTGACCTCAGCATTGGATTATCCCTCGGCAGGCAATGGATGATTACTCCATCCAGGCTTGAAACACTCTTCTTGACAACAAATAAAGATCCGGGGAATTGCTTGACAGTGGAGACGTGAAGGATTTGAGCCGGCAGCAAAGGAAATGCTTTGATTGCTGGAACTAAACAGCTACTGAAGTTGGCTTCTGAGCAGGATAGGCCAAAGAAGAAAGCGTGGATACCTGGCTCACTCGTCATGCAAAATGCCAGTGAGGCGCCTTTGTTGCATTCATTCAGTGTGTGCTGGCCGGACTTGGTGAAGTCAGTGGTTATGAAAAGCTGGCCAAAAAAAGTCCTGGCATTTCTGCCAGGACAGAACATCAGTATTTGCTCAAGAACGAGCTTTGCTGATGCGGCGGCGAAGGCGACGGCTGAATGCAAAAGCCGAAGCAGCACCCATGAGAGAGAGAGGTCCGGGAACTTCTGAAAATGAAACTGCGTCGATGAAATTTCCAACTCCAGGCTGACCAATCGGATCAACTGAGTTAACTCCTGTGAAAACTATTTGCAAATTAGCACTGGTGGGAGTAAAAATACCGGTTTTGAGATCCCAGGCACTGTTGTCTGTGCTGTAATTGCTGTTAAAAATGGATGTTCCACCATCCATTACCTCAAATTTAACTGTATCCGTGCCGCCTCTGCCTCTGTGCGCAAAGAAGAAATTGTACGGCTTGCCAACAAGAAAACCTGAGACGGTTTGACTAAGGGTTTCGGTTAACGCGTCATTTTGAACTTCGCCGAACTGATTGCCTTCGTAGGCAATAAGGCCAGGAAAGAATCCACTGGTAAAAATTTCAACTCCCTGAGCATCCGATCCTGCCCAGGCAATATCAGGAGTTGTATTCGGTAATTTTGCACTGCTACCGGGGGTCAAGATTGGGGTCTCGAAACCCCCATTGGGAACCAGCGGAAGGGCGTGAGCAGTGGAAGCGCCTACGGCAGTACAGCCTGCCCAAACCAATCAGACCTTAAAGATAGATTTTAGCATGGTAATACCTAGATTTTCTAACATGAGAGCACCTGCGCCAAGAGGCGGTTCAATCCATGTGCCACTTTTTTGGGGGTCCTAGCTTACGGCCTGAGTTTTGGGTTGCGTCCATCCCGGGTGGCATCCGACTGAGGTGGCATCGAGTGGCACCCCTTCGCCGTGGAAGTGGCCGAGTACATGCCAGTGGGACCCTGCCCATAGGCAGCAGCGGGAGACGCAGGTGGTGCATCCGGCGCCATAGCCGCTTGACCCGTTCCGGTGTGAGGCTGCCCGCCACGATCAGCAGAAGGTCGAGGTTTGAGTCCGCTCGCGCGCCGCCACGTGTGCGTGAGCCAAGCAGAACCACCTTGCTGATGTCTGGATCCTGGACCAACTGCGCCATAGCTGCTCAGGCCAGGAGGGGTCACGTCGGTGGTAACGAACGGCATTGCCGCCCGTGGGATCTCGGCGGGAGCGAGCACCTTCAGCTCAGGGCCGGCAGCTGAGGTTCGGCCCGCGGGTCTGCCATGGCCGCTTTCGGCAGGTTGAGTGCGTTGCCGTCGCCATCGAACAGGCGCCAGCCATGGTTCTCCACATCGAGGTGCACGGTTTCGCCGGGGGTGAGCTGGCGGTCGGGATCGGCCCGCACCTGCACCAGGTGGTCGCCCTCCGCCAGCCGGCAGGTGAGCAGTTGCTCGTTGCCCAGGGCTTCGCTGTGGCACAACTCCGCGGCAAGGTTGCGGTTGGTGGCCGGGGCCAGGCGCAGGTGCTCCGGCCGCAGGCCGGCGGTGATGGCCTGGCCCACGAGGGTCGCCGTGGCGGCCGCCAGCGGCTCCTCAAGGGCGAAGCGGCGCGAGCCCAGCAGCAGCTGACCGGCCGCCGGGATCTGCACCGGCAGCAGGTTCATCGGTGGGCTGCCGATGAACTGGGCCACGAACAGATTGGCCGGCCAGTGGTACAGCTCCATCGGCGTGCCCAGCTGCTGCAGCTGGCCGGCGTGCAGCACGGCGATGCGGTGGCCCATGGTCATCGCCTCCACCTGGTCGTGGGTCACGTAGAGGGTGGTGGTGCCCAGCCGCCGCTGCAGCTCCACGATCTGGGTGCGGGTACCGGTGCGCAGCTTGGCGTCCAGGTTGCTGAGCGGTTCATCCATCAGGAACACCGCCGGCTCCCGGGCGATCGCCCGGCCCAGGGCCACCCGCTGCTTCTGGCCGCCTGAGAGTTCCTTGGGCAGCCGCTCCAGCAGAGGCTCCAGCTCCAGGGTGGCCGCCACGTCGGCGATGCGCCGCTCGATCCGCGCCTCCCGTGGCGAACTCAGCCGCAGCCCCGCGGGCAGGGGGCGGGTGGCCTGGTGCAGAGCGTCCCGCAGCTGCTGCAGGGGGGTGCGCGGCTGACTGCGGCGCAGGCCGAAGCCGATGTTGCCGGCCACCGTGAGATGGGGATAGAGGGCGTAGCTCTGGAACACCATCGCCACGTTGCGCTGGGCCGGCCGCAGGTCGGTGACGGGCCGGTTGCCCACCAGAATCTCGCCGCTGCTGGGTTGCTCCAGGCCTGCCAGCAGCCGCAGCAGGGTGCTCTTGCCGCAGCCGGATGGCCCCACCAACACCAGAAACTCGCCGTCGCGCACGTGCAGGTCGAGCTGGCGCAGCACCGAAACGGGAGCGCCGCCGCGGCGGCCGGGGTAGGTCTTGCAGACCTGCTGGAAGCGAACGTCAGCCAATCTCCTTCGCTGCCTCGGGCCCTGCGTTGGGCGCGATCCTAGGTTTGCTGCAATGCAGTTCATCGATCAGGCCCGCATCGCGGTGAAGGCCGGCCGCGGCGGCGACGGCATCGTGGCGTTCCGCCGCGAGAAATATGTGCCCGCCGGCGGCCCCTCCGGCGGCGATGGCGGCCGCGGCGGCAACGTGCTGCTGCGGGCCGACCCCAACCTGCAGACCCTGCTCGACTTCAAGTACAAGCGCCTGTTCGCGGCCGACGATGGCCGCCGCGGCGGCCCCAACCGCTGCACCGGCGCCAGCGGCGAGCACCTGCTGATCAAGGTGCCCTGCGGCACCCAGGTGAGCGATGCCCGCACCAGCATCCTGCTCGGCGATCTCACCGCCGCCGGCGATGAGCTGCTGGTGGCGGTGGGCGGCCGCGGCGGCCTGGGCAATGCCCACTACCTCAGCAACCGCAACCGGGCGCCTGAGAAGTGCACCGAGGGCAAGGACGGCGAGGAGTGGCTTGTGCAGCTGGAGCTCAAGCTGCTGGCCGAGGTGGGCATCATCGGCCTGCCCAATGCCGGCAAGAGCACGCTGATTTCCGTGCTTTCGGCGGCCCGGCCCAAGATCGCCGACTACCCCTTCACCACCCTGGTGCCCAATCTGGGGGTGGTGCGCCGCCCCAGCGGCGATGGCACTGTGTTCGCCGACATCCCCGGCCTGATCGCCGGGGCAGCCCAGGGCGCCGGCCTGGGTCATGACTTCCTGCGCCACATCGAGCGCACCCGGCTACTGCTCCATCTGGTGGATGCGTCTTCAGCCGCGGTGCTGGAGGACGTGCAGGTGGTGGAGCGCGAACTGCAGGCCTATGGCCATGGCCTGGCGCAGCGGCCCCGCCTGCTGGTGCTCAACAAGATTGAACTGCTCTCGGCAAAGGACCTGAACGACCTGCTGGCCCTGCTGAATGATCACCGCCTCCGTTCACCCCTTGGAGAAGCTGGGGCTGGAGAGAGCTGGGCGGGCTCTGAGGAGGGTACCGATCGGCTGCAGGATCAGCAGCCGCAGGTACTGGCCATCTCCGCGGCCACCCGGGCCAACCTGAACCAGCTGCTGGCGGCGGTGTGGCAGCAGCTGGGCATTCAGGCCTGAGGGCTGGCGCCACTCAGTCGTCGTAGACGAGGCACTCAGGAGCCTCGGGGTTCATGTCGCAGAACACCTCGAGGGGGGTGGGGTCGTGGCTGTCCTCGGGGTGGTGGGCCTTGTACTCCTCCAGACCCTTCAGTTCGCCCTCCAGGTGGCGGACCTTGCCGTCGTCGCCGGCGGCCTTGGCGGCCTCGATCTCGCTCTTGTCCTTCTGGATGTGCTCGTCGATGGTGCTCATGAGGTGCCGGCCCACAGGGCCCGGAACGAATCGGGCCCACCATACGGGCGCTGCCAGGCCGGATGGAATCCTTTTTGTCCGCCTGGTGATCCGGCGCCGCAATTGGACACGCTTGTGTGTGGAAACGCCCATCAATCGGCGTCTACTCGGCCAGCTCGCTCAGCTCCAGCCAGCGCTCCTCGGCCGCCTGCAGCCTGCCGCTCAGCTCGGCCAGGGTCTGGGTGAGGGTCTCCAGGCGGGTGTAGTCGGTGATGGCGCCGGCCAGCGCCTGCTCGAGGCTGCTGCGTTCCGCTTCCCAGCGCGGCAGATCGGCCTCGATCTGCGCCAGCTCACGCTTCTCCTTGGTGCTGCGCCGGCGGGGGCCTGTCTGAGCCCGGCGCTCAGCTGGGCGACCAGCCACCTTGGGCGTGGCTGCGGGGGCAGCGCTGCGGTTGGCCTGCACCTGCTCCAGATAGGCGCTGTAGTTGCCCTCGAACCGCTTCAGTTCCCCGTTGTCGAACGCGAACAGACGGTCCACGGTGCGATCGAGGAACCAGCGGTCGTGGGACACCACCAGCACGCAGCCGCGGAAGTCCTCCAGGAAGTCCTCCAGCACCGCCAGGGTCTGCACGTCGAGGTCGTTGGTGGGCTCATCCAGCAGCAGCACATTCGGGGCCTCGATCAGCAGCCGGCAGAGGTGCAGCCGCCGCCGCTCGCCGCCGGAGAGCCGGCTCACCGGCTGGTGCTGCTGGGCCGGCGGGAACAGGAAGCGCTCCAGCAGCTGGCTGGCGGTGAGGCTGCTGCCGTCCACCACCACGCTGCTGGCGGCCTCCTGCACCACGTCGATCACCTTGCGGGGCCGACCGGCCGCGTCCCGCTCCTGCACCAGCACATCACTGTGCTGGTCGAAGTAGGCCAGCTTCACGGTGCTGCCCAGCTCCAGCAGGCCGCTGTGGCTGCCGGCCTCGCCCCCCGTCGCCACGGCGGCGATCCGGTTGAGCAGGCTGCTCTTGCCCGAGCCATTGGGGCCGATGATGCCCACCCGGTCCTCCGGGCTGAAGGCATAGCTGAACCCGCGCAGCAGCGGCTCCTGCCCTGCGGCCCGGGCGCTGTCACTGGCCCAGAGGCAGAGATCCTCGGCCTCGATCGCCCGCCGGCCCAGGCGGCGCTGGTTGCTGGCCAGGCTGAGTTCCCCTCTGGCCTGGCGTTTCGGGATCTCCTGCAGGGCCTCGATCCGCTGGATGCGGGCCTTCTGCTTGGTGCTGCGGGCCTTGGGGCCCCGGCGCAGCCACGCCAGTTCCCGCCGCAGCACGCCGCGCAGCTTGGCCGCACCGGCCTCGGCAGCGGCTTCCTCCTCCGCCTGGCGGGCCAGATAGGTGGCGTAGTTGCCGGCGTAATGGCGCGCTTCGCCCCGGTCCACCGCCACGATCCGGTTGGTCACCCGG
>Ga0315902_10010865_pt1 | contig 12022 bp, 8 predicted proteins | sample LakEriMetagenome_9_FD_203523 | JGI IMG/M metagenome (GOLD analysis project Ga0315902, IMG submission 203523) | Freshwater fungal communities from buoy surface, Lake Erie, Ohio, United States - Buoy 12 MA117 | ecosystem: Environmental > Aquatic > Freshwater > Lake > Lake biofilm | place: USA... | reverse complement strand
ATTCCAACAACATCTGCCGTCCTGAATGTGGCAGACTTGGGTCGGCCAATGATGGGGCCGGTAAGGGCTTCCACATCATCAACACTGAGTCCGGTTTTTTCCATGGAATCCAGAATGGCCATGATGCTGAAAATTCCTATCCGGTTGGCGATGAATCCCGGGGTATCATTACAAAGCACAGTAGTCTTTCCCAGGAAAAGATCACCATACTGCAGCATAAAATCAACCACCCATTTTTTCGTTTTGGGGGTTGGGATGATTTCCAGCAAACGCAGGTAGCGCGGGGGATTGAAGAAATGTGTTCCGCAAAAATGTTGCTGAAAATCTTCTGATCTTCCTTCAGCAATCATCTGAATGGGAATGCCGGAAGTATTGGTACTGACAAGTGTTCCAGGCTTTCTGAACTGTTCCACACGTTCGAACAATTGTTGTTTGATGTGCAGCTTTTCTACAATGGCCTCAATGATCCAATCACAGGAACCAATGCCAGAAAGATCATCCTCAAAATTCCCAGTAGTGATTCGCTTGGGAACATCCGCAGTATAAATGGGGGAAGGGTTTGATTTGATGGCGGTCTGCAACGCGGTATTGACAAGCTTGTTTCGCTCAGCTTTTGAAGCACCTGGTTTTGCATCAGGAGTAACCATGTCTAACAGCAATACCTGCACACCAATGCCAGCAAAATGACAGGCAATCCTTGATCCCATGATGCCAGATCCCAGGATAGCCAATTTCTTTATTGTAGGGTTCATATGTATTTACAGGATTTCCTTAAGAAACTTTTGCACCGGCAGCAATCGTATTTTCAGGTTGTACAAAATGAAGTTTTCCTGCTGCATCCTCTGCCATCAAAATCATGCCATTGCTGTCAATCCCCCTCATTTTTCTGGGAGCAAGATTGGCAACCACCACTACCTGTTTTCCAACAATATCCTCTGGTTGAAAGTGCATGGCAATGCCTGAGAGAATGGTTCTTTTCTCAAAACCCAGGTCAACTTCAAGTTGCAACAACTTGTCTGCCTTGGGAACCTTTTGTGCAGCGGTAATGATGCCTGTACGCAGGTCTATTTTTCCAAAATCATCGTAGACAATTTCTTCCTTGAGTGCATGCGCCGTTTCCTCAGCAGGCTTGGCTTCTTCAACAGCGGCTATTGCCCCTGCCCTTAATTTATCCATCTGGTAAGCTATTTCTTCGTCTTCAATTTTCCTGAACAACAACTGTGGCTCACGCAAACTGTATCCCACACTGAGCAGTTTCATGCTGCCTGCGTTTTCCCAATCCAGCATCTTGTCTACCACCTTCATCATGCTGCACATTTTCTTTGCAGTGGACGGCAGAAATGGATTGATGAGCACGGCAAGGTTTGCAGCGAGTTGCAAGCAATGGTGCATGCAGTTGTCAATTTTCTGCTGCTGGGCGGGGTTCTCTGCAAGCGTCTTGGCAAGAATCCAGGGCTCTTTTTCCTGCATGTACTTGTTGCCCTTTCTGGCAAGATCAATCACATCAAACAATGCCTCGCGGAATTTATAATGTTCAAGAGATGCCTCAACCTTGGTCTTGGCATCTGCGATGTCGCGCACCAATTGATGGTCTTTTTCATCAGCCATTTCCTCAACAAACCTTGGCACCTTTCCGCCACAAAGTTTGTGCATCAGTACAAAAGCACGGTTCACATAATTGCCGAAAATCGAGACCAATTCACTGTTGACAGCATCCTGAAATCCTTTCCAGGTAAACTCACTGTCCTTGCTTTCAGGTGCAATCTGTGTGAGATAATACCGGAGCATGTCAACACATTGGTCGCCCCCATTTTCCTTCTTCACAAAATCATTGATGAAATCACGCATCTCGAGTTTCCAGTTTCTGCTGGTGCTCATCTTATCCCCTTCGAGGTTCAGGAATTCATTTGCCGGAACGTTGGTGGGCAGAATATTTCCATGCAATTTGAGCATAACCGGGAAAATGATGCAATGGAAAACAATATTGTCCTTGCCAATGAAATGGACAAGCTGCGTATCATTATCATACCAGTAGGGCTTCCAATCCTTGTCGTTGTCAATGGCCCACTGCTTGGTTGCTGAGATGTAACCGATGGGTGCATCAAACCATACATACAACACTTTTCCGGTGGCATCTTCCAATGGCACCTGAACGCCCCAGTTCAAATCTCGGGTAACTGCCCTGGACTGCAAACCTCCGTCAATCCAGCTCTTGCACTGCCCCACCACAGAAGGTCTCCAGTCATCTTTGTGCTGGTCAAGGATCCAATTCCTTAAAAATGTTTCATGTTTGGCCAATGGCAAATACCAATGGGTTGTTTTTTTCTTTACTGGCTTGTTGCCGCTGATGGTGCTCACAGGATCAATGAGTTCATCCGGACTCAGCGCTGTTCCACAGGATTCACACTGGTCGCCAAATGCCCTGTCACTCTTGCAATGTGGGCAGGTTCCCTTGATGAAACGGTCTGCAAGGAAAGTAGATGATGCTTCGTCGTAGTATTGCTCGGTCTCCTTGGTTTCCAGCTCACCTCTTTCATGGAGATAACTGAAGAACTCCCTGGAAGTTTCGTGGTGCAAAGGATCAGAAGTGCGGTGGTAAACATCAAAACTGATCTGGAGGTTGGCAAAATCCTCCTTCATTGCCTGATGGTACTTGTCAATGATGGCCTGTGCTGTAGTTCCCTCTTTCATGGCCTGTATGGGAATGGCAGTGCCATGCTCATCACTTCCACAAACAAAAACCACATCCCTTTTCTGGGCCCGAAGGTAACGGGCATAGATGTCTGCAGGGATATAGGCGCCTGCAAGGTGACCGATATGCTTCAGTCCGTTGGCATAAGGAAGTGCAGAGGTAATCAGGTATCGTTTGGGGAGATTGTTCATTTGCTTTGTTTCGTGTTGGCAAAATTAACCAAATGTATCGAAGGATTTGGGGCATTTTTTAGCCATAAAACCTAATTTCGGGCCATGAAAATCCCTTCTTACCTCCAACCCGGCGATACCATTGGCATTGTTTGCCCTGCTGGCTTTATGCCTGCAGAAAAAGCAAAAGCCTGCATACAGACCCTTAAAAAATGGGGATACAAGGTGGTCAAGGGAAAAACACTGGGCGGCCGATCCAAGAATTATTTCTCCGGCACAGACGAGGAAAGATTGTATGACCTGCAATCATTCTTAGATGACCCATCCATCAATGCCATCCTCTGCGGGAGGGGCGGATATGGCACCACCAGGATACTGGATGGCATCAACTGGAAGGCTTTCAAGAAAAATCCCAAATGGATCATTGGATTCAGCGATATCACCGTGCTCCATGGCTATATGCATGAACAACTGGGGATATCAAGTATTCATGGGCCTATGGCAGGAGCCTTCAATAACGGGGAAGACCGGTTTACCTTCTCATTGAAAGATACCCTTGAAGGAAAACCGGTGCATTACAGTGCAACACCACATCCCCTCAACCAACAAGGGAAGGCCAAAGCAGCTGTCATTGGAGGGAACCTCTGCCTGATGGCGCATTCGATTGGCAGCAACGCGGAATATGATACCGATGGAAAAATCCTTTTCATGGAAGACATTGGGGAACAGCTGTACAATCTTGACAGGATGATGTTGCAACTGAAAAGAGCTGGAAAATTGAAAAAACTGAAGGGCCTGATTGTTGGTGGCTTTACAGACAACAAGGATACCGAAAGAACATTTGGCAAAACGGCTTATGCAATCATCGCGGAGGCCGTTCAGGAATACAATTACCCAAAATGTTTTGGATTTCCCATCAGCCACGAGAAAGAAAATGTTGCCATTGCCATTGGCCAAACCTATGCATTGGAGATCAATGATGATGCAGTCAGCCTCTTCAGGGTATAGCCTGGTTTTGCCTGAACCGAAATGCTACAATCCCAATCAGCAAAGCGACCAGGATACTGCTGAAAAAAGCGACCTGCAGACCAAAGGTTTCAGACAGGTACCCAATGATGGGCGGACCAATCAAAAAGCCAATGTAACCCAACAGTGAAACCGATGAAACTGCAGTTCCAATGGGCACTTCGGCGTTTTTTGATGCCAGCAGAAAAATCATGGGAACAAAACAGGATACACCCAATCCAACCAACATAAATCCGGCAATAATCAAGATTGGGTATGGGAATACCACGGCCACAAGAAACCCTGCACCAAGCAGGATTGCGCTGGCCTTTACCATTGTCATCTCACCATATTTTCCCAAAAACCAATCACCCAAAAAACGACCCAGCACCATGGTGGTCAGGTAGGATGCATATCCCAGGACATAATATTGTCCGGTAACACCACCAACCTTGGAAAAATAGATTCCGCTCCAGTCACTCATCATGCCTTCACAAAACATGCTACCTGCTGCAATGAATCCCAGTTGCAGCAAACCCTTGTTCTCAGCGCTGAACAGTTTTTTCTTTGGCTGTCCTTTACCTGCTTCAGGTATCGATGCATTGAAAAAGAACAGAACCACGACAGAAAAAACAGATACAATCAAAAAATGGTTTTCCATGGAAACATCCCATCCAATCAACATCATGCTGAGCAAAGCACCAAGCAGTGCAGCCAAACTCCAGATTCCATGAAAACTGGTTACGATAGATCGCTTGAATTGTTGCTGCAAAACAATGGAACAGGTATTGACCGATACGTTGAAAAAAGTCCTGGAAACACCAAACAGAAAAAGCACAACCGATACCTGCCATGCAGCTGATGCATATCCCAGACAGAGCAACAAGATGGAATAGGACAAAGCCGCAGCAATGAGCAGCGCACGCATCCTGAACCTGTTGGTGAAATAACCAGCAAAGGGCATTGAAACCATCAGTCCTGCAGGAATACTCGACAGCATGAGCCCCAGTGATGCATCATTCAACATCAACTTCTGCTGAATGCCAGGAATCCTTGATGTAAAAGATGCGAATATGATTCCCGATATGAAATAGAAAATGGAAACAGTGAACCTGCTTTTTGTCAAGTACTTATCCAATGAGGTGTTTTATGGCTGAATGAACATTTGTATAAATGAAATTGAATCCCGTGCGTTGCAATTTACCTGAGTCAACAGTTGTGCTTTTGAGCACTTCAACGCTCATTTCGCCCATGATCAATTTCAGCAGAAAAGCAGGAACCTTGAAGGGGATGAAAAAATGTCCGTTCATGGCATTGGCAATCAACAACGTCAACTCCTTGTTGGTAGCAGGTTGTGGCGCAACGAGGTTATAGACGCCCTCCATCGATGCTGTTTCAATGGCATGAATAAATGCCCGGCAAAGATCGTCAACATGAATCCAGCTGGTCACCTGATTGCCTGAACCCAGGATTGCAGCAACACCAAACCGTGCAGGCTTTTTGAATTCCGCCAAGGCTCCTCCTTCATTGCTCAATGCAATGCCCAGCCTCAACTTGACCAGCCTTTTACCCAATGATTGTACCTTATCTATGCTCTCCTCCCAGGCCTTGCAGGTTTGCCCGAGAAAATCATTGGAGGAAGGATCTTCCTCAGTGAATACTTTTCCCTGATCAGGGCCATACCAGCCAATGGCTGAGGCACTGATAACAGACTTGACCTTGTTGGTTTGCGAAGAAAGGCAATTGAACAAGAGCTCACTTGATTTTGTGCGGCTCAAACGGATCTCTTCCTTGCGCTTTTTTGACCATCTTTTTTTGGCCACACCCTCACCAGCCAGGTGCACAATATGATCAGCCTTTGCAATGGCCTGCGGGTCAATCATTTTTTTATCGGTATCCCACCTGGCATAAAAAATATTACCACTTGGTCTGAAGCTGTTTTGAGAAGAACTGGTCTTGTACACAGAAGCCGTTTCAACAGGATTCCTGGAAAGAATAATCACATCATATCCCTGGTTGAGCAAATGCCTGCTCAGTGCGGTACCGATCATACCTGTTCCTCCTGTAATCAAAACTGTTGGCATGGCTTGTTTTTTACAAAATTACGATGAATCGCAACAATTGTATGGACCAAAAAATAAAAAAGCCCCGGATGGAAATCCGGGGCCGAGGGTAAACGAAGGTTTTTCATTAATCTGGTTTCTTCCCTTCAAGAAAAGTATTGATTGTACTGATCTGGGTTACGTTGTTTTCATCGGTTCCTACTGCATAACTGCTGTAGAATTTCTCAACAGAGGCCAGGGTGGTATTGTGTACCTGGAGGTTTTGCCTGACATAGGCAGGGATGTTATCGTATTCATTGTTGGGGTCGGCAGCACTGAAATTGAAAGAGAGGTTTCTCAACTTGTGCAATCTTTCCGCAGCCCTTGCCTTTTGCATTTCCGCCTCATCCAATGGAGCCATGTCCTGAACAAATGCACTGCTCAATTTGGGTTCTTCTACCACTACAGCCTTTGGAAAAGATTCTTCATGAAATACCATTTCAAATGACTCCTTTGCTTCTTCCAGTTCCTGGCTGGGTTGTGGGTTGTGGGTTGTGAGTTGTGGGTTGTGGGTGGAGAGTGGTTCCGGTGCATTGACGGGTTCCATATCCAATTTTTCTACAAGCTCAATGGACGCTGTATTGGCCTCGGGCAATTTTACTTCGGTTGCCTGAACAGGAGCCTGGCTTTCTGTTGCTGGCTCGCTTGCATAAATATTGGTAGGACGTTTCAAGAAAGAACCCATTGCAGGACTGATAGCTTGTGACACAACAACTGGCTTCACCTCCTCTTGTGCTGGCTCTTCCATTCTTACAACAGCAGTTGAAGCATGGACATCGGGCATTACGGGTAATTCTTTGATGGTAAGATCCAGTTCAAAAACAACTGGTCCCTCTTGCTCCACAGAAACCTGTTGTTCAGGCTGATTTACATTTTGAAGCAATTGAGTGATTTCTTCAACAGCTGTGTTTGATTCAACCACGAGTGTTGGGATGTATTCTGACTGAAGTTCAATCTTCTCTGCAACTGGTTTTTCTTGCTGCAATGCTTGCATTGCCACTGGAGCTGTCATCTCCACCACTTCAGCTTTGACTTCAGTCAGTTCCTGGGCAGGAACAATATTGACCACTTCTGCCTTGGGCTGTGGGTTCACATCTAAAGTGAACATGATTTTTTCATCCTTGGGCTCTTGCCTTGTTTGAGGCTTTTGCTCACTGAATGGAGGTTTTTGATCAAACCCAGTTGCAATGATGGTGATGCTAATATCATCTCCCAGAGACTCATCATAGCCAAGTCCCAGAATTACATCAGCATCAGGACCTGCTTGCGTAAGCAAATACTCCTGGATGGTTTCAACCTCATCCATGGTGAATTCGGTATCACCCTTTTGAGAATTGATGTTGATCAAAATCCATTTGGCACCCTTGATATCATTATCGTTCAACAACGGAGAATTCAATGCCTGTTGGATGGCCACCTGTGCCCTGTCTTCCCCTTGTGCACGGGCACTTCCCAGTATGGCAACACCACCGTTGCGCATGACCGTACAAACGTCTGCAAAATCCACATTGATCTGACCTGTGGTGTTGATCACATCGGTGATGCATTTTGCAGCAGTTGCCAACACATTATCTGCTGTAGACAATGCAGCACTCATGGTCAGGTTACCGAACTGATGCCTCAACTTATCGTTGCTGATGACCAGCAAGGTATCCACCTGAGACTTCATTTGCTGGATGCCGCTATCAGCATGCAAGGCCCTTTTCTTTCCTTCATAGGAAAAAGGAGTGGTGATGATTCCCACTGTAAGGATACCCATGTCCTTACAAATCTTGGAAATGATGGGAGCCCCACCAGTTCCTGTTCCTCCACCCATGCCTGCAGTAACAAAAGCCATCTTGGTATTGACTTCCAGAATACGGCGAATCTCATCAAGGCTTTCTTCAGTTGCCTGCCTTCCAATCTCAGGATTGGCTCCTGCACCCAATCCCTGTGTAAGCGATGGCCCCAACTGAATTTTATTGGGCACTTTGCTCAACGCCAATGCCTGAGCATCGGTGTTACAGACAATGAAATCCACACCTTCTATGCCAAGGCTGTGCATGTAGTTGACGGCATTGCTTCCTCCGCCACCAACACCAATTACTTTTATGATGGATGACTGTTCGCTGGGTAAATCGAATTGTATCATTGTGTTAGAATTTAATGGTTATGGGTTAATAAAATACTGGGAGTTTGTTTGGGTTGTTAAGGGATTAATCAAAGTGTACTGTCACCATCTTCCTTAAAGAGATCGATCAGACCGCCCTTGATGCTGTCCATGAATCCTTTCAGGGTTTTCCTCTCCTTGACAGGAATCGCCTTGATGACTATTTCAGGGGCTGGCTGCTGTTCAACTTCTACCTCGGGCTTCAATGGGTTGCGGCGCCACTCCGGATTCAACCTGTTCTGGTTGTTCTCATAAACACTGTACCCTTTCAAAATGAGCCCTATACAGGTAGAATACATGGGCTTTTGCAATTCTGAAATATGGTTGGAAGCAAGGTGTTCATTGGGATAACCAATGCGCGCATTCAACCCTGTGGCATATTCAGTGAGCTGTATCAGGTGTTTCAGCTGTGATCCTCCACCCGTCAACACAATTCCGCCATTCATCATTTTGTTGTCCATCCCAACCTGCTTGAGGTGAAACGTAACAAATGCAAGTATCTCGCTCATCCTGGCCTGAATAATCGAAGCAAGGTTTTTCACACTGATCTCACGGGACGGAAGTCCTCTCAGTCCGGGTATTTTGATGAAGGCATTGCTTTGTGCAGCCTCAGAGAGCGCACTGCCATACTGCACTTTCATGAGTTCAGCCTGGGTCTTCAATACACCCAATCCCATTTTGATGTCATTGGTGATGTTCTCCCCACCAAAAGGTATAACGGCAGTATGCTTTAGAATACCTTCATAAAAAACGGCAAGATCTGTGGTACCACCGCCAATGTCCAGGATGGCAATACCTGCTTCAACATCTTGCTCACTCATTACCGCCGCAGATGAAGCCAATGGCTGAAGCATCAGGTCCTTAACTTTCAATCCTGCCTTTTCAACGCTCCTGTTGATGTTGCGGATAGCATTCCTGTCTCCAGTAATGATATGGAAATTCGCGCCGACCTTCACCCCAGTGTATCCGATCGGGTCAATAATATTGGGAATATTATCAACGGTGTATTCCTGAGGAATGACATCAATGATCTGATCTCCCGCAGGGATATAGGTTTTGTATTGGTCGGCCACCAACTGATCAATCTCCAATTGCTTGATTTCATCATCCGTTGAATGCCGCACAATGTCTCCCCTGGTCTGAAGGCTCTTGATATGGTGACCGGCAATTCCAACATAGACCTCATTGATCTCCAATCCAGGATTGGATTCGTAACAGTTTTTCAAGGCAGTCTCAATGGCCTTGATGGTTTGATCAATGTTAAGGACCATACCATGTTGTACACCATTGCTGTTGGCCAATCCAAAACCCAGGATTTCCAATTTCCCGAATTCATTTTTTCTCCCTGCAATCGCGGCGATTTTGGTGGTACCAATGTCGAGACCTACAATGATGGGTTGTTCATTTGTCATAGCTTACTTTTTACTGGGGGTTATTGTCTGTGCGTTATTTTTTATGTTGATGGTGCTGTCTGCAATGGCTGCAGCCTTGAGAGAATCAATTTGTGCAGTGCTGTCAGGAACCTGGTAAATTCCATTTCCTTTGATACAGACTACCTGATCCTTGAATTGAAGATCAATGGTAGAATATTTGGTCCAACCATTCTCATTGCTGATTCGGCGGTAAACCATCTTGAGCTTATCCAGCATCGCTGCCCAATCGCTTCTGGTGCCCAACCGGATGGCTTGGTCTCCCACCTGGGTAACCAATTCAAAACTATGATCCGCATTGATATTGACCTGCTCAATCTGTGCCATCCAAAAAGGATCAGCAAGAATGAATTTGGACAGAGAGGTGATGCGTTCCATTACCAAAGAATCTTGTGCGTTTGCACCTGCAGGACTGATGTAAAAATTGCTGAATACGGGAAGCGATACTGCATCATTCATCTTCACTGGAAGGACAGTAAAGTTTTCATCCATGTACACTGAACTGCCTTCAGGGGTAAACAGCCGCGCAACAGGGGTTCTCTGCTGCACATTGATGTGCAATATGTGCTGTTGGTCAAAAAACAGGTCTGCGGAGAAAATCCAGGGATTTTTCTCCAACTGGCGTTCCAATGCATATAAATCAACAGATACAAGTTTTTTACCTTGTGGAAATGATTGCTTAGCATCTGGCCAAAGCGTGGAAATGATTTCTGATTCATCCAGCATCCTGAATGGCTTCTTATCAGTAAACTCAACCTGCACTGCTTTGCAAACCATTGTGCGCTCCTTCCTGACTGCACTCACCAGCAATACCATCAAACCCGCACTGATAGCAGTCCACATGAGAATGGTCAAAACCTTGTAAACGATGTTCATCTTGATTTTCATCATTTGAGCATGACATTTTTAAGTGGTTCAATCATGGTATCAATATCACCCGCGCCTGCTGTCAACAGCAGTTCAGGCTGCAACTCGAACACCAGGGCTTCTAATTCGTTTTTGTTTTTCAATACAACTTTCCCTTTCATCCGCTGCATGATCATTTCACTGCTCACCCCTTCAATGGGGAGTTCCCTTGCAGGGTAAATGGGTAGTAGGATAACTTCATCAGCAAGATCAAGACTTGCTGCAAAGCCATCAGCCAGGTCTCTGGTACGGGTGAAAAGATGTGGCTGAAAAATGATGGTGCATTTTTTGGAGGGATACATGGCCTTTGCCCCGGTAATCAAGGCCCTCAGCTCCTCAGGATGGTGTGCATAGTCATCAATGTAGACAACTGCTGGAGTCTTCACAATGTATTCAAACCTCCTTTTGACACCTGCAAAAGAAGCTACTGCTGACCTGATTTTTTCATCATCAATCCCCAGGTGTTTGGCAATGGCAATGGCCACAAGGCTGTTCTCCACATTGTGCATTCCACCCATGTTCAACCGAAGTCCTTCAATCAACCATGTCTTTCCCTTCACACCATAAGCATAAGACCCATTGTCGATATGCAGTGAAACAGCGTGAATATCTGCATCAGTATCATCAATTGCATAGGTGAGATGACCTGCCGGCTTGAATTCATCTTCACGGTGCAATCCTTTCCTGGTGAGCAGCAATCCGTTGTCTTTGAGATTTCCTGCAAACTGGATGAATGCATCTTCCATGGCTGCTGCTGTACCGTAGATATCGAGATGATCTGCATCCATGGAGGAAACAGAAATAATGTTGGGATACAGTTTCAGGAAACTCCTGTCGTATTCATCTGCCTCAATCACACAAACAGGATTAGCATCACTCCAAAAATTGGTCTGGTAATTGGTGGATATGCCGCCCAAAAATGCATTGCATCCGAATCCTGTATCCCGCAGGATGTGTGCAACCATTGTGCTGGTGGTTGTTTTACCGTGTGTTCCTGCAATACAAATATTGAAACTGCCTTTGGAAATGATTTGCAGGATATCGCTGCGTTTCAGCAGGTTCATGTGTTGCTGTCTGCAGTAAGCCATGATCTTGTTGTCATGTGGAATAGCTGGCGTATATACAATAACATCAGCATCGGTAGGACATGCGGATGCATCATCCGTATATTGTATCTTGATGCCTTCCGCAGAGAGTGCATGGGTCAACACTGTTGCTGTTTTGTCATAGCCAGACACCCGAACACCACGGCTATGGAAGAACCTTGCAATGGCGCTCATTCCAATGCCCCCTATTCCAATGAAATAGGCTTTGCGGATAGATGCTATGTCAATCAACTCAACCATTTCTTTTTTCTACTATTTGAATGATATGCTCAGCAATGACCATATCAGCATTTTTTACATAAAGTGTTGTGGCCGCATTCCCGAAACGTTCACATTTTTCCTTGTCTGCAACCAGGCCCAATATGGCATCAACCAGGTCCTGGTCAGCTGCATCATCCTTTACCATCACTGCTGCACCATTGTTCACCAGGTTCGAAGCATTCACTGTCTGGTGGTCTTCAG
>Ga0315902_10010864_pt1 | contig 12022 bp, 9 predicted proteins | sample LakEriMetagenome_9_FD_203523 | JGI IMG/M metagenome (GOLD analysis project Ga0315902, IMG submission 203523) | Freshwater fungal communities from buoy surface, Lake Erie, Ohio, United States - Buoy 12 MA117 | ecosystem: Environmental > Aquatic > Freshwater > Lake > Lake biofilm | place: USA... | reverse complement strand
CTGTTGCTGCAATTTATTGTTCCACTGTGCCAGATTTTGGTTATGGCCCATTGTCAGATACCTCCTTTATTATTGAGACAAAACAAGCTTTACCTTGTAGGCCTTGTGGATTGCATGGTAAAAAACAATGCCCACTAAAGCACTTTAATTGCGCCGGAACCATCACCATGGAACAAATCTATCAACCACTCCAACAAGTGCTACACAATTAGTACTTTTGCATCGATGTCCATTGAATTAACAGCACAAGAAAAAGACCTTTTAGCCATTGCAGGAGAAGCTGCGGCAACATTAGGAATACCTGCCTATGCAGTGGGTGGATTTGTGCGTGATAAAATATTAGCAAGAAATACCAAAGACATTGATATTGTATGCATAGGAGATGGATTGCAATTAGCAACTACATTTGCCAATCAATTTAGTCCTAAGCCATTTGTTTCTTTGTTTAAAACTTATGGCACTGCACAGGTGAAATTGACAGATATAGAGATTGAATTTGTAGGCGCAAGAAAGGAGTCCTATGTAAGAGAAAGTAGAAATCCTAAAGTCGAACCAGGTACATTGATAGACGACCAGAATAGGAGAGACTTTACCATCAATGCGATGGCGATAGATTTAAGTGTATCTAACTTTGGCGCACTCTTAGACCCATTCAATGGAATGGAAGATTTAGCATTAAAAATTATTCGTACTCCTCTGTCGCCAGAACAAACATTTGATGACGACCCATTAAGGATGATGCGTGCTATACGTTTTGCAACACAATTGGATTTTGTAATTGAGGAAAAAACATTCAAAGCCATCCAACAAATGGCAGATCGTATCAAGATTGTTTCTCAAGAAAGGATTACAGATGAGTTGCAAAAAATAATGAAAACAAAGCAACCTTCGAAAGGTTGGTATTTATTAAAAGAAGCAGGTTTATTAGCTCAGATATTTCCAGTTTTATTAAAATTGGAAGGCGCTGAAACCTTAGATGGCATTGGGCATAAAGACAATTTCTCACATACTTTACAAGTGCTAGATAATCTTGCTGCAAATACAGAAGATGTTTGGCTAAGATGGGCTGCTTTATTACATGATATTGCGAAACCAAATACCAAAAGATTTGAACCTGGTTTTGGCTGGACTTTTCATGGACATGAAGTGGTTGGAGCAAGAATGGTGCCTAAATTATTTACACAATTAAAACTGCCATTAAACGAGCACATGAAGTTGGTGCAAAAATTAGTGGCGCTGCATTTACGTCCTATTTCTTTAACGAAGGAAAATGTAACAGATAGTGCGATAAGAAGATTGTTATTTGATGCGGGGGAAGACATTGAATCTTTAATGCTACTCTGTGCCGCAGACATTACAAGTAAGAATCAAAATAAGGTTAAAAGGTATTTACAAGGTTTTGAAATGGTCAAAGCGAGGATTGTGGAAGTGGAAGAAAAAGACCAGATGCGTAATTGGCAACCTCCAATTACTGGAGAGATGATTATGCAAATTTTTAATATAACGCCTTCCAAGCAAGTAGGCATTATTAAGGACGCCATTAGAGAAGCCATTTTAGATGGCATTATCCCTAATGAGTATGATGCTGCTTATACATTCATGATGGCCGAAGCGGCTAAAATTGGGTTGCATCCTGCCAATAAAAAAGCTTAAAATCAAGCTAATAAATGCTAATTTAGCGTTTCAAAATCACCAAAATGGCCATTTTAAAATTTAGAATTTCTTGGGAGGATGACGATGCGATTTATAGAGATGTAATGGTGAAACACACACAAAATTTTACAGACCTACATCATATTATTTTGAAGGCTTTTGAATTTGATGAAAAACATGATGCCACTTTTTTTAGAAGCAACGAAAAATGGCAAAGAGGAAGAGAAATAAGTAAAGCAGTGTATGAAAAAAATTATGTCGTGCCACCATTGATGATGGATGAAGTGTCAATAGGATCTGAGATTTTGAATACCAATCAACAGTTTGTTTATTTATATGATTTCGCTAAGTCTTGGACTTTTTTAATACAGTTGATTCAAGTGTTCAAGAATGCAGATGCGGATATGGAATTAAATTATCCAACCATTTCAAGAATTGAAGGTGTTGGTCCAATGCAATATGGCACCAAAGGTTTGTTAGGGCCTAATTTCACTGATATAGAGGAGAAGTATGATTTAACAGAAGCACAGGATGGATTTGGTGAAGAGGGTGAAGAAGGACTTGCGTCTGATGATGATTCAGAAGAAGAAGAAGCAGGGGATGAGGATGCAGGGGATGATGACGCAGGCGGCATGTTTGATGATAGCTCCGAAGCTTATTAATTCCGAAGCCTACTAATATTTAATACATTTATTTTGACGCCCACAGTATATATCGTTGTTGGTCCTACCGCAGTGGGTAAAACAAAGTATGCAATCGAATTAGCGCAAAAATTAAATACAGAAATTATTTCTGCTGATGCTAGACAATGTTACCAAGAATTAAATATTGGGGTGGCTCGTCCAAGCAATGAAGAACTAGCTCAAGTCAAACACCATTTTATTGCAAGTCATTCTATTAATGATACGGTGAATGCCGGTATATACGAGGCGTATGCATTAGCTAAAGCAACCGAGTTATTGGAAAAATTTGGATCTGTGGTCATGGTTGGTGGAACTGGCTTATACATTAAAGCATTTGTAGAAGGGATGGATTCAATACCAGCAATTGATCCAGTAGTACGCAATCAAATTCAACATGATTTTAAAAGCAAAGGTATTGCTTGGCTTCAAGGACAAATACAAGCAAAGGATCCTGGCTATTGGGCGCAAGCAGATCAAGGCGAACAACAAAACGCACAAAGATTATCCAGGGCTTTGGAGGTAGTGATTGGTACAGGTCAATCCATCCTTGATTTTCAACTGCAGGCAAAAAAAACACGTTCTTTTGACATACAAAAAATTGGACTTGAAATGCCTAGGGAACTATTGTATGACAGAATCAATCAAAGGGTGCATAAAATGGTCAACACGGGATTAGAGGAGGAAGTATACGCCTTACGCCCTCAATTTCATTTGAACGCATTACAAACTGTAGGTTATCAAGAGTGGCAGCCTTATTTTGAAGGACATCAAACAAAGGAGGCAGTCATACAAGCCATTCAGCAGAACACCAGACATTATGCTAAAAGGCAGATGACCTGGTTTAAAAAAGACCCTGAAATTAGCTGGAATCAAGCTTAATATTATACAATTCTTAAAGTTATTTAATCAGTAATTATTGCAATTAGGCTTATTTTTACCCTAATATATATTCCCAAAAATCAATTTTTATGCAAAAAAAATCAGTTCTATTTTTTCTTTGTATGTTGACTTTGTTCATCAATCAGGTGACAGGTCAAACCATACAATTTGAGAAATACACTTTGCCAAATGGCTTAAAAGTAATTTTACATGAAGATCATTCAGCGCCTGTTGTGGCTGTAACGACATTATACCATGTAGGTTCTAAAAACGAAGACACTGCAAGAACTGGCTTCGCACATTTCTTTGAACATTTATTATTTGAAGGTTCAGAAAATATTAAAAGAGGTGAGTTTGATAAGTATATCACCAATGCTGGTGGTGCATTGAATGCAAACACTTCTCAGGATCGTACTTTTTATTATGAGTTATTACCTTCTAATCAAGTTGAATTAGGTTTATGGTTAGAAAGTGAGCGTATGATGCACGCTAAAATTGAACAAATTGGTGTGAATACACAAAGAGAAGTAGTAAAAGAAGAAAAACGTCAACGTGTAGACAACCGACCATATGGTTCTTTTTTAAACGAAGTATTAAAGCGTGCTTATAAAGTGCATCCTTACCAATGGGCACCAATCGGAAGTATGGAGCATTTGAACGCTGCTAAATTGGATGAGTTCATCAATTTTTATAAGACATTCTATGTACCAAATAATTGTGTATTATCTATAGCGGGTGATTTTAATAAAGCCGAATTGAAAGCTAAGATTGAAGCTTATTTTGGTCCAATTAAAATGGGTACCAAACCAATCCCAAGACCAACCATTAAAGAACCAGCATTAGGCGGTGAGGTAAGAGATGTGATTTACGATAATATTCAATTGCCTGGCGTATTCCAAGCCTACCGTGCACCAAAGCAAGGTGGGGATGAGTATTATGCATTCAATGTATTGTCAACCCTTTTATCTGGAGGTGAGTCTTCTAGAATGAATAAAACTTTAGTTGATAAAAAACAACAAGCAGTGGCTGCACAATCTGTTCCATTCTTTAATGAGGACGAGGGCTTATTCATTGCTTTATCTATTGCGAATATGGGTGTGAAGATTGAGGAATTAGAAAAAAGCATGGATAGTGTTGTGAATGAATTGAAGACAGGATTAGTAGGTGAGCGTGAATTCCAAAAAGTTAAAAATCAAATTACAACTTCTCTTGTTACTGGTAATGCTACAATGGCTGGTATAGCAGAAAGCTTAGCAAATAATGAAGTGTATTTTGGTGATGCCAATTTAATCAATACAGAATTAGAGAAATACAATAAAGTGACAAGACAAGATGTATTAAATGTGGCTAAGAAGTATTTAAACAAAGACAATCGAATTGTATTGTATTATTTACCAAAAGAAAAACCTGCTACTAAATAATCGAGTCATTCAAAAAAGTTTATATTAAAATTATTTTATGAAAAAACAATTATACTTATTTCTATTTTTAGTTCCATTGGTTACAATGGCACAAAATATAGATCGTTCAAAAGCGCCTATGCCAGGCAAGGCGCCCCTTATTCAAATTGGTGACCCAGTTAAATTTACTTTAGCAAATGGGTTACAAGTATTTGTCGTTAAAAATACTAAACTACCACAAGTGAGTGCTACATTGGCATTAGACTATGATGGTTTTGCAGAAGGTGATAAAGCAGGTGTGGCTCAAATGGCAGGCCAGTTATTAAAAAGAGGGACTACCACAAAATCAAAAGCAGAATTAGACGAAGCCATTGAATTTTTGGGTGGAAGCATGTCTACTTCAAGTCAATCAGCATCGGTTAGTTCATTGAAAGGCAATTTCCCAAGTCTTTTAAGTTTATTATCAGAAGTGGTATTACAACCAGCTTTATCTACCGAGGAATTGGAGAAAATTCGCAAGCAAACCTTATCAGGTATTGAATCAAGCAAAGACGATGCGGATGCAATTTCTGGCAATGTGGTTAAAAAATTAGTTTATGGTGCAACACATCCTTATGGTGAAATGATGACCACTAAGACAGTGAATCAAGTTTCTATTGCAGATGTAAAAACATTTCTAAGTACCTACTGGATACCAAATGCCGCTTATTTAATTTTTGTTGGAGATATAGATCCTGCTACTGCAAAAACATTAGCAGAAAAAAGTTTTGGAACTTGGAAAAAAGGTGTTTTCACAAAACAAAATTTTGCTAAACCTGTTCAGCCTAAACAAACTTATGTAGCGATTGTAGACAGACCATCTAGCGTACAGAGTGTAGTTGCTATTGCTGGCGCAGTAGATTTGTTACCTGGCTCTTCGAATGTGATTGCAGGCTCAGTGATGAATAATATTTTAGGTGGTGGATTCTCTGGTCGTTTGTTTGCTAACCTCCGTGAAAAATATGCCTTTACCTATGGCGCCTACTCTTCTTTAAGTCCGAGTCGTCAAATTGGTATTTTCCAAGCAGAAGCTTCTGTAAGAAACGAAAAAACAGATAGTTCTGTACAAGAATTGTTACGCGAGATCAATACCATCAGAAATGAGCAAGTAGGAGAGACTGAACTAAGTAGAATGAAGAATTATTTATCTGGTGGTTTTGCAAGATCACTTGAAAACCCTGCTACCATTGCCAATTTCGCATTGAATATTGCACGTAATAATTTACCAGCTGATTATTATAAAAAATACTTGACCAATTTAGCAGCAGTGGATGCAGCAAAAGTGCAAAATGCAGCTCAATTATTTTTGAACACCAATCAAATGCATATTGTGATTGTTGGTAATGCAAAACAAATTGCTAAAGGCTTAGAGAAATATGGTCCAATTAAATATTTTGATATAGAGGGTAATGAAGTGGCTGCTCCAACAGAAGTAAAAGCAGATGCAAGTTTAACACCAACTGTATTGATGGAAAAAGCGATTGCAGCAATTGGTTCTAAAGAAGCATTAAATAGTGTGAAAGATGTACAATTAAAAGGAACTGCTAACTTAATGGGACAGTCTTTAGAAATGAAACAAACCATTGTAATGCCAGGTAATTCAGTAACCACCATGTCTATGGGTGGCATGGCGATTATGAGACAGGCAGTTGTTGATGGTAAATACTCTATAGCTCAACAAGGGCAAGAAGTGCCTATTACAGAAGATACAAAGGAAGATCTTGATCAGTCTGCTACACTTGTACCAGAACAATTATTCCTAACAAAAGGCTATGGCTTAAAGATTGTTGGTGCAGAAAAAGTTGACGGTAAGGATGCCATTGATGTTGAAGTGACTACGCCTTCTAAGAAAGTATCACACCGTTTTTATGATGCTAAGACTTTCTTATTATTAAAGACATCAAAATCAGAAGAAATACCAGGAAGAGGTACTGTTACACAACAGCAATTTTATAGCGGGTATCAAACTGTAAATGGTGTTCAAGTTTCTTCAGAACAGTTAATAGATATGGGTCAAATGAAAATTAATATCAAGTACACAGATATTAAAGTCAACCAAGGATTAAAGTCAAGCGATTTAAAATAGGTTGTAATAGCTCGCACAAAAAAGCCATCCCTCGGGATGGCTTTTTTTATATCGAAGAGATTATATCAATTAGATTATCTCGATGAATTAATCTAATTCTGAATTAGAATCTGATTCCGTATCCAATATTGAATAATACAGTATTGCTATTTTGAACAGCAATAGGGCTTGGTTTATCAATTAATCGGTAAGGCACAACCGCATCTCGATTTGCAGCACTTGAGATTGTAAAGTCTAAGAAATATTTATTGGTTCTGTAACCAATACCACCAGATAAAATAAAACGTGAAGGTGTTACTAATTTTGTACCATTTTCGTCTGCAAATTCATTTTTGTAAGGACTACCATAATAAGCAGTACCTGCTCTAGCCATCCAGTTACCTGTTAATTTAATTTCAGATCCAAGTCTGATATTAATATTATTCTTGTAAGTAGCTTTCATGGTATTATTTAAGTCATCATAGTAGTCGGCACTTTCTTGGTCAAAATCATTGGCAGAAAAACGTGTTCCAGCATAATTCACCCACTCAATATCCGCACTAATAAACCCTAATGGTTGTGTAGGCTTGCCTGGGCTAGCAAAAAAGTAACTACCACTAAAAGTAGCCTTTGTTGGTGTGATGACTGTATACTCTCTTACACCAGGGAGGCCATTGTTCAATTGATTTGAACTAGCAGAAACTTTTCCAGCATATGACTCCGTATTCGTTGTCATGTCTGCAGATATTTTATCTCTAAAGCCAATCAATTGTGGGGTATGTAATGCAAATCCCACACGTAAAGAGGCTTCTGGTTTGTAGATGATACCAAATTTGGCACCAATACCCCAGCCTTTAGAACTAAATTCTTCATTGAAAACAAAACCACCAAATTGATTTGTTGTATTGTTTGTTGTAAGATCAGTTTCAGAAACTGTAAGTGAACGATTAAAATTCACAATAGGTAATACGATACTTGCACCTAAGTATAATTTGTCTTGTACATTACCGCCCCAACCAAATGCCAATTCATTAGAACTTCCACTGGTATAGGAATCAAAAGTTTGATTCACACCACTAGAAATAGGGACTAAACTTTGATAGCCATCTATTGCGCCATTTTTACCAGCGATGGTGTCAATCAAAAAAGTTCTAAATGCCAATGAACTACCAAAAATATAATTGTTTTCGGCAGCACCCATTCCTGCATTGTCATAGTATAATTCTTCTAAGAATTTTTCTGAGTAACTACTAAAATTATTGACGCCTTTAAATCTTTGTCTGGTATTGAAGTCTGCTATTTGAGTGAAGCTAATTGAAAACGCAGTACTTGAATAGCCTCTGTTCTTTTTGCCATCTGCAAGCACAATGCCTAAATTACCCAGTGTAGTTGTGTTATCAGAAGTGCTTGTATTTGTACCTCTATAGTTATAATCTGTTTGGGTATTTAAATATTTACTTGTGACAAGTAGTTCACCAGACTTATAAAATCCTAAACCTGCTGGATTGATATGTGCAGCAGATAAGTCACCTCCTAAAGATCCCATTGCGCCGCCTAATGCGTTGCTACGTGGTGTTCCATTGGGAGCAAACCAAGATAGTCTTAATCCATCTTCTGGACTTTGTGCTTTTAAGCTTGCACTTACGAATACTAAAATACCTATTACTATTTTTTTCATGTTACTTTCTATTGAACTGTTTATAAACACCAAATTAAAAATCGAATAAGACTTACTTACCTAAAGGATTAATTACCTCCTCTTGGTGGTCTTGAACTAGGAGCAGATCCGCTACTATTGAATCCGCCACTTCTTCCACCTGCATTATTATTTACAGAAGGTGAAGTGTTGGAATTAGAGTTAGAGTTTGAGTTACTTGATTTATTTTGGTTATTACTACTAAAACCGCCATTGTTAAAATAACGCGCAGGTCGATCAAAACTATTTGCTTGATTCGTGTTGGTATTATTTGTTGTTACACGTCTTAATAAATTGCCAAATCGACTATTTAAAGTTGGATTGCCTGTGTAGCGCGTTGTACCATTAGTAGAATTTGAAAAATTGTTAGCGTTGTTGTAGTTTCTATTTGTTCTATATGCACCTAGCGCTGGAGCGCTTGTTTGCAATGCCCTTGGTGTATAATTATTTCTTAACATAGGAAAATCGCCTACACCTCCACCATAATAAATTGGTCTGTACGGGTTCCAGAAACCAGCGAAGTAAGGGTTCCAACCGCCCCAGCCACCGAAGCCGCCGCCCCAGCCACCAAAGCCGCCCCAACCACCGAAACCACCCCAACCACCGAAGCCTCCGCCCCAGAATGGGTCCCAAAATGGATCCCAGAATGGGTCAAATCCCCATCCTCCCCATCCACCGCCCCAGCCAAGGCCGATACTTCCGCCCCATCCTCCCCATCCACCGCCCCAGCCACCGAAGCCTCCGCCCCAACCGCCGAATCCACCGCCCCAGCCAAGGCCAATACTTCCGCCCCAACCGCCAAATCCGCCGCCCCAGCCACCGAAGCCTCCGCCCCAACCCATTCCCATATTCATACTCATACTAAATCTTGGGTTGTTCCAATAACCAAAATCGTCGATGCTTGACCAACGGTTTCTGTTCGCCACTTTTAATCTTAAAAAGCGGTCATCCTGGTAGTTTTGGTAATCTTGGTATTCGGCTTCTTCAGAAATTTCTGCATCGGCTGAATTATTTCTAGCGTTTGTTTTTGTATTTGTTTCGGCCTCTTTAGAAGGCGTAAAATATAGATCGTCTGTGGCTGCAGTTGTAGTTTGTTGCAAGCTTGTACAGCTGGTTAAGAAAAAACTACAAGCCATTAAAATACCGATGGCGTTGAACCCAATGAGGGATTGGTTGTGTTGCTTTTTCATGTTGTTCATTTTTTGGTTTTAATATGCCCCTGATTTAGCATACATTTGACATCATAAAGGTAACAAAGTTTAAAACATAGAACGTTATTAGGAGCGGTTTTGTTACAATTTAAAATGTTAAGAATTTTTAGAAAATGGCAAAGGAACTAACGACAAGACAACAGGACTATTCGCAGTGGTATAACGACCTAGTTCTAAAAGGGTCTCTTGCAGATTATAGTGCGGTAAGAGGCTGTATGGTGATCAAGCCATATGGTTATGCTTTATGGGAAAATATGCAAGCAACATTAGACAAAATGTTCAAGGATACAGGACATGAAAATGCCTATTTCCCTTTGTTTGTTCCAAAGTCTTTATTTGAGGCAGAGGAAAAAAATGCAGAAGGTTTTGCAAAAGAGTGTGCGATTGTTACCCATTATAGATTAAAAACTGATCCAAATAACAAAGGCAAGTTAATGGTGGATCCAGAGGCGAAGCTAGAAGAGGAATTGATTGTTCGCCCAACCAGTGAAGCGATTATTTGGAATACCTATAAAACCTGGATTCAATCTTATCGTGATTTACCAATTTTGGTGAACCAATGGGCCAATGTGGTAAGATGGGAAATGAGGACAAGATTATTTTTAAGAACGGCAGAATTTTTATGGCAGGAAGGGCATACAGCGCATGCTACCAAAGAGGAAGCGATTGAAGAAACTGTAAAAATGCTAGATGTCTATGCCGACTTTGCTGAAAACTGGATGGCCATGCCAGTGATTAAAGGGGTGAAAACGCCGAACGAAAGATTCGCAGGTGCAGAAGATACTTATTGCATTGAGGCTTTGATGCAAGATGGTAAAGCATTGCAAGCAGGCACTTCGCATTTCTTAGGACAAAATTTTGCAAAAGCATTTGACGTAAAATTTAGTGATAAGAACAATACTTTAGATTATGTATGGGCAACTTCTTGGGGTGTGAGCACGAGATTAATTGGTGGATTAGTGATGACACACAGTGACGATGAAGGGTTGGTTTTACCTCCACGTATTGCGCCTTTGCAAGTGGTGATTGTTCCAATTTTTAAAGGAGAAGAACAGAAAGCTTTATTGGATGAAAAAGTACATGCCATGGTGGCCTCTTTCAAGGCTGCTGGAATTCGTGTAAAATATGATGACTCTGATAATCAAAGACCAGGCTGGAAATTCGCCGAGTACGAATTAAAAGGTGTGCCTGTAAGAATTGCTGTTGGTCCTCGTGATTTGGAAAATAACCAAGTAGAAATTGCACGTCGTGATACTAAAGAAAAAACAACGGTGTCGATGGATGGCATTACCGAAACTGTTTCACAACTTTTATTGGATATTCAATCTAATTTATTCAATCGTGCTAAAAAATATAGAGACGAACATATTACAAAAGCAGATAACTGGGATGAGTTTGTTACAACACTAGACACCAAGGCAGGATTTGTATCCGCACATTGGGATGGTACATCAGAAACCGAAGATAAAATTAAGGAGATGACCAAGGCAACCATTCGTTGTATTCCTTTGAACAATGAACAAGAAGCGGGTACTTGTATCTTAACAGGAAAACCTTCTGTGCAAAGAGTTTTATTTGCACGTGCTTACTAGTATTTAAGTTACAAGTAACATGAAACAGAAGCCCATCCCTCCAGCACTCACTCCTTTTTTAGAAGGTAAGGTTTTGTTGATTGATAAGCCACTGAATTGGACTTCTTTTGACATGGTCAAAAAAGTGAGGTGGTTAACAAAAATCATGAAGGTAGGACATGCGGGCACACTCGATCCACTAGCTACTGGGTTATTGATTATTTGTACAGGTAAGTTTACAAAACAGATCAACGAATTCATGGGGATGCAAAAAGAATACACAGGAAGTTTAGTACTTGGAGCAACAACTGCATCCTATGATTTAGAACAAGAGCCTGAAAATTTTAAATCGATAGAAGCAATTACGGAATTAAAAATTCAAGAAGCGACAAAACAATTCATAGGGACAATTCTGCAAATGCCTCCTCAACATTCTGCGATAAAAAAAGATGGTAAGCGATTGTATGAGTCTGCACGTCAAGGGATCGAAGTAAAAGTGGATCCAAGACAAATCACCATTGAGCAATTTGAGATTACAAAAATTGATTTACCTAATATTGAATTCAGGGTACTATGTTCAACTGGCACATATATAAGAAGCTTGGTGCATGACTTTGGACAAGCACTAGGTGTAGGTGCCTATATGAGTGGATTAAGACGCACAAAAATTGGATCATTCCAGGTAGAAGATGCCATGCAGTGGGAGGCGCTAGAAAAAGAAATCAATGCTTTGTTAGAAGGGTAATCCAATTCCAAATTGCCACGCATAGTTATTTACTCTAAGACCATTCGTCTTTAATTCTGCCCATTTCAGATCGCTGAGGT
>Ga0315902_10010863_pt1 | contig 12022 bp, 6 predicted proteins | sample LakEriMetagenome_9_FD_203523 | JGI IMG/M metagenome (GOLD analysis project Ga0315902, IMG submission 203523) | Freshwater fungal communities from buoy surface, Lake Erie, Ohio, United States - Buoy 12 MA117 | ecosystem: Environmental > Aquatic > Freshwater > Lake > Lake biofilm | place: USA... | reverse complement strand
GTGTATACCAGAAAGAGATCCGATGCTGGTGCAAACCTCCATTGAAAACGAATGTTGGTATTGATGTTGTTGATCTGGTTGTTGTACTGGATCAGGGTAGAAAGGAAAATAGATCTTGAAAAAGTGAGATCGATTTTAGGCCCGACCAAAATCAAATTGGCATCTTTGTAAGGCGCAGGGAAACGCAGGCGGTTGTATGAAAATACTGAGGAGATGCTGCCCAATGGCTGTATCCGGTAAATCACCTCTCCATCCAAATTCAAACGTGTACCGTTGAAATATTGTCCGGACCGGGTTTGCATTTTGGCTGCCAACTTTTTTCTTTGGTCAGTTACGAGGCTACAGATCAATGAATAGTAAACAAAGGACTCATTGGCTTTTAACCGAGCGCCACCTGTGTTGGTTGGATCAAAATCTTCCGTGAGTTTGGTATAATCTCTTCTGACTCTCAAGATCAATTGGGTATAGTCCTTCCACATGATGTTGTACATCGCATTCAGATCGTAGTCGGTCATACCCCTATCCGGGAAATAGGTAAAATCATAATCGGCCATGGGCCCATGGCGATTGATTGTTGAATTTTTAGGATAGAATTTCCACCAGGCATCACCGGCGTATCTGACAAATCCTCCTCTTCTCAAATAGCCTACTTCCGGATTGAATTCTTTGCCTATCGAGAAGAGTCGTTGCCTGGATTCAAATGCTCTTTTGTTGTAGACGATGCTACCACCATAGGCCTTGTCTTTGACCGTACTGGTAGGATCGAAAGACATCATGTAAAACAATTTACCATTCAGTACATTGCTTTTGGAAGCGATATTGTAATCAACCCCAGCCACCCTGTTGAAATCGCTACTGCCCACAGCTTCCTTGTTGGTAAAGATCATCCCTACACTGGAACGTGTAAATACTTTTTGCTGCAGGGCGATGACAGAAAAATTATTCGCTGGTTGTCCGATTGAATCAATCGCCGCAGCCCTCATCTGCATCACGCCCAATCGAAGATCATCCCCAAGCTTCCCGCTCAAACGCATACCCGCATCGATCTTGTTCTGGATATTTTGTCCCGTTCCGGGATCTCTGGTAACACCGATCCTTCTGGAAAAGAAAGGGCGGGCACCATCCACGCCGAAATTGGCAAAGAGATCACCGTTCTCTAAAAAGAATTGTCTTTTTTCCGGAAACAGGATCTCAAAGCGATCGAGGTTGGTAACCTGGTTGTCGACTTCCACTTGTGAGAAATCAGGATTAAAAGTCAGGTCGAGGTTCAGTGAAGATCCCAATCCAACTTTAGCATCACCGCCAAAACTGAAGTTGTTCTTGATTTTGAATTGATCATTGGTGGGACTTTTCACCAGCGGGTTTCTGATGATGCCGGGAGATACAAAAGGTATAAGCGAAATATTGGGACCTTTTCTGTTGATCGGGGTTTCAAATTCAAGAGGTTTGTTGAAGGCCAGGCTGATCATGGCATATTGATTGGGAACCCTTGCCCAACCAGAGCGCTCGGCATTGTAGCTGTCGAGTCGGTAAAAATTCACCAGCCATTTTTGTGAACCATTTCTGAAACGAATGGTATTGAAGGGGATGGCCATTTCCATGCTCCAATAATCTTCATTTATCTTGGATTCGGCATACCATTTGTTGTCCCACGACAAACTCAGGTCCTCGCTTAATACACCGCCATTCACGACCAATCCCTCTCTTTGTACCCCAAAAGGATTGATCCCAAACGAGAAGGAATTCATCCTGTCCATAAACGGATCGATGCTCACCACAATGGCATCGTTGGCCTCCCCTCGGAAATCCCTTTTGAGGGAAGGGGTCACGTAAGTCTGGTTTTTCACCGTATTGTACATTCGGGCGGCGACATAGAGGAATTTCTCGTCGTAGGAAACCATCACATCCGTCTTGGATTTCGAAAGCATGGAATCATTGGGGAAATTTTGGATGAAGTTGGTCGCTTGCTGGGCTTTGGTCCAGGTTTGCTCCACTATATTTCCGTCAATTTTGATCTCGTCAATTTTCTTCCTGGCAAAATAGCCCGTATCCAGCAGATGCTCCATCGATCGGACCGATTGTCCCTTTGATTCAGCTGCCAGAAATCCCAATAAAATGAATAGGGGAAAAACCTTTTTTCTCATGAGCGGGCTCAAGTTACAAAAAGATTTTGAGGCTTTTCTGTGTGACAAAAGTCATGCAGGAATGGAATATCAAATTCTACTTTTGTAAGTAGAAAGCAGAATGAATATGGTACAAAAAATTATGAGAAGAAATATATTGTCGATAGCAGGCGTCATTGTAGGTGCTGTATCCGGTTTTCTTTATTGGAAATATGTAGGTTGTTTAACAGGTACTTGTAAAATCACGTCAAGTCCGGTCAACAGTACACTGTATTTTGCCCTGATGGGATTTTTGTTTTTTAATTTATTCAAAAAAGAGAATCATGTCAAGTAATAATAGTTTCAGTGCATTGATCAAAAGCGAGAAACCCGTATTGGTTGATTTTTTCGCAGAATGGTGCGGTCCTTGTAAAATGATGGCTCCCATATTAAAGGAATTGAAGGATATGGTGGGAGAGCAAGCCACCATTGTCAAAATTGATGTCGACAAAAATCCAGCCCTGGCCGGACATTTTCAGGTACAAGGGGTACCTACGCTGATGATCTTTCAAAACGGAGAGGTAAAATGGCGGCAATCCGGTGTTGTTCCGGCCCATCAGCTCCGAAACGAGCTGCAAAGGTTTATACTGAATTGAATCCTTTTATCTTCGCATAAATTTTGTTTATGCGAATTTTTGGCTTGCGCATTCTGATTTCTTATTTTCTGCTTCAGCTGCTTTCAAATCCTGTTCGATCTCAACAAATCAGTCTAACAGGTTCTGCCTATTCCCAGGACTTCAATACATTGGCTTTGACTGGAACCTCTTCTGTTTTACCCAATGGATGGTATTTGCTGGAGACCGGATCAAATGCCAATACATTGTACACAGCAGGTTCAGGAAGCGGAACTTCGGGTGATACCTATTCTTTTGGTGCTGCCTCATCCACAGAAAGAGCACTAGGTAGCTTGCAGTCAGGAAGCCTTGTTCCTGTTTTTGGTGCCTACTTTATCAATAACACCGGATCTGTCATCACCAGTCTCAAAATTTCTTTTAAAGGAGAACAGTGGAGGATGGGTACTGCCGGAAGAGCAGATTTACTTGATTTCCAATATAGCCTGGATGCTGCTTCCCTGGGTACAGGAACTTGGGCAGATGTAAACTCACTTGATTTTTCTTCACCTGTAACAACAGGTACCGTTGGTGCTTTGGATGGCAATGCCACCGGAAACCAACAAGCCCTTAATCATACGATCTCAGGGTTGAGTATTCCCAATGGAGCCAGCTTTTTCATCAGGTGGAATGATTTCAATGCTACGAGTTCAGATGACTGCTTGGCAGTTGATGATTTTACATTGGAAACAACGAGCGGAGGAGATATTGCAGCACCCCTGGCAACCAGTTTTAATCCCATAAACAAGGCGCTTTTTGTCGATATTAATCCCACGCTTAAAGTGACCTTTACAGAACCTATCGTCAAAGGAACGGGTGCTATTGACATTAGAAAAAAATCCGATGGCTCTCTGTTTACGTCCCTTGATATCACCAATGCAGCTGTGCTTGTTTCATCCAACACATTGACTTTTAATATAACTGGGTTGTCATTATCCACGCCCTATTATGTCGAAATAAGCGGTACAGCTATAAGAGATCTCGCGGGTAACCCATTTGCAGGAATTTCCGGTGATGCCACCTGGAGTTTCACTACTCGTTCTGCGAATGAATTCCGGTACGATTTCAATGATTGTTCTTTACAGCCTTTTTCAGGCTGGACTGCATACACCCTGAGTGGAGACAGTGTTTGGAATTGTAGTGTTTTTGGAAATGGAGGAACAAATGGTTTGCAAATCAATGGATATGTTTCCGGTTCAGGAGCTGCAGAAAATGATGACTGGCTGATATCTCCTGCAATGGATATCTCCAAGTTTAATTTTGTTTCCATGACAATGGACATGAGAACAAAATTTGAGGGTCCTCAACCACAGATCTATGTTGCCATGAACCAGCCTGCCATGCCTTTGCCGGGAAGCATGGCATGGGTGCCATTGAATGCTTTTTTGCCCAAGGTGAACAGTGATAGCTGGACTACCATTCCAGTAATTGATCTATCTGCATACAAATCTTCTTCAACCTTTATTGCTATCCGATATGTCTCTTCACCCACAACCGGTGCTTCCAGGCTAACAGTCGATAATATTTTCATTTCCAGTGTAGGCAGTCGTCCTCCTGCATCCATTGTTTTTAATAAACCCAGGATCCTTCATTTTGATGGGATTCAAGCCAGTGTTGCAACTGTAGCTCAGCCCTTTTCATTTAGTGTCCTTAATCCTCAAGCCGATCTGGTAATCAATGTTCCATCCGGATTTGGTGTGTCAGCAGACAATACAAGCTTTGGTTCATCACTAACCTATACTGCTGAACAACAAAAAGGAGGTGACAAAACTTTTTATGTGCGGTATACACCTGCCGCAATATCTACTACTGTACAGGGACAAATGACATTTTCAGCAACAGGTATTTCCAGCATTCCTGCAGTACAGCTCATCGCCAGTACCTATGCCAAAACAGCTACACTGGATGTTGTGAACTGGAATATTGAGTGGTTTGGTAGCAGTGCAGCTGGACAAGGACCAGTCAATGATGACCTGGCTCAGGCCAATATTAAAAAAGTGATGGATAGTCTGGATGCCGATCTTTATGCGTTTGCAGAAGTGGTAGATGTAAACCGATTCAAATCGCTTATTGAATCCTTGTCCGGTTATGGATATGTTGTTGCAGATTTTGCTTCTAATGCACCGGATGCTTCAGGTGCGGCCTATGCAAGCGGACAAAAACTGGCATTTGCTTATCGGAAATCAGTGATAAACAATGTTGAAGCAAGGGGTTTGCTTAAAACCAGTTCTACGGCATCATCCAACTGGGCATCCGGACGTTTCCCTTATTTGATGAAGGCCGATGTGGTCAACGGAACATCGATCAGAAAGATAAACTTCATACTGGTCCACGGAAAGTCCGGCAATACATCTACAGATCACAAGAGAAGATTTGACGGTGCGAAAGAACTCAAAGACACATTGGATGCCCAATTTAATGCAGCTCATCTCATGATCCTGGGTGATTTTAATGATGATCTTGATTCTACTATTTCTACTGGAATAAATCCCGCACTTAGTTCCTATGATCCCATCGTAAAAGACTCAACGGACAATGATCGTTATAAGTCGACTAGTATGATATTGAGCAACAACGGAAGTAATTCTGTCTTGGGTTATGAAGATGTGGTTGACCATCTGATTATTTCCAATGAACTCGAAGATCTCTACATACCCGGTTCGGTAAGATTAGTAAGGACTGTTGAATCCTGGATATCAGACTATGCCAATACCACTTCCGACCACTATCCTTTGTTTTCAAGGTTTTTAATGCCTACAGGTGGTGTTACGGCAATCACGAATTATGATCCAAGTGAGATCAAGTTATCCATCAAAGGGAATCCTGTTATCCGACAATTGAATGTAGATGTTCTCCCTGCTGCTGGAACCTTAAGCACGGAAGTATACAACATGAGCGGTACACCTGTTTACAAAAGCAAAGCGATGAAGGTATTGTCGCAACAAAAGAATTTTTCTATCGATCTTGGTCATGCCGCATCCGGTTCCTATCTTTTGCGGATAGTGAACAATGGGAAACAGTATATCCAAAAATTTATATTAAAAAATTGATCGCATGAAACATGTCATATTCTTATTTCTTGTTCATTGTTGTTTTTCAATCAGCAGCATAAAAGCACAGGGGCTCACCCCTAGGGAAAAAGAGGTCGTTGATTGGATTGAAAAAAATCAATCAGCATCCATCAAACTTCTGGAAGAATCCGCCAATATCAACAGCGGTAGTCTCAACATCGAAGGCGTTAGAAAGGTAGGCGCTATTTACGCAAAGGAGTTGGAGAAAGCTGGATTTACCTGCACTTGGATTCCCATGCCGGATTCTATCAAAAGAGCGGGGCATCTCGTCGCCACAAGGAAGGGCAAGAAGGGCAAGAAACTTTTTCTCATTGGGCACCTTGATACCGTATTTGAACCTGACATGCCCTTTACTCCTTTTACGATGATCAATGATTCTACGGCAACGGGACAGGGCGTGAACGATATGAAAGGTGGTGATGTGATCATGATCAAGGCATTGCAGGCCCTGCATGCAAAGGGATTGTTGGATGATGTTACGATCACCGCTTATTTTACCGGCGATGAGGAACGCGGTGGAGACCCTGTTTCTGTGAGCCGAGGAGATTTTATAGAAAGAGCCAAGCAGCATGATGTTGCCATCGGATTTGAAGGAGCTTCCGGATTGAATACCATCGCAACAGCCAGAAGAGGTTCCAGTGGCTGGACGCTCAGTGTAACAGCAAAAACCGGACATTCTTCTGGTATTTTCAAACCCACTGTTGGGTATGGTGCCATTTATGAGGCAGTCCGTATCATCAATGAATTCAGGGTTCAACTCAGCACTGAAAAATACCTGACTTTCAATCCCGGTTTGATAATTGGCGGATCAGAAATGAACTATGATGCCAATAAAGCATCCGGCAATGCCATTGGTAAAGATAATATCATTTCCCCCGCAGTAACAGTCACTGGTGATCTCAGGTTTCTAACAGAAGCGCAAAAAGAAAATGCCCGCAAGGTTATGCGCAAGATCGTTGCACAAAATCTTCCTGAAACAAAAGCCAGTATTGTATTTGAGGATGGTATTCCTTCAATGGCTCCGACCGAGGGCAATGCAAGAATACTGTCGGTCATCGATGGGGTATCCAAAGATTTGGGAATGGGTGCTACAAAAGCCGGGGATCCCGGCTCCAGAGGTGCAGGCGACATATCTTATGTTGCAGCCTATCTGGATTGTGTAGATGGATTGGGGGCGTCAGGTAAGGGAGCCCATGCACCAGGTGAAACCATCAACCTCAACGATATTCCTTATCTAACCAAGAGAGCAGCTTTGTTGATATACAGGCTGACACGTTAGTGCTCTCTTCACTTGACAATCCTGGTTTTCGATCAGAACTTGGGACAACGTTTCTGGTAGGATGATTTTTTTTCCTGCAGAACCCAGGTTAATGAAACTTCGGCACTTTGATAGCTTATGGCTGCGGAACGCTTATTGTCTGCCGTTACATCATATGAGAATCCTACTCTGAGATCATTCCATTCAAAACCTGCATAAGGGATGATGGCATCGTTATTTCTGATCCAGCTTCCCAGATACAATTCTTTGTATGTGTTGGCTGTATTCACAAGATTACGGCTGAGCGCAGCTCCCCATACCCATTCTTTGTAATTGATCTGATGCTGATACTGAGAGCTGAAATGAAGCGTTGAAACTTTACCAATGGGAATGTATCCGCCTCCTTGAATATTGAGCCGTTGCCCCATTCGGTATTGTGTAGAGTTCATGCCGATATTGGGTTTACTCAAATGGTAGATAGATCCACCCAGATAATATCCGCCATTATCACCTATTGAACCTTGGTATAAAATTCCGGCATGCATGTCGAGGTATGATTTCCCAATATCTTGTCCCAATAGAATCTCAGCTGTTGGAAGATTGAATCCGCTGGTACTCAACTGATCTTCAAATCTTGCTTTTTCAAAATCAAAAGCAAGTCGGCTATAGCTTCCTTGAAATCCAATACTGAGGCTATTTCTTCCATCTTCATCCAGCCCCTTTGTATAGGCGATTGAAAGTCCGAGATGATTTTCTTTGAGTATGCCGTTGCCTGATTGGTCGGACAGCATGAAAAGTCCTCCACTAACCTTATTGCCTTCAGGTAAGCTATTGGTAAAAAAACTACCATCCAAGGAGGCTGTGGAAGTAGTGTATGCCTTACCCAATGCAGGCCACTGGTTTCGGTAGTTGGTAGCAACCCTCAATTTACCATTGAAATTTCCTGTTTGAGCAGGGTTTAATGTCAATGGCGATGCAAAAAATTGTGAGAAATGCGGATCCTGTGCTTCAAGATCGATGAAGCAGAACAGGAATGGTAATATGGTCAGCAGTTTTTTCATTTATCTGAATAAGGTTATGGTTCCTTTGTGGGTATCTGTTTTTCCGTCCTGCAGTTGCAAAACCACTACATATACATAGGTTCCTTGTGGTGCTTTTTGTCCCTTGTAATTTCCATCCCATCCTGCACTCAGGTCATTGGGTTTGGCATTGCTCCTTTCAAAAACCTTTTCTCCCCATCGGTTGAATATTTGCAGATTTTTGACCAGGGTAACTTGTGCTCCGGCGATCACATAGAACCAATCGTTCAATCCATCTCCGTCAGGAGTGAATGCGTTGGGTAAAGCCAAGTAACTCTTGTAATAGATCTTGGCATCTATTGTTGCCGAATCAGTGCAGTCATATTGAGATGTACCTACCACTTTGATCAGTGTATTGGTTCTTGTATCAAGTGTTGGATTGGGACAAGTTGTGCAACTGAGTTTATCGGCAGGCGACCACAAAATAGATCTATAAGGTTCACCTCCATTGATAAAACTCAAGGTAACAGGATCATTTCTATAAACCCACCAGGTAGACAATGGAACACGAATAGTGAAAGGCGTATAGTCGATCGAATCCATGTTATTGGTAAGATTGACCTCGTAGGGATCTTTTTTTCTATTGATGTACATGTACACTTTTCCTGTCTGAGTTTTGGCAATAACATGACTGATCATGCTGCAACCGTTATTGAAATTGGTATTTACACTGATTATACCAGTACCCAGCAGTTTTGCTCCAGCTATGGAAGGATCCCTGTCGTAATACGTAACTTCCACCGCTTTTTTCAATGCTGTATATCCATTTCCAAGACAGACTTCCGATTCAACAAGCAGATTTTCATTCCTGTAACAGTAAACGTTCTTTGCCCGAATCAGCAGATCATTAGGGAAAACATAAACCATGGTCTGTATGGAATCATTGCATCCATATTGGTTCTCTGCATAAGCCTTCACCCAACTGGTATCTGTTACAGTGAGGATGGGTGTTGCACAATCCGTACAATTGAGATTGCCTGAAGATGTCCATTTGTATAGCGTGGCAGTTGTGGGTCGCGTTACCAGTTGGAGGGTAACGTCGGAGTTTACATATACGGTGGTGTCGGATGGTTGTATGCGTATTTTGAACTGGAATAGCGTTTTCGACGCTTTGTTATTGGCTGTATTATTTTCTTTCAACGTATTTGAGGGGTCGAATACCACAACCAGTGTATCAGGTTTTCTGCCCATTGCTGATACAACATGGGTATACAAACGGCTGCCACATTTGCCCAAAACACTATCAGGCAGGATAAATGGATTCTTCAATTCAACGGCACCTGGAAGGGAAGGATCCCGGTCGTAGAATTTGAAAGGCAGTCCCGCTGGAATCGTATCAAATCCATTGTTGTAAATACTGAATGTGATCCTGATGCTGTCTTTTTTATAACAATCTACATCCTGCAACACGGTAATAGCATCCGTTGTTGGATCCAAAACATTGAGTCGGTATACAGGTGAAAGTTCTGTGCAGCTTCCATTGGTAGCTTCCAGTTGAATGGAGTATATGCCAGGTTGAGGGAATTTGTACAGCAGATCTTGTTGGGTGCCGACCATTGTTTTGTTGCCGGAGGGATTGGTGATGAACCATTTATAGGCATTGGCTCCGTAAGACTTGTTCCAGAATAAAACGGAGTCTTCAAGCAAGCCTATCTTGGAGGCTATGATTCTCTTGTCTGGGGAGAAACGAGAGGCTACACCACAGTTTACCCAAACATTTCCTGAATAAGATCCGTAACAGTTGCTATCGAGGTTATAGGCCTTTAGTCTGACCGTATACTTCCCAGCTACATTGAAAGTATGGGTGAGATCGGTTGAAGAATCTACCAGCACATCATTGATATACCAACGGTAGTTCGTGGCTCCGGTTGTATTGTTTTTGAATGGAACCGGTGAACCTGTTTTTGGATGGGGATTGGCAAACCAGTCGAAGTTTGTAACAATGTTCTCACTGCAAGGGATGTTGCATCGATCACTGGTGATGAGACTGCCGCCATTGAAATTTTCCAGGAAGGCCCGCATTCTGTCCGCCTGCCCCTGCGTGAACATGGTTGGACAAGGACTTCCATAATCCATGAAGTTGGCAATGTTGTCGGGTACGTCACTCGTAAATGGACCAGACAAGGTATCGGTGTTGCAGGAGTTATCGGGACTGTTACAAGGCGATGATGCTGTGCTTCTGTCGGGTGGTGTATCACATACCAAATCTCCATCGGTGGTACAGTCATTGTTCCGGCAATCCGTTCCTTCAAAAGTGTGTAACAGTGAAAGGTAGTGCCCCATCTCATGTGCAAGCAGCGGAACACTGAGACCGGCTACCACAACTCCGCCTCCGGCACTGGCATATCCTCCATATCCCGATCTCTTCCATTTGCCGCATTCAAATAATGTAGGCGGAATCTCACCTTGTATGGAATTGACCACCCAAATATTGCCGTATTTGGTAGGATCCCAATTGCTCAGCGCAGGAAGTTCACCGCTCTCCATGTCCACATCAACATTTTCATAGTAAGAGCTGATCCGCTCAATACCATTGGTGCGACCACCATAAGGATCTGTTTTGGCCAGACAAAATTGAATTTTCGTATCAGCCCCGTTGGGTTCCACCTGGTAGGCATTTCTGTAAGCAAATGCATCATTCAATTCATTCAAAGCCTGAATGATCATCAGGTCGGTGATAGAATTGGGGTCACTGTTCACAATATGAAAGACTACAGGAATGGTATAGACAACTGTGGGTTGGGACTTAACAAGACCACGCTTGTTTCTCTCCAATTGTTTTTGAATGACGGATGTCCTGATTTTCTGGTTCAACAATGCTTCCTTCTGTCGGAAAAGGGCATCCTGAACTTGTTCTTGATGTAGGTCATCGAAACCACAGCCGGGTCTGATGCTTTTTTGTGCCTGTATGGTGAGGACTGATGATAGCAATAAAGCTACAAGGGAAATGAGTCTTAGTTTTGGCATGCGATAAATTCTGCGAAAAATTAAACCTAGTTTTTTGCAGTGACAATCTCGCAAATGTGAATTAACAATTCATAAGCATTGATCAGGCATGAAAAAGATTCATTTTAACTTTTTCATAGAATACAGGAACCTCATTCAGTGGGTCGTTTAGTCCCAGTGTTTCGATGGGGACATTTCCTCTATAGCCAGATTCCCTGATGATGGCCGATAGTTTGGGCAGGTTCATCAAGGTTTGCATGCCGTCGATCAACAGCTTCTCTTTCAATTGCCAGTTTACCGCCAGGGGTGTTGCTTTTCGAATCTCTTCATAGGGATCTGGTGCAACAAAGGTACCTGTGTCCAGGACCAATCCCAGCCATGGACTGTTAAAAGGTTTGATCAACTCAAAGCATTCATCTGCCGTATGCAGAAAGTCATTGTGGTTTTGAATGCCCAGGATAATGCCATGAGCAGCTGCCACAGGGATACAGATATTCAGAGCTTTAACGATACGATCCCTTACTTTTTTTCTCGTGTCGCCTGTGCTGTAGGCTTTGGCTGTGAAGATGCGCAAGACGGGTGCCCCCATTTTCGCTGCTACTTCGATCCAGCGCTTGACTGTATCGATCTCTTTATTCAGTGTTGCATCATCCTCATATGAAAATTCATTTCTCACACCGGTACCGCTGATTTCCAGTCCCAATTCATGGGCCTTGCGTTTGAAACCATAAATTTCTTCATCCGTTGGAGTATCGGGATAGGTGCTGAAATAGTACCCGGTCATGTCCACAGCTGAGAAACCCGTTTTGGCACAGAAAGCCAGCACTTCAGCTTTGCTGATCTGTTTCTTCATCAGCATGTCGTTGAAGGAATAGGCGTTGAGACTCAGGCGAAG
>Ga0315902_10010861_pt1 | contig 12023 bp, 12 predicted proteins | sample LakEriMetagenome_9_FD_203523 | JGI IMG/M metagenome (GOLD analysis project Ga0315902, IMG submission 203523) | Freshwater fungal communities from buoy surface, Lake Erie, Ohio, United States - Buoy 12 MA117 | ecosystem: Environmental > Aquatic > Freshwater > Lake > Lake biofilm | place: USA... | reverse complement strand
TGAGAACAAGCGGCAGCTTTGGGTGCCGGAGGGGTTCGCACACGGTTTCCTGACGCTGAGCGACGAGGCGGAGTTTCTGTACAAGACAACGGACTATTGGTTCCCCGAACACGAGCGTACCCTGCTCTGGAATGACCCTGCGGTCGGTGTCCGCTGGCCGATCGCCGAGTCACCCCGGCTGGCCGCGAAGGACCTCGTCGGTCGCGGCCTAAACGAAATTGAAGCGTTCGAGTAGGAGCACTAGGAGGGTGCCTTTCCTCCGCACGCCCGCACCGAGCGCGCGACGAGACCCATAACGAACATAGGAGTTCAAATTCCCGCATGATGACTTCCACGCGACCGTATCAGATCTGCGCCAATTGTATCATGGACACCAGCGACTCGAAGATTACTTTCGACGAGCGTGGATTCTGCGACTACTGCCAGAACTATTATCAAAATATTCAACCGAACTGGCACCCGAACGAGCGGGGGACGGCGATGATTCGCCCGCTCATTGACAAGATCAAGGCCGAGGGCAAGGGCAAGGACCACGACTGCATCATTGGCATTAGCGGCGGCCTCGACAGTTCGTATGTTGCGCACGTTGCGGTGAAGAAGTTTGGCCTTCGTCCCCTCTTGTTCCACTGCGACACTGGCTGGAATTCGGACCTCGGCGTGTCCAACATTCAGAAGATGATCGAGGGGCTGGGGCTCGACCTTGTAACCGAGGTGGTGAATTGGGAGGAGATGAAGGACCTCCAACTGGCTTTCTTCAAGTCGCAAGTGCCGTTTGTCGACACGCCTCAAGACCTCGCACTCTTTTCGGCGATGTACAACTACGCCGCGAGTCAAGGGTTCAAGTACGTCATTACGGGTGGCAACAACTCCACGGAGTGCGTTCGAGAATCGCTTGAGTGGACCTATTTCTCAACGGACACGCGTCACGTCAAGGACATTCACCACAAGTTTGGCACGCGCAAGCTCGAGACATTTCCCATGTGCGATATATTGAAGTACCGGACGTACTACCGATGGCTTAAGGGCATTCAGGTCGTGAAGCTTCTGGATTTCGGACCATACATCAAGAAGGAAGCAATCCGCGAGCTCAACGAGATTTACGGCTGGCAACCATATCCGCAGAAGCATTACGAGTCGCGCTTCACTCGGTTCTTCGAATCATACTGGGCGCCGAAGAAGTTCGGGTACGATAAGCGCCGCGCCTACTGGTCAAGTGAGATTCTTACCGGGCAGATGACCCGCGAGGAGGCTCTGGCGCGCGTTTCCAAACCGGAACTAGACGAGGAGACTATGGCGCGCGAGTTTGAGTATGTCGCGAAGAAGCTGGGCCTGACGGTGGCCGAATTCCACGACATCTTCAACGGGGAGAACAAGACTTTCCGCGACTATAAAAATAATTTCTTCCTGATCACGCTCGGCGCGCGCGTCTCGCGATGGCTCGGCTTGGAGAACCGGGTTTTCCGATGATTGCGATCGTTGATTACGGGCTCGGCAACATAAGCGCGTTCGCAAACATCTTCAATCGTGCGAACACACCTTTTCAGCTCGCCCGAACGGCCGACGACCTGTCGCAGGCGTCGAAAATTATCCTGCCGGGCGTCGGGTCGTTTGACTACGCGATGCAGCTGCTCGAGGCCTCTGGAATGGAATCGGAGCTGCATCGAAAGGTTAGGGACCAGAAGACCCCGGTGCTAGGGGTTTGCGTGGGCATGCAAATGATGGCAAGGGTCAGCGAAGAGGGAACCCGGCCGGGCTTGGGCTGGATCGACGGCGAAGTGAAGAAGTTCGCTGAGTCGCCCGACCGCTCCGTGCGCATACCGCACATGGGTTGGAACAACGCCAGTCCGACCCGCGTGCATCCCTTGGTTGATGGCCTAGACGACGAATCCCGATTCTATTTCCTTCACTCCTACTATTTTTCGTGCGACCGTCCTGAGGACGTTGTGGCGACGACGGAGTATGATGGCCGGTTCGCTTGCGCGGTCGCTCACGAGAACGTCCTCGGCGTGCAGTTTCATCCTGAGAAGAGCCACCGGTGGGGTCACCGGCTGCTAGAGAACTTCAACCGACTTTAGTCGATGCTCGCGTCGCGTATAATTCCGTGTCTGCTCGTGAAGGGCGGCGGGCTCGTCAAATCGGTCCGATTCACTGACTACCGATACGTTGGCGACCCTGTCAACGCGGTCAAAATATTCAACGAGAAGGAAGTCGACGAACTGGTCATCCTCGACATCGACGCGACCGCTGAGCGTCGCGAGCCCGACTACGAGATGATCGCCAACGCCGCACATGAGTGCCGAATGCCCCTATGCTATGGGGGCGGCGTGCGGAGCGTCGAGCAGATCCAGCGCATCATCAAACTCGGGGTCGAGAAGGTTGCGGTGGGCGCGGCCGCCCTGGAAGACCCAGCGCTAATTCGTGAGAGCGCCCGCATCGTCGGGGCGCAAAGTGTGGCTGTGATTCTTGACGTTCGAAAGGGCGAGCGAGGCTATGAGGTGTTCTGTGAGAACGGCCGGAAGGGAACCGGCAAGACACCCGTTGAGATGGGGCAGCACTTTGAGCGCCTCGGGGCGGGGGAAATCATCGTCAACTCCGTGGACGATGATGGAATGATGCAGGGATATGACTTGGCGCTGGTCGAGCGAATGTACGAGGCGCTTCGCATCCCGCTCACTGTGCTCGGTGGCGCGGGGACGCACGAGCACATCCAGCAGCTACTTGCCCGTTTCGGACAGATTGGCGCGGCCGCGGGCAGCCTCTTTGTGTATAAAGGCAAGTTTAGGGCGGTTCTGATTAACTACCCTAACGCCACCGAGAAGCGCTCAATCCTCCGAAGCGCGCCTAAGGTGCTGGGATGAGGGTCCTCGTCCTCGGCGCGAGTGGGCTGCTTGGGAACACTGTTTTTCGTGTTCTCTCGCGCGACAGTGCGCTCAATGTCTTCGGTTCGATTCGTGACGCTCGAGTGCGCGGTCTCTTTCCCAGGGAGATTCGGGACCGTCTCATCACGACAACGGATCTCCGTGAGCCAGGCACGCTGCGTCAGATCCTAGCCGAGGCGCGCCCGAATGCGGTCATCAACTGCCTGTCTGCACCGCGGGCGGATTTGCGCGGCGGTGACACGATGAAGGTGGTGTCTGTGCTGTCGGTGCTTCCGCAACGCCTCTCAGTCGCATGCGCCGAAGTCGGAGCGCGCTTGGTGCACATCAGTTCCGATGGAGTGTTTTCGGGCTCCGTCGGGGGGTATGGCGAATCGGACATGCCAGATGCTGACGACCTGTACGGCGTCGCGAAGCTTCTCGGAGAGGTACGCGATCGCCACGCAATCTCGATTCGGACGTCCATGATCGGTCACGAGATCAGCGAGGGCGCTGGGCTGCTCGAATGGTTCCTGGGCCAGCAGGGGAGTTGCACGGCATACCGGCGGGTAGTCTTTTCTGGTCTGCCGACCACGGAGCTCGCCCGGGTCATTCACGATGCCATCCTGCCGAATCTGGATCTCTATGGTGTTTATCACGTAGCGTCCGCTCCAATCTCAAAGTACGACCTTCTACGGCTCGTAGCCGATGTTTACGGCAAGCGCATTGAGCTGGTGCCAGATGATACTGTCGTGATAGATCGCTCACTCAACGCATCGCGTTTCGGCCAAGCAACAGGCTATGAGGCCGCTGATTGGCCCTCGCTCGTCCACGCGATGCATGCTGATCGACCGCTCACGCGCCACACCGCCTAGCCTGTCCGGATAAACTGCCTTACTCCTTTCATACTCCGCGCCACAATGACCTTCAGCAACAAAGTTTTGATGATTACCGGTGGAACCGGTTCCTTTGGGAACGCGGTCTTGAAACGCTTCCTTTCCACCGACGTGAGCGAGATTCGCATCTTCAGCCGGGACGAGAAGAAGCAAGAGGAGATGCGTGTTGCGCTCAACAGTTCAAAGCTGAAGTTCTACATAGGGGACGTGCGACAATATGAGAGCGTGCACCAGGCGATGAAGGGCGTGGACCTAGTGTTTCACGCGGCGGCTCTCAAGCAGGTGCCGTCGTGCGAGTTCTACCCGATGGAGGCGGTGCGGACGAACGTGCTTGGTGCGGAAAACGTGATGGCAGCCGCAATTGCACACGGTGCCGAACGGGTGGTCGTGCTCAGCACGGACAAGGCGGTGTACCCTATCAATGCGATGGGCATGTCCAAGGCTTTGATGGAAAAGGCAATGGTTGCACGCGCGCGTCTCCAAGGCGAAGGCGAGACGGTGCTCTGCGCTACACGCTACGGCAATGTCATGGCCTCGCGTGGCTCAGTGATTCCACACTTCATCGAACAAATGCGATTGATGCGCCCGCTGACGGTAACCGATCCAAACATGACGCGTTTCCTGATGTCGCTCGATGATTCGGTAGACCTTGTGCTGCACGCTTACCGAGAGGCGCGTCAAGGCGACATCTTCGTACAGAAGGCCCCGGCGTCAACAATCGGAGATCTCGCGCAGGCGCTGAAGGAACTATTCCAGCGGGATAACCCGATTCAGGTTATCGGAACGCGCCACGGCGAGAAGCTGTACGAGTCATTGCTCTCCCGCGAGGAGATGGCGCGGGTCGAGGAGCAGAATCGCTACTATCGAGTTCCGGCCGATACCCGCGATCTGAACTATGCCATGTACTTCAGCGAGGGAGAGGGCCGCATTTCGGAGAGCGACGACTACACGTCACACAATACAGAACGGCTGAGTGTCGAGCAGGTTAAGGCGTTGTTGCTCAAGTTAGACTACATCCAGCAGGAGCTCCGCAAGTGACGCGGTGCGCTTTTTGTGATAGCATTAAGCTGCACGAGGTCATGGATTTCGGACACGTCGCGTTGGCAGGCGGATTTCTTAGGCCCGAAGAGTTTATAAGCGAGAAGCGGTATCGCATGCGCCTTAGCTTCTGCGCCGATTGTTTCGCTGTGCAGATCATCGATAAGGTGAGCGCGAGCGTCCTGTTCCATGCCGATTATTTCTATTTCTCGTCGGCAATCAGGACGCTTGCCGACCACTTCGCGCAATACGCCGTCGACGTGACCCGACGCTTTCTACCTGAGCCCGCGAAGGCCAAGGTGCTTGAGGTAGGTTGCAACGACGGCGTCCTCGTTCGCCCCCTAGCTGACCAAGCCATTGGCACTGTCATCGGTGTCGATCCCGCGACCAACGTCGTCAAAACCATTGACGATCGGCGAGTCACGTTGATTAACAATTTCTTCTCCGAAAGGGTTGCTAAGGAAGTTGTAGAGCGTCACGGAAAGATGGACCTCGTGATGGCGAACAACGTCTATGCGCACATCCCAGACATCCAGGGAGTGACGCGCGCCGTCCGCGACGTTCTTGCGGACGACGGCGTGTTCATCTTCGAGGTCCATTATCTTGGAAAGGTGATTAACGAGATGCAGTATGACATGATTTATCACGAGCATCTCTACTACTACTCCCTGCTCTCGGCAATCGAGCACTTTAGACGGTACGACATGGTTGTATTCGACGTGCAAATGGTACCGATTCACGCTGGGTCGATTCGGTTTCACGTCAGTAAGAGGACGAGCCGGCATGCTTCTGCTGTGAGTGATGCAGTGCGGAATCTCGAGCGTGAGGAGCGCCGCCAAGGCTTTGATCGGCCTGAAACCTACACTCGCTTCGCCTCGGACGTTGCGTCGGCGAAGCGCGACCTCATGTCCCTGCTTGAGCGACTGCGCGCCGAAGGCCGCACGGTTGCTGGGTATGGAGCGTCTGGTCGTGCGAACACCATCATCCAGTACTGCGGAATTGGTCACGAGCACATGCAGTACATGATTGATGATGCCCCGGCGAAGCTTGGCTACTACACCCCGGGTTCCCACTTTGAAATCAAGCCGAGTGTTGCGCTGCTGGGGCCAGATGCGCCAGACTACGTGCTGGTGTTCGCGTGGAGCTTTCTTGATGAGATTGCAAGAAAGAATCAGCACTATCGCAACAATGGTGGTCGAATGATCGTGCCGTTGCCTGAGGTCAAGATCTGCTGAGCTCGTCGGCGTTCAACTGCCGCCAACCCGTGTCACGCCAATCTAATTCGGAGTAGCAATGAAAGTCATGTCGATTTTCGGGACGCGTCCCGAGATGATTAAAATGTGGGCGACACTGAAGAAGCTCGATGATCTCAACTTCGAGCATACAATGGTTCATACGGGTCAAAACTTCACACCTGAACTCAAGGACTTCTTCTTCCGTGACCTCCAGCTGCGCGAACCCGACTTCCAGCTCGGCATCGATACTTCGAGTTACGCGAAGGAGGTCGCAGACGTGATACTCAAGTCCGATGCGCTTTTTGAGAAGGTCAAGCCAGACGCGCTGGTGATCCTTGGCGACACCTACAGCGGCCTCTCAATCATGCCCGCGGCGAATCGCGGCATTAAGGTATTCCATATGGAGGCCGGATTGCGCGCGTATGACCGTCGCATGCCGGAGCAGCGTAATCGCATCTTGATTGACCACATGAGCAGCATCCTGTTGCCGTACCGCTCGTATCACCGCGAGAACCTAATTCGCGAGGGCATTCACCCATCCAAGATTTTCGTTACCGGTAATACAACTTTTGAGGCGATGCGTCACTTCGCGCCCCAAGTCGATGTGAGCGACATTCTGACTCGCCTTTCCCTTGAGCCTAAAGGCTACATTCTCGTCTCCGCTCACCGCAGCGAGAATGTAGACAATCCAAAGTTTCTCGGGCGAATCATTCAGGCGTGCGGACGCTTGCACAGTCGCTTCGGGCGAGAAGTGATCTATCCCATGCACCCTCGCACGAAGAGCAAGCTGGGTGCATCGGATATTCCCTCAGGTGTTCGGATCATGTCGCCGCTGGGATTCTATGATTGGAACAAGCTGCTGAAGGAGGCGTACTGTGTGCTTTCGGACTCGGGCACAGCTGCCGAAGAAGGTCTCTTCTATCGTGTGCCAAACGTTGCGCTGCGAATGGCAACGGAGCGCCCTGAGACAGTCGAGAGTGGCGGCACAATCGTCTCTGGTATGGACCTGAACAACATCGTAGCGTCCGTGGAAACTGCCGTCATGGAGCCGTGGGGATCTTATTATGACCTTGAAGAGCGGCATTCGCCCTCAAACGTCGTGGTCAACGCGATTCGCACACAGATCACTAATTTCTTCTAGCTTCGGTGCGCGTCGCGTTAATCACGGTTGCCTATCCGCCGCTGCGGTACTCCGCAGCCGTCCAGATGCGCGATCTTGCTCAGGAGTTTCTTGCGCAAGGGCACGAGCCTGTCGTCTTAACGCCCGACCCCACTCTCCCATCGTCGTGGGAGCTTGAGATTGTTGACGGGATTCAGGTGCTGCGTCTGCGTGCCTTGCGCACCCGAGATGTCGACTACGTAAGGCGCACCATCGGTGAGTTCGTACTTCCCTGGGCAATGCTCCACGGGTTTCGCGCGAGTCCGCTCGCTGGGACTCAGTGGGACGCGATTGTCTGGTATTCCCCATCGATCTTTTTTGGGCCGCTCGTGCGCGCGCTAAAGCGATCGTCGCCGGGGTCTCGCAGCTATCTGATCTTGCGCGATATCTTCCCTGAGGCTGCCGTGGACATCGGGGTGATGCGGCGTGGTGGGGCAGTATTCCGTATGTTCAAGCTAATCGAGAAGCAGCAACATACCGCGGCAGACGTCATCGGTATTCAAGCTCCGTCGAACCGCGCATTTCTTCCGCAACTAGACGGGAGGCCAGGGGTGAGGCTCGAAGTGCTCTGGAACTGGCTGTCACCAGCGACAACAGCGGCGTGCCGCATCGATGTGAGCCAAACGCCACTCGCGGGTCGGACGATTTTCGTCTATGCCGGCAATATGGGCGTCGCGCAAAGCCTGGACATCGTTCTTGACCTCGCCGAGCGTTTGCGTGATCGCACGGATATTGGATTCCTCCTCGTTGGTCGTGGGAGTGAGGACCATCGCCTTCGCATTAATGCAGCGCAGCGCAAACTCGAAAACGTCCTCTTTCACGATGAGATCAATCCGGAGGAGGTTCCCGGACTACTTGCACAGTGTCACGTAGGCCTGTTGATGCTCGATACCCGGCATCGCACGCATAACATCCCTGGCAAGTTCCTTGCCTATATACAGGGAAGCATTCCGGTGCTTGCGCGCATCAACGAGAACAATGACTTGGTCGGCCTCATTGAATCCGAAGGGGTCGGACGGGTCGTGAAGGGTGAGTCCGTGGAAGCGTTCCAAGAGGCGGTCGCGGCTATGGCCGCAGACCCCGTGGGTCGCGGTTCGATGGCCAATCGCGGAGGGCTGCTTTCGGAGAAGCTGTTTTCGTCGAAGTCTGCGGTACGTCAGATCGTGCATTCCCTTACCGATGCCTGGGACAAACCTCATGCAGGGTGACGACTTCGGCAGCAGAATCCTCGTTACCGGCGCGAACGGGTTTGTCGGTCGCGCTCTCGTAGCGGACTTGGTCCGGCGCGGGGAGCGAGTTACTGCCGCGACGCGGTCGACCGCCGCTTTCCCAGACGAGGTACGCGCCGTCCGGATTGGTAATCTGGGCCCAGATACTGACTGGTCGGAGGCCCTCGCGAATTGTGAAATCGTCGTCCACTGCGCGGCGCGCGTGCATGTCATGAATGATACCGCTGTCGATCCGACCGCCGAGTATCAAATGGCAAACGTGCAGGGGACGCGAGCGCTCGCGCGTCAGGCGGCTGCAGCGAACGTGAAGCGATTCGTGTTTCTCAGTTCCGTCAAGGTGAACGGCGAGCGCACGTGGCCGGGTAAGCCGTTTACACACCGTGATCCACCAGCGCGCATGGACCCGTACGGCACATCCAAGGCTGACGCAGAGGAGGCCTTACAGGCCGTGGCCCGCGCGGCAAGCATGGAATATACAATCGTTCGTCCTGCACTGGTGTACGGACCCGGTGTGCGAGCGAACTTTCTTGCGATGTCGCAGTGGGTCGCGCGCGGCATTCCACTTCCGCTCGGCGCGGTGACCGCGAACCGCCGTGCGTTTGTTGCGATTGACAACTTGCTCAATCTCCTCGCAATCGTTCTGCGGCATCCTAGTGCGGCAAACCAAGTATTTCTTGCGAGTGATGGTGATGACATGTCTACTGTAACCCTTCTGCGACGAACCGCGGATGCGCTCGGTGTCCGCGTGCGACTGGTTCCCGTGCCGATGTGGGCGCTATCCTTGGGAGCGATTGTGTTGCGCAAGCCGGAGCTTGTTCGCAGGCTCGTGCACAGCCTCGAACTGGATATCTCCAATGCTCGCAAACGACTAGGCTGGAAGCCTCCGATTGCTGTTGACGAAGGACTACGTCGAACTTTTAGTCGAACCGACACATATGGCTAACAACACAAGACTTCCCTCGGTTCTCGCCGTCGTAGCTCATCCAGACGACGAGACACTTGGCGTCGGCGGTACGCTGGCGAGTTTCGCCTCGAAGGGCTGGAGCGTCGGTTCCTGCATTCTAGCTGGGACCGCCGACGCGCGATTTCTTCGGCCAAGCGATGAAGGATTGCGTGCCGATACGCTCAAGGCGCACAAGACGCTCGGCATTCGAGAGCCTGTGCTCGGGACATTTCCGAACATTCGACTTAATTCGATTGCACACCTCGAGCTCGTGCAGTTCATCGAACACGCAATCGAGAGCGCGCATGCTGATCTAATCCTCACGCATCATCCGGCGGACCTAAACGACGATCACGGGCACGTCGCCCGTGCTGCCCTGGCCGCGTCGAGGCTGTGGCTGCGGCGCCCCGGTTCCCTGCCGCCCTTGAGAGGCTTGTACTTCTTCGAAACCCTTTCGTCCACTGACTGGGCATTCTCGTCTGATGTTCTGCCGTTTCGTCCGACCACATTCGTTGATGTCACTTATTTTCTCGACGTAAAGGTGCGTGCAGCAGCGTGCTATCGTGACGTGATGCGGCCACATCCACATTCCCGGAACGTGGATTCGCTGCGTGCCCTCGCGAGACTGCGCGGGGCTCAGGCGGGAGTTATGGCGGCTGAAGCGCTTCAGTGCGCGTTCTCACGACTTGACGATTCAGTGGGGGCAGTTCATGACCATACTTGACATCCGACCGTACCAATCAGGAGATGAGGCCGCAATTCTCGAACTGTTCGCAGAAGCGCATCCTGGTCGTAGTATGTCGATGGCGGAATGGAATTGGAGATACCGCGACAACCCGGCGGGACGCGGATGCATCCTACTGGCCTGGGATGGTCCGCGACTGGTGGCGCACTACGCGACCATGAGTCGGAATGTACTCTGGGCGGGAGCGACGGTGCGGACTGAGCTGTCGGTCAACACCATGACGGCGCCGTCTCACCGTGGTCAGAGGTTGTTCCAGCGACTTTCCGAAGCGTCGTATGAGATAATTGAGGACGCTGGAGTTGCCGCCGTTTGGGGGTTTCCGAACTCCATGAGTCATCGAATCTTTGTGCGCGATTTGCGGTGGAGCAATCTCGGAGTCATTCCATTCCTACGTCGCTCACTCGATGGTGATTTGGGCAGTGCTGCGGACGCAGCGATCGAGATCCAACACGACGATGCGCGAATTCAAGGGCTCTGGGAAAAGTGTATGCCTCGAATTGCTTCGGCGGGAGTAACGGACGCGAAGTACTTCCACTGGCGCTTCGGCGGCGACCGTGGGGAGGCCTACCGACTCATCGCCCTCCCCGGAAGCGATGGATCGTTGGTGGGCGTGGGTGTGTGGAAACGCTATCGCGATGAAGCACAGATTGTGCTTCTGCTTGGAGTCGCGGCGCCAGAGCGGAAGGCGCTAGCAGAGGCCATGGTGGCCGTGGCGCAGCGTGAAGAGTTGAAATCCATCTCAACCTGGTGTGGTCTCGACGATTCAAACCATCTCGAGTTAGAACGCATGGGATTCACGCTCGATGCGCCTGTGACATATCTGGGCTGGCGCCCGTTTCGGGCAGCTGCATCCTGCGACGTGCGAATTGAGCGACTTAATGTGCAGATGCATGACTCGGATATTTTCTGACGTTGCGGTCCTTCCCATCCACAATCGGCCGTTTGCTCGCATCGCAAAGCGAGCAATTGATTTCGGCATCGCTGGTTGCATGATGATTGCGCTGTCACCGCTGCTCCTGGTGATTGCGCTGGCAGTTGCGCTCGATCTCCGATCCTCGCCACTTTTCTTTCAGGTTCGTGTGGGACTAGGTCAGCGCCTCTTCCGAATCGTCAAGTTTCGATCTATGCGCAACAAGCCCGACGCGGGTGCGCCGAAATGGGATGCGGCAGAGCGCGCACGAGTGACGCGACTCGGAGGATTTCTGCGGGATTTCGGTATCGATGAGTTGCCGCAACTTTGGAATATCATTGTCGGCGACATGTCGATAATTGGTCCGAGGCCACCGATTGAGAGCGAACTTGAGTGGTACCCAGAAGAGGCGCTAGTTGCATTCGAGATGCGTCCCGGAGTGCTCTCGCTGGCGGCCCTTAGGGGTCGCCGAAGCATTCCTCTCGTAGAGCGCTTTCAACTACATGCTCAGTATGTGCGTGAGTGGTCACCAGCGCTTGATTGGCGAATTCTTGTTGGGGTTACTCGAATCGTCCTGCTTCGCCAAGATGCGGTTGAACGCGAGCGTCTCAGGGGCGATTGACCTTCCCCCCGAAAAGTACGACAGGTCATTTAGAGTGTTTGTGGTAGCTTGTGCGGTCCGTCTCTCACTCCCAGCAGGAGGAGGTCGGACCATGAAACGGTCGACGTTCACGGAGGAGCAGGTCGCCTACGCGGTGCGGCAGGCGGAAAGCGGAACCCCGGTGCCGGACGTCTGTCTGCAGCTTGGGGTGAGCTAGGCGACGTTCTACGTGTGGAAGAAGAAGTACGCGCATCTTGGCGTGAGCGAGCTTCGTCGGCTGCGGCAGCTCGAGGACGAGAACAACCGCCTGAAGCGACTCGTCGCCGATCTGACGCTCGACCTGCACATCTTGCAGGAGACCCTCCGAAAGATCCGGTGACGCCGGCACGTCACCGGGCGCGCGCCGTCTGGG
>Ga0315902_10010859_pt1 | contig 12026 bp, 12 predicted proteins | sample LakEriMetagenome_9_FD_203523 | JGI IMG/M metagenome (GOLD analysis project Ga0315902, IMG submission 203523) | Freshwater fungal communities from buoy surface, Lake Erie, Ohio, United States - Buoy 12 MA117 | ecosystem: Environmental > Aquatic > Freshwater > Lake > Lake biofilm | place: USA... | reverse complement strand
CGCATGTCACAGGCCAGTGCGATCGACAGACCGGCACCGGCCGCAGGACCGGGGATCACGGCCAGCGTGGGCTTGGGCATCTCGTGCAGCCAGCGCACCGCCTCCATGCGCATGCGCAGGTCGTGGACCTTGTGATCAAAGGTCATGGTCTGTGGCGCGCCTGCAGCCCGCTGGGCAAAGCCCTTCACGTCGCCGCCCGAACAGAACGCCCGCCCGGCTCCGGTGAGCACCACGACCCGCACGGCGGGATCGGCAGCCAGCCGGGGCAACGCCTCGGCCAGCGCGCTCATCATCCCGCTGGTGAGGGCATTACGGGCCTCGGGGCGATTCAGGGTCAGGGTGGCGATACCGCCTTCAATGCGTTCAATCAGTTCCGTAGTCATTCCAGGTCTCCATGTCTTCAGGGAATCTCAGTCACCGCAAGGATCCGGGTTTCGTGCTGCGCCCGGACCTGTGGAAGCTTTTGTTTACTCAACCAGTACAACACCCGTGAGTCGCTGCAGTTCTTCAAGCGCGGGCCTGGCCTCGCCCACCTTGATGGTGTGCATGCCCATTTCACGGGCAGGTTTGAGGTTGATGCCAAGGTCGTCAAGGTAAATACAGGCTGCAGGATCAACCTCGAGGGCTTCGGTCATCATGCGATAGATGCGGGGATCGGGCTTGCGCAGACCCACCTTGGCACTCTCGATCACATGGTGAAAGAGCGCCATGATCTCGCCCTTGTAGAGGCCCCCCATGGGGCTTGCCGACATGGACTTGAAGTTGTTGGTGATGCAGCCCAGGCGAAAGGTCTCGCGCAGCCGCTGCAGGGCCTGAACCATCTCGGGCCGGATACTGCCGGACAACAGAGGCAACACATCCCGCCCCCTCACCTCATGGCCCAGCACCCGGCTCTCCAGGGCAAAGGCTTCATCAAACGCCGCATGATCGAACTCACTGCGCTCGAGCCGGGCCCAGGCATTGTCATGCGGGTTGGTGGCGTTGACGGTCCGCAGAAAATCTCGCGGCAGACCATGATCGCGTTCGTACTGGGCGAAGGCCTCGAACGGGCTCGACGAGATCACGCCTCCAAAATCCCAGAGTACGGCCTGTATGGCTGGCACCGGTGAAGTCTCCTGGTGAGCCGAGATGTCTCGGTCTATGAGGTGCTGGAACGGTACGGGCGGTGAGGTCAGCCCACGACGTCAGGATACCCCATGCCCGTTCGTCGGCTCCAGGTGCCGTTTCATCCCGGGCGTTGCTGCGACATCGGCGGTTGCTCTGCGACGCTCCAGCGACAATTGGCGTTTCATCAGGAACCCGCCATGATCAAACCGTTCACACCAAGCCTCTTCAGGTCGTCCACCGCCGCGCGCGTGTCGCCTCGCGCACCCACTGCCCTCGTTCGGGTGCGCGCTGTCGTCAGCCTGTGCATCGGACTCGCCACTGCCGGTGCGGTGCAGGCAACCGACCCACGCACGGGTGCGATTGTGGGCGGCGCAGTGGGCGCAGCGGGAGGCGCTGTGATCGGTCAGCAGGCGGGCGGTACCACGGGCGCCGTGGTGGGAGCAGCCGTCGGCGCAGGCTTGGGCGCGGCCATTGGGGCATCGGTCAGCGACGGACAGCACGACCATTCCAATACGGTGCGCTACCCCCAGGGATCGACAGTCATCGTGCCCGCCGGATCAGTCCATCAAGGGGGGCATTGCCCGCCCGGATTGCGCAAGGACGGCTGCGTGCCGCCGGAGCAAGGTCGCGACCACGGGCATGGGCATGGGCATGGCCACAAACATGGACACGGTCATCGAAACTGAGTTTTCCGCACCCTCATAGTTGCGTTTTAATTCATTCTTAATTGTGTCTTGACATCCACGGCAAGACACAATTAAGATGTTTTATAGACACACTCCTACAACGCTTTGGCATGTGCTCTGACCCCCAACCCGAAGTCGTTCAAAACGTTCCACGCTCATCCTGCCCATCATGTCCATGCCCTTGATCGACGCCGTGCATGAACGCGCAACGACCGCTTTCTGGCGGTCCGGGCAGCGCGTGGAGGTCACACGCGGCGAACTCTGCGGGCGTCGGGGCGTCGTGGTGCTTGATGCAGGCAGCGAAGTGCTGGTGCGCTTCGAGCCCGAGTTCAATTGGCCGATGACCAACACCATCGGCATTCATACCCGCCACCTTCGGGCGATTGTTCAGCGCAGCTGAGTCCCCCTGCCCCCGCGAATCAGGCGTCCAGGGCGAAGCCCCGTGTCGCTGTCATTTGAGCGGGTCTGAATGCCATTCACAAAGGTCGCGACATAGCCCTGCGCAGGCTGCAAAAGCCTCACGCCACCGGCGGGCAAATCGCGATGCACAGCGAGCGGCCCGAGCCGAAGGCCCTGCAGATCGATCAGATTCAGATCGGCGCGTAGTCCCGTCCGAAGTGCGCCTCGATCATTCAGCCCAAAGAGGCGCGCATTGCGCAGGGTCTGCCGATGCACCACATGCTCCAGACCCAGACGCGGACCGCGCACCCGATCGCGGACCCAATGGGTGAGCATGTAGGTCGGATGAACGGCATCAAAGATCACGCTCACATGGGCCCCTGCATCGCCCAGGCCACTGACCGTTGCGGGATGCTCCTGCATCTGCCGCACGGCCTCCAGGTCATGATCACTGTAGTTGGTGAAGTAGCGCATCACGAAGGCGCGGCCCTCGTCTTCAAGCAACAGGTCATACATCAGCTGCGCCGGCTCACGGCCCTGGGCACGAGCCAGGGCCTCGATGCTCAGTCCGGCCTGTGGCTCGTGGTCCTGGGCATCGGCCAGCCGATAGGTCTGGTGCCACAGGGGCATCATGTTGGCGACCACATTGTCCATCTTGCCCGGCCATTCATGCGGCTGATTGGTTTCGGCCAGAATGCGCGCCCGACAGGCCGGATCGGCCATGCGGCGTACCCGCTCGGGCAAGGGCAGATCGCGCAGCGCCAGGTAGCTCGGCTTGCGCATGAACGGGTGGTAGGTGGCCAGGCTCATCACAATGGCCGTCGGGCGGGCGCCCACCTGCGGATAGAGCTGAGCGCCCTGGGCATTGAGCTCAACCACCCTGGCGAGGGCCTCGCGCCAGAGGTCTTTCCATTCATCGATCTGAAAGAGCGTGAAGGTCAGCGGACGCCCATTGGCAATCGAGGCCCGGCCCATCAGTTCGATTTCTTCCATCAGGGTATGACGCTCGCCGCCCAGCGCGGGGGCGCTGCCCACCGTGGATGAGGGAATCACCTGATACACGCCGTGCCCCGCACGCTTGAGTGCATGACCGAAGGCCAGCACTTCAGCCTCGTCGACAAAGGTGCCCGGTACGGGGTCGCCACGCACCGTGCGATGCCCACGAATGCGTGAGGTTGAAAACCCCAAAGCGCCGGCCTGAAGTGCTTCGGTCACCACCGACTGCATGGCAGCCAGTTCGGCCGGCGTGGCGGTATCGTCCCGACGACCGCGCTCGCCCATGACCGCATTGCGCACAGGCCCATGGGCAATCATGGAGCCGACATCGAGTGCATAGCGCCGGTTGGCCAGCAGATCGAGGTATTCGGGGTAACTCGACCACTGGCCCCAGGGCATGCCCTCGCTCAGCACCGAACCCGGGATGTCCTCCACCCCCTCCATCAGCTCGATGAGCTGCTGCTCGCCACCCGGTGACACCGGCGCAAAGCCCACACCACAGTTGCCCATCACCACGGTACCCACGCCGTGGCCTGACGAGGGCTCCATGGCCTCATCCCAGGTGACCTGTCCGTCGTAGTGCGAGTGAATGTCGACCCAGGCGGGCGTGAGGATGCAGCCCTCCCCATCGATGACCTGGCGGGCCGAGCCTGATGCCTGGGCGCCAACTCCGGTGATCACACCATCCTTGACACTGAGGTTGCCATTGAAGGCCTGCGCGCCACTGCCATCAACGATCTGCGCGCCGCGGATCAGGACGTCATCCATGCTGTGTCTCCTGGTTCATCGGTTCAAAATGACTGATGCTGGCAATGCCACCAGCGTCAGTGACCGCCTGATTTCTAGGGTCTGCCATTGCTGTGCGGCGAGGCAAGGACATAATGGGTACACCCTTCAGCGCATTGTCCGTCTTTTCAGGAACGCTTCAAATGTCTGCATTGAACCTGCTTCGATCCCTCACCCTTGGCTTGTTGCTCGCGCTGGGCAGCGCGGTCCACGCGCTGGAGATCCGGCCCTATCTCGGGACCGAGCTCGCCGCCATGCAAAAGGCGGGCAAACCGGTGGTCGTGATCTTCCATGCCGACTGGTGCCCCACCTGCAAGGTGCAACAACAAACCCTGGAGACGCTCAAGAAGGAATCCGGGCTCGAGCTCACTGTACTGGTCGCGGACTACGACAAGGAAAAGGATCTGCGCCGCGAGCACAAGGTGCGCAGTCAATCCACGCTGGTGGCCTTCAAGGGCGATAAGGAAACCGGTCGCCTCGTGGGCGACACCGCACCCGACAAGATCCGAGCGCTGCTCAAGACTGCCCTTTGACGCGTAGCTCAGGCGACGCATTCGATTCATACGCCGCAGGCGTTCCTCGCAGAAATTGAGGCTCCATGTCCCTTTCGCTTTCATTGCCTCAGCTCGGTCTCAGCCTGGCGGCAGGCAGCCTCACCACCCTCTCGCCCTGTGTCTTTCCGCTTCTGCCTCTGGTGGTGGGCGGTGCCCTGCAGGGCAATCGATTCGCCCCGATTGCGATGGGCGTGGGCATGACCGCCTCGTTTGCACTGATCGGCATGGTGCTCGGTGCGCTCGGGCCGGCGCTCGGCATTGATTCAGACACGGTGCGCTTTGGTGGCGCCATCCTGCTGATCGCCTTTGCCCTGGTGATGCTGATCCCGTCCTGGGGCGAGCGGTTCACGCAGTGGATGATGCCGATTGCCACCTCGGCCAACGCGGCCAGCATGCGCCTGGACAGCGGCTCACTCACGGGCGCCTTCAGCCTGGGCGCAGTGCTGGGTCTGGTGTGGAGCCCCTGCTCGGGGCCCTTGCTCGGCTCCGCACTCACGCTAGTCGCGAGCGAAGGCGGCTTGCTGCGCGGGGGCGTGGTGCTGGGCATCTTCGGCCTGGGTGCCGCGATTCCTCTGGTGGCGGTAGCCTATGCCTCGCGAAGCGGCTTTGCCCAAGCTCGGACTTGGGTGCTCACACGTATCGAACGGGTGCGGGGCGTGTTTGCGGTCATTCTTGGTTTGGCTGGCGTGGCCATCCTGACCGGCGCCGACAAGTGGCTGGAAGCGCAAGTGCTGCAGTTGCTGCCGCAGGGCTGGGTGGATCTGACAGTCAGGTTCTGAATACCGGACGCCCTGCCAACCGGGGTTCGACCGTCAACACGTGCTCCGTTCAGAGGACGTTGCAGTCAGCGACGAACCTACTTTGCCTTGCGGCAAAGGTTGCTCATGCCAGCCACGAAAGCAACCGAAGGAGGGCCAACAAAGAAGGTCTTGCCGCCGTTGGTGGTGTAAGCCGTCAGCGAGCACTCGTACGGACCTTTGGGCGTGGAAAACAGTCCTGCGCAGCCCCCCGTCGGGCCACCAATGAACGAACCTTCAAACTTGATGGATCGTTCGGGAACGCCAATCCCTTCACTGGCCAATTTCAACAGCGACGTTGAATGGCCGTCGGCCCGTTTGCAATCCTTTTCGCTGTAGGACTCAACTGCCTGAGCATGTGCATCGATCGCTGCTCCGGAAAGACAAACACAGAGCAACAACATTTTCAGCTTCATTGCGAAGTCCTTGAAATTCCGCAGCGCGAATGTGCAAGGCCCCGACGATACTCACGATGGCATCGCACCGAAATTCAGCGCAGGTCAACGATGCCGCGACCCTGGAGAAGTTTCCAGGTTTGGCGTCCCGTAGGGGATTCGAACCCCTGTAACAACCGTGAAAGGGTTGTGTCCTAGGCCTCTAGACGAACGGGACTGAGGCAGCTTGCTACTGCCAAATGCAGAGCAAGTGATTTTCGCTGGTGGAGGTAAGCGGGATCGAACCGCTGACCTCTTGCATGCCATGCAAGCGCTCTCCCAGCTGAGCTATACCCCCGGCGAAGCCCTCTACTATAGTGATCTTCGAAACGAAATGCAAATGCGAAAGCGCGCGTGATAGGCTCGTTTTCATGAACGCAAAGATCATCGACGGAAACGCGCTCGCGCGCACGGTTCGCAACGAAGTGGCAGCACGCGTCACCTCGCTCAAAGCACGTGGCATCCATCCTGGCCTTGCAGTGGTGCTGGTAGGGGATGATCCCGCTTCGGCGGTTTATGTCCGAAACAAGGTCAAGGACTGCGAGGAGGTGGGCATCGCCTCCACGCTCGATCGACTACCTGCCGAGACCACCGAGACCGCGCTGCTGGCCCGCATCGATCAGCTCAATGCTGATCCGAAGGTTCATGGCATTCTGGTTCAACTGCCGCTGCCCGCCCACATCAACGAGCATCGGGTCATCGAAGCCATTGCGCCCGCCAAGGATGCCGATGGCTTTCACGTGAGCAATGTGGGCTTGCTCATGACGGGCAAGCCGCTTTTCAGGCCCTGCACGCCCTATGGTGTGATGCGGATGCTGGAGCATGCAGGCACCCCGCTCGACGGCGCGCACGCGGTGGTGATCGGGCGCAGCAATATTGTCGGCAAACCTCAGGCCCTGATGCTCCTGGCTGCCGGAGCTACCGTCACCATCTGCCATAGCCGCACGCGCGATCTGGCCGCTCAGGTGCGTCAGGCCGATGTGGTGGTCGCGGCTGTGGGCAAGGTTGGTCTGGTCACAGCCGACATGATCAAGCCCGGCGCGACCGTCATTGATGTGGGCATGAATCGTGATGCTCAGGGCAAGCTCTGTGGCGATGTCGATTTCGCGGGCGTGAGCCAGGTGGCGGGTGCCATCACCCCAGTCCCGGGAGGGGTGGGCCCCATGACCCGTGCGATGCTGCTCGTCAACACCATCGAGGCCGCCGAGCGGCTCGCCCATTGACCCTGAAAGCCCATCATGACTTCAACCGAGAACAATCCCCTGCTTGATTTCTCAGGATTGCCGCGGTTTGCCGCCTTCGATCCCGCCCATGTGGCGCCTGCGATTGACCAGCTGATCGCGCAGGCGCGCGAGGCAGTCGCCCAGGCGTGTGATCCGACCACGCCAGCGACCTGGCAAACGTTCGTCGAGCCGCTGGAAAACGTGACCGAGCGGTTGTCTCGCGCATGGGGCATGGTGGGTCACCTCAACGGTGTCGCAGACTCTGAGTCGTTGCGGTCGGCCTACAACGAAGCGCTACCCAAGGTCACTGAGTTCTGGACCGAACTCGGCCAGGACATCGCCCTCTTTGCCAAATACCAGGCGCTGCACGACAGCCCTGAATTCGGTGCACTCGATGCCGCCTGCCAGCAGGTCATCCTGAACGCCCTGCGCGATTTTCGCCTGGGGGGCGCAGAGCTGGTTTCGCCGGCGCGTGAACGCTATGCCGAGATCCAGGAACAGCAAGCCCTGCTCGCGCAGAAGTTCAGCGAAAACGTGCTCGACGCCACCAAGGCCTGGACGCTCGACATCAATGATCGGGATCGTCTGAAGGGCATCCCGTCCGAGGCTCTCGATGCCGCCCGCGAAGAAGCCGAGCGCGCTGGCGTCCAAGGATGGCGGTTTACGCTGCAGTTTCCGGCCTACTTCCCGGTGATGCAATACGCCGAAGACCGGGCGCTGCGAGAGTCCCTCTATCGGGCCTATGTCACGCGAGCCTCCGAGCTCGGCACCGATCCTGCCCAGGACAACGGGCCCATCATTGCGCAGACCCTGGCGCTGCGCGCCGAAGAAGCCCATCTGCTCGGGCATGCCAGCTTTGCCGAAGTCTCGCTGGCGGCCAAGATGGCCGATTCGCCTGCCACGGTCATGGATTTTTTGCGCGATCTCGCTGCCCGTGCCAAACCCTCGGCCGAGCGCGATATGAAGGCGCTGCGGGCCTTTGCAGCCCGCGAACTCGGGCTTGACCAGCTGCATGCTTGGGACCTGGCGTGGGCCAGCGAGAAACTCAAGGAATCGCGCTATTCGTTCTCCGATAACGAGGTCAAACAGTATTTCCAGCTGCCTCGCGTTCTCGAAGGCCTGTTCGGCCTGATCGAGCGCATGTTCGAGGTGCGCATCACGGCAGACCAGGCCGAGACCTGGCATCCGCAGGTTCGCTTTTACCGCATCGAGCGGGCGGGCCAGTTGCTTGGACAGTTCTATCTCGACATGTTTGCCCGGGCCAGCAAGCGGCCTGGAGCCTGGATGGACGACGCCCGAGGTCGAAGGCTGCTGGCGACCGGGCTACAGACCCCGGTGGCCTATCTCACCTGCAATATTCAAGCGCCGGTGGGCGATCGCCCTGCCCTGCTCTCTCATGACGATGTGCTCACGCTTTTTCATGAGTTCGGCCACGGACTGCATCACATGCTGACCCGGGTCAATGTGCTGGGTGTGGCGGGCATTTCTGGGGTGGAGTGGGATGCAGTTGAGTTGCCCAGCCAGTTCATGGAGAACTTCTGCTGGGAGTGGGAGATCGTGCAATCCATGTCGGCCCATGTCGACACGGGCGCGGCACTTCCGCACGGCCTCTTCGAGCGCATGAAGGCTGCGCGCAATTTCCAGAGTGGTATGCAGACCCTGCGGCAGGTGGAGTTCGCACTCTTTGACATGCGCCTGCATGCAGAGTTTGGCGATGTTGCGTCGGCTGATCAGGCGGCCAGCGTGCAACGCCTGCTCAATGAGGTGCGTGCCGAGGTTGCCGTGGTCATGCCGCCAGAATTCAACCGCTTCCAGAACAGCTTTTCCCACATCTTTGCCGGGGGCTACGCGGCGGGCTACTACAGCTATAAGTGGGCTGAAGTGCTCTCAGCCGACTGCTATGCGGCATTCGAAGAAGAGGGTGTGTTCAATCCGCAGACCGGGCGACGGTTCCTGGACGAAATTCTGTCGATGGGCGGCAGTCGACCGGCCATCGACTCGTTTCGCGCGTTCCGGGGGCGCGAGCCGCGTATCGATGCGCTGCTTCGCCACAATGGGATGGATGAAGCCGATCGATCTTCAAACGTCTCAGTGGCCTGACCTCGCTAAAGGGTTGGCTTTTGCTCTGATGCTCTGCGGTGTTTGGCCTCAGATGGCGCACGCGCAGTACAAGTGGGTTGGACGTGATGGCGTCACGCACTACAGCGATCTGCCGCCCCCGGCTGGCGCACGCCTGTTGCCAAGAAGCGGATCAGGCGAGGCTGCCCTCGGCGCTCCATCACTCACAGGCACGACCCGAGTGAGCGGGAGGTCCGCAGATTCAGCCATGTCCGCCCCCTCCACGGCTTTGCCCTCAGAACTTGCAGCACTGGTTCGCAAGGCTCCCGTAGTGCTCTACACCACCGTGGGATGTGCTCCCTGTGAGGAGGGTCGCAGCCTGTTGCAGACCCGCGGGATTCCGATCCGTGAACGACGCATCGAGCAGGCAGCCGACCAGAAAGCGATGCAGGATCTCGGTCTGCCGGCGACGGGTTTTCCGGTTCTGACGGTTGGTCAGGAGCGCGTCATCGGCTTTGAGTCCGGTCAGTGGCAGCGCATTCTGGATGCCGCTCAATACCCCTCCACTTCCATGCTACCGCGCGGCTGGCAGCCAGAGCCTTCAACCCCCCTGGCCCAAGGTGCCAGCTCGCCAATCCATCGCGCTGCCGGGCCCACGGTCGGTGCGCGCAACCCAGACGATGCCGCGGCGCCCGCCGTCGCGGCTGATGCATCCGTCCTGACGCCCCCGCCAATGGCCCCTTCAGGGCTCACCACCCAATCCGCACCATCGCAGTCGGGATCCTCCCGGATCCGATTCTGAAGCTACACTGCGCCCTTTTTCGGACGAGTGAAGCGATGAAGTGGTTGCGAGGACAGGGGCCCACTGGCGAGCCGCAATGGGCCAAGGTCGAGGGCGATCAAGCGGTCTGGATCGAGGGCACGCCCTTTGATTGGGATCCGGGCAAAGCGCTGGAGCCTATCGGACGGAACACGCCCCTGACTCAGGTGAACTGGCTCGCCCCCATTGAACGCGGCAACGCCATGCTGGCGCTCTGGAACAACTTTGCAGCCTCGGCCGCCAAAAACGGCTGGAGCCGACCGGCCGAGCCCCTGTGGTTCATCAAGGCCGCGAGCAGCTACGGTCCGCATGAGGGAACCATTGCTGCCCCGCCCGAAGGCACCGGGCGCGTGGCCTATGAGGGTGAGCTGGCGGTGGTGATCGGGCGACGCACCCACCGGGTGAGCGTGGATGAAGCGCGCCAGTGCATCTTCGGTTACAGCGTGGCCAACGATGTCACCGCGATCGAACTGCTCAATCGCGACCCGAGCTTCGCTCAGTGGTCACGGGCCAAGGGCTTCGATGGGTTTGGCGTGCTGGGGCCGGTCATCGAAACCGATTTCGATCCGCAGGCGGGTGTGGTGGTGACCCGAGTGGAGGGCCGCGAGCGGCAGAACTATCCGCTGGCCGACATGTTCTTCTCGCCGGCCGAACTCGTCAGTGCGCTCTCGAAGGACGTAACCCTCGAGGCGGGCGATGTGATCCTGTGTGGCACCTCACTGGGCGTGCTGCCCATGAAGCCCGGTGCGCGCATCGAAGTACAGATCGAAGGCATCGGCACCCTGGTCAGCACCTACGCGCCAACAGCCTGACCGTGTCAGCCCAGAGGGGTAACCTCGAGTCGCCCTTTCTGGGTCTGCAGCGTCTTGGCCAACAGGCTGGCCAGCGCATGCACGGCATCGATGGTGGGGGTGGGCACACCGGTGATGCGGCCCAGTTCAATCACGGCACCCACCAGCGCCTGCAATTCAATGGCTCGCCCGTGCTCGACATCCTGCAGCATGGAGGTCTTGTGGGCCCCCACGGCCTGAGCCCCAGCAATGCGCTTGTCGAGCGACACCTTGAACTCCACGCCCAGTTTTTCACCGATGCTCTGCGCCTCGGTCATCATCGCAGCCGCCAGCGCCCGGGTGGGTCCAAAGCCGCAGATGTCCTCGAGCGTGGCATGGGTGAGGGCCGAGATCGGATTGAAGCTCAGGTTGCCCCAGAGCTTGACCCAGATCTCGCCACGGATGTCCTTGGAGACCGGTGACTTGAAACCCGCTCGGATCATGGCCTGAGACAGCGCCTCGATGCGAGGGGTGCGACTGCCGTCGAGTTCACCCAGCGTAAATCGGTTGCCCTCGATCACCTTGACCACGCCCGGCTCGATCAGCTCACTGGCCGGATAAACCACCGAACCGATGATGCGATCGGCTTCGATATGCTGGGCAATGCGTCCGCCCGGATCGACACTCTCAAGCTGCTGACCTTCCCACGCGCCGCCGAGCTTCTGGAAATACCACCAGGGCACGCCATTGATCATGGTGACAACCACCGTCTCGGGGCCGAACAGATCGCGCATCTGCGGCAACAGATCACCGACCTGATGGGCCTTGACCGTCAGAAAGACGGCATCCTGCGGCCCGGCCTGCGCATAGTGCTCGACCGCACGCGCATGGGGCGCATGCAGCTCGCTGCCATCTTCGAGAATCAGCCTGAAACCACGGGCATTGATGGCCTGGAGGTTCTTGTTGCGGGCAATGAAGGTGACCTCTTCACCGGCTGCGGAAAGACGGGCGCCGAGGTAGCCGCCAATGGCCCCCGCGCCGACGATGGCGATCTTCATTCAGAGTGATTCCTGAGGATTCGAGATAAAGCCGGGGCGCGAGAAGGCCTGCTGGCTGATCATGCGGCAGCCGCCGGTTGGCTGCGCAAGCGGCTCATGACGGCACTGATCACTGGCCAGAACAGCATCAGCAGCGCCAGCGCCGTGAGCGAGCCCACCAGCGGATTGGCCCAGAAGATGCCCAGGCTGCCCTGCGACAGCAGCATGGCCTGGCGGAAACTCGACTCGGCCATGTCACCCAACACCAGGGCCAGAACGAGCGGTGCCAGCGGATATTTGAGCTTCTTGAACAGATAACCGAATACGCCAAACACCAGCATCATCCAGACATCAAACAT
>Ga0315902_10010855_pt1 | contig 12029 bp, 8 predicted proteins | sample LakEriMetagenome_9_FD_203523 | JGI IMG/M metagenome (GOLD analysis project Ga0315902, IMG submission 203523) | Freshwater fungal communities from buoy surface, Lake Erie, Ohio, United States - Buoy 12 MA117 | ecosystem: Environmental > Aquatic > Freshwater > Lake > Lake biofilm | place: USA... | reverse complement strand
CTGGAATTGGCGGAATGTCTTTGCCTTCAGGCTTGGCAGATGAGGATGGCTTGCCGGTCGGTTTCCAAATCATGTCTCCTGTGATGAAGGATGAACGCATGTACTCAGTGGGCGCAGCTCTTGAAGCAGCGCTGCTAACTAAGTGGGGTGCGCCTTTACTGGATAAGGCACCAATCATGGGAGGTGCACGATGACACTTTCTTATGATGATGTAATCGCAAAGTACGAACCTGTATTAGGTCTTGAAGTACACGTCGAACTCAATACGAATTCGAAGATGTTTTGTGGTTGCAGCACTGTTTTTGGCGCGGAGCCAAACACTCAGACATGTCCGGTGTGCTTGGCATTGCCTGGCGCTTTGCCAGTAGTTAATGAAAAGGCGATCGAGTCAACTATCAAAATTGGTTTGGCACTTAACTGTTCCATCGCACCATTTTCACGTTTTGCTCGTAAGAACTACTTCTATCCAGATATGCCAAAGAACTTCCAGATTTCTCAGTATGACGAACCGATCTGCGTTGATGGTTATGTAGATGTGGAAATCGAAACTGATGAAGGTCCCAAGAAGTTCCGTGTTGAGGTCGAGCGCGTTCATATGGAAGAAGACACCGGAAAGTCATTGCACGTAGGCGGTGCGACTGGTCGTATCCATGGCGCTGAATACTCATTGCTTGATTACAACCGTGCCGGAATTCCTTTAGTTGAAATCGTGACAAAGATTGTTCCTGGCACAGGAAAGTATGCGCCAGAGGTTGCTAAGGCTTACGTTGCCGAACTCCGCGACATTCTGCGCGCACTGGGCGTAAGCGATGTAAAGATGGAGCAAGGCTCATTGCGTTGTGATGCAAATGTTTCTTTGCGTTTAATCGGTGCCGAAAAACTTGGCACACGAAGTGAAACCAAAAACGTTAATTCGCTGCGTTCAGTAGAGCGCGCAGTTCGTGGCGAAATGATTCGTCATGCAGAGCTACTCAATGCGGGTGGGCGAGTAGTTCAAGAGACTCGTCACTTCCAAGAGGACACAGGACTTACTCGTTCTGGGCGTTCAAAGGAACAAGCCGAGGATTACCGTTACTTCCCTGAACCAGATCTAGTGCCAGTTGCACCTGATGCTGCATGGATTGAAGAGCTACGTGCAACATTGCCAGAGCGACCATCGATTCGTCGCAAGCGTTTGCAGGAAGCATGGGCGGTTCCAGACAAGGAAATGTCTGCGATGATCAACGCAGATGTTCTAGATATTGTCGAAGCAACAGTTTTGTTAGGTTCAGATCCAACGAAGGCTCGCAGTTGGTGGCTGGGTGAGATCTCACGCATTGCAAACGATAAAGACATTGCAATCGCAGATTTAGCGATCACTCCGCAAGATGTTGCAGAGATCGTGGCACTTGTTAATGCCGGTGAATTAACAGACAAACTTGCTCGCCAAGTGGTTGAAGGTGTTATCGCTGGAGAAGGAAAGCCTTCTGAGGTTGTAACAAAGCGCGGAATCAAGGTTGTTAATGATGATGGCGCATTGATGGCTGCAATTGAAAAGGTGTGCGCTGAACAAGCAGAAACTGCGGAAAAAGTTCGCAATGGACATTTACCTGCAGCAGGTGCGCTCATTGGCGCGGTTATGAAAGAGACGAAAGGCCAAGCAGATGCTGCAAAAGTTCGCTCGCTCCTCTTAACCCACCTTGGACAATCAGAAGGCTAGACTTAGCAAATGCCTAACATGAAGCCGCGCTCTAATGTCGTCACTGATGGACTTGAAAGAGCGCCAGCCCGCGGAATGTTGCGCGCAGTTGGAATGGGTGATGAGGATTGGGTAAAGCCTCAAATTGGTATTGCATCATCATGGAATGAGATCACCCCATGCAATCTCTCTTTAGATCGTCTAGCCAAGGCATCAAAGCAAGGGGTAATTGATGCAGGCGGATTCCCAATGCAGTTTGGAACAATCTCAGTTTCTGATGGAATCTCAATGGGTCACGAGGGTATGCACTTTTCTCTTGTATCCCGTGAAGTGATTGCAGACTCAGTTGAATGTGTAATGCAGGCAGAGCGTTTGGATGGAATGGTGACCTTTGCAGGTTGCGATAAATCACTTCCAGGAATGATGATGGCTGCAGCGCGCATCGATGTTGCAAGTGTTTTTGTTTATGCAGGTTCAACATTGCCAGGACAGGTTGACGGGAAAGATGTCACCATCATCGATGCCTTTGAGGCGGTTGGTGCATGTGCTCGAGGATTGATTACACAAGACCGTGTTGATCAAATCGAACGTGCGATCTGCCCAGGCGAGGGTGCCTGTGGTGGCATGTACACCGCGAACACAATGGCAAGTATTGGTGAGGCAATAGGCTTATCACTTCCAGGATCAGCTGCGCCTCCTGCTGTTGATCGCCGTCGCGATACGTACGCGATTGCATCAGGAGCTGCAGTTGTAGAACTTATTCGCCAAGGAATTACAACCCGCGATATTTTGACAAAGCCTGCCTTTGAGAATGCAATCACAATTTTGATGGCACTTGGTGGTTCCACCAACGCTGTTCTTCACTTATTGGCAATTGCCAATGAAGCAAATGTTGACCTTTCCCTTGATGATTTCCATCGCATTGGATCTAAGGTTCCACTGCTCGGAGATCTAAAGCCATTCGGAAAGTTTGTAATGAGCGATGTCGATAAGGTCGGCGGAATTCCAGTTGTTCTTAAGGGCTTACTTGATGCCGGTCTATTGCACGGTGATGTTTTAACCGTAACTGGCAAGACAATGGCGGAAAATCTCAAAGAGATTGCACCACCAGATCCAGATGGACAGATCTTGAAGGCGGTTTCATCACCGATGTCGACAGATGTTGGAATCACAATTTTGGGTGGAACGCTTTCAACAGAAGGCGCGGTTTGCAAAACCGCAGGTATTGGAATTGAAAGCTTTGAAGGACCGGCACGAGTATTTGAACGTGAACAAGCAGCGATGGATGCACTTGAAAATGGAACAATCCAAGCTGGCGATGTTGTTGTTATCCGTTACGAAGGCCCAAAGGGTGGACCTGGAATGCGCGAGATGTTGATGATCACCGGCGCAATTAAAGGTGCAGGTCTTGGCAAAACAACATTGCTATTAACAGATGGACGATTCTCTGGTGGTTCAACTGGTTTGTGTGTTGGACATGTTGCACCAGAAGCGGTTGATGCGGGACCGATCGCATTTATTAAGGATGGCGACATCGTGCGAATCGATATCACCAATCGCACCCTTGATCTTCTGGTAGATCCAGCAGAGTTAGAAGCACGCAAAGTTGGTTGGAAGCCTCTGACTCATAAGTACTCAACGGGAGTTCTGGCGAAGTACTCAAAGTTGGTGGGTTCAGCATCAAAGGGTGCGGTCTGCAGCTAAGGGTTTTGCCCACTAGGTTTTTCCCAAATGGTGAGATCTCCATCTCATCCCTTGACGATGAGCCTGCTTCATTGGAGAATAAGCCCATGAGAACAACATTTGTGGTGGTGATTTAAAGGCGCGTGATCGGTTTTTGATCATGCGCCACCCTCAGTTATCTGGGGGTTTTTTCATTTAGAGATTTGAAGGGAGATGGATATGAGCAAGAAGATGAGTGGAGCTAGTTCACTCGTGCAATCTTTGGAGTCTGCCGGCGTCGATGTGATGTTTGGAATTCCAGGTGGTGCAATTCTTCCTGCCTACGATCCAATCTTTGATAGCAGCATCAGACACATCTTGGTTCGCCACGAACAAGGCGCAGGCCATGCTGCAACTGGCTATGCCCAAGTAACAGGTCGCGTTGGAGTTTGCATTGCCACATCTGGCCCCGGTGCTACAAATCTTGTTACACCCCTTGCCGATGCTGCAATGGATTCAGTTCCGATGGTTGCAATCACAGGTCAAGTGCCTTCAGCTGCAATCGGAACGGACGCGTTTCAAGAGGCCGATATTCGCGGCATAACGATGCCGTTTACTAAACACAATTATTTGATTACTGATCCACTAGATATTCCACGAGCAATTGCTGAAGCTTTTTACATTGCCTCATCAGGTCGTCCAGGTCCTGTTCTTGTTGACATCGCAAAAGATGCGCTGCAAAAAGAAACTGATTTTGTATACCCAAGCCAGCTTTCTCTTCCTGGATACCATCCACAAATTGAGCCAACCAGCCAGGCGATCAAAGATGCTGCAGCCCTAATTGCGCAATCGTCAAAGCCGGTCTTCTATGTTGGCGGCGGCGTCATTAAATCAAATGCTTCAAAAGAATTGATGCAACTAGCTGAATTAGTAGGTGCACCTGTTGTAACAACGCTGATGGCGTTGGGATCTTTCCCAGATAGTCATCCTCAGCACTATGGCATGCCAGGTATGCACGGCACAGTTGGTGCGGTAACAGCGCTACAAAAGGCTGATCTGCTCATTACTTTAGGTGCACGTTTTGATGATCGTGTAACTGGAAAGCTTTCAACTTTTGCAGTCAATGCAAAAGTAATTCACGCAGATATTGACCCTGCCGAAATCGGTAAGAACCGCTTCGCAGATGTTCCTGTTGTGGGCGATCTAAAGCACACCATTGCTGCGTTGGTACCTGCAGTAAAGGCTGAATTTGCAAAGGGGCGTGCAGATCTTGCGCCATGGCTTGCGGCGATGAACAAGTTACGTGCGACTTACCCACTTGGATATGACACACCTAAAGATGGTTCGTTGTCGCCGCAATATGTAATCGAACGCATCAGCGCCCTTACTGGACCAGAAGCTATTTATGTTGCCGGTGTTGGACAACACCAAATGTGGGCTGCGCAATTTGTTAAGTATGAAAATCCTCGCACCTGGCTGAACTCTGGCGGTCTTGGAACGATGGGTTATGCAGTCCCTGCTGCCATGGGCGCAAAAGTTGGCGCACCAGACAAAATCGTCTGGGCAATTGATGGCGATGGCTGTTTCCAGATGACTAATCAAGAACTTGTAACCTGCGCGCTCAACAATATTCCGATCAAGGTTGCAATCATCAACAATGAATCTTTGGGAATGGTTCGCCAGTGGCAAACATTGTTCTATGAAGGCCGATACTCAAATACGAATTTGGAATCAAAGCGAATCCCAGATTTCGTAAAACTTGCTGATGCAATGGGTTGCGTGGGATTAACCTGTGATCGTCCAGAAGATGTTGATGCGATCATCAAACAAGCTAACTCAATTAATGATCAACCTGTCGTTGTAGATTTCCGAGTCTTCCGTGATGCAATGGTGTGGCCGATGGTTGCAGCTGGTACATCAAATGATGACATTAAGATTGCGCGCGAAATGGCGCCCGACTGGGATTCACAGGAGCTCTAATGAGTACACATACACTTTCTGTACTGGTTGAAAACTCACCAGGTGTACTTGCACGCGTCGCGGGTCTTTTCTCACGTCGTGCCTACAACATCGATTCATTGGCTGTAGGTCCAACTGAAAATCCAGATATTTCCAGAATGACAATTGTCATCAATGTTGAAAGTCACTCACTGGAGCAGGTAATTCGTCAACTAGATAAGTTAGTCAACGTTATTCATATCGCCGAACTTAAGCTCGATGATTCAGTTCAGGCCGAACTGCTATTGGTAAAGATTTCAGCGACATCAAAGAACCGATTTGATGTTGATGCGGTATTAGAAACCTACGGAGCGGTAATCGTCGATGAGGACTCAGAATCTTTGACGGTTGAAGCAACGGGGGATGCGGCAAAAATCAGTGACCTACTTAACGCTTTAGAGCGTTTTGGCATTCGTGAACTGGCTCAATCAGGCTTAGTAGCGATCGAACGTGGCAGCGGTTCTCTGGCAGACCGTACCCTTAGCACTCAAAGTATTCCTACCGCTGACAGCGGTCAGGCTGATTACCAAAACTAAAACCAACAAAGGACGATGAGGAGAAATACCGTGGCAGCAACGATGTATCACGAAGAGGATGCTGATCTATCGATCATCCAAGGTCGCAAAGTCGCGATCATCGGTTACGGCTCACAAGGACATGCACATGCACTTAACTTGCGTGATAGCGGAGTCGATGTTCGAGTTGGTCTAAAGGATGGCTCTCCATCACGCGCAAAGGCAGAGGCTGAAGGTCTACGCGTTGTCTCTGTTGCTGAAGCTGTTAAGGAATCAACTGTCATCATGATTTTGGCGCCTGATCACTTACAGCGTCACATATACACCGAATCAATTTTGCCAAACCTAAAAGATGGCGATGCTTTGTTCTTCGGACATGGTTTCAATATTCGTTTTGGTTACATCAAGCCATCTGCATCAGTTGATGTGTGCATGGTTGCACCAAAGGGTCCAGGACACCTTGTTCGTCGCGAATATGCAGCAGGTCGTGGAGTTCCGGTAATTGTTGCGGTTGAACAAGATTCAACAGGCAATGCATGGCCACTGACACTTTCATATGCAAAGGCAATCGGCGGACTTCGTGCAGGTGGAATTCTGACAACATTTACCGAAGAGACTGAAACAGATCTATTTGGTGAGCAATCAGTTCTTTGTGGTGGTGCATCACAGCTAGTTATGTACGGCTTTGAAACTCTTACTGAAGCTGGATACCAGCCAGAAGTTGCATACTTCGAGTGCTTGCATGAACTTAAGTTGATTGTTGATCTTATGTACGAAGGCGGAATTGCAAAGCAGCGCTGGTCAGTTTCTGACACAGCAGAATTTGGTGACTATGTTTCAGGTCCACGTGTTATTGATCCACGTGTGAAGGAAAACATGAAGGCAGTTCTTGCCGATATCCAAAGCGGAGCATTTGCAAAGCGCTTCATCGATGACCAAGAAGCTGGTGGAGTTGAATTTAAGGCACTTCGCGCAAAGGGTGAGACTCATCCAATCGAGGCTGTTGGCCGCGAACTTCGCAAGATGTTTTCATGGATGAAGCAGTCAAAGGGTGACGATTACAAGGAAGGCAGCGCAGCGCGTGGCTAAACCTATTGTTTTAATCGCTGAAGAGCTCAGCCCTGCAACACTTGAAGCTCTTGGCCCTGATTTTGAAGTTGTGAACTGTGACGGTGCAAACCGCGCAGAACTTCTCGCAGCATTAGCAAAGGGTGTTGATGCGGTTTTGATTCGCTCTGCAACCAAGATGGATGCAGAAGCAATCGCAGCAGCAAAGGGATTAAAAGTAATTGCACGTGCAGGTGTTGGACTAGATAACGTAGATATTCCCGCCGCAACTGCTGCAGGTGTCATGGTTGTTAACGCTCCAACTTCAAATATTGTTTCAGCTGCAGAACTCGCTATTGCCTTGCTGATGGCATCAGCTCGCTTTGTTTCACCGGCACATGCAGCTTTGCGTAATGGAAAGTGGGCTCGTTCAAAGTACACAGGTGCAGAGATTTTCGAAAAGACTCTGGGCATTGTTGGATTCGGACGAATTGGTCAACTAGTTGCACACCGCATGCAGGCATTTGGCATGGATGTAGTTGCCTACGATCCATACCTTCAGCCAGCACGTGCGGCCCAACTTGGTGTTCGTTTAGTTGAATTAGATGAACTTCTTAAAGTTTCAGATTTCATCACCATTCACCTTCCAAAAACGAAGGAAACTGCCAACTTAATTGGTGTGGAAGCACTGAAAAAAGTTAAGCCAACTGTACGAATCATTAATGCTGCTCGTGGTGGCGTTCTTGATGAGGCAGCCTTGTTTGATGCAATCACTGAAGGTCGCGTAGCAGGTGCAGGTCTTGATGTGTTCTCAACTGAACCATGTACAGATTCGCCACTATTTACTTTGGATCAAGTAGTTGCAACACCTCACTTGGGTGCATCAACAGATGAAGCACAAGAGCGTGCGGGTATTGCTGTTGCGGTTTCAGTGCGCAAAGCACTAGCCGGTGAGCTTGTTCCTGATGCGGTAAACGTTAAGGGTGGCGCGATTCATGAAGAGATTCGCCCAAGTTTGCCTTTGGTTGAAAAGATGGCACAGATTGCCACTGCAATCGCAGGTGAAGCTCCAGTCAGCATGGATCTAACAGTTAAGGGTGAAATCTCTGAACATGATTCATCAATTCTGGCAACTAGTGCACTAAAAGGTGCATTACTTGGTTGTGGATTATCCGATGTCACCTACGTAAACGCACCTGCACTAGCTGCAGAGCGTGGCGTTACTTCATCTGTAACAACAGATCCTGAAAGCCCTGAATACCGCAGCATGATTTCACTTCGCGCCGCACTTGCCGATGGAAAGATTGTTACTGTCGATGGAACGTTGATGGGAATTCGTAAAGTTGAAAAGATTATTGCAATCGATTCTTTCGATCTAGATCTTCCACCAACTGAAAATCTCTTGTTCCTTCGTTATTCAGATAAGCCAGGCGTCGTTGGTGCTGTCGGTAATGCACTTGGAAAAGCTGGCATAAATATTGCTGGCATGCAGGTTGCACGTAGCTCTGCAGGTGGAAATGCTTTGATGGCACTTACCGTTGATTCACCAATTAGTGATGAACTGATTACATCCGTAAAGAAGGAAACTGGAGCAGAACTAGTTCGCTCAGTAACTTTGGTGGGGTAATGAGAACAATTAATTTAGCGGTCATTGCTGGCGATGGAATCGGCCCTGAGGTAGTTGGTGAAGGCCTCAAGGTTCTCGATATCGTCGCAAAGAAGTATTCAGTGGAGTTTAAGAAAACTTCTTATGATCTTGGCGCAGCTTTCTGGCATCGCACAGGTGAAGTTTTACCTGATGCAACATTGGCTGAGCTAGCAAAGGCTGATGTCATTTTGCTTGGCGCAGTGGGAGATCCAACTGTTCCAAGCGGTGTACTAGAGCGTGGTCTTTTACTGAAGCTTCGCTTTGCATTTGATCACTACATCAATCTGCGTCCTGCACGTTTGATGCCTGGAGTAACCGGACCTCTTGCAACCAAAGCCCCTATTGATTTTGTTGTTGTTCGCGAAGGCACAGAAGGCCCATATGTTGGCGCTGGTGGCGTCCTTGCAGAAGGTACTGATGCCGAAATCGCAACTGAAGAAAGCCTCAATACCCGACGCGGTGCAGAGCGAGTAATTCGTGATGCTTTTGAGCGTGCTTCAAAGCGTGAACGCAAGAAGTTAACCCTTGTACACAAGAACAATGTTCTAACGCGTGCAGGTGGACTATGGACACGTACTTTCAATGAAGTTGCTAAGGAATACCCAGCGATCACTACCGAATATTTACATGTTGATGCGGCGTCAATGTTCTTTGTAACAAACCCAGAACGATTTGATGTTGTTGTTACGGATAACTTATTTGGAGACATCTTGACCGATATCGCCGCAGCGATCTGTGGTGGCATTGGTTTGGCCGCATCGGGAAATATCAACCCAACTGGAAAATTCCCATCAATGTTCGAACCTGTTCATGGTTCTGCCCCAGATATTGCCGGAAAGAATTTAGCTGATCCAACCGCAACAGTAATGTCAGTTGCGATGATGCTTGATCACCTTGGACTCAATGACGCAGCTCGTGAGGTTGAAAAAGCGGTTGCTGCAGATCTTCTGGCACGTGGTGACAAAAAGCGAAGCACAACTGAAATTGGAGATGCGCTAGCAAGCGCACTGTAATCATGAAGATCACTCTTAATCCAAATGCAAAAGATGCAGCTACCCGTGATGCGTTAGTTGCTGAAGGTGGATTTGGAAAGTACTACACCGATCACATGGTGATGTGCGAATGGAGTGAAAAGGATGGTTGGGGAGAACCTCACTTGATGCCATACGGTCCAATTTCATTGGACCCGGCAACAGCGGTTTTCCACTATGGACAAGAGATTTTCGAGGGCATGAAGGCCTATCGCCAACCAGATGGATCAATTGCTTTGTTCCGTCCAACAGCAAATGCGAAACGATTTGCAAATTCCGCAAAGCGTTTAGCACTTCCTGAAATGCCAGTTGAATTATTCATGGAAACTGTTGAAGCACTGGTGCAACAAGATGGTGGTTGGGTTCCCAGCAAGGTTGGAGAATCGCTGTATATCCGCCCATTTATGATTGCAACCGAGGTCGGTTTAGGTGTTCGTCCAACAAACAAAGCCACATACCTTCTTATTGCAACACCAGCAGGTGCCTACTTTGATCCATCAAAGGCGGTTTCGGTGTGGATTTCAACTGAATATGTGCGAGCAGTACAAGGTGGAACAGGTGAAGCAAAGTGCGGCGGAAATTACGCAGCTTCGCTGGTTGCACAAAAAGCTGCAGCGAAAGAGGGTTGCGATCAAGTTGTGTGGATCGATGCGAAAGAACGCAAATGGGTTGAAGAAATGGGCGGCATGAACCTTTACTTTGTAAAGGGAAAAGGTGCTGATGCAACCGTTATCACTCCGAAGTTAACCGGAACTTTGTTGCCAGGTATTACCCGCGATTCAATTTTGTCAGTTGCCGCAGATCTTGGTTACAAGGTCGATGAGGTAATGCTGTCTGTCGATGATTGGCGCGATGGTGTTACATCAGGTGAGATCACTGAAATTTTTGCTTGCGGAACCGCGGCGGTAGTTTCTCCAGTAGGCCAGGCAAAGAGTGCGATGGGAACCTGGGTCACAGGTGATGGACAGCCAGGAACAATCACCATGCAGATTCGTAACCACTTGTTAGGTATTCAACATGGCACTATCGCAGATAAGCACAACTGGATGAGTGCGGTTAAGTAATGCCAGTTAATGATTCCTTTCATATCTATGACACAACCCTTCGGGATGGCGCACAGCAAGAAGGTTTGAATCTTTCTGTTCATGACAAGATGAACATCGCTCGCCACCTGGATGACTTAGGTGTGGGCTTTATTGAAGGCGGCTGGCCTGGTGCAAATCCAAAAGATACCGAATTCTTCGCGCTAGCTAAAAAAGAGTTAAAGCTTAAAAACGCAACCTTTGTTGCTTTTGGTGCAACACGTCGCCCCAATGCAAAAGCTGCCGATGATGTTCTACTGGGTGCGCTGCGTGACAGCGGTGCACCTGCGGTAACCCTTGTTGCCAAAGCATTTGATCGCCATGTTGATCTTGCACTGAAAACAACTTTGGATGAAAACCTTGCAATGATTCGTGACTCTGTCACTCACTTAATCCAAGAAGGTCAGCGCGTTTTTCTAGATGCAGAGCACTTCTTTGATGGGTATCGCAGTAATCGCGCATATGCTCTTGAAGTAGTGCGGGTAGCGGCAGAAGCCGGTGCGGATGTGATTGCGCTGTGCGATACCAACGGCGGAATGTTGCCTGATGAGTTGTCACAAGTTGTTCATGATGTTCTAACGGCAAGTTCTGCTCGCTTAGGTATCCATTGCCACAACGACACCGGGTGCGCTGTAGCAAATTCAATGGCTGCCGTTGCTGCAGGTGCTACCCATGTTCAGGGAACGCTGAACGGCTACGGAGAGCGCACTGGTAACGCGGATTTAGTAACAATTATTGCCAACTTAGAGCTCAAGAAGAAGCAGCTAGTTCTTCCGCCAAATGCACTACAAGAGGCATTTAGAATTTCTCATGCAGTTGCCGAAGTTACAAATGTAACTCCAAGTTCGCGCCAACCGTACGTTGGTGTTTCTGCATTTGCTCACAAGGCAGGTTTGCACGCAAGTGCGATTAAGGTCGATCCATCTCTGTACCAACATGAAGATCCATCTTCTGTTGGAAATGACATGCGCATGCTGGTCTCAGACATGGCTGGGCGCGCATCAATTGAACTTAAGTCACAAGAACTTGGTGTAGATCTAGGTGGCGACAAGGAACTTATTGGTCGAATTGTTGACCGCGTTAAAGAAATGGAATCTCGTGGCTTCACCTTCGAAGCTGCTGATGCTTCTTTTGAGCTGCTAGTTCATGAAGAAATGTCAGGCAAGCGTCCATCATTCTTCACAATCATTCACTGGGTTACATCAGTTGAACGTGCCGTCGATCAGACAATTACAACAAAGGCTGAAGTAACTGTTACCGCAAAGGGGCAAGAAATCACCTGCAGTGGTGAAGGAAATGGTCCAGTTAACGCTTTCGACAACGCGCTACGCACTGGCTTGATCGCTTTGTATCCAGAACTTTCAACAT
>Ga0315902_10010852_pt1 | contig 12033 bp, 8 predicted proteins | sample LakEriMetagenome_9_FD_203523 | JGI IMG/M metagenome (GOLD analysis project Ga0315902, IMG submission 203523) | Freshwater fungal communities from buoy surface, Lake Erie, Ohio, United States - Buoy 12 MA117 | ecosystem: Environmental > Aquatic > Freshwater > Lake > Lake biofilm | place: USA... | reverse complement strand
CGAGAACCTGCTGTTCCAGGCGGAAGACAATCAGGTGGTGCTGCAGCATCCTGCCGCCCACGAAGGTGCCGGTAAATACATGACCGAGCCCATTACTGCCCATTTTGACCAGGGTGTAAAGTTCAGGATGAAGGTGGATGGCGTGAGCCCCGGAACCAAGTTTGCGATTCAATTCCAGGAAGAAGGCGGCGGATGGCAGGCCATCAACGTGTTCCAGGGGGAAGCGGATACCGAGATTGAAGTAGATGCCGGAAAACTCACCCAATGGGCAGGTCCGCGCCGCGTGCGTCTGGTGGTTTGGGTTGAAGGCGCCAATGCCACCTTGAAACTCAGCAACGCCCGGCTGGATGCGGTGTTTTGAATCTATTGTGCTTGGGTAAGTGCAAGGATATAGACCTGTTGGAAGAGGATTTCTCTGTTTCCCTTCAACTGAGGCGAATCAGTTGCACGTATATCTGCCGTCAAATAGAGAAACTTCGAATGATGGGTGTTTGATCGCGCCAGGAACTGATCTTTGGGCCCTATCTTGTTGTATTTTAACTCCTTACGAAGTTTTCCGAAACGCCAAATGAAACACATTCGGGGCCATATAAGCTGTGCATAAGTTTTAAAAAGAGCTTTTTTGAGAATTTTTTACCGGTCGTTTTCGGGTTATTTTGAACGCCTTGAGATGGTTTAGAAGACCCTGATCTATTCGCCCGGAATGCCTGCAAAATGGGAAGCTAGGGAAGAGATGAGTCAAAAATGAGTGAATTATGAGGCCATTTTGAGCCCATAATGAGCCAACTTTGGGGCAATCTGGACGTTCCTGCGGGTTAATTAGCGGCTTGTAGGGTATACTGGCCGGGATAGGATGAATGACCTTGCAACCGACTAAATGTTCGTTATCTCTGGCAAGGCGCTCTAAGTAAGGGGTAAAAATAGACTCAGAAACAGGACTAAATGGGATGAAGGCGGGGTGGTTTTGGGGCCTAAGTATGGAATAGTTCTTGAGCTCATGTGAATTACTCTTTGCCAACAGATCGTGGAAACTTGGAAAAATGAACGCTTTCGGTTAAAATTGTCTAAGGATGAACCGTAAAGCAGGAAACGAAGCATTTAACGAACAATACAACACACGGGGTGGCAATAAATGCTGTGTTCTGAAACCCAGCGTATTTTGTATTTATTCAAATCGGCTATTTATTCCTGCATTTCCGGTCTAGTTTCATCTGTTTTTACATGTTAATATATTCATAGTTTTCAACCAATTATAAAATAATCACTTAATTCACACCCTGAATTATGACAATAGAAACAAACCCCACTGACAAAACCGAGCTTGTCTACAATTTAGAAACCGAGGAGTTCTATAATCAAGATGATGAAGTACTCGAGATAGAACAATCACAGCGCAAAATAGTCTGGCAGGCAAAAGATTTCTCTATTCGGGAATTCCTCAGTATGCGTCAAGATGGGGAGTTGATTTTGCAGCCTGAGTATCAAAGAAACTTTGTTGCATCAGTTCAAATAGCGAGCAGGCTGATAGAATCAATATTACTAGATGTTCCTATTCCCGTTATTTATCTCGCTGAGGAAAAAGATGGCTCTTTTTCCGTTATAGATGGGCAACAAAGACTTACCTCATTCTTGTCTTATCTTGATGGAAAATTTCCAAATGGTGAAGAATTCAAACTTAGTGGCTTAAAAGTGCTCGTGGACTTAAACAGAAAGAAATATGAACAGTTGGATAAAGATTCTCAGACCAAAATAAAAACAACTACAGTTCATAGCATAATTATAAAAAAAGAGTCGAATGAGGATATTAAATTCGAAATCTTCGAGAGATTAAATACCGGTTCTACTAAGTTGAATGAAGATGAAATACGCAATACTGTTTATCGTGGCAACTATATCAAACTCCTTTCCGAACTAAGTGAAAATAATATACTTCATAATATTATAAATAAACAAAATTACAAGAACAGAATGATATACCGTGGTATGATTCTAAGGTTTCTGTCTCTTTCGGAAAAATCTTATTTAAATTATAAGGCTTCGATGAAACAGTTTTGCAACAAAGAACTTAGGGATAACAGGAACCTATCTATCGAAAAACAACAAGAATATAAAAAACGTTTTGAACATTGTATCGATCTGGTGAAAATAGTTTTTGGGGATAAGGCATTTCGGAGGTACATCCCCGGGATGAATACGGAACCCGGTAAATGGGCAACAAATCAAATAAATATGGCCCTTTTCGATCTTCAAATGTGTGGTTTTGTCAATTATTCTAAAAACGAAATACTCTCAAATTCTGATTTAATACGCGAAGGTCTTCTTAAACTTATGATAGAAGACAGTTTGTTTCAAGATCTTATAGGATACAAAACATCTGACACTGACAATGTTAAAAAGCGTTTTGCCATTTACATGAGTATGCTCGATGGTATCATTGGAGATAAAACCATAAAACAAAGAATATTCCCATTTTCTCTAAAAGAGGAACTTTTCAAGGAGGACCCGTATTGTAAGATATCAAACCAAAGAATACTGGCTATTGAAGACGCAGAAGTTGATCACATAATACCATTCTCAAAAGGAGGCAAAACGGAAAAAGAAAATGCGCAGCTTGTTCTTCGCTACTTCAATAGGGCTAAAAAGGACATACTAAATCAATAATATATTACTCTCCTAAGTAGAATGTTTTCACTTCACTCAATGATGTTACCAATACGCATAATATCTGACTATATTATCGCAAAATTTCTGGTGACCCTCCGCATAGCATACTAATCCTTCTTGATCTTCTTTTTGGTGTCCTGCGACAGAAGTAGGGTGGATGTTTATGCAATAACGCTTCAGCAACAACAAGAATTAAAAGCCAGCATCTAAAAGGAGAATCAAAACGCTGTACTGGAGCTTGTGGAACACTCTCGGAAGACGAGCACAATTATCTTTTCTACAACGGCTCGTTCACAAAACCCTCCTCATAATCCTGTCTGCTGATAACGGTATCGAACAGACCCACGCTCTCACCCGCATGCTTGTTGATTCCTGTGTATTCGAGGCTTGCATCCTCATAACGCTTGAATTTGTACACCGCATCGTTCATCAAGGCGGAATTGAATACCCCAAGGCTGACAAGCAGTTCAAAGCCTTGAACATTCAGACCTGTAACCTTTTTGAAAAGACCTGGCTCCAATTGGGTGATGACATCCTTTAGACTGCGCTCCCTGTAATCGGTGAGATACATGAAGACTGGCACACGGGTGGCAAACTTGATGAGTTTTTCCTGAATCTGCTTGCGCATGCTCTTGTATTGCTTTTCCTCTTCGGTGAGCTCCTTCTTTTCTTTTGGGGTTAGCTCTCGGTCATTGGCTTCTTTCTTCGCTTTTTTAACAGCGTCGGACTTGCTGATGATGGTCTCTATATCCTGATTCAGGCTGCGGAATCCCACAATATTCATTAACGCGTCCATGGCTTCTTTATTGGCCAGGAGCCTTGCAAGGGTATTGTTATCTACGTTAACCAACAATGCGCTCTCCCATCTGCGGGCAAGGAGTGTGGCAGTGGTGCCGCTCATGGCTATATCGAGAATTCCAGCCGCATCAACCTGCTTCATGGAGCTGCCGTCGTAGGCAAGTACGGGCAGAAAGTTGATGAACTCTTCTACGTTCTTCTCAGGATTCGGTTCACTGACATTCAGCCTGCAAGCATAATCAGCAATCTGCTTGAGAGCTCTGTTAGGTGCGAAATCGAAGACGTAGCATTCCTCTTTCAGAATTTCTTCCTTGTTCGGTGAAACGCTATCGGGATTCTTGATAACCCATGGGGTTTGCACCCTGAACGCAGCTTGGAAATAGGTTTCTGGACTCGATGAGTTACGGAGCATGAATATCCCTGTCCAAGGCTTAACAGAGACTCCTGTGGTAAGCTTTCCGCATGATAGGGTGATAGTCTTGGACTCAAGCGGATTATCCGTCATCGCCTCCATTACGGGTTCTAATGCATGAATTCCAATCCCCGCCTGTGTCCCCGCAGCAACAACCACCGTATAATCGTGATAGAAGCGATTCTGACGTTGTTTGAGCAGGTTAGCCATGGCATGACATGACGCTACCGACGGCAAATACCAAAAGGTGTGATTCAGCACATTCAGCAGCGGTGCATGCGAAAAGGGCAATGGCGGCTTCTTCGCCCCGAGTTTCAGATTGTCAACCGTGTTCTCTTTGAACGAGCCGCGAATGAGGTCAAGCCATTTCTGAACCTCATCCTCAAACTTGAAACGCGCATTGCGGCCTTCACCCTCCGCTTTAAAAAAGATATTCAAATCGAACCCATCGTACTCTCCCTGCATGGCAATCTGAGCAATGGACTCGGGCAATTGATAGGTAAGCATCACCATTCGGGGCAACGCTGCATAAGGATTGTTCTCGCCCGCCCATGCTTCCTTGGCTCTTTGCTCATCAGAGTATGTCCAGTTGAAAATCTGTTCCTCGATGAATTCACCCGAATTGATGGCACGGAATGGCGTTCCCGAGAGGTACAGGAAGTGATTGGCTGAAATCGGCAGTATTTCCTCGAAATGCTCAACCCTGTCTTCTTCTGCCAAACCAGCTTCCTCAATTTTCTGAAATTCCCGATTCTCCTCCTCTGCTTCCAAGTCCTTGCCAAACAGGTCTTTGGCATTTTCCCGCCATGCACCGAAATGGTACTCATCGAATATCACACCATCCCATTGGGTGGCATGAATCCACTCGTTCTTGGTCTTAATTCCGCCTGTTTGGGTGTTGCGGCCAAGGTAGTCCTGAAAGGAACCGAAACAGACCAAGGGTTGCTTCGAATCGAGGATACGCTCATCGAATTCACCCTCGTTCTTGGAATAAAACTGCCAACCCTTGAAGTCAGTATGACTGAGCAGGTCTTCTTTCCAGGCATCCTCTACGGCAGGCTTAAAGGTGATGACCAGCACCCGCCTCCAACCCATCTTTTTGGCCAATTGGTAGGACGCAAATGTTTTGCCGAAGCGCATTTTGGCGTTCCAAAGGAAATGAGGGGTTTTCCTCGGATTTTCCTTTCTAAAGCTCTTAAAATAGGCCATCGTCTTCTCCACAGCAGCTTCCTGTTCAGGACGCATACCGAAGGAGAGAATACGATTGTCTTCAGTCCGTTCGCCTGTCTTGATTTCATGAATGGCACGGCGCACATCGTTGACGCTGCATACGAACCATTCACCTTCTGGGTTTCTGAAACCACGTTTTCGCAATACGCGATGGAGCTCGTAGTCGGTAAAGCTGCCGCCATCACGCTTCATGGCTGATTCCTCAAGCAGGATGTTATAGCGAACACCACTTGTACGCAGTTGCTCTGCCACCCTGCTGAATGCGTCCCTTGATGTAAACCCGACCTTCAACCAACCCTGATGGGTAGAAACACCAACCAACTCATAGGCGTAAATGGTTGGATTGGTTGATGGTCGGGAGGGGAAGAATTCTTGTTTAGTCATCAAATTCTAAATTCAGCTTATTCTCTAAATCTGGTGTCATTTCATTAATGAAAGCTATTTCAGATTCATTTAGTCCATATTTTTTAAATAATTTATCGTCTGTCCACGATTCTCTAAAATCCTGCAAAGGGACGTATTCAAAAACTCCTCTTCTTGCTTCTTGTGTAATTTTCTTTAGTGATACCATGAAGTGGAAGAACTTGGTACCTATGTAGGACAGAACATTCTTAAGAATACGCTCTTCGCTGAAAGGACCGATAACAAGGTAAGTTTCACTTGAGCATGATGGTTGATCAGGTACGAATGGCTTAAAAATATCAGTTTTGCTATCACCAGAGCCAACAGCCTTTGGGACATAAAGCTTCAATTGGTCAATCCATGGGGCATTTTTCTTAACATCATTCCTATCGATATATCCAATACCCTCTTTCCTCCATCCGTTGTAATAAAACTTAATAGAACCATCAAATTCAATTAATTTATAATTAGGCTTTATCCGTTTCATACTTCCTTCTACTCTTAAATCAAATCCAAATGGGTCATTTGCGCTAACAATCTCCGAAAAACTCTTATCATTTGCTTTCCGAATTTTCCTGAGAATAGGAATTGCTTCATTGTAGCGGATAAATGATGTAGCACCATCCTCCAATAAGAATCGATGTGCCGAGGAGGTTATTGCCTTGCCTTGTTTTGTTTGAACAAGGCATTGACCTGGATTATCCCTATCCCACAAAAAATAGTTTACTCCACCCTTAATCTCAACGCCAGGAAAACAGTCAGAGGCGTTCAAGTGGTCGCAAATCACCCTTAATCTTTTGTCGTGGAGCATGTTTTCACGAAATTCACTTAATTCTCCAACTCTCCCACCAGCGAACCACCTAGAAGGTATAATCATTGTGATGTAACGAGGATTTAGCTTTATTCCTTGTTCAACAAATTTGTGATATATCGGACGAGCACTTGCACCTGCACCCCCATCACTTAACTGATAAGGTGGATTGCCAACTATTACGTCAAACTTCATATCAAATATTTCTTCGGGGTTGTCTGTATGGATGAAATTGTAAGCATAAGTCTCTGACTCTTCTCCTTGGTCATATACCTCCTGACTTGCACCGCAATAAGTGCATTTACCCTGCTCCCAAGTATGCTGCATGCGGGTGTATCGAATATTTCCCTGTTCATCATTGAAGGTTTCACAAATCGAGTATTTGCCATTCGCATGCTTGGAGCAATATACGCTCCTCCTCGAAAGCAATGCGGTGAGCTCGGTAATGGCTATGCCGTATAGTTGCTTGCCGAAGATGTGGTTGATGCGCTCCTGTTTATCGGGAATGATGCTCTTCAATCCCACCATGAGCCGCTTGGCTATCTCCCGCAGGAAAACACCACTCTTGCTCACTGGGTCTAAGAACTTGGCGTCAGGATTGCTCCATAACTCCTTGGGCAGCAGGTCGAGCATGTCATTCACCAACTCAGGCGGTGTAAACACCTCGTCGTTGCTCAGATTGGCAAGACATGTCAGTACATCAGGATTGTAGTTGGTTATCAGCATTATCGCCCAATTTCAAGAAGTGAATAAGAGGATACTCGGCAACGGGTTGGGGAATGAATGCCTCCTCACCGAGGTCGGAGAGTAAATCATGTGCCGAAGAGCTTCTCGGTCGCATCAGTTTGTCCATGGTAAAGTCCCTGCGCTTGAGCAGCACACTGTTAACAGGGCTCCATTCGGCAAATATCAAGGGGTTATGGGTATCGGGGTTCTTCAAGTCAAGTGCATCCCCATGCATGATGTTTAAATCAAGGATGTACTTCACCGAACGCAGGCAGTCGGGGTTAATGGAGCTGAATTGGCGGGCATATCGCTCTTGGAAAATGCCAAGTAAACGTTCCCTGCATTCCATAGCGTTATCTGCCAGAATATCGACCCCATAGATGCTTGTAACTGCCAAGACAGCATACCGTTCCCATTGGCTCTGGCTGTGGCCGTATTTGAAGTCTACCGTATCCAGTTTGCGCCTAAGCACCTCAGCCAAGAAGTTCCCATTGCCACATGCGGGCTCAAGAAAGCGTGATTCAATACGCTCAGTCTCGTGCTTTACCAAGTCGAGCATGGCCTTTACCTCTCGTTCATTGGTAAAGACCTCACCATGGTCAGCTACGCGCTGTTTGGATTTGACTTGTTTATCTGTCATGGTTGCTCGCACTCCGAATCTTACACTCTACGAAACTAAAAGAAAAAAGCTTGCCGTTTCAAACGTTTCGGCGTTGACGAAAATTCGCTTTCGAATACACCAGCCTGCAGTCACAAGTTCCTCTTGCCCACTTTGAAACTGACTTTGCCTTACCAAGAAATATTAATACAGGGTTGCGAGCGTTGTTGTTTACAACCTATTGGAATACCCGTAAAAACCTGTTACCCAATTGAATCAATTTTTCTCTATATAAGTCTACAAATGACCGCACCTCATGTTTCAGCCGTTCCTTCTGGAAATTCTCGATATGTCGCGCGTCTTGGTTGCTATGGCAAAGGACGCACAAGCATTCCAGGTTCGCATCGGTATTATTCGTCTTGTTGCCGTCCTTGTGATGTGTGTGCCAAAACCTGCGGTGCATTCGTTGATCTGGCGATACACCGCACGATTCACAAACATAACCCCTGCGATCGCGGTAGTTTTTACTGATTTGCTCCATTCCGCGCACGTAACCGAATATATCCACCTCAAAACTGTTGTTATCGACTACATCTTTATCCAGTGACTGAAAGAAATCCTCCGTAGTTCTTATTCCGGAAAACAAATCGCTTTCACAGAATGAGCAAAGTTCCAATTTACAATCTTTGTATAACCTTCTTGATTGCTTGTCGATCAAGTCGTTCAAATCAGAATTCGACCATTCATACCGCTGATTGAATCTGCCACTTGCTATAAATTCCTGTATTATCTTACACTTTATCAGATGAAACTTGGGAAACTTTGCCGGACCGCCATTATAATTAATGTATGGTTCTTGAATAAACATGTAACCCTTGAACTTTCGCTCATTATATTCAAGGTAGATTCCATCATTATCGAAGTGTATGGAACCAGCCAAATAGGCTTCCTTGAAATCAATACCCTTGATAATTTGAAAACCGCCAACACCATCCAACTTCGGATATCCCAGGCGATCAAGCCACTCATCGAGTTCTTCAAACTTGTATAGCATCGAACGTCAATTCACTTTACCAATCCACTCATCAATAACCTTCTGGCTATTGGTTACAATGCGAAACTCTACACGCATAGACTTGTCTGTTTGGATATTTTTACCTGTTGTGTATTTAAACTTACCATCTTCATCCAAGGCTTTGCCGTATGCCAAACCGTTTGCTGTTGTGATAAACCTCAGGAAGTTCTTTTGCTTAGCATCCAATTTTACATAGAATCCCAAACTCATCATATAATCCAATACCTTATTGGACCGTTTCTGCGACAATATGAGCATTTTTTGATAATAATCGTTGTCAAACTCTTTGTCAGGGGTTTGGATTCCGGTATGTCCTTCAATGCGGACTTCAGAAATATCATCAGCGTACTCGTTCTTCAAAATTATACCATAAAAAAGAGGTGTAAACTCATTGAGAAAGGTTTGAAACCGCTCTGTAAGCAGAACCTCCTGATCGTAAAACTGCACAGGAAACAACGCATTTGCATCTGTAATCTGAATGGACAAATCCGGATTCACCCGAAGATTATAATCCTTGAATCGATCGGTGAAAGTCCTATCCAGTTCATTGTAAATCTTGGCTTGGGTTTCCTTGTATTCCTTGATAATCACATTGATTTCATTCTGTTTCTTCTGAACTTCCATGATGTACGAAAGTGCAATGAACATGAATACGACCATTAGGCCGGTCATGACATCGGAGAACGAAATCCAGTTACTCTCTCCGTCGGAAGATTTCTTGCCGCTTAATGAAGCCATATACCTGGTTATTATCTATGCTCCTGGATAATTCTCTGTATCAAGCGATCAAGATTTTGCAAGGTATCATTCAACCTTTCGTAAAACTCAGCATTGATTCGCTCCAGGTCTCCGGCAAGTACCTGACTGGATTCCTTAATCATACCCACTCCCTCGTTGAGTTGCTTCTTGGTGTTCTCCCAGAACATTTCATTGATGTCCTTGATTTTATCAATATCCTCGAGTCTGGTTAAGAGTTTTGCCACACTATCCCTGAAGTCCATCTGATTGCGAACCCAGGCATTCAACTTCTCCGTAGTTTGGTCAAACGCGTCGGTATTCGTTTTCAGCGTATCTATGGTTTCAGTAAGCTTACCGACTATTTTCTCAAATTTCGCATCATCTACCATAACCCGTTGCAGCTCTGCAATTAATCGGGTAAGGTGACTGTTTTCGTTGGTAAGCTGGGTTGTATTCGTCGTGATATCCTTAATTGCGGTCGCAGAGATCTCGAATTCACTTGAAACCTTTTTGAACTGTTCCGTGAGTGTGGCAATCATCTCCTTGTTCTCTTTCTGCCACTGATTCATGCTTTGTACGCTGTTGTTTAGTTCCTGGAAGTTTTCCTTTACCAGCTTATCGATCAGTTCCGTCATTTGTGCATTGAACTGCTCAGTTGCTTGCTTCATGACATCCACCAACGCTTCTGTGTTATTTTTTGCAAGTAGCTCTGAGAATTCATCAAACTTTTCCGGATCAATTCACTGTTTTCGGCCATGGAGGTAATAATCAGGTCGATGTTTCTTTTATTCTCCTTGGAGTAATCGTTCTGTTCCGCACGCATTTTCTGCATTTGCGTCAGCAGACTCGTTTCACCGTCTCCGCCTAAAGCACTCTGGATGCCGGTTAACGCCTCGACCTGAACAGTCTGCATGGCTTCAATCTCTGTGAATTGATTCCGCAACTTCACCAATTGGGTTGCAACACTGTCGTCCCCCTCACCAATCAGCGACTTGTTGAGGGTAGAGAAGTTTTTATCATTCTGTTCTTGGCTCGACTTAAGAATCTGTGTCATCTCCTGCAACGCCGCCAATTCATCCGTGGGCCTGGCAGGTGCATCTTTTTCTACAGCCCTAAGTACTATTTGTGACACCTTACCGGTGACCAACGACAAAGAAATACCCCAAATTGAGGTTGAAAACGCAGTTTTCATACCATCCAACAAAGGAGGAATACTCTCCGTTATCTTGTTAACATCGAATTTCTGCAATCCAAAATAAATCCCAACAAATGTGCCCAATACCCCCAATGTGGTAAACACTGTAGGAATGGAATCATAAATGTAAGGGACAATGTTGCTGGTATCCTTCTTAGACCAGACTCTGTAGATGTAATACGCCGAGAACAGGAACCAACCCGCAATCAAGGCGTAGATAATGAGTGTGTAAGCTTCCATGATAGAGACAAAAGGACGGCGAAAATAAGGGAACTGGGGTTAAATAATTGTTGATGTTTATTGCCGAATACTGGAAATCGGATTCAATGTGCTTCAGCCAACTCAAAGTCACGAAAAGCATACATGCTTCCGAGTCATATGAGAACCAGAACATCATTGGGTGGCCAACAATTATGGAAATCTCATCGCAAACTGTTAGCAATCCATCCTACTGGGTAAGCGCTAACGCCTCATGCTTTGTGTGATACTGCAAACATCCTCAATTACAGCCGAATGATTGAGCGTGGCAAAACGTGCCACTCCTGCTTCTCAATATTGTAAAAATACATCAACCTAACCGGGGTTTAACCGGTTCAATTTATAATCTGGTTGACTTAAGAATCATCTTCTGAGTCCAGTCTAATTCATCATTAAGGTATCTTGCGACAACCGACCAATCATGATCATTGTTGATTTTACCAAGATTAGCTACCTCCTTTTCAAGCGACTCTTTGTACTTGAGAAAACTAGCCTTAGCATCCGTTGTTTTTTCCAGCCTTAGAAATACCAGCGCCTCTATTTTGTGTATGTTCAATGATGGATTAGCAGTCAGTTGCTTGGCTCTGTTCAAGTAATCAAGGGCCTCTTTATTCTTTTCCGGACTGTCATGCAAATACAGATTCGCCATACTGGCTAAAACATAATCATCCTCTGTCCCAACTTTCGCTTTGATATTTCTCTGAACTAACTCTCGTGAAGCCGTAAAATGCTGTCGACTCATTTCCAGACCCGCATTAAAAGTGTTAATGAAAGATATTTTCCTATCATATGTACTATCGCTTATTGCAGTTGGCTTGCCCATTGCATTGATTCTTGAATCTATGGAGGGATGGGTTCCCTGGCCACTCAGAGCATAGTAATCCCCGGCCAGAATACAATATGTTTTTATCTTGCTAAGCGCAGTAGACAAGGCCTTGGGATTCGCTTGCGTGAAGTTCAGTAAATCTACTGCAACTCTATCCGCTTCCATTTCTTGCTCTTGCGAATACTTTATGCCGAAGCGCTCATTGATTGATTCTGCAATACTAAAGGAGAGTATTGCTGTGCCCATTGTGAGTATGCCAGGGGTATATACCTGGCTTTTCGATGCAGCATAAATGTCAAC
>Ga0315902_10010851_pt1 | contig 12033 bp, 7 predicted proteins | sample LakEriMetagenome_9_FD_203523 | JGI IMG/M metagenome (GOLD analysis project Ga0315902, IMG submission 203523) | Freshwater fungal communities from buoy surface, Lake Erie, Ohio, United States - Buoy 12 MA117 | ecosystem: Environmental > Aquatic > Freshwater > Lake > Lake biofilm | place: USA... | reverse complement strand
ATGACCGGGCCTGGTACGCGGTCGCCCTGGCGGCAGAGACCCTCACGGCACTCGGCCAGACTCCTGCCCAGATTGAGCAGTTGCCCACCCCCGCCGCGAAGCTTTCTGAGGGGGATCGGCTGGCAGTCCAGTTCGCCGCCCGCCTGACCGCCACCCCCCAATGGATTGGCGACGAAGAGATTGCCGGGCTGCGGCAACACTTCAGTGATGCGCAGGTCGCCGAGATTGTCTATCGGGTCACGCAGGCGAATCAGTTTGACCGCCTGACCGAGGCGGCGCAACTGCCAATCGACCCGCCTGCAGGCACGACTCCCTGAGTGCCTTCAGCCGGTCAATCAAACGGTCGAATTGATTTCCGTGGTTCGCTGCGGGACTTCCGGGCCCGATGGGGAATGTTTCCATCGGGTCCGGTTGGAGCAGGCGGCCCGCTCAGGGAAGAACGCGGAACTGGACGCGCTTGATCGTTCCACTGAACGGGAACGTTCCGCGCTCTCGGTAGGCGGGGTCAACCGCCGTGATGGAATCGCGACCAATTTCGAACGGTTCCAGTCCGTGCCGGAACGACGATCCCCTGAGAATCCCCTTCCCAGCGGGCTCCCCGTCGATCGTCAGCTCCAGCGTTCCTCCCCCTCCCGGTTTGCCTGAGGGAGTGAATTCCACTCCCAACTCGACGTCCCCTGGGGGAAGTGGCCGGGTCCCGGTGATTGTGGCGTCGGCCACCTCGAACAGGGTGTAGCGGAAGACTGGCTTCCCGTCCGCCACGTAGAGAGACCAGCCTGCGGAAAAGCTGCCACAGCACGCCACCACCCCCTCGGCTCCCTCCGTGGGAATCGACAGGTCGGCTGTCAGCGTGTGATGCCTGGGAAACACCAGGGGCCCCACCGCCTCGGGCAGCCAGACGGCATTTCCGTAATAGGTCCATTCCACCTTCGGCTTGCCGGCCAGTCGCAACCGTGGATCAAACCGCTCGGCCATGCGTGCATCGAGGGGGAAGACGTCGTAGCGGGCCGCCTCGGCTTCGAACAGGGCCTGGAGTTCCCGCAGTTTCTCAGGCTGCTTTTCCGCCAGGTTCACCGCCTGGCTGAAATCGCGATCGACGTGATAGAGCTCCCAGGGAGCCTTGTCGAAATCGCTCCCGCGCCCCGCCGTTTCCCAGGGGAGACCGTAGCGACTGCAGGCCACCCAACCCTCATGGTAGATCGCCCGATTGGCGAACATCTCGAAGTACTGGGTTGTACGCTGCCCCGTCGCCCCTGGCTCATCGAAGCAATACCGCAGGCTGACCCCCTCGATTGGTTTCTGGGGAATCCCGTTCACCACGCTCGGCTCGCTCACACCGCACACGTCCAGAATGGTCGGCACGATGTCGATCACGTGGTGAAACTGTGTGCGGAGCTCCCCCCTCGACTTGATTCCGTCGGGCCAGTGAACCACCAGGGGATTCCTCGTCCCGCCAAAGTGGCTCGCCACCTGCTTCGACCACTGGAACGGCGCGTTCATCGCCCAGGCCCAACCGACGGGAACGTGCGGCTCACTGGTCGGCCCCCCAATTTCGTCCAGTCGGTTCGACAGGCTCTTCAGGCCCAACTGCAGTCCCAGCAGGCTGGCAATTTCACTGAAGGTTCCCTGCAGCCCCCCCTCGGCACTCGCACCGTTGTCTCCCACCACATACAGCAGCAGCGTGTTGTCGAGTTCACCCGACTCGCGGAGGCTGTCGATCAGCCTCCCCACCTGGTCGTCGGTGTGGGCCATGTAGGCGGCGTAGTTCTCCATCAGCCGCTCCGAGACCTGCCGGGCCTCGGCCGACTGCGATTCCCAGGCGGGAATCTCGGTGGGGCGAGGAGTCAGGAGGGTCCCTTGCGGGACAATGCCCATCTCCACCTGGCGGGCGTGGGTCAATTCCCGCTGACGGTCCCAGCCGTGGCTGAACTTGCCCCGATATTTCTCGCGCCACTCGGCGGGAGCGTGATGGGGTGCATGCACAGCGCCGGTGCTGAAGTAGCTGAACCAGGGACGGTCTCCCGCCGCGCGGACGTTGCGGATCCAGTGGATCGCTTCATCGGTCATGTCGACCGTGAGATGGTAGCCCTGCTCGGGCGACTTGGGGGGCGGCACGGGAACCGTGTTGCGGTACAACGTGGGGTAATACTGGTGAGCCTCACCCTGGTTGAAGCCGTAGAAGTAGTCGAATCCGAATCCGGTCGGCCAGCGGTCGAACGGACCTGCCGGGCCGATGTCCATTTCGGGAGTGTTGTGCCACTTGCCGAACATCGACGTGGCGTAGCCATTGTCGCGCAGCACCTGGCTGACCATGGCGGTGCTCCTGGGAATGATGCCGGTGTAGCCGGGGAAGCCGGTGGCACATTCGGTGATCACCCCGGTGGCGACACTGTGGTGGTTGCGACCCGTCAGCAGGGCTGCCCGCGTGGGACTGCAGAGGGCCGTGGTATGGAAGCGGGTGAACCGCAAACCATTCGCAGCCAACTGGTCGAGATGGGGCGTTGGCACGGGCCCCCCGAAGGGAGAGCACATGCCAAACCCGACGTCATCCAGCAGGATCAGCAGCACGTTGGGGCTGCCCTGTGCCACCTTCAGCGGGAGAGGATAATCGGCTTTCGACTGGGACACGGTCCGGCCGACGGTCCCCGTAAAGGCCGGGTCGGGCTGCGGCAGTTGCCGGGCCTCGCCGCGCCGTGCCGGGCCCTGGGCCTCCGCCCCCGTCGCAAGCCAGCCCACGGCAATCCCCAGCAGGACCGGCAGGGCGATCAGCGCCAACAGTCGCCCCCACTTGGCAGCACTCACTTTTTCACTTTTCTCCCGTCGCATCGCCACCTCCCGTTGGAACCGCCTGATGAGCTTCGCCCTTGGCAAACCGCCCTTGGCACACCAATCGGGACTGCGCGGCAGCGCCCGAGGTGAGAACGTCGCCACGGCTGCTTCGCTGGCTGGTCAGTCCCGCCCGGGAGTCCGGCCCGGGAGGCCCGCCGTTCGAGACCAAGCGGTGGTCGTCATCGACCACCACAACTTGCACCGCGGCCAACGCCAAGTCCTGCCACGGTCCGCTGGCCCGCGCAGAGAAGAGAGAAGTCGCCTGAGGGCGCGTGGTTTTCACCAGGCCCAGGGCGAACAGGTTGATCGTATGACTTTTCCCATCGCGCAAAAATCAGGCGGGAGAGGGGTTCGCCCCCCTCTCCCGCCCTGAAAACTCTCAAGAACTGGGTCCTCTGTCGTGGGAACTGCCCGCCGACTGAGACACAGCTGTCTGCCGGAAACGGGCTACCGTCCCGAGCCGGACGAGGTCGTCACCGCTTCCATGACCCGATTCAGGTTGAAGCTCCCCGGCTTCTGCCGCGGGGGAAACTCGCGGAACGACTGCAGCCACTGCCCAACGTACGCCCCGGCGGGGGCGATCATGAACATGTGCTCGAGGTACCACCGCTGGTAGTCCATCCCGATATCGGTCGCGAGTTCGAAGGGGTCCATCCGCAGGTTCGTCAGCAGTGGGGCCCGCAATTCTTCGAAGGGCTCCTGCCAGACGTGCATGCCGTGGGCGTTCTGCCGCAGGAATGTCGCCTTCCAATTGCCGTACCGCAGCGCGGCGACCTGACCGTCATCGGTCCAGTACAGAAACTCCTGGCGGGGCCAGGGGGCTTCGCCCTTGAGCGCGGGGAGCAGGTTGTAGCCGTCGAGGTGCACCTTGTAGGTCGCCTCACCCACCTTGCGCCCCTTCAGCAGATCCTCCTTGACAGTCGTGTCACCCGCCGCGGCCAACAGGGTGGCCAGCATGTCCTCGTGGGCGCCGATGTCATTGATGACTGTGCCCGGCTTGATCACTCCGGGCCAGCGGATCGCGCAGGGAACGCGGTAGCCCCCTTCCCATTGGGTGTTCTTCTCGCCCCGGAACATGGTGGTTCCGCCATCGGGCCACGTGAACGCCTCGGCTCCGTTGTCGGTCGAGTACATCACGATCGTCTCGTCGGCGACCCCCAACTCCTCCAGTTTCGCCAACACCTCGCCCACCTGGCGGTCGTGCTCGACCATCCCGTCGGCGTAGATGCCCAACCCGGTCTTCCCCGACACCCCCTGCTTGAGGTGCGTGAAGATGTGCATCTTGGTCGAGTTCCACCAGAGGAAGAACGGCTTGTTCGCCTTCTTCGCCCGATCCATGAAGTCAAACGCCTTGGCGTTCACTTCTTCGTCGATCGTCTCCATCCGCTTCTTGGTGAGCGGGCCGGTGTCGCTGATCCGTCCATCGGAGAAGCTGTGAATCACCCCCCGAGGCCCAAATCGCTTCTTGAACTCCGGGCTCTTCGGATAGTCCGGATGCTCGGGCTCTTCCTCGGCATTCAGGTGATACAGGTTCCCGTAGAACTCGTCAAAGCCATGCGCGGTGGGCAACATGTCATCGCGATCGCCCAGGTGATTCTTGCCGAACTGGCCGGTCGCATAGCCGCGGGCCCGCAACAGGGTGGCAATCGTCGGATCTTCCTTTTTCATTCCTTCCGGAGCGCCCGGCAGGCCCACCTTGGTGAGGCCGGTTCGAATGGGCGACTGCCCCGTGATAAATGCAGCCCGCCCCGCCGTGCAGCTTTGCTGCCCGTACCAGTCGGTGAACAGGGCCCCCTCGCGGGCAATCCGGTCGATGTTGGGCGTCTTGAAGCCCATCATCCCCAGGTTGTACGCGCTCACGTTGAACTGCCCGATATCGTCCCCCCAGATCACCACGATGTTGGGCCGCTTGCCACTGGCGGCCCCCTTGTCGGCGACCTCCTGGTTCCGCGCGGCCAGTGCCAGCATCGCTCCGGTGGGAGCCCCGGCGATTCCCGCCGCTCGACCCGTTTCGCTGCAGCACGCCTTGGTCGGGCCAGCCACCGACCAGGTCAGCTCAGTTCCCTCAGTCGCACCTGCGACCTCGGCCTGGCGTCCCGTTGTGACACCTTCATTCCGCCCCGCATACACCCCCAGACCGCCGGCGAGCAACCCCACCACGGCGGTCCGCAAGACCCATCCTACAGACATCGTCAGCTCCCTCGGACACACAGAGAAACCTCCCTGCCGCAGCCACGGACGGCAGGGACCCTTGTCTGACGTGCTTCCACACCCCCAAGGTGGAAAGCCATCGGCCCAAAGCCAGACCAGATCACTCACTCAGTTACCACGCGCCTGCTGCGAACGCAATCCGCTTGGAACGCACGCAGGGCAGACGCAGCCCACCGGCCCAAGTTTCCGCTTTTCTCGGAGAAAAAACACCCGTTTCTCCCCGACCCGCCACTCGACCCGTCCCCCGGGGGGAGGTGCGGCGGTTCTCACTTAGCGCTTCTGCAGGAGTGTCGCCCACGCAATCGCGGCCGCCACCGCGGGCAGCCCCAGGAACAGCAGAAAGCTGTACGAGTCGAAAAAGACCCGCGGGGTCACCACGAAATTGTCGAGCAAATACGCCGCCACCACGCTCCACCCCACCAGGATCCCCGCCAACTGCTGATTCTTTTTCAGCTCTTCCGGAGACAGGGGCTGGCGAACCTTGGGCCGCTCGACCGGCTTCGGGGGTGTTGGCTTGCCAGCCCCCTTTTTCTTCTCGCCCTCGCCCGCCTCGGCCCCTCCCGATTTTCCCACTGCCTTGGCCCCGCCGGCCGCGGCCCCTCCTTCCGCGCGGGCTCCCGGGGCATAGTACTTGGCAATCGCGGCGTCCAAGCCCCCTTTCGAAGCCAGCACGCTGCGCACCGGGGCTCCATCAAATCGCAGCCGCAACTCTTCTTCGACCGCATGGTCCAATTCATGCACCGCGGCGACCAGCAGCGTCCCGTTGTCCACAAACAGGGGGAGCACCGAGTACTGCCGGGCCACCCGCTTGGGCACCTGGTCGAGCGCCGTCTCGTCAGGCTCAATTTCGTTCAGGTCGACGTAAGACAGACCCAGTTCCTGCGCGAGCGCCTGCGTCGCCACTTCGGCATCGACCAGCTTCAACTGCACCAGGGCATCCCGCAGTTCGAGCCCGGTCCGCTCGGCATGCTCCCGGGCGTCGTCGGCCTGCTGCCGGGTCAGGTACTTTTGCGCGACCAGCACCTGGTCGACGGACTTGGGGCCCGCCTGCTCTTCGGGAAACTCCCGTCCCTGGCTTTCATCGTACTCGCGTTTCCGCTCCTGGTCGGTCAGGCACAGCATCGCCTTGGCGAGTTCGTTCAGCAGCGCCTGCGACTCGTCCTGGTACTGACCGGTCGCATACTTGCGCACCAGCCCGTTCAGGGTCTTGTAGTTCTTGCGGATCCGCCCCAGGTCGTCGTCGAACTGCTTGACCCGCAGCAACGCGTAGTGATCGGGAGGCCGGGGTCCCTCGGGAATCCCGAGCCATTCCTTATAAACATCGAGTGGCAAGGTTCCCTCCCTCAGAAGACTCGACTCCAAACTGACCCGGCACCTCGGCAACCAATCCGTCGGGCCGACCAAGCCACCCACCGCCAGCGAGGCTGATCTCCTACCGGCGAACGCCCCGTCGCGACATCAGCGTTCGCCGGCTCATCCGCCCACACGAGCCTGGCTGGGCCAATCCCGCGACACTCCCACAATTCGCAATCGGCAGCCCAGCCTGTGCGCCGCTGGCACAGGCTGGCACTATTCGATCTGGTACTCGCGTGCCAAAGCCTCGAACGCGTCGAGGCCCACGTCGCTCAGGCCACTGTCACGCACAATTTCCAACTGGGCCTGGCGGTTCCCGGTCAGCTCCCGAGCTTCGGCCTTGATCCGCCCATCGGCCTCGTAGCTGTAGCTGATTTCGATGGGCGAGCCCTTGGGCAGTCCCGCGGGGAGATTCGTGATGTGGAAATCACCAATCACCGAACAGGCCCCAATGTCCGAGACTTCGCCCTGCAAGACCCGCACCCGCACCCGCTGCTGGTTGTCGACATTCGTCGTGAACCGCTGGCTGATCTTGTAGGGAATCGCCGTGTTCCGCGGAATCATGATGTGGTTGATCTTGCGAGCTCGATCGCCCGGATCGGTCACCTCAATGCCCAGCGAGTGCGAGTTCACATCGGTCGCCGAGACCGACCTCAGCCGCTTGATCACCGCCTGGCCCAGCCGGCTTTCGCCCCCCGTCTCGCGGGCCTCCAGGATCGCCGCGTGAATGCACGCCCCCTGCGCGACCGCTTCATCGGGGTTCAATTCCCGCGACGGCGTTCGGCCGGCGACTTCGGACAGCATCTGGAAGACCGCTGGCATGTGGGTCGAGCCCCCCACCAGCACCACGTCGTCGAGCTGGCCAATCTCGACCCCCGACTGCTGCAACACCAGTTCGGTGGTGTCCCGCGTCCGCTGCAGCAGATCGGCGGTCATCCGCTCGAAATCGCCGCGGGTAATCGCCAACGTCAGCGTCTTCCCCTCGTGGTACAGGTTCACCGGGACCTGCGCCTTCTGGCTCAACTGCCGCTTCGCCTCTTCACACTCCTGCGTGAACAGCAACTTCGTCTCGGGGTCGGCCAACGGGTCGGTGCTGTACTTTCGGCGGAACTGCTCGGCCACATGCTCGACAATGCGGTTGGTCCAGTCGATCCCCCCCAGCATCACGTCGCCGTCGGTCGCCAGCACCCGGAAGTTGGTCGGAGTGTAGCGCACGACCGTCACGTCGAACGTACCACCCCCCAGGTCGTAAACCATGATGGTCTTTTCGGCCTGCTTCAGGTCGGTCCGCCCCAGTTCCCCCTTCATCCAGGCATACGCCAGGGTGGCCGCCGTCGGCTCGTTGATGATGTCAATCACGTTCAGCCCGGCGATGCGACCAGCGTCTTGCGTCGCCTTCCGCCGCATGTCGTTGAAATAGTACGGAACAGTGATGACCGCGTTGGCAATCGGCCCAATCCGCGCTTCGCAATCCTGCTTGAGCTTCTTCAGGATCAGCGCCGAGACAAACTCGGGGGTCAGCTTCTTCCCCTGGTATTCCTTGAACCACGCCTTGTTGCCCATCTGGCGCTTGATGGCGTCGATCACGTTTTCGGGAGGCTCGACGGCGACCCGCTGCGGGCTGGGCCCCACCACCACATGCCCCGATTCACCCAGCAGCACAATCGAAGGGGTCGTGGTGCTGTCGTCGGCGTTGGGGATCGAGATGGGACGTCCGTCGGGGTCCAACTGCGCCAGGGCCGAAAACGTCGTCCCCAAGTCGATGCCAATCGTTTGACCGTCCTGCAGCTTCACCATCGAATGCACCCAGATGTCTCAGGGAATCCTCAAGCCACGCCAGCCACCGGCCCAGCGCTCTGCCCGCCCCGTTCCGGGTGCTGCAAACGCCTGCCGCTGCGGGGATTGTGACACTCCCCCAAAGGGCTTGCAAGCGTCCCTCCCCCACCCGGTCCACCCCCGCCCTGGCCGCCCGGATCCCGCGGGCCGCCCGGTCTGTCGCAGTCTCCCCCAGACCACCCACCCGCCCCTGTACAAGACCTCCGGCAAGGTTCCCACAGGCACCAAAGTCGGCCCTCGCCCGGCCCCCTCACCCGCGACTTTGTCGCCCACGGTTTCCCGCCCCCAGCCTGGCCCCCAGCCTGGCCCCCAGCCTGGCCCCCAGCCTCGCCCCCAGCCTGGGCCAGACACTGCCCCGTCGCTCCCCGTTCCGCCAATTGGTAGAGCTGCCCGGAACTCGCTAGAATCTCAGGTCCCTTCGGTTCTGATTCCCGGAATCCCCGTTTTTCGCCCGCCTCTCCGGGCCCACTCCATGGTCTCCCGTCGCCAACTCTTCCCCAACGTCATTGAGATGAACCATCAGGCCCGCCGTCGGCTGGGTTGCTGCGTTTATCTGGTGCACGACGCCGATGAATGGATGCTGATCGACGTTGGCTACGAAGAAACCGTTCGCGAGATTGTCGACCTCATCCGCCGGCTCGACTTTCAACTGGCCAAGTGCCGCTACATCGTCGCCACACACGCTGATGCCGACCACATCCAGGGCCTGCCGCTCGCCAAGGAACTGCTCCCCAATGCTCGCACGGTGGGCCATCCCCTCGCGGCGACCGCCCTCGCCAATGGCGACCGCATCCTGACGTACGCCGAGATCCCCGCGCAGGGCATCTCGCTCGAAATGCCCCCCATGCGGCTCGACGAGACGATTGATGAAGGGAGCGTTCTAAAAGTTGGCTCACTCGAGCTGACCACCTGGAACACCCCGGGCCACACTCAAAGCCAGCTGGCGTTCCGGATGGGCGGGCTGCTGTTCTCGGGAGACAACATCTTCCGCGACGGATGCGTGGGCAACATTGACGCCCACCATGGCTCCGACATTCCGCAATTCATCGCCAGCCTGACGCGGATCCGCGACAGTGGGGTGGAATGGCTGCTCCCCAGCCACGGCCCGGCGTTCCGCAACGAACGCCCCCTGCTGCAGGCGACAATCGACCGCCTGGAAGGCTACAAGCACATGGCCGACTTCGGCACCTGTGCCGTCGACTGGCCGCTGCTCGATGAATGGGAAGCCGAGCTGGCCGCCGGGGACCGCCCCGCCCGAAGCCAGCCCAAACCCGCCAAGGCAGCGAAAAAAGCCCGCGACTGAGTCCGGGTTGACCCAAGGCCCGTTCCGCGTCAGGAACAGGGCCAACGGTCAGTCTGTCAACCCGCTGGCAGTCATCCCGTCGTCGCCAGGCTGATGCCCCGCAGCCCGCAGCCGACCGGGCCTCAGGGGGCCTTCAGTTCCACGGGCACCGCGTTCCCCTCCTGCTCCTGCCGCAGCCGCAACTGCCCGCACGCCGCGTCGATGTCGGCTCCCTTCCGCTTGCGGACCGTGGTGGTCACGCCGGCTCGCTCGAGGATCGCCACGAACTCGCGCAACCGCTCGGCATAGGGATCCCGATACGGCAGTTCGCCCACCGAGTTCATCGGAATCAGGTTCACGTGCGCATTTCGCCCCTGCAGCAACCGCCCCAGCTCGCGGGCGTGGTCTGCCGCGTCGTTCCGATCCCGCAACACGACGTACTCATAAGTCACCCGCCGACCGGTGACGTCGAAGTAGTGGTCCGCCGCGTCCAGCACCCGCTGCAATCCCACCTTCCCGTTCATCGGGACCAGTTCATTTCGCAACGCTTCGTTCGGGGCGTGCAGAGAGACCGCCAGGTTGTACGACTTGTCGAGCCGGGCCAGGTCGGCCATTTTCTCGGGCAACCCGACCGTCGAAATAGTCACCCGCCGGGTCGACATCCCCAGCCCTCCCTTTTCTTCGAGGGCCGCCAAGGCCGTCAGCAGGTTCTTGAGATTGGCGAGTGGTTCACCCATCCCCATCACCACCACGTTGGTGATCCGCTCGGTCGCCGGGAGCAGCCGGTCGAGCCACAGCACCTGCTCAAGAATCTCCCCCGCGGTGAGGTTGCGGGTCAGCCCCAGCAGTCCACTGGCGCAGAAGACGCAGCCCATGCCACACCCCACCTGGGTGCTCAGGCAGATGGTCCGCCGGTCCTCCTCGCGCATCAGCACGCACTCGACGTGCTCGCCATCGTGCAGACGCAACAGCAGCTTTTCGGTCCCATCGACCGATTTCTGATGCCGCACCACCTCGCTCGAAAACAGCGTCAACTCGCGCTTCAGGTCGTCGCGCAGCCGGGCCGGGAGGTCGGTCATCAGGTCGTAACTGTTGACCCGTTTGCCAAAGACCCACCGCCTGATCTGGTCGGCGCGGAAACGGGGAACCCCGTGGGCCTCGCACCACACTTCCAGTTCCTTGCGGGTCAGGTCCAGCAGGCGGGGCCCAGGCCCTGGCGGGGCTGGCTGGCCAGGCTCACTCTTCGTCGGGTTCGTCGTCATTGTCCTCGTCCGGCAGGCTGACAACTGGCGGAATCTGGCCAGTCCGGTCCTGCTCATCCAATTCGTCCAGCAGCCCCCGCACCAGTTCCTCTCGAGGATCCAGCCGCGCCAACTGCTCCAGCACCTCCCGCCCCTCCTGCCGCTGGCCCCGGGCAATCAGGCACCGCGCCAGCCCGCGGCCTGCCAGGAAGAACTCGGGGTTGTAATCGCGGCGGGCTGGCAGCGTCCCCCGAAAATCTTTCCCCAGGCTCAGCATGCCAATCTCGTACCCGAACCCGTAGTGGCCCCGCGCCAGCGACACATCCTCATCTTCCAGCGCCAGTTCGCCCAGCAGGTTGTGCGCTTCGAGGAACGCCCGGCAATCGGCCACCAGGTACAGCAACTCGTCGCGGGCAATCTCGGCCTCGCCCCCCGCAATCATCTGCCGCACTTCATCCATATCTTCCGACCGCTCGAGCGCGCAGTGCGGTGCCTGCAAGGCGTAGCGGTTGCCATCGAGGCGACGTAACCGCAGCAGTCCGGCGGCGACGGGCTTACGGCCCCGGCCTCCCCCTCCACCTCCTCGCCCGCCAGGCCCCCGGCCCCCAGGACGTCCGCCACCAGGCCCCGCGCCCCCCGAGCCAGACCCCCCCGAGCCAGACCCACCCGAGCCAGACCCACCCGAGCCAGCCCCACGCGAGCCCCCGGCCCCTCGTCGCGCGTTCCCCGGGCTCGATCCAGGCCGCTTCGGCCGCCCCTGTGCAGAAAACCGCCCCGACCCCGACCGCCCCCCCGGCTTGCGAGCCCCCAAGCCATCTCTCGGGGAAGCATCCCTGGGGCCCCGCGGACGTTCCCCCTCTCGAGAGCCACCCGCCGGGGCGGCGTCCCGACCTGCAGCACGTGGAGGCTGTGACTTTCCCGCCCCCTCGGAGCGGCTCGCGTTGTCTGAGTTCCGTGATTCGGTCATCGCCCCATCTTCCCCCGTCCACCCGCAGGGGTCAACCGGTCCCCCTCCACTCTCCACTCTCCACTCTCCACTCTCCACTCTCCACTCTCCACTCTCCACTCTCCACTCTCCACTCTCCACTCTCCACTCTCCACCCTCCACCCTCCACCCTCCACCCTCCACCCAGATCGTTCAATCCGTTCACCCTCCGCGAATCTCTGTGTGTGCCGTCGTGCTTCGGCTACACTCCCGCGCTCGGGAGTTCCGTTCAGGATGCTGCGCTAATCCGTTGGTTCCTCCTCTTTTGAGGTGCTTTGAGATGGGCATTCGCTGGT
>Ga0315902_10010850_pt1 | contig 12034 bp, 12 predicted proteins | sample LakEriMetagenome_9_FD_203523 | JGI IMG/M metagenome (GOLD analysis project Ga0315902, IMG submission 203523) | Freshwater fungal communities from buoy surface, Lake Erie, Ohio, United States - Buoy 12 MA117 | ecosystem: Environmental > Aquatic > Freshwater > Lake > Lake biofilm | place: USA... | reverse complement strand
GGCCTCGCTCCGGAACGGCGCGATCCAGCCACCGTACGAGAAACCGCCTGTGGTGTCCTCCTCAGGCCCGCCCGGAGCCTGCATCACGCCGTCCAGGCTCACAAATACACCCACCGTAAGCTTCCGCATGCTCATCCCTTGCCTGGCGCCTCGTCTCGAGGAGCGCGCCAGACAGGCCTGGGCCGACATCCCGCCGCAGCTTCGTGGCCGCTGTTCGGTTTTGTACTGAATGACCACGTGTTACAGCCACAGGCATCCGATCCGTCGCCCAAGAGTTGACCCGCGTCGGCTCTGCCTTCAAAAGGCGAAAACACGGTTCTCAGGGGAAGTCAGATGGCGCGTATCACGCTGCGGCAGTTGCTCGATCACGCAGCCGAGCACAGCTACGGTCTGCCGGCGTTCAACATCAACAACATGGAACAGGCCCTCGCCATCATGGAGGCGGCCGACAAGGTCAACGCCCCCGTTATCATGCAGGCCTCGCGCGGCGCCCGCTCCTACGCCAACGACATCGTGCTGAAGCACATCATCGACGCCTGCGCAGAGATGTATCCCCACATCCCGATCTGCATGCACCAGGACCATGGCAATGGCCCCGCCACCTGTGCGACCGCGATCCAGTTCGGCTTCACGTCCGTGATGATGGACGGCTCGCTCAAGGAAGATGCAAAGACCCCCGCCGACTACGCGTACAATGTCGACGTGACCCGCAAGGTCGTCGAGATGGCGCATGCGTGCGGCGTCTCGGTCGAGGGTGAGCTCGGCGTGCTTGGCTCGCTGGAGACCGGCATGGGCGAGAAGGAAGATGGTCACGGCTTCGACGGCAAGCTGGATCACTCGCAGCTTCTCACCGATCCAGACCAGGCGGTCGATTTCGTGAAGGCCACGCACGTCGACGCGCTCGCCATCGCCATGGGCACCAGCCACGGCGCCTACAAGTTCTCGCGCAAGCCCGACGGCGAGGTCCTCGCCATGAACGTGATCGAGGAAATCCACCGCCGCCTGCCGAATACGCACCTCGTCATGCACGGCTCTTCCTCCGTGCCGCAGGACCTGCAGGACGAGATCAACAAGTATGGCGGGAAGATGCCGCAAACCTGGGGCGTGCCGGTGGAGGAGATCCAGCGCGGCATCAAGCACGGCGTGCGCAAGATCAACATCGACACCGACAACCGCATGGCGATGACGGCTGCGATCCGCAAACTGTTCGCCGACAAGCCCGGCGAGTTCGATCCGCGCAGCTACCTCAAGCCCGCCAAGGAAGCGATGCGCAAGGTCTGCATCCAGCGCTATCAGGAGTTCGGCTGCGAAGGCATGGCCGGCAAGATCCAGCCAGTCTCGCTCGCCATGATGGCCAAGGACTACACCGCCGGAAAACTCGACCCGAAATTCTCGGCCTCGGCTGCGAAAGTGGCGGCGGAATAACTCTCCACAACCTGTGGGAAACGAAAGCGGCGCGATCTCTGGATCACGCCGCTTTTCATCTGGCCTGTAGGTATTCGAGGGATCTTCGTCCTGTGGGCCGGTTGTGGATCACCCTGTGGGCGATAACCTGCGGCATGCTCGAGATGCGCCCCAACTGCGAATGCTGCGACACCGATCTCGATCCGTCGGGAACGGACGCCCGTATCTGTTCCTTCGAATGCACGTTCTGCGCGGCTTGCGCGGACGGAACACTGAACGGGAAATGTCCCAAATGCGGCGGGGTGCTGGTGCAGCGCCCGTCGCGCCACGCTGACAAGCTTGCCAGGTTTCCCGCCTCGACGAAGCGTATCGTGAAGGCCGGCGGATGCGCGCCCTGATCTTGCCCCGCCCGGCCCGCAGGCGTACCCCTCGCGCATGTCGCGCCGCTGCCGCCTTTACCTCATCACGCCGCCCGAGATCGCGGACATCGCGGCGTTCTCGCGCCAGCTCGATGAAGCGCTCGACGCAGGCGACGTCGCCTCGTTGCAGATCCGCCTCAAGTCGCGCGACGGCGTCCCGGCGCCCGACCACCACATCCTCGAACTCGGCCGCCACATCATCCCCCGCGCGCAGGACCGCGGCGTCGCGGTGCTCGTGAATGACAGGCCGGACCTTGCCGTAGAACTCGGCGCCGACGGCGTCCATATCGGCCAGACAGACATGGCCTACGCACAGGCGCGCAAGCTGGTCGGGCAAGAGGCCATCGTCGGCGTCACCTGCCACGACAGCCGACACCTCGCGCTGGACGCAGGAGACGCCGGCGCCGACTATGTCGCCTTCGGCGCCTTCTACCCGACCGACACCAAGGACCCCAAGGCCCGCGCCGAGCCCGAGCTGCTCACCTGGTGGCAGCAGATGATCGAACTGCCCTGCGTCGCCATCGGCGGGATCACGGTAAACAACGCAAAACCGCTGGTTGAAGCCGGGGCGGATTTCCTCGCCGTCTCAGCCGGCGTCTGGCGGGCGGAGGGCGGCCCGCGCGTTGCTGTGCAGGCCTTCAACGCCATCTTCGACGAGTTGGCGACCTGATCGCCGCACCCCCTGCAGGCGATCAAAGCTTGCACTTTCAGCCATGAAAGCTATGGGAACGGCCCCACTACAAGGCTGTTTGACATGTCCCGTCCCTCCCCCACCGTCAGTGTGATGATGGATGCCGCGCGCGCCGCGGGCCGCAGGCTGATCCGCGATTTCGGCGAGGTCGAGAACCTGCAGGTGTCGCGCAAGGGCCCGGCCGACTTCGTCTCCGCCGCCGACAAGAAGGCCGAGGAGATCATCCTCAAGAGCCTGCAGAAGACCCGCCCCGGCTATGGCTACCTGATGGAAGAAGCCGGCGAGATCGTCGGCTCCGACAAGACGCACCGCTTCGTGGTCGACCCACTCGATGGCACGCTGAACTTCCTGCACGGCATTCCGCACTTCGCCGTCTCCATCGCGCTCGAGCGCGAAGGCAAGCTGCGGGCCGGAGTGATCTTCGATCCTATGCGCAACGAAACTTTCTGGGCCGAAGATGGCGAGGGCGCCTGGCTTGACAACAAGCGCCTGCGTGTCAGCGCCCGCCGCAAGCTCAACGATGCCGTCGTCACCACCGGCATCCCGCAACTTGGCGTAAATGGCGGCGAGCTCTTCCTCGACGAACTCGCGCGCGTCCGCCAGGAAGTCGCCGCGGTGCGCCGCTTCGGGTCAGCGGCGCTCGACCTCGCCTGGGTCGCCGCCGGACGCTTCGACGGCTTCTGGGAGCGCAAGCTCTCGCCATGGGACATCGCAGCCGGCTTCCTGCTGGTGCAGGAAGCAGGCGGCGTGATCACCGGCCTCGGCAAGTCTGTCCCCATGAAAGGCGACTTCGTCGCCGCCAACACCAGCCTCGCGCCGAAGCTGGTCGAGGTCATCGAAGGCAAACTCAAGAAGCCAGCGCCAGGTCACCCGAAGCTGCGGCCGCTCTGAGAGGCCAAACCTTTCGCAACGGAGGCGGCGCCAATCCCCTCCACGGCCTCGTGGTTCACCGGCGTCGCTGCAGCGCCATCACGGTTTGCCCTACGCCTTCGCGTTCGCCGCGCCCGCATCGATCTGCGCCACAAGTCCCTCGTCGAGCCCAAGCGCCACGGCGAGGTTCATGAGGAACGCCTTCTCCGTCATGCTGTTCGGCTCGATCGCGATGCGCGCCGCCGTATAAGCTTGCGCCGCCAGCGCAGGGGTGTTCGCCGCCGCCGCCAGCTCAGCAATCGTCGCGGGCTTTGCGAACTCACCATCGAGAAACTTCGCCGCGTGCACATCGAGCCCGGCATTCTCCAGCGCGCCGATGATGCGCGAGCGTTCAGCATTGTCGACTACGCCATCGCAGGCAGCCGCCGCGATCATCGCACGCAGCACCAGCATGGCGGTCGCATTGTCCTGATCCGGATTGCCCGTCTCGCCGAACGGGCTGGCGTCGGGCGCCGCCTCGATCTGCGCGAGCGCCGCAGGCGCCTTGCCAGCCTGATGGTTCTGCCACGCCTTGTAGGCAAGCCCACCCACCATCGCGAGACCGCCCAGCGTCGCCGCGCTTCCCACCAGCCCGCGCCCGCCGCGCGTGCCCAGCAGCAACAGCCCCAGCCCGCCAAGCGCTGCGCCCGCCGCAACCTTGTTCTGCGTCGCAAACGTCCTGGCCTGCTCGAACAGGTCGCCGCCGGATTTCCCCGTCACGTCCTTCAGCGCCTCGTTCGCCTTCGCGCCAATGCCGGTCTTCTGTTCGATCGCCGCCGCGCCCTCCTTCATTCCCGCGACGCTGTCATTCAGCAGCCCGCCCAGCATCCCGCCGATGTCGCCCAGCGGGTTCTTCCCGCCGCCGGCTCCGAACATCTGGTTGAGCAACTTGTTGGCGTCGAACATGGCGATCTCCGAACGGGATTCCTGCTTCAGACTGGAACATGGGCGTCGCCGCTTCAACCACAAGACTGCGACAGCAGGGCGTCAATAGACGTCAGCCGCTCGTGAACTGCATCTCCGCGAGCTTGGCGTAGAGCCCGCCTGCCTTCACCAGCGTCTCGTGATCGCCCTGCTCCACCACGCGGCCCTGTTCGAACACGACGATGCGGTTGGCCTTGCGCACGGTCGCCAGCCTGTGGGCGATCACCAGCGTGGTGCGGCCTTCGGATGCCTGGTCCAGCGCCTTCTGCACCAGCCGCTCGTTCGCTGCATCCAGCGCCGACGTGGCCTCGTCCAGCAGCATCACCGGCGCGCCGCGCACCAGCGCCCGCGCGATCGCGATGCGCTGCCGCTCGCCACCCGACAGCTGTCGACCCTTGGCGCCGACTTCCGCGGCCAGTCCGCCGCGCCCTTCGAGGAAGGCGAACGCCTCGGCCTTCTTCAGCGCGTCGCGCACCTCGTCCTCACTCGCATCCGTCCGCCCGAAGCGCACATTGCCCGCCGCATCGCCCGAGAAGATCGGCGCTTCCTGCGGCACATAGGCAAAGCGAGCACGCCATTCGCCCGGATCAGCATCGCGCGCATCCATGTCGTCGAGCGAGACCTCGCCCGTCTGCGGATCGAAGAAGCGCAGCAGCATGCGGAACACGGTCGACTTGCCCGCGCCCGACGGTCCGACCAGCGCGACCAGTTCGCCCGGCCGCGCCTCGAACGACACATCCTTCAGCGATGGGCCGGCGGCGTCCGGATAAGCGAAAGACACATTCTCCAGCCTGACATGCCCCGCGATCTTGGCAGGCATCGGCCGCGGGCTCGGCGGCGCCGCGATATCCGGGCGCTGGTCGAGAATCTCCACCGCCCGCTGCGCCGCGCCTGACGCGCGCATGGCGTCGCCCATCACTTCGGCCACGGTCGCAAAGCCGCCGACGCCGAACATGGCGAGCAGCACGAACTGCATGAACGATCCGACGCTCATCGCGCCCGACTGCACCTCCAGCGCGCCGATCCAGACAACGCCCGTGACGCCCGCAAACATAAGCGCAATGACGATCCCCGTCAGCCAAGCCCGCGCGCCAATGCGCGCCAGCGCCGCATCGAAAGCGAGTTCGATCGCAGACCGGAAACGCCCCTCGCGCTCCTTCTCCATGCCATAGGCCTGCACCAGGTCGATCGCGTCGATCGTCTCGGTGGCTTCGGACGCCGCATCCGCAATCCTGTCCTGCGCATTCACCGACAGCTTGCGCACCCGACGTCCCATGGCGAGGATCGGAAGGATAAGCACGGGCGCCATCACGAACAGGATCAGCGTCAGCTTCCAGCTCGTGATCATCATCAGGACAAGCGCGCCGATCGACGTCACGCACGAGCGCACCGCCATCGAAAAGGTCGAGCCGAAGAATGTCTCGATCAGCGTCACGTCAGCTGTCAGGCGCGACACCGCCTCGCCCGTCTTGAGCTTCGAGAAGTACGCCGGCGACAGCGACATCAGCCGCGCATAGACATCGCCCCGCAGGTCCGCCGCCAGCCGCTCGCCGAAGCGCGAGAAATAATAGAACCGGATCGCCGACGTCACGCCGAGCAACAGCGCAATGCCGATCATCGCGAGGAAGCCGGTGTTGATCATGGCCGGGTCGAACGACTGGAAGGCGTTGTTGCCCAGCCACTGCACCGGGAAGGTGATGGCGAGGTTCAGCGCCGCCGCCACGAACAGGAAGATGATCGCGAGCACAGCCGTCGTCTGCTGGCGCTTCATGTAGGGCATCAGCCGCATCAGAGGCTTCAGGGAGCGCGACTTCTCTCGCTCCGGGCCGCCCTCGCCCCAGCGCTGGGCCCCGGCGGTCCGGTCGAAGCTGGCGGTCCCGGCGCTGGAAGCTGGCGCGCTGCTTTGGGCTGATCCGTCGCTCATTTGAGGTTCCAGAACCCTGATTTCAGGCGTTTCACCCGGCCAGCTTGCCAGCAGGGTCCCCTTCGGGTATGAGCCCCGCTCCCGAATTCAGCAAGGCTTTGCGGGCGTTATCCCCGACAGAGCCGCTTTGACGCCAAGAGACTGCGCCATGAAGAAAGAAGGCCATCCCGACTACCACTTCGTCGAAGTGGTTATGACCGACGGCACGCGCTACAAGACGCGCTCGACGGTCGGCAAGACGGGCCACGTCATCGCCCTCGACATCGACCCGAAGACCCACCCGGCCTGGACCGGCGGTACGGGCGTGTCGCTCGATCGCGGCGGCCGCCTGTCGCGCTTCAAGGACAAGTTCAAAGGCTTCGTTAAGCAGTCGTAAGACGCTTGGCGACCTCACGAGACACTGGGAGAGCCCGCCGGAAACGGCGGGCTTTCTGCTTTGTGGCCTCAGGCTGCCTCGCTGCGCACCACCAGGAACGCAGCGCCCGCGAGCACCAGCGCTCCCGCAACGCCCGCCCACAGCCCCGCAAGTCCGAACACCGGCCAGGCCAGCGCGCCCGCCACCGCGCCTCCTGCCAGGCCCAGCCACAGCATCAGGTAAGGCGCCCAGGCAAGCTTTGGCCCGCCCATGATGGCGCCGGCCAGACGCTGGCCCAGCTTCACCAGCGCGCCCGTCATGTAGGTCAGGCCGATCGAAACTTCGCCATCGCGCTCGAAGGTCGTGTTCTCCGCCCCCATCGCCGCCGCCACGAGCAGCATGGCCAGATCGGGCGCGCCCATCGCAACAATCGCCGCTGAGGCAAGCAGGCCCGCAACCAGCACCAGCACCGCCGGTCGCCGCCACCGCTTCGCCGCTGCGCCGATGAGGCTGCCGAGCACGACGCCCGCCACGAAGCTGAGGATCAGCCGGGCGGCGATCAGGGCTTCCGGCGAAAGTCCGGCGACGCCGACAGCGAGCCGGGTCGAGTTTCCGCTCATGAAGGAGACGAAGAAGCCACCCAGGCTCAGAAAGCCGATCGCGTCTGCATATCCGGCGAGGGTCGCCGCCGCGACGGCAATTGCGATGTCCCGTTTGCGATGCCGCAGCATTCCATCCGCCCTTGCACAGGCTCACAGTGCAACACCGCTGGCCCGCCACGTCCATTCGTTGCATCGCATGCCCGCACAAGCTAGCGTCATGGCGCGGGGATCAGAGGATGAGCGAGGCTCCACAGGGCGCGAACCGCAAGCTGCTTCTGGCTTATGCTGAAAGCAGCCGCGATCTCGCTGCGCCGCTGCAAAAGGCCTTCGAGGCGGCGGGCTTTGACGTCGCCTCCTGTACCGACGCGCGGCCAACTGGCCCCGAGGCCACCGACGGAGCGGTTGCCGTGGTCGTCTGCTGGACACCCGCCGCGGTCGCCAGCGACGTCGTCAACCTGCAGGCCGCGCGCGCGCAGAAGGCCCGCAAGCTCGCGCCCGTCCTGCTCGCCCCCTGCACCCCGCCGGCAAATCTCGGCCGCCCGCTCGCCGATCTCTCCGGCTGGCGGGGCGATGCGACTGATCTCGAATTCCTCCGCCTCGTTCACGCACTGCACGCACGTCTCACCAAGCGGATGTTCTCAAGCGATTTCTGGCGCTCGCGCTACCTTTCCTGGGGCGGTCTCGGCGCCGCTTCGCTCGGCGCCATCGCAATCATCGCCAATCTCGGCGATCTCACGCAGACAATCGATGGTCTCGCCAATCCCGCCGCGACACAGCGCGACCTCAGCGCCACCAACGCCAAGCTCGATGAGCTGGTGAACATCGTGAGGCAGAAGTCAGACCAGCCGTTGAGCCCGGATGCGGAAGCCGCCCTGCGCGAAAGCATCGAGCGGCTCCTGTCGGCGCAGACCGGCGCACGCGGCCGCGCCGCCGCCAGGCTGGAGACAGGGGATTTCGACGGGGCTCTGATCGAGCTCAACGCCGCAGCCGCGGAAGGCGAGAAGGCAGTCGCCGGTCTTGCGGAGATATGGCAGGAAATCGGGGCCCTCGCCTACGCAGAAGACACCTACGCCGCGATCGAGGCCTACGAGCGCGCCGACCAGCTTGCGCCAGACAATTTCACCACGCTGAGCCAGCTCGGAAATCTCTACATCCGGACCGGCCGCCTCAACGAGGCCCAGGACGCCCTCGAGGAGGCGCACGTTCTCGCGGGCGATGAACCCGCCGCCGCCCTCGCTCTTGGCCATCTGGGCACGCTCGCCTCCATGCGGGGCAATCTGTCGGAGGCCGAAAGCTATTTTCGTAACGCCCTGGCGATCAACGAGCGCAATGCCGATCCCGTCTACAAGGCGGCTGATCTTGCTGACCTGGGCGGGATCATGCGCGAGAAGCGCCGGTTCACCGAGGCCGACGCCTATCTGCGTCAGGCGATCGACATCTACCGAAATGCTGGCGACACGCTCGGCGAAGCAAACGTGCTACTCCGCGTGGGCGAACTCGCGTCAGATCGCAAGCGTGTTCAGGAAGCTGAGAACGCTTACGTGCGCGCGGCCGCAATCTACGAAACTGCAAGCGACAAGGAAGGCCTGTCCGCTGCGTTGAACAGCCTTGCGGCGATTGCCTTAGCCAACGACGACATCGACAAGGCGCGCGAACATCTCGACCGCGCCCTGGAGGCGGCGCGCGACATGAATTTCCTCGAGGGTGAAGCCTTTGCGCTGGGACTGTGGGGCAACATCGCCGAAGCCGAAGGCAAGAAGACCGACGCCATCCGGTTCTATCGCGAGTCGATTTCGATCTACGACGAGATTACGATGCCGGCGCTCGCCGAGCCGCACCGCGCCCGGCTCAAGGCGCTTGGCGCAACCCCACATCCCTGGGGTCCAGAGAATTAGCGATTAGCGCCGCCAAACCGACAGCGGGTCGAACGCGCCGCCTTCGGCGGCCTGCCGCAGGCGGTCGATCTGCTTCATCACATTGTTTTCGGCAGGCTGCGGCGTCTCCGAATACAGCGTCGTGTCGAAACGCCAGACGCGCTCGTAGAGGGCGCGCGAACGGTCCACCAGTGACATCAGCTGCGCCGGCATGACCGAGCGGTCGACCGGATGCGGCTCGCCCGTGCGGGCCAGGCGATACTTCTCGTCGGCCGCCTCTTCGACCTTCATGTCCTTCTCGCGGACGGCGCGCTGCACCACAAGCCAGGACGCGGCCTGCATCAGGCGCGTCGTCACTTCCATGCTTTCGGCGGCATAAACCAGGGCGAGTTCGCGCTTTAGCTTGCGCGAATCCACGCGGCCCGGTCCATCGAGATAGCTCGCGGCTTCCTCGACCAGGCCCATGCCTTCCTTGAACAGCCGGTCGAACAGTTCGGAGCCCGCAAACTCGGACACCCGCTGCTTCCATTCTTCCCGCGCAGGGTCGGCGGAGTACATGGCGTCGCGCATAAGTCCCTCAATCTACCTGCCGCCGGCCGGCCCAGTCTCTGCCTGAGACCTTGAGCAAGCCTTGACGATCAAACCCCGAAAGTACGTGCCGGTATCAGGCAAGACCTGCGCCGTTTACGCCCGCAAATCGCTGTCTGATGGAGCCATCAGCCTACCATCAGACTGCCGTCAGCTCTTGAAGAAAGCAGCCTCCGCCGCCTTTCGTGTCGCTTCTTTTTTCTCGATCATGCGTTCGCATGCGGCGATGTCGGTCCGGAGCGTCTCGATGCGCTCCTTCAGTTCCTCGATCGACATGTCGTCGAGGCCTCTTTTCGCTGTCCGAACAGGCTCTTCCTCGAAATTCATGGCCGCCTCTCTCGTTCCCCGGCCGCACCCGGGTTTGATCGCCTGGACCCATCTCCTTCTTGACCGCGCAGCGCCTACGCGCGCAAGTCGGCCCACCATTGATGATTAAAGCGCGGGATCTGGTAAATGTCCAAACCGATGATGAAGGCGGTGAAATCCGTCGTCGGCCAGAAGCTTGAACTGCACGAAATCGAGAAACCTTCGCCCGGGCCGGGCCAGGTCTTGATCAGGGTTCACGCGGCAGGCGTAAATCGTCCCGACCTCCTCCAGCGCGCCGGCGCCTATCCGCCGCCCCCGGGCGCGCCCGCCACGCTGGGCCTCGAAGTCGCGGGCGTCGTAGAAGCTCTCGGCGAAGGCGTCACGCTCTGGAAATCAGGCGACCGCGTCTGCGCCCTCGTGCCCGGCGGCGGTTACGCCGAATACGCGCTCGCGCATGAAGGCTCTGCCATGCCGATCCCCGAGCCGCTCAGCTTCATCGAAGCGGCGGGCCTTCCCGAGACCGTGCTCACGGTGTGGAACAACGTCTTCTACATGAGCCAGCTCAAGCCCGGCGAGACCATCCTCATCCATGGCGGCGCCAGTGGTATCGGCACAACGGCGATCCAGCTGGCCTCGGCTTTCGGCGCAACGGTCTATGCAACGGCCGGCAGCGACGAGAAGTGCCGCCTTTGCGAGTCCCTGGGCGCGACGAAGGCGATCAACTACCGGACGGAAGATTTCGAGACAGTCGTGCGCGAGGCAGGCGGCGTCGACGTCGTCCTCGACATGGTCGGCAAGCCCTATTTCGAGAAGAACCTCACCATCCTGAAGGATCTCGGCCGGCTCTCCTACATCGCCTTCCTGCAGGGCTCGCGCGTCGAAGGCGACCTCACCAAGCTGATGATGAAGCGCATCTCCATCTCCGGCTCGACGCTGCGGATCCGCACCAACGACCACAAGGCGATGCTGGCTGCGGGCGCGGTCAAACACGCATGGCCCTGGATCGCGCAGGGGAAATTCAAGCCCATCGTGACCGCCGTCTTCCCGCTGGCCGAGGCGGATGCCGCCCACGCCAAAATGGATAGTTCCGACCATGCCGGGAAAATAATTCTGCAGGTTCTCACCTAAAGCCTTGATTCCGGGCAGTCGACGCTGTCGCCGGTTGCCCTGTTTCGGGTTCACAACAGCGAAAACCTGAATTATATCAGCGACGCTCAGGACTACTTCCCATTCTCGACATTCCGAGAAACCCGGCCCTCAGCGCCGGGTTTTTCGCTTTTCAGGACTAACGAGGCGCTTATGGCCAAAATCCTCATGCCGAAGGCGACAGCCGTCTGGCTGATCGACAACACCACGCTCACCTTCGAGCAGATCGCCGAATTCTGCGAACTCCATCCGCTCGAGGTCAAAGGGATCGCCGATGGCGAGGTCGCCGAGAACATGCGCGGCGCCGACCCGGTCGCCTCGGGCGAACTCACGCGCGAAGAAATCGAGAAGGGCGAGCAGGACAAGACCTACGTCCTGCAGATGCCGCCGCTGAAGCACGCCAGCGTGCCCGAGCCCAAGAAGAAGGGCGCCCGCTTCACGCCGGTCTCGCGCCGCAAGGACCGACCCGACGCCATCGCCTGGTTCCTCCGTCACCATCCGGAAGTGACCGACCCGCAGATTTCCAAGCTGATCGGCACGACCAAGTCGACCATCGAATCCGTGCGCTCGCGCCAGCACTGGAACGCGCCCAACCTCAAGCCCGTCGATCCCGTGACGCTGGGCCTGTGCTCGCAGATCGAACTCGACGCCATCGTTTCGCGCGCTGCAGCCAAGAAGGCGAACGCACGCGACGAGAAGGATGCACGCCTGTCGGGCCCGACGCTCCGCAAGGTCGTCACCCCCGTGCCCGCAGCCGCCGACGCCGCAACGGCCGATGGCGAGGAGCCGCGCCGCGAGAACATCACGGCCGAGCAGCTGTTCGCCAACTTCGGCAAGAAAAAGGACGGCGAGGAGTAATCCTCGCCTGCCCCACTCCAGGCCTAGTCTTCGG
>Ga0315902_10010845_pt1 | contig 12037 bp, 9 predicted proteins | sample LakEriMetagenome_9_FD_203523 | JGI IMG/M metagenome (GOLD analysis project Ga0315902, IMG submission 203523) | Freshwater fungal communities from buoy surface, Lake Erie, Ohio, United States - Buoy 12 MA117 | ecosystem: Environmental > Aquatic > Freshwater > Lake > Lake biofilm | place: USA... | reverse complement strand
GCTTGTGCATTCAGTGCCGGAAACATTCCAAAGAAATGATCCTGGTGATATACATTGAATCCATCCAACAAGAGTTGGCTTTGATCGGAAGAACTTCCGCGAATGAACAAGCCATTGCTATTTTCTTGAACGGCGCTCACACCCGGTGCAAATTGAGCCGGACGAAACACATCCGATTCACCTACGCCCAAGAGCAAACCCGACAAACCGGGATTGATTGTTATCACCGATGGATCAGGCTCCATGAGCAGCGGTTTTACGGAGGTTGCCCGAATCTCCACATCCGGCAAAAGCTCATTTGCAGGAACGAGTTCAAGGTTGAGTGTTCGAGGTGCATCATTCCAGTTAATAGGAATTCGCAGCGCAGTGTAGCCAAGAAACAATACCACCAACGTATCGGAAGTTACCTGTCCATCGTAAAACAAATGAAACATACCATCCGCATCGGAACCTGCACTCACACCGGAAACAATGGCTGCTACCGAAGCGAACGGAAGGCTTTCCTTTGATAATCGATCGGATATCCGACCTGATAGATTCTTATTTCGCGATGGATTACCTTCAATTGGGTTCACCGTTTCGAATGCGGGCGCCGGGAAAATGATGCACGTGCTGTTAAGCCATCGAAAGCGGAAAGGAGTCTTGGATAGTAATTGAGTGATTGCAACATCCAAAGGGGTGGCATTAAAATTCCCTGTAAAGGAATATTGAGCGAGCTCATAACTATCGAAAGCAAACTCTACATCGTATGCTTGCGACCAGTCATTCAGAACCGTGGTTATCGAAGTATTCTTGAATTGCGCGGTAACTGCGATTTGTGCAGCAGCTAACCATGAAAAACATAACAAACCAAGTGTGATGAGGAAAGCTCTCATAACCGTTTACAATTCGGTGCCCAACTGATCCCTGAATATCTGAAGCACCTTACTCATTCGCTTTTCAATAGCCTTTACCGATAAACCCAGTCGATCGGCAATTTCCTGATAGGTCAAATCCTCGAGCCTGTTCATGAGGAAAACTTCCCTTCCTCCATCGGGCAATCCGGCAATCACCTGTTGCAACTTCTCCTCATACTCCGCCATTTCGGCAATTTTTTCAGGCGTATCATAATCACGGTCGTTCGATCCCTGCTTTTGAAAACGATACAGCAATTGCTGCCGTTTTTGATAATTGATCGTTTGATTTTGAGCAATCTTGTAGAGATAGGCCTTCAACGTCACTAGTTCCACCCGCTCTCTGTTTTCCCACAGTTTTATAAATGCATCCTGCGCCAGGTCCTCGGCCAACTCCATATCTCCGCATCGGTAATAGATAAAATTCCTGACTGGCTTATACCAATCGCTAAAGGCACGCTGAAATTCAGCATGTGTAAGAACGTTGGCAGAACCGGATGCAGTCATAAATGGGTCGAGGGTTGCAGGTTTCGACGTTGGCAATGATAGTGTATAGACTGATAATTGAAAAACCTAGTTGCACCTATTCAAAATTGACAGGGTTTTATACTTTTGTCGGTAGCAGTCAATGACACTGTGCAACTTATGGAATCCACCACACTGATTATAGGAGCTTCGGGTCAAATCGGAATTGAACTGACCATGGCTTTGAGGCAAAAGCTGGGCAACACGAACGTTATTGCCTCCGATATTCGTCCAACGACCGAAGCCGATTTACTGAACGGCCCTTACGAGATACTCGATGTGCTGAATCGGGAAGCACTCCTGGCTGTCATTGAAAAATACAATGTGGGCGAAGTCTATTTGCTTGCCGCATTGTTATCGGCCACTGCAGAAAAAAATCCGGAGTTTGCCTGGAAACTGAACATGGACGGACTTTTCAACGTGTTGGAGTTGGCCCGTGAGAAAAAAATCAGCAAAGTGTTCTGGCCCAGTTCCATTGCCGTTTTCGGGCCAAGCACACCCCGTCACGCTACACCGCAGCATACTACAATGGAGCCAACCACAGTATATGGCATTTCCAAACTGGCAGGTGAGCGCTGGTGCGCCTATTATCACGAGCGTTATGGTGTGGATGTGAGGAGCATCCGTTATCCGGGTCTTATCGGCTACCGCTCTGAGCCGGGCGGAGGCACGACTGATTATGCAGTAGATATTTTTTACAAGGCCATTGAACAAGGTTCTTACACCTGCTTCTTGAAAGAGGATACCGAATTGCCTATGATGATGATGGAAGACGCCATCCGTGCCACCATCAGTATCATGGAAGCTCCTGCAGAAAGTATTCGAGAACGCGGCGGCTACAACATTGCCGGATGCAGTTTCACCCCGGCACAACTGGCAACCATCATCCAGCGTTCATTGCCTGAGTTCTCCATAAGCTATGCTCCCGATTTCAGGCAAGCGATTGCGGATTCTTGGCCCGCAAGCATCGACGACAGTTCTGCAAACAACGATTGGGGTTGGAAGAGTCACTTCGACACCGAAAAGCTCTGTGCCACTATGCTTTCGGAAATCCGTAAAAAAAAAGACACACCAATTGAAACTCCCGCATAGTTCACTCGTATAGGTGCCATACTCGCTCCGGTGAGAACTAACCTAATACGAAAAACTATATGCGATTTTCAACGGAAATCACTCGTAAGCTATGTTCATGCGTAGCATTCATCTGGATTACAATCCAATCGGCACAAGCCCAACAACACAACACGTGCGATGCGCGAGGCCTGAAACAAGGCACATGGGTAATTAAAGGATCCATGCTCAAAGACCCATCTTTTGCTGCAGAAGCCAAAGTAGAAGAAGGCGGTTACCTCAACAATGAAAAAGAGGGTTTATGGAAACGCTATTGGCCCAATGGTGCTGTTCGCTCGGAAATTTATTATGAGAATGGCAAACCCCACGGCCCATACAAAACTTACTATGCAAACGGAAAAGTGGAAGAAACAGGTCGCTGGCACGAAGGAAAATTGACCGATCGCTACCAACGCTACCATCAAAATGGTACCTTGAAAGAAGACTTCACGTACGATAGCGAAGGCAATCGACAAGGGAAGCAACAATACTATCACGACAATGGAACCTTGGCCGTTGAGGTAGAAATGCAAGAGGGCATTGAGCACGGACTTCAGAAGCGATACGACGAGCAAGGACAACTCATGGAAGAGCGCCACTTCGATCATGGTAAATCGAAAGCCGGAGGTGTTAAGTCGTATATGACTCCGCAGCAAACCAAGGCCGCACAAATGAGCGAAGGCGTTATTGGAGTCGGCGAAGAACGCAAAACGAATGCAGCCCAGGCATTCGACCCCAATGGGTACAATGTGCTCTACGATAAAAACGGAAACATTTGCGTATCAGGTGATTTCATGAATGGCAAGCTGTATAACGGACGTGTGTTTCATTACGACTCGAATGGCTTGAAATCGGGAACTGAAATCATCACCCGTGGAAAGAGCAACGGCAAACTCGGTTCTGAGAACAACGCTCAGTAATCAAGAAAAGAGCAGAAAATAATCAAACAGCCACCGCTCATAATGCGGTGGTTTTTTTATGCATAAGGGCGGAATAAGCTATTTACTTTGTGACATGGAACAGCAATTACACATTTACAACAGCATCAATAGAGAAAAGGAACGTTTTGAACCCATCACTCCCGGCCACGTAGGCATGTACGTCTGTGGACCAACAGTGTATAGCGATGTGCACTTGGGGAACGTACGCACGTTCATGACGTTCGATATCGTTTATAGATATTTATTGTTTTTGGGATACAAGGTGCGCTATGTGCGCAACATCACGGATGTAGGCCACCTTACCGGCGATTCGGACGACGGGGAAGATAAGATTGCCAAAAAGGCAAAACTGGAAAATCTGGAGCCTATGGAGGTGGTTCAGAAATACACCAACGGTTTTCATGATGTGATGCATGTATTCAACATTCTCAATCCATCCATCGAACCTACGGCCACCGGTCATATCATCGAACAAATCGAAATGATCCAAGACATCATTGGCAATGGTTTCGCCTATGAAAGCAATGGATCGGTCTATTTCGATGTTCGGAAATTCAACGAAAAATATCCTTACGGAAAACTGTCGGGCCGAATCATCGACGAGTTATATACCAACACGCGCGACCTTGATGGACAAGATGAGAAGCGTGACTCGCTCGACTTTGCACTTTGGAAAAAAGCCGACGACAGCCATCTCATGAAATGGAATTCGCCTTGGGGGGTTGGTTTTCCCGGATGGCACATTGAATGCTCTGTGATGAGCACAAAATACCTGGGAAAATCATTCGACATTCACGGAGGTGGTATGGATTTGAAATTCCCGCATCACGAATGCGAAATAGCGCAAAACGTAGGTGCGACAGGTCATGAGCCCGTTCGTTACTGGATGCACGGCAACATGCTCACTGTGAATGGAAGAAAAATGGCCAAGAGCGAAGGCAACGGATTCACCCCTGAAGAGTTGATCACGGGTAATCACAAGTTGCTCGACAAAGGCTACAGCCCCATGACTGTTCGCTTCTTCTTCCTGATGGGACACTATGCAAGCACGCTCGACTTCAGCAATGAAGCATTGCAAGCTGCCGAAAAAGGATACAAGAGAATGTGTGCTGCTCTGAAGTTGATTGATCAGATTCCTTCATCCTCAACTTCCGAATTCGATGCGGCAGCATGGCGTCAACTATGCATTGATGCAATGAATGACGACTTCAACACACCGATCGTCATTTCCCATTTATTTGAAGGCGTTCGTGTAATCAACTCGGCACGAGAAGGCATTTTGAAAATAACAGCCAACGATATTTCGCTTCTGCAATCGACCTTTCAATCCTTTTTCTTCGACATACTCGGCTTGAAAAACGAAGAAGGCGGTGCCGATAATTCGAAGCTCACCAATTCATTGATGGAGGTAATCCTTGCGCTTCGCAACGATGCCAAAGCAAATAAGGACTACGCGACTTCCGATAAACTTCGCGATGCATTGGCAGCAGTACAAGTTAAAATTAAAGACTCGAAAGAAGGAACCAGTTGGACCTACGAAGGCTAACGAACCTGATTACAAACCATGAAAGCAAAACAAATTGGTGCGATTGCATTGATAGCCTTGTTTGCGGGAAGTACGCTCTATGTAGGCTGCAATGACGACAAGAAACCACAGCCCGCAGAGCGCAAAACGCAACCGGAAAAGAAAGAGATTAGCGCCCCCCTGTTTCAAGCCGACAGTGCATTTGCGCACATTGAAAAACAAGTTGCATTTGGCCCTCGTGTGCCCGGCACACAGGCACACAAGGCGTGTGGCGATTGGCTGGTTGGTTACCTGAAAGCGGCAGGCGCAACAGTTACAGAGCAAAGTACAACCCTGAAAACTTTTGAGGGCACTACTATTCCCGTGCGGAATATCATCGGGTCATTCAATCCGGAGAAAACCAATCGAATTATGCTCTGCGCGCATTGGGATAGCAGACCCTATGGCGACAAAGACAAAGACTCCCAAAAATGGAATAAACCCATCGATGGTGCCAACGACGGAGGCAGCGGTGTGGGAGTATTGCTGGAGATAGCAAGGCAGTTGCATTCCGCACCCACTCAAGTAGGAATCGACATCGTCTTGTTCGACGCTGAAGATTTAGGAACCGCAGAATTTGCAGAAGGGAAGCAGGAGGTTCTCAATGACGGCTTCACATCGAGTTGGTGTTTAGGCTCACAATATTGGGCGAAACAAAAACACACCGACAACTACAATGCGCGCTTCGGAATCTTGCTCGATATGGTAGGCGCAGAAAATGGCACATTCAACAAAGAGAAATTCTCGATGCAAAGCTCTCCCGACGTTGTGAACCTCATTTGGAATACGGCTAACAAACTCGGCTATGGCGCAACGTTTACAACCGATGAAATTGAAGGTGTCGTTGATGATCACGTATTCGTTACCAAAGGAGGAATTCGCTGTATCGATATCATCGATACTAAGCCTCAAATAATGGCCATGGGCCTTGGCGGATACGTGTTTGGTTCATACCATCACACGCACAACGACAATATGAGCATCATCGATAAGAGCACACTCACAGCTGTAGGACAAACCGTATTGCAGGTCATCTACAATCAATAAAAAATTAGAAGTCCATGTTCAGCGATAGGTAGAACACCCTATCCATTACGCGACCATCATCGACGCCCCATGCCCAGTCGGCGCGAACGAAGTATCCGAGCAAGCGGGAATGAAGTCCGAAACCGTAACCATACACAACGGGTTCGCGGTTGTTGGTTATCGATACGGTAACCGGATTTTGAATTACATCCGTTCGGTTGAACAAGTTGTTATCCGAGTACGGATTCCAGCCTGTCCAGGCGCTCCCCGCATCGAAGAAAGTCACTACCTGAAAATTCTCTATGAAATCACTTTTTATCGGATTCTTAGCGAAATACTTAAACACAGGCATGCGCAATTCTGCGTTGGCAACCACTGCTGAATTTCCATTTCGTGCATTCACATAAAATCCGCGCACGGGCCCAACGAATGACTGGAATCGATACGGTTCATCCGGGTTAATGGGCGTTGCATTATCGACCCGTTGAAACAACCAATTGTCGACCCCTCCGAAATAGTTCAAGACCTTCTGAGCTCCGAAAGAACTTGTACCGGCCATTCGGAACGCAGCAATAAAGTTGCGATGGATGGGCTGGTAATGACGCATGTCAAACCCTACTATATTGATATCTGTTCGTTCCTCCATGTTGGGCTGCTGATAGCGCTCTACCCATGCCTTAGCTCGCGTGCCGTTGTATAAGTTCAACCCTTTTGAAATGGTATTGTCAAAGACGTATTCAATCTTCAAAGCGAGATTCATTTCCGTAACGTTCGGTGACTCGAGGCTCACCAAGTCATTCGATTGACGAACCGCGCGATCCATTCGCACATCGCCCCTGATACGCACTGAACTTACCTCGCTGAATGGATACTTAACGCTATATGCAACGTCGTTGCTTTGCAGCTTCACAATGTCGACCCCTTGTTGCACTCGTTGCGACTGCCTGGAGAAAATGAGTTTTCTATCCCAACGATCTTTCAATCGTTCGAAACTGATTCCATATTCAGAGTTGTCGAGACCCCAATTGGCGCGGAATCCGCCGACCACCTTATAGTCTTCGAACAAATCCGAAACACCAAATTGTGTAAATCCGGAAAGGCCCGGAGAAATGCTCGTTGGAGAAGGACCCGCATAATTTTGATAAATCGGGTTGAAGAAATTATTGCTCATTTGAGCAACCGCCTTGTCAGCAGCAAAATTCAGTCGGTAATTTCGAGAGCGTGGCAAAACGAATTCTTGCAACGTATCCGGATTCAATGTCTTAATCTTGGTACCAGCCTCCTGCACACGGGCCGTTTCCTTCTCCAGTGTATAATCGAATCGCTCATCTTCAAAAATGTAGTTGTCGATATCGACATCACCCTTGCTGATTGTATCGGCTGAAATTCGCAAGCGATCTGTCAACCCAATCTGTTCTTCGCCTTCAGACGCTGATTCATTCGCTTGTGCTCCGTCATATACATCACTTGAACGATTGCCCAAAACAACCCAAGGACGTCCTGCTTTTCTAAAGCCCTGGATGAAACGGCCATCAGTTGAATTGAACTGATAATCGTGAACGTCGCGTTGATAAGAGTTGACACGCTTTGTAATCGTGAAATACCTATAATGTATCGCCGTATCAATAGCACTTACAGCACTATCCACATAGGCCACCGATCGATTTCGGAATCCATTTTCATCTGCTAAAAACGTGTAGTACTTTTCGCTGTACTCGAAGGGTACAGACTCATTGATACCGGGCGTTTCAGTTATCCGGTCCAAAAATTTAGAGCGATTCTCCAAATCGAAAATAAATACGTCGTGCTCCAATTTCATCAGCGGAAACTCATCCGTATTGGTTCGCAACGTATCATCAGCACGATTAGAGGTGAAAATGATTCGTCGGCCGCCTTCAATGAAAGATGGGTTCAAATCATCCCAGCGATCCTTGGTTAGTTGCTCGAAATTATTTCCAATTACCTGGTATAGGAACAAATCGGTTTGACCTCTATTGACGGCGCTTAGCACCATCCTCTTCCCATCCGGACTGTATTGCATGGAGTTTATTTTCTCGATGAGAAAAAGTTCCTTCTGCGTATGCTTTTTTTCCGCGATGGTATAATTTCCTATCCATGCATTCGCTCGCTTCTCAAAAATGTACGTGAGTATTTCTCCCGAAGGGTGCCACGCAAGCACCGGAAATGTTGTGTCGGGAATTCGCTCCATGCGAGGCTCTCGCTTGAGAATGCACTTCCGTGTTTTAGTTACTGTATCATAAATCCAAATACGATACTGACCCAATTCATGCGTCACATAAGCAATATACTGACCATCCGGAGAGAGGGTGAAATGGGAGTAACTATATCTCTTCTTGTACTTTACCTGAACATCTCCCAACATTCTTTCATTCTTGCGAAAAGCACTTACTTCATCGCGAGAAGGAGTAGAGGGTAGCCGAATCTCTGCGGGCAACAACTCGGTTCGAGTAGCCCCAGCCTTTTCCTTGTAGAAATTGACGTACTCCTGAGACAGTTGATCCAGGGGCAACCCGAGCACATACAAGAATCCACTCTCTACATTGCGACTCGCCTGAGCCATGTAGAGAATGTTTGGAATTACATTTTGCCCATACACTTCAGCGATGAAATTCCAGAAGGTCTGTCCGGCCAGTCGAGCATCGTCACCTTCAAACTGATTGAAACTTTTGAATTTGTTCGACTTCACCAAGTCCTTCACAAAGGTTGAGCTTTCCGTTGAAATACCGTTCGCAGCATAAGCAATGATTCCTTCTTCAAACCATTTAGGAACTGCGAGCAAAGTAGAATTTTTAAGTACGTCCTTCCAGTTACCACCATACACCAATTGCGCAAATAGCACGCGCGCTATATTCTCGCGTATTTGCTTTTCTAGCAGCGCATGCTCGCCCTCGTAGTAAGTAAACATTTTGCTACCTACAATTTTAGCAGCACCGCCGATGTTGAACTGGTCATCGCCGGTAAGACCTAAATTGCTTTGCCTGAACTCACTTTGATTGAGATAGGAAAGCACCTCAATCTTTTCATCGATGGTATAATCAAAAAATTGCTGCAGTTCCTTCAGGTTTCGCTCGCACGACATTAACGTATACTGCGCTAATTCTTCACCGCCGATATAGTAGTAGACTTCAAAATTTTCCGATGGATAATAAAACCAGGTAAACTCGCGATACTGAACACGGTTTTTACCAAACTCCATGTTGGTGCCTTGATAGAATTGTGCGCGGACCTGAGGGACACAACATCCGACAACCAAGCATAACCAAGTAATATGTTTAAGGAGTTTAACCATCCCAAGCACTAGCTGCTAAAATAGCGGTTTAATCGCTTAAAAAACTCACGACCTTTGTCACTTTCACATTGCATACAAGTACATCTCAACATGAAAACACCCCTCCGCATTGCGCAGTTCACTTTTAACGCTTTCTCCGAAAACACCTATGTAGTGGCAGATGAGTCGGGCAATGCAATCATTATCGACCCCGGCATGACAGATCCGGATGAAGACTCCGTGCTGTTTGAATACATTGCAGATGAAAAGCTAACTCCACGACTCATCCTGAACACCCATTGCCACATCGATCATATCTTGGGGAATAGTTCCACGGCACGTCAATATGGAATCCCTTTGCGCTGCCACGAGTTGGAAATCCAGGTTATTGAACGTGCAGCATCAACCGCCATGATGTACAGTATCCCCTACCGACCTTCCATACTTCCTGAAAGTACGCTGGTTGAAGGTGAGCAAGTATGCGTAGGATCCATCACCCTCGACACACTATTTGTTCCGGGTCATGCCCCGGGCCATCTCGCATTTGTATGCCATGAAGAGCGGGTTGTATTTTCAGGCGATGTACTTTTCAAGGGCAGTGTGGGGCGTGTCGATTTTCCCGGTTGCAATGCCCAGGACTTGGTGCATTCCATACAAACCAAGATGTATGCACTGCCCGATGATTACACCGTGTTCTCCGGTCATGGACCTGAAACCACCATTGGCGCTGAGAAAAAAGAGAATTTCTTTGTTCGTCCGGATTGGTCAGGCCTATGAGTTGGCCTTCTTCAAAGTGAAAGCAAAGGTGCTTCCCACACCTTCAGTACTTCGAACGGAAATGCTTTGATTGTGGCTATCCACAATATGCTTGCAAATAGCAAGACCTAGTCCCGATCCACCTTCGTTGCGTGAGCGGCTTTTGTCAACGCGGTAGAATCGCTCGAAAATACGGGGTAGATGTTCCATGGCGATACCTAGTCCGTCATCAGCAATTTCAATCAGCACGTTGTCGTCCATGTCATAGTATCGAACGCGTGTTTCTCCGCCTTCTCTTCCATATACCACACTATTCACCAGAAGATTTACAAACACCTGCTGAATCCTTTTCTTATCTGCCATCACCCATATTGGCTTTTCTGTGGGCTGTCCCAGTCGGAGCGTCACAGAACGCTCCTGAGCCTGATTCTCCAGTAATTCTATCGTTTGCTTGGTGAGTTCAACTACATCGAACTTACTTAATTCAAGTTGCATGTTGCCGCTCTCGATACTAGCAATTTGATCGAGATCCTTCAACAAATCAATCAACCGCTCACAACTTGCATTGGCGCGCTCGAGGAACTTTCGATTGAGCGCAACGTCATCCAATTCTGTTTCGAGCAATGTCTCGATATAACCTTGCACATTAAAAACAGGGGTCTTTAGTTCATGTGCCAAATTGCCGATGAACTCACGACGATAATTTTCAGCACTTCGCAGTTCCTTCACCTCCTGAATTTTTCGATCCGCCCAATCAGCAACTTCCTTATTGATAATATTGAGCACATCTTCGCTCATTTGAATTTTCGGACGCGCATCACCCTGACTTTTCAGTGTGTGAATGGTCTTATAAATAATCTTTACCTTGTGATACAGGAATCGTTCGATGAGGTTGTATACAATTCCGTATGAAATAGAGAAGCCCAGAGAAAGAAGTATCAGAAGCGGCACGAATGAGAACTCACGCTCCAGAATATAAATAAGCAAAAAATAGGTGAGGGCCAAAAGGCCCGTGATAAGCGCCGCCGAAGCAAGCGCTACCTGACGAGGTGTTCGAACAGTGATTTTACTCACGGTTCAAATTTATATCCTACTCCTTTAATTGTTTTGAAAAAATCGTCGCCTAGTTTTTCTCGCAGTTTACGAATGTGAACATCAATCGTTCTGTCGCCTACGATAACGTCGTTACCCCAAACGCTCGATAAGATATTCTCTCTGGTGAAAACTCGGCCCGGCTGAGAGGCAAGCAATGCCAACAATTCAAACTCCTTTTTTGGCAAGGAAAGTTCAACACCGTCCTTGTACACCACGTAACGTTCCTTATCAATCACGATTCCATTCAAATCGCGCTTCGGCTGCTCAGCAACCGGTGCAGTACCTCTTCTCAAAAGTGCCTTCACTTTAGAAACCAACACTCTTGGCTTGATTGGTTTGGATATGTAATCATCCGCACCGGCATCGAATCCTGCAATCTGACTGTAATCCTCGTTGCGAGCGGTTAGAAAAGCGATGATAACGCTTTTCAACTTGGGATCATCGCGTAGCTCACGACATGTTTCCATGCCATCCATTTCAGGCATCATCACGTCAAGCAAAATCAAATCCGGCTCATGGGCTCTCGCCAACTCTAAGCCCTTACGACCATTGGGTGCTGTATACACTTCGAAGCCTTCGCGTTCGAGATTGAAGCCAATCATCTCAAGGATATCCGGCTCATCATCTACCAATAGTATTTTTTGCTTGCTCATTAGGGTTGATTTTAAAGCAACTTTCTGCGCCACAAAGCAAGCCCATACAAGTTACGGCAAGGTTAATTGATTATTAACCGATGCAAAAAGAATGACTTGCCCAACCGATATTCGCTGCTATAATCAGAGGTTAAAATTAAGGCATTGAAAAATTACTTCTACGGCAAAACAATTTGGGTTACAGG
>Ga0315902_10010843_pt1 | contig 12039 bp, 13 predicted proteins | sample LakEriMetagenome_9_FD_203523 | JGI IMG/M metagenome (GOLD analysis project Ga0315902, IMG submission 203523) | Freshwater fungal communities from buoy surface, Lake Erie, Ohio, United States - Buoy 12 MA117 | ecosystem: Environmental > Aquatic > Freshwater > Lake > Lake biofilm | place: USA... | reverse complement strand
ACAAATGGATTACAAATGGATGACACACTGGCATACCTTCAAAAATTCATATGTGATTGTGGTTGTGAATACAAACATCGTCAAGGTTTATGGAAACATAAAAAAAAATGTGATATTATAAAAGATGCCGAAAATGCCGAAACAATAGAAAATCAAAATGAAATTAAAATGCTAACAGAACTAGTAAAGGATGTTGTTAAACAAAATCAAGACCTAACAAATAAATTAGTTGATATTTGTAAAAATGGAACAAACAATACAATAACAAATAATACGAATTCTCATAATAAATCATTTAATTTAAATTTCTTTTTAAATGAGACGTGTAAAGATGCAATGAATATAATGGATTTTGTAGATTCAATAAAATTACAACTTTCAGATTTGGAAAATGTTGGAAAAATTGGTTTTGTAGAAGGTATTTCAAGTATTATTGTTAAAAATTTAAATTCACTCGATGAAACAAAAAGGCCAGTTCATTGTACTGACTCAAAGAGAGAAGTAATGTACGTAAAAGATGAGGATAAATGGGAAAAAGAAAATGATAATAAATTAAAGATAAGAAAAGCAATTAAAAATGTTGCACATAAAAATTCAAAGATGTTAAATGAGTTTAGAATAAAGAATCCAGATTGTTTAAAAAGTAGTTCTAAGGTTTCTGATAAGTACAACAAATTAGTATTTGAAGCTTTGGGAGGCAAAGGAGATAATGATTCAGAAAAAGAAGATAAAATTATTAAAAATATTGCAAAAAAAGTTATAATAGATAAAACTAGTGAAATAGATTAAGAAATAAATTGTAATCGAATTTTGCGTTTAAAATTTTCTTCATCGTTAAATAAATACAATTTAAACTTTTTATTATCAAAATTATCAAAATTATCTCTCAGAGTTATCCTTGAAGATAATTTTAATTCAGGTAAAAATACAATGTATTGATATAAACCATCATTTCTGTTAATTTTATCAAATACATATCCATCATATTCTTTTTCCATTGTTTCAGGAACGTTTGCGCAAAGGTCTAAAAGCGTACAATCGCATTGTACCTTCCGAATTGAACGCATAGTCACATTAATATATTCCAAATCATTTAACCATTTATCATAAAAGTTATAAGCATTGTCCGATAATGTTATAATATTTATAGTTTTTTGTAATTTAATAATATTTAATAAATCAACTAGGCGTCTAATAGGACTTGTTATGTGAATATATGCCTCCATATCAAGCAGTTCGTGTCTTTTAACAGAAATTTCTGAACCGTCAATATATTGACCACTTGCACTATTCCATATTTTTATATATTTTGCTACATCTTCAGGTACTGTATCCGGTACTAAAAAGTCACGTTTCATTACTGTAGAACGAAAAATTCCAGTATTATATTTAATCATTTCAGTAGCACAATAATAATTCATTAATATCATAAGATAACAAACAACTTCATGACTATTTCTCACATTATTAATGTATTTAAATTTTTTTGATATTTTTTTAGTTGTATCAAACAAATGTTTATATTTGTCATTGTTTAATAATGCCTCTTCTTCATAGCAATAATTTTTAATAACCTTAATAAAACAATTGCTAAATTTAACTTCTATGATATCATTATCTTTAATAAAAACATCCATTACAAAAGCAATTCTAGTTACTTTTTCTTGCAAACTACATAAACAATCCGATAAAATAGTTGGTAGCATAGGTCGTTTTTTATCGGGTAAATAAATAGTTGAAATACGTCTTGAAAATGAATCCCAAAGATTGAGAACGTCCATCCATACAGTAACATTAGAAATGTATATACTTAACTGCTGTATATCATTTTCAATATTACGAATACTGAATCCGTCATCAAAATCCAAGCTATTTTTTGGGTCAATAGTAAAAATGTGCCATTGTTCTGAATTTGTTCTGTCTTCTATGCAAGGAAATTTATCTTTTATACTTTTAATAAAATCTTCATGTGTGCTTTTTTCAATTGCTTTCGAAGTGTCTTTTTGAAACTTTTGAATAGATGCATTTAAACTTTTGCAATAAAGCTGATATTCATAATAGTTATCAAGAATATCAACAGAGCCAATTACATTATTAAGTCTACCATGTGGATGTTTATCTTCCCAATTAAAAAAGTCAAATGTAACATATAAATTTATAAATACTTTTGAAAAACCAATATGTTTAATTTCATAAGGAACCAAAAAAGATGGCAACCTCATATCATCAGGTATACATTTATATAATAATTTGCCATTTTTGTTGCGTCCATAAGTTTTATTACCACTAATAACTAATACTCCAGGCATTGGAGTACTAGAACGAATAGTAGAATGAACAATTTTAACAGTATTATTATCAAAACTAAAAACATCATTTGAAAATAATTTGCATTCATTTGGGTTGATTTTAATATCTACTTTTTGAAAAGCGGCTGTTTCAAATATCTCCCACGATGTATATTTACGGTCAGATATATAAATCTTGTATGTTTCCATTTTATTACTAGATATATGTAGTTATCATAATGTCTTTAATTAATATTTTTATATAATAAAAATTAAATAATAAAATTGAAATAAAAAATGAACATATAAGTATTTTATAAAAGCATACAAAATATAAAATGAATTTTGACAATATTAATTCCGAAAATAGAGCATCTATCATGAATAATTTAATGCCTAGTAATAGATTAAGTAATTTAAGAAATATAGTAAGATGTTGTTCATTTTGCAGAGAACAAGGTCATAATATAAGCAATTGTAATAATGAACGCATTATAATTTTTGGCAATGAATGTTTAATAAAGAAAAACCTTTATGACTTAACAGCGGATTCAAAAAATAATTTCAAAGAATGGTTAACGAACTATTATTTAAGAGATAGCGAATTAGTTAAGGCTTATGGTATAAGTAAATGCAATTGTAGATTAAGGTCAACTGCGGATGTAATCATAGACAAAATAATAGATAACATGTATCCAGAAGATTATATTGATGAAGAAATAATTCCTGTTATGCAAGAAGATGTAATGCTTACTGTGAGAATTTTACAATTTTTAAGATACTATTCAACAATCAATGACGAAGAACCAAATCAAAAGTTTACTATTACTACATCAGTTGAAGTTTTAGATGAAAACAAATCTGAAGAAATATGTGACTGTGCAATATGCTATGAAGAGAATTTATTAGTAAAAAAATTTGTTACGTTAAATTGTCAACATAAATTTTGCAAAGATTGTTTAAAAAATAGTTTAAAAAGTGTACAGCAAGTTCCTACATGTGCGTTATGTAGAGCAGAAATTACAACCATGGTGGTATATGATGAGAGTATAAAAGATGAATTTAATGAATTAATAAATTAAAAATTTTTATCAAATTTTGAAATATAGTATCAAAAATGTCATTCAAAATAATTAATTTATTTTTTATTTAAACAGACGGCAATACAGTTCCGCCTCAGCCTCCTTTCATTATCCCATTCATTGTATTTACTGCCTCGCCTCAGCCACCTTTCATCATTCTTTTACGCATCGTGTGTCGTCTGGTATATCTTTTTTTTTGTTTTCTGTGTTTAGTTCTTCTTCTTTTGGACTTACCAAAACTAAATAAAGAGAGAAAAGTTTTCATTATATTATAATTAAAATATTATAAAATAATACAAATTTTTAATTTATATTTGTTCCAATATTAGTATTATCCATGGATTCAGTTATTACCTCTAATTTGTTCTCAGACGGTAAATCATCAATTTTAGTAGTATTTAACTCATTTGTTGCAATATTTTGAATATTAGTATTTGAATTATCATCAGGATGAACAATTTCGTTATTTAATTCATCAATATTTGCTTTTTTAGCTACATTACGTTTTACATTTTGAATTTGTAATGCATGTAAACCAATGTATGGTAAAACCGCAATATTATTCATATAAGTTCTATAACGAAAGCAAGAAATGCTAGTATCACTACTAATAAATTTAATACTATACCACCAATAAGCAGGTAAAAATAATGTTTTTCCAGGTGTTAAAGTGAACTCTAAACATTTCATCTTGTCAAAATCAGCAATATATTTTGGTTGCGGAGACCAAGGGTTAACAGGTGATTTAAATTCGAAATTTTCATAATCGTAATTAGGATACAAATATTTAGTACTATGTGGTGGTGCCATTTTAATTTGTGCACTGCCTTGAGTTAATAAAAAAAAGTTCCTATAGTTGATTTCATATCTAAAAGGTGTGCAAGTATTTTTGCTACCCATCATAATATCATAATTGCAATTTGAAACCATATATGGTCTTAAAAACTCATCATTATATTTCAAACTTTTAACTACACCAGTTTCTTCTAAAAACTCACTATTATTTTCCGAGAAATAAGATGAGGCATTGTCTTCATTAAATAATTTAATAGTTGCATGCAAAGGTAAAGGCATATATAATTCTGAATTAGAATCAGTATCCTTTACATTTCTGATTTTAGTTTCAAAAGCATAATAATTGTTAGCAATATAGGTTTTATTGGATGTTTCCATTATTTTTTGATTTTCAAAATTAAATAAAACAGGTTGCCTAATATCGCATATTTCTTCTAATTTTTCTTTAGATGGTTCATCAACTTCGTACATTTCCAAATCTTCACCTGTTTTTAAATGAAATTGAATATGTAAATAAATAAATAAAACTAGGCAAAAAATAAAAACTCCTATTATTATTTCCATTATAATCTTAAATAAAAATAATACTAATTTTTGTAAAGTAGAACGAACATAATTAAATTTAATTATCATCAATTTTTGGAGCCATAAAAAATACCAATGAACTGTCATCTCCTAAATCATATATAATTTTCATAGGATATTCAGCACTAATGCAAAAAATGACTTCACTAGATAGTTTATTAGTTAAACACATTTTGGTAATGTAATTAAGACTATATTTTAAATCAATGATTTCACCTTCAACAATAGAATATTCAGTAAGGTCATCAATTGGGATATTAACAAGCATTTCACCTGTAATTCCATTAGTAATAAGGTCGATTTTTTCCTCAGAACATTTAATATTAATATCATTCCCAAATGATAACATTTGAGAAGTAATTTCACATATTTTTTTAGCTTCTATCGAAAATTCGGCATCATAATCAACAACTGGAATATTCAATTCTTCATGTTCATAATCTACTAAAGAAATTTTAAAATGTTTATCAAATTCACCTTTTAGGTGTGACGGAGCTACAAGATCAATATTAATATTATCTTCTCCGTCAAAATGAATAATCATATTATGTGATTCTTGTTTAGTACTAATTACTAAATGAAAAATAGATGCGTCAAAACTGACACTGGTTTGTTGTTCTACAATATATTCATCAAACCAGTTTTTTTGAATATTTACATTAAATAAACAAATATGAGATTTATCCATACCTTGAATATGAAGTTTTTCTTTTTCAAAAATAACAGTAACAACAGATGTGCAATTTTTTAAAATTTGAAATAATGCAACAAATAAGTCTTTTTTATTTTTATTACTAATAGTAATCTTCATTAGTAATAAATTGTAATTATGTTTAATACATTTTGTTTAATTATTTTATTTAATTATTTTGTTCAGAATTGGCAAGTTCTTGTTTAACAAGATTTTTTAAATCCAAAGCATTAAATGGTACATTAATCTCTTCAGTACTAATATCAATATTTGCACTAATTGTGTCATTTATTTCAGTAAATTGTGGTGCTTCCATATTTTTTTCAATTTCGGTAATAGCACCTTCAAAATCATTAAATTTATCAGTTGTTTCTTTTGAAAATAATTCAAATTTAAATAGCATATGTGCTAATAAATCTTTTGTTTCTTTCAAATCTTTTTCAATTTTGGAAATTTGTTCATTATTAACATTAGAAAAAGAGTTAGAACTAGTAGAAGGCTCTTTCTTCTCAAGAGCATCCAAACGATTAATAATATTTGCTAAAACACTATTATCAATAATTTTAGAATTTTTAGGAATACTTTCTTCAGATTGCGGACCTGTTGCAATTTCGCCATTTTCATAATCAATAACAAATTGTTCAACACGTCCTAGACGAAGTGTAATTAATCCAATAGCATCAGAGATACTTAACTTAGTAAATGGCAATCCATTAGAAGGTGGTTGCATTTGTTGAGGTTGTTGTTGTTGATTAATAGGAGCTTTACCTACTCGAACATTATTAGAAGGTGGTTGCATTTGTTGAGGTACAAAAGCAGAGTGTGAAGCAATAGAAGTGCCTGGTCTTCCCCCACTAACTGGAGGTTGTGATTCACCAGCACGTCTTGACCTGGCGGCAGCAATGGATCTAGAACTACTCATTTAATATTAAATATACATAATTTGTTTTTAAATTACTTACGCGATAACCTTTAAAATAATTATCCTAATATTAATATTTCTAAATTAAATATAATTTATGCAACCATATCAACTTTTATAGCATTGTGACTTTTATAGTTTTCTAAAATAAAATCATCTACTTGATAATCATTAATATTCTCTCTAAATTGATTTATAGAAACTCTTGGAAAAGGATAAGGCTCTCTTGTAATTTGTAATTTAGCAGCGTCTATTGCATTTTCATACAAATGACAATTTCCCATAAAATGTATAAATTCATATGCTTCTAATCCACAGTGTTTTGCTAGCAAATGCGTAAGAAAAGAATAAGAAGCTATATTGAACGGCAAACCTAAAATGGTGTCAACGCTGCGTTGATACATTGAACACGATAATTTGTTACCATCATGAACATTAAATTGGCACAAAATATGACAAGGTGGAAGTGCCATTTCATCTAGTTGACAAGGATTCCAAGCAGTCATTACCAAGCGTCTACTAGTACGCTGATTAGTGTCCTTTAAAGCATCGATAATTTGCTGTAATTGGTCTATTCCATTCCATCCAGACAACTCATTTTGTTCATTTATTATATATGGTTTATTAAAATTACGCCATTGATAACCGTAACAATTATGAACAGAAATATTATTTACAGTATAACTGTTATCATTTAAAACTGATAAGTTATACACATCAGTATTTATAACATCTTCAATTTCAATATTTCTAATTGTTAACCATACATAACCATCTTCAATAAATGAATAATCACATCTTCGTTTATTTTTATAAATTTCAAATAAATAACAATCATTTGCATTACAAGTTTTACCATTCGGAAATGTTTGTGTTTTTCCTTCTCTCTTATTAAATTGCAATGAACCTATATAACCCAGTTTAAAATATAAACGCTGAACACTAAATGCTAAATTATACGATATAGTTGTTAGTCTTAAAGATTCATTTATGTTTTGTTTTCTTTTACATCCGTCAGCCGCTAAATATCCATTTAAAAATTCACTAATTAAATATTTAGGAGCTTCATGAACAAAATTTGGAATTAATTTATGTTTTGCATATTTACCAAATAGTTTAAGTATATTAGCTATTTCATGATTTGTAGAATAATATTTTTTACATCCACTTTCATCACTACAATGTAATAAATTTGAAATAACTGTTAATAATTTTGGTAAATACTCTTCAATTTGATGATTAGCTATAACAAAATATATACGATTTCTTTCATAATTACCAATTTTTTCATAAACTAACCATCCGTCTCCAACAAATAAACCCATCATCCACCAAAAAATAGGATTGTCTAATTTTGTAAGACTATTATTTAATATAAACTCAGGAATAATTTCCTTTTCTTCTATTTTCATCCCAATAAAATAATTATTTTTAATTAAGTCTTTTGCTTCTACAAATTCTGGGTTATCTGAAAAAACTACATTTCTTTTTTCAACTCCATTAATTTTAAATCTATTTTTAACTATAAATTTTTTAGCATAAAACGGATGTTCTGGAGTACAAACAATATCATATGGACTATATTTTGGTCTTATTTTATATAATTTTCCGTTATATTTTCTTTTCATATTTTCAATAACTGGATAAAAATTACCACAGTGGGTATAAACATTTTCATTAGTTATTTCTTCAATATTTTTATAGCCATTTTCAGTTAAAACTTTAGTATTCTTTATAAAACAAGGTCCTATTATATCTTCAGGATAATTCTTTAACCCTCTCGAATCCAAAAATTCTCTACTCGAGTTACCATCCCAAATATGAACCCCTTGTTCTTTTAAAAGTTTATTATTTGTTTTGCCACGAATAAACCATAAAAGCTCTTTTAAACAAGTCTTCCAAGCAGTCTTTTTAGTGGTTAAAATAGGAATTTTACCATCTTTTAGAGAGAAACGCATAGAAGCTCCAAAAATGCTTTTTGTTTTCCCATTTCTACCTTCTTCCCAAGTACCATTTTCTAGAATATTTTGAATAAGATTTAGGTATTGATGTTCTTCATTATTATTATTATTTTGAATATTACTGAAAATATTGTCAGATACTTTACTTGAGTTATCAAAAATAACTGATTCGTGCTCCATTAATATAATTATTTAGAATCTTTAAATACTTTTAGATAAACTAACAATTTTGATTTTTAATTTCTTTTTATACCTTATATATGGATAGTTCAGAAGATTCAAAAGGTTTTTTTAAACATGTTTTCAATTTTGACGATGATTCAAAATCAGAAATATTAAACATAATTCAATATGCAATCATAGCTTTAATTCCAGTTATCATTATAAGTAAAACTATATCAAAATATGATCCTGAGGCGGATGATAATAAAAGTAGTTTAGAAATTTCTGCAGAAATAATAATTAAAATAATCATTATGTTTATTGGTTTATTACTAGTTCATAGAATGATTATATTTATTCCAACATACAGTGGTGTAAAATATCCTGATTTTAATATTATTTTTATAATTTTAGCAGTTTTAATGATAATACTAGGTTTACAAACAAATCTAGGTGAAAAAGTTAACATACTTGTTGACCGCCTTATGGAATTATGGAATGGAAAAGAAGATAAAAAGAAAAATGGTAAAGGTGGTAAATCCGGTAATGTAAAAGTTTCGCAACCAATATCAGGTCAATCTGGTTCTATAACTGGTCAAATGATGCCTCAAACACAGTCAACATATACAGATGGTACATCTATAAATTCATTGCCGACAAGTGATGTTGCTTTAAGTGCAGGAACAACACAACAATTGCCAAATTATGATAATATGTATAGACAAGATACAACTCCTTTGGTAAATGCAAATAGCCCAGGTCAAATGGAAGGGTTTTCAAGTGAACCAATGGCAGCAAATTCAGTATTAGGTGGTGGTGCATTTGGTTCATGGTAAGAACGTAGTAATAAAGAAATATATGTTATTCTGTTTCATATTCCATTCCATTACATATTTTATTCAAAATCCAAAATAACGTTTCACTAATTGTCGACATATAAATTACAAAATTATTATTTTTTTGTAATTTACAATTTATTATACTTAAATATATTTTAATTATAATAAATATTAATAAATAATATGGATGTTAACAAACTATTAAAAGCATTAGACGATGAAACAAATGAGAATTTATTTAATTTTACTAGTGATAAAATGAAAGAAATGAATTTAAAAATTATTAAAGAATTACAATTGCCAAGAGATGAATCATTGTCTATATTAAAAAAATTAAAGCAATATAAATACGTAGATGAAATGAGTGATTTAAAATATGGTACATATGTTCGATGGATTCCTATTGAAAATCCAAAACAAATTGTGTTAACTAAAGGTGCAATTTTTTGTGAGATGAAAATAACAGATGAAGGTGTATTTTTGATTTGTAAAAATTTAGGTTATAGTTCAAAACATTTTCGCATATCAATGGATAGTAATTTAATATTTCAAAAATTAACAGACCAAGAATTAATATTATTATCCGCATTAGACCATTTATCAAAATAATTTTATAATTTATTTAAAAATAAAATTGAAAATCTTTAATAAATAATTTGAAAGATATAATTATAACAATGAATATTAAAACTATTTTCAATACAATTTATGAGGTGGCTGGTATTTTCATATTATGGATTATTATACACTATATTGCTTCTAATTTGTATCCTATGTTTTGTGCAGAACTCTCCTTTTTAGGCTTTATTAAATCAATGTTTGTAGCCCAATCACCACACTGTATTGCCTTAAGATGGGTTATTTATAATGGAGGCATAGCTATTAATAGTATGTGGATATCCATTGCACTTTGGGTTACTACAAAAATGTTAAAAAAAATAGTTGTTGATTAATTGATTAACAAGGTTATTATTTATTTTGTTTACCTTTTATGTTTTCGTGTTTTATTTACACTAAAGTGAAAATCTAAAAATAACCCAGGTATAAACTTTCTTAACTGTATGAGCTTGATATGAGCATCATCAATAGGTTTTTTAATTGTACCAGTTTTTTTTCCTTTGCGATATTTAGTAATACTTTTATAACCCTTACCATTTTTAATAGAAACCTTACGTACTACTTTACTTCCTCCTGTCATTGTTTTAACTTCCGTATTTTGATAATTAAAATTATCTAGATTTTCATTTTCATTCTTGGTATCCATTATATTATATATTATTTCAAGAAAATAATATATAATTAAAGTAAATGGAAATAGAAACATATGTTCATTTATTTCATATTTTAATTGTTGGTTCTCTCTTTTTATATGTAGGAAGATATAAAACACTAATACCTGAAACAATGTATCCTATATTATTAGGTTTAGGTTTAATAATCATTTTTTATCATTGTTTTAAAGTTTATAATTATATAAAATTAGGTAAAAGTTATTGGGTAAATTTGATTCATATATTTATTGTTGGACCATTATTAGTTTATATTGGTTACAATAGAGAAAAAACAGCTAGATTATATTTTGAGTTATTATTGATGTTAGGGTTTGCTGCAATTGGTTATCATGGCTATTATTTATTTCAATAAATAAGCTATTTATAATTTTTATAAAACCTACAAATAGCTGTCAATATAAGAAACAATGTGGCAATCAATATGATACTTATTTACAATATCTTTGAAATATTCATTTCTGAATGCTTCATAATAAATACGAAATTTTCTAATTTGTTTTATTAACTGTTCACTATTATCTGGTATGTGTTCTTCTACCTTTTTTTCTTCAAGCCAATTTAATGTTTCTTCAAGCCACTGAAATGATTTGTTGTAAATTGTTTTAATTAAATTTAAGAATTTTTTATCTTTATTTCCGTAAGTAATTAATAAAGGAAAGTTTTTGTTAATTATTTTAATAACATCATAAAGAGTGTATATTGTTTTCTTGTGTGTATCGAAATTGTTACTATTTGAGGATATCAGTTTATTAAACGTTTTATTTATTTTATCCAACACATCGTAATATTTCGAAAAGTAATAATCATATGGAAATTTATTAATTAATCGGGGGTCTCTTTTCAAAACAAGACTTACACTCATTATTACACTTTGATTGCTAAGTATTTTAAATACCTTCTATTTTATAATAATGATTATAATTAAAATAATTAAAAGTATTTCAATTTTATTTTGTGTTGTTTATTATTTATATTTTAATAATTAAGAGTTTATATAATAAATATGAACGAGAAAGATTTAAAAATTATACCATATACTGCAACATCTTTATCTGTTGTAGGAAGATTTATTTTTATGTTTTTATTATACAGAAATAAAAGTACTAATAGTTTATCTTTATTATTTTGTATTTTAAGTATTATTTCATCTAGTATGTGGATGTATTATAGTATTGAATTGAATGATTTGCCTATGATTTTACGAAGTTCAATTGAAATATCATTATTAACTATATCATCAATTTATATAATACGAAATAAAGTAATAAATTATAAAGTTCAAAATCAAATATTGCCTGGTTAATAGTTAACACTCATCTTTAACCCATTTCTTGGTAAGGACAGCTTCTACGCTTTTTAAAGCTCCTTCCGTCCAGCCTTGGTACCTACTTACAACCTCCCCTACAACTAGCATACCATTTT
>Ga0315902_10010842_pt1 | contig 12039 bp, 12 predicted proteins | sample LakEriMetagenome_9_FD_203523 | JGI IMG/M metagenome (GOLD analysis project Ga0315902, IMG submission 203523) | Freshwater fungal communities from buoy surface, Lake Erie, Ohio, United States - Buoy 12 MA117 | ecosystem: Environmental > Aquatic > Freshwater > Lake > Lake biofilm | place: USA... | reverse complement strand
AGTCGCACTTCTAAACAAATCAACTGTTTTATCTGCCGCACTAGTTGCATGAATATTGGAAATAATCAACGAATTGATTTTTAATATCTTACCACTGGACGAAGGATTGTTTGCAATCGAAGTTGCTGAGGTGGTAACTGCTTGTACCTGTGTATTTCCATTAATTGTTGTTAGTGCTGCTATGTTTGGGTTTGCCATTTTAAATCCTTAGAATCCGAAAACAATTGACATTGCAATTGCCTTTGATAATGATGTGCCACCTGTATTTGCTTGTGTGAATGCTGCATTGGCCTGAATGAATGCAGCATTTGCGGTGTCTCTAGCATATGTATCCGAGCTAGCTCCACCCACATAAGAATTACCAGACAATGTAGTTACTTCAACATTAGCACCATTTTCAAATGTTGTGTCAAAGTATATTACATTACCAGTTATTGTATATGTATCTCTCAGTTGAACAATACCATCAACAACTGCCGTCACAAAATCTTCACTCAAAGGTGACACACTCAAATTGAATGTTGATGTTGATCCGTTTGCTACAAACTTATTTGTTTGAATAGTTATTGTGGTGTTACTTCCGCCACCGCCGCCAGTGTTAGCTGCTGCAAAGGCCGCATTGGCCTGAGCAAAGGCCGCATTAGCTTGATTAAACGCAAAACTGGAACTTGATCCAGAATTTGCAGCCGCAAATGCGGCATTGGCATATAGACTTGCAGAATTGGCTGCGTCAAAAGCGGAATTGGATTGTAAGAAAGCTCCATTAGCATATAGTGCTGTTGAGTTAGCCGCACCAAATGCAGAATTGGATTGTAAGAAAGCTGCGTTTGCCTGGTTGAAAGCAAAGGTAGAACTTGAACCAGAATTGGCTGCAGCAAACGCCGCATTAGCATATAGACTTGCACTAGTGGCTTTACTATCAGCAGTATTAGCCGCTGCAAAAGCTCCGTTTGCATAGTTACCGGCTGAAAGTGCATTATCATTTGCCGTATTTGCTTGAGTAAATGCAATTGCTGTAGGCTGGTCAATTACAATATTTCCAACCATTCCAGAATGAGCGGAACATTGATATACATAAGTCGATCCAACAATATCGTAAGGAACTTTCCAATATAATGTTCCAGTAATTTTTCCTTGAGCTGAAGATCCTGTGCTTAGTGTTCCGTCTGTATCTACATGAATTAAACCTGTGTCGTAATTGGCTCCTCCTGATGACACTCGAATCATAAATGGATGACCAGAAACATCAAGATCAAATGCTATTGTTTCACCAGCACGAATATAAATTGTTGGATTATTTCCTGAATATTGATCGACACTGTAATACATGCCAGGAGTTGTAACCGCTAGCTTAGTGACAGCACTTGTATAATTTGAATTAGCTTGAGCAAATGCGCCGTTAGCATACACTGCACTAGAGTTGGCCGCACCAAAAGAACTATTTACATAAGGTAATAAATCTATACCTTTAACTGTTATTGTTGTTGATTTTAAGTTTGCATTAAGAGTTGCAATTTTAAATGAAGTGTCTGTAATAACAATGTTATTATTTCCACCAATTTCAGGTGTGTATTCCTCAAACAACTGCCATTCTTTGGTACCAGCATCCCGAATCAAACCTGTGTGTGCATTGGTGCCATTGTTGTAGTGCCCAGCAAATCCAATATCAAGTACATCACCTGAATAGTTTCCGGTACCCATGATGAACAGAGTATCATTAGCAACAATCTGTGTGGCACTGGTGCTGAATGTGTTTCCTGTTATGGAAAGATTGCCTGTAATACTAACATCACCAGAAATTGTACCACCAGAAGAATTAAATTTCAGATTGGCTGTTGTAAATGCACCGTTAGCAAAACTGGCTGCTGAGTTGGCTGTTAAGAAAGCTGCATTTGCAAATGTTGCACCAGAGTTGGCTGCTACAAATGCACCGTTGGCAAAATCAGCTGTTGTATTTTGTGATGTAAATGCCGCATTAGCAGTTACAAAAGCACCATTAGCAAATGTTGCACCTGAATTGGCTTTATCATATGCATTATTAGCTTGTGTTCTTACCCATGGATCTGTGGCAGTATTTGCAGCATTATAGGCCGCATTGGCTCTATCAAATGCTGCGTTCGCCAAAGATGTTATTACGTTAGCATCCGTACGCAACCTTGTCCATGTGCCATAAGTGTCACTGTAGGTATATGTTATACCGTTTACTGTGGCCGTTTGGCCGTTGGTTGGTGATATTGGAAATGCCATTTTTAATTAAATTTAATTGTTCCTGAACCTGTAAAGGTATATATTCTAAAACCAGATAGTATTGAATATGTAACTGTACCTGTTGTTGTGGCTGCTGCGTAACCGGTTGGGTACTTGATGACTGCAATACCTGAACCACCGTTACCACCTATACCTATTGAACCAGCTGCACCACCTGAACCTGCACCACCACCACCACCCGTATTATTTCCTCCATTACCACCGGTTTGAACACTACTGGTTGCACCCGCTGTACCATTGCCTCCACTATTTAATGCACTACCTCCACCAGTTCCTCCTGTCGAAGATGTGCCAGTGCCAGCACCTCCACCCCCACCGCCAATACCACCGGCACCACCAGCGGCACCGGTGGTGTTAGAGCTGCCACCGCCACCGCCACCGGCCCAATAATAATTTGAACCTAGTATGTTGTTTTGTATACCGGGACCACCGTTTCCACTTATAGCAGCGCTTGTTGCGCCTACACCATTGCCTCCGCCACCGCCACCGCCACCACCACTGTTGGCAAAACCATTGTTAGCGCCATCTCCACCTTGATACCCATAACCTATTTGAGTTATTAGTGTTGTTGATCCTCCCTGGCCGCCGCCGCATCCGCCGGATCCTGGCCAGCTACCCAAGTTTGCTGTGGCTCGATCAGATCCGGCACCTCCGCCGATGGCAACTAAACTCATATTTGTTGCTGTTATTTTTGAACTACCTCCCCAGCCACCCTGAGCGCTTGTTTGACCACCGTTACCTGCACCGCCACCAACGACAGTTATTGTATATACTATATTTCTATTTAATTTAAAGTCTGCATTATAAACAACACCTCCAGCGCCACCGCCACCCATATTTGCTGGGCCGCCTGCTCCTGATCCAACTAATAATATATCTGCTATTATAAATTCACTACTTAAAGTAGTATTCTTGGTGGATATTTTACTTTTAGATAAAGTTTTGATTGCCATATTATGTTATCTCACTACCATAAGCATGAAAACTTATTAATGCACTACTTGCATTTACTGTGACAACATCAGTTGCTGCTAAAGTTAAACCAAGTGTCAATGATAACATATCATTTGCTGGTACAGGTGTGTCAAATGCCAAATAGTGTTGTGTAGCCAATGTTGCTCCTGCTGGACGAATAGCCACTTTAACTGTGCCACCAGTTGCAGACTGATTGCAAATAGAAAGTGTGGAAATAATTGTACTTGTTGCCGCAGGTACAGTATAAAGAGTTGTTGCTGTGTTTGCTGCTGGATTTGATTGACCTAAAACTTTGTATGCTGTTGCCATTTTTATTATTCCGCCATTTCTATCCAAGAAATTGTTTTTTCGTCCCAACCGTAAGATTTGCCGTCTGTTGGATATTCAGTCGGTGCTTCCCATTGGCATGTATTTTCATTTAACGTCCAACTGTCAAAAGGTTTTGGTGGTATGAACGCATCACGAACTGAATCATATATGAATCCTATACCAGCATAATTTTTTCTCAATGGTATTCCACCCAATCGATGTACACCTCCAACTGTATTGTAACTTGTTTGTACGAAACTATTTGGATCACCAAAAAGTCCTGTGTCAATAACATCTTGTTCTATTACTAGAACTTGTTTTACAATATTGTTTTTATCTATTTGTGCAAAGTGTGCCATTTTTATTCCGTTCCTTATGCACCCATTAACAAGAATGGACTAATTGTTTCTGTGGATGCACTGCTAGTTGTACCGTTTGAAATTGTTGGTGAAGTTATATCTACCCAATTATTGCTTGTGCCATCATTTATATATTCATAAAGAATATCTGTTGTAGTTAAATACCAATGGTCTCCAGGTTTTGGTGATGATGGCGCAGTAGACGATGCTGTATATATTGTAACTGTATTTGCTTTTGTAAATGATGCATTGGCTGTTGTAAAGGCACCATTAGCAAAGCTAGCTGCCGAATTAGCCTGTAAGAAAGATGCGTTAGCTGTATCTCTGGCATAAGTGTCAGCACCGCCACTTGTGTTTGCTGCTAAGTAAGCTGCATTAGCGTGAGCATATGCCGAATTGGCAAAACCAGCCGTAGTGTTTTGTGATGCATAGGATGCATTAGCAGTTATAAAAGCACTGTTAGCAAAGCTAGCTGCTGAGTTGGCTTTATCAAAGGCTGCATTGGCAAATGTTGCACCAGAATTGGCAGTAGTAAAAGCACCATTAGCAAATGATGAACCAGAATTTGCTACGCCATATGATGCATTAGCTCTATCGAAAGCACCATTGGCAAAACTTGAATTAGAGTTTGCAGTTACAAAAGCTCCGTTGGCAAATGAACCAGCTGAATTAGCAGTGTCATAAGCATTATTAGCTTGTGTTCTTACCCATGGATCTGTGGCAGTATTAGCTGCAGCAAAAGCCGCATTGGCTCTATCAAATGCTGAGTTTGAGTTGTCTGTAACTACTGGTACTTTACTCAACATTTCACGAACTTGTATTACCGACCCACTACTTGGTGCCGTTGTGAAAGTTAATGTTGTACCACTTACACTATAATCAACTATTGGATTTTGTGTAATACCATTATCAAAAACAAGAATGCTATTTGATGTGGTGTTTGCTGTTACTGTAAATGTGGTGGTACTACCATCACCAGCAAATGTTCTTGTTAAATAATATAATGATGCAGTGTTACTACTGGTGATAATTGCATTGTATGCCAAATTGGCTTGAGAGAAAGCACCATTTGCAAATGAACCAGCCGAATTAGCAGTGTCATATGCATTGTTAGCCTGAGTTCTTACCCATGAATCAATAGAACCTGTGTTTGCAGCACTGTACGCAGCATTTGCACGGTCAAAAGCACCATTAGCAAACGATGCACCAGAATTGGCAGCTGCATATGCATTGTTTATATAAGGCAATACATCTATATTTTTTATCAATATAGTTGTTGATTTTACATTTGCATTTAGAGTGGCAAGTTTGAATGATGCATCCGCAATGTTGATGTTGTTGTTTGAACCAACTTCTGGAGTATATTCTTCAAACAGTTGCCATTCTTTGGTGCCCGAATCTCTTATCAATCCAGTATGTGCGTTGATACCATTATTATAGTGTGCCGCAAAACCAATATCTAAAATGTCACCAGAATAGTTGCCTGTGCCTAGAATTATTAGGGTATCGTTAGCAACAATTTGAGTTGCACTGGTACTAAATGTATTACCTAATACATTTAGGTTACCGGTAATAGAAACATCACCAGAAATTGTACCACCAGATGTATTAAATTTTAAGTTTGCTGTGGTAAATGCACCATTAGCAAAACTGGCTGCCGAATTGGCAACATCGAATGCTGCCTGCGCCAACACATTTGCAGAATTGGCCTTGGTGAAAGCACCATTAGCAAAAGATGCACCAGAGTTGGCTGTTACAAAAGCTCCGTTAGCAAATGAACCAGCTGAATTAGCAGTATCATAAGCATTGTTAGCCTGATTTCTCACCCATGAATCTGTGGCAGTATTAGCTGCATTGTATGCAGCGTTAGCTCTATCAAAGGCACCATTAGCAAAAGAACCCGAACTAACGGCTTTACCATCAGCCGTATTAGCTGCATCAAAAGCTCCGTTAGCAAATGAACCAGCTGAATTAGCAGTTACAAATGCACCATTGGCAAATGAACCGGCTACCCTTACATCTTTATTTGATTGGTTGCCAATATAAGTAAATTGCATATTATGTTATTTCTAATAAACTTACAATAACATCTGCTGCTGATGCATTACTGGTTGAAACTTTAAGTATATCATTGGCTTCTAATACCAATTTTTGTTCACCACCGATGGTGATTAAAGAATTACCTGGATCGATTGTAGCCATCTTAACCATATAATAATCCGAACCACCAGATGTTACTATAACATTTGCAGTTATCGCAGTGTTCAATATGTTTGCAATAGTCATACCAATAATTGTGGTAGATACACCTGTACCGGCAGTGTATACGGTTGTGGGTGAAGTTCCGACTGCTGCTTGTAGTTGATTTTTGAAAGTATTTGCCATTTAAATTTCCTTATACTCTATTTATTTCATCAACTAAATGCGATAGTGAAAGCAACAATGTCGGCATTTACATCAAGTGCGGTCGTGCCTGTGTTGGCCTTATCAAAGGCAGCATTGGCATGAATGAAAGCTGCATTAGCTCTATCAAATGCAGGTCCAGGATCACTGCCGCCAGCAACTGATGCATTGATTGTGATTGTTTTTGTGGTTGTATTGGTGCTGATGGTTACATTATTACCAGCAGCGAAAGACAGTGTGTCTGAACCACTTGTGGCTAATATTAAGGAACTATTAGCATTGATTGTGTCAAAAGAAAATTGGTTGGAAATGTATGATGTTCCACCAAGACTGTTTTTGTAATACAGCTTACCATCGGCAAAGTTAAGCGCCAACTCACCATTGGCTAGGCCTGTTGGTGTGTTTCCTGTGACGCCTGATTTTTTTAATCGTATTGCTGTATTTGACATTTACTTAGAACGTTCCGCCATCCTTGATTGGGCCATCAATACCACTTAAACCTGGTAGGGTTGTTGTTGGTATCACTTCTTTATTTAGCTCATCAATTTTTTTTCTTTTGGCAGGAGGTAGTTGTAAGTAATCAATCTTAGCAATTAATTCATCTATCTTGTTGTTGTATTCACTCTTTTCAGTTTCGTGTTTTTGAATCAATTCTTTAACTGTTCTATCATTTTGTTCAATTAAAGCATTAATTTTTCCGGTATTTTCAGATGCAAGAGCATTGATTCTACTTTCAAGTTCTGAACGAACCTGATTGGTTTCTTCCCTTGCTCTAACCAATTCACCTTTAAATGTTTCCACATGAACAGCTTGATTCTTAACACTATCATAATCACGAAACTTACTAGTCAATTCATCAATTTCGGTACGATGTTTACTATTTGATTCGTTAATATCGTTACCTAATTTTGTTACAAGTTTTTCACTTTCTAACAATTTATTCTTTAGATCCAGAACAGCATTGTTTTCGATTGATGCGTTATTTTCTTTTAATTCTTCAATATTTTCTTTTAATTTATTATTGATATTTATTAACGCATCAATCTTCTCAGACTGTTCTTTCACAACTCCATCAGTTATTTTCGCATTTGCTTGCATTGAGATGTTTCGAATCACACATTCTGTAAGTGTGCTTGTCATTATCTCAATATAATAATTTAAATACTTCTCATTTGCCATTTCAAACTCCTATCATAAAAAAAATCTAATACATTATATAGTCAGCTTAGAATTGTCCTCCATCTATTGCTGATGACCACACTGGTACACCTGCATCGGTAACTGTAAGAATTTGATTAGACCATGTTTGATCGGCTGAACCAGATGCAGCTGTAACAGCCAATGCATTTGTGCCATCACCGTATACAATACCTTTTGCGGTAAATGTAGAAGCACCTGTACCGCCTTGTGATACTGTTAGACCTGAAATGTCACCAGCAGTTGCCGCTGTTACACGACCGTAAGCATCAACAGTCAAAGATGTGATTGTCTTAGCCGCACCTAGTGTACCAGTTAATGTGTAACCAGCATTAGCAATGGACTGAATTGCACCTGAACCATTACCAATCAACATCAAGCCGCTAGTGAATGTGCTTGCGCCAGTACCACCTTGTGTTACTGTTAGACCAGAAATGGGTGATGCTGTTGCGGCACTTACACGACCATAATCATCTACGGTCAACGATGTAATGGCTTTTGCGGCACCTAATGTGCCTGTTAATGAATAGGTAACGTTTGCAAGTTCGGACAAAGCACCTGTGCCATTACCAATAACAACTTTACCAGAAGCAAAAGTAGATTTACCTGTACCACCTTGGTCAACATTTAGACCAGCAATTTGATTGAATGTAGCCGCAGTGAATCTACCATATGCATCTACTGTTACAGAAGTAATGGTGTTGTTCTGTGTACCTGTTGTTGGTCCGCTTTGTGTTGCAGTAAATGTTGAGTTGGCCAATGTTGACAATGGATTGGAACCATCACCAATAATAATTGCACCAGCAGTGAATGAACTTGCACCAGTACCACCGTTGGATACTGTCAAGTCATCTGTTAATGATAGTGATTTAAGTGTTGTTGCACCAGCAACATTCAATGTACCAACTTGTAATACTGCTGCATTTGCCCATTGTGAAATCAAATTAGATTTCAAGTTTGCTTGACGGAAACTTCCATCAGAAACGTTAATTACGTTACCTGTTGGTTCTACGTTATAATTGTCAAACAAATAGAAGAAACCATCACCAGAATGACGCATCAAACCTGCATGGCGGTCAGCACCATTGTTGTAGTGGCCGTAGAAACCAATATCGACTGCATCAGATGCGTTGTTTTTAGCAAGTGCAATCAATGAGTCTTCAACAGTAAGTGTTTCAACGTTGTATGTTGTTGATGTACCTAAGATGGACAAGTTACCACTGATGATAATGTTGCCATCAATTGTTTGTGTTAAACTTGGTGTATTTGCACGAACAACTGTGTTATCAACATCAAAGGTTACAGAATTTGTACCAACTGTTGATGTAATACCTGCACCACCAGTGAATGTTAGTGTATCGGTAACTAAGTCGATTGCATCAGTGCCTGTATCGCCAGCAAAATTCAATGATGTAGAAATGGTTGCCGAGTTGGCAATGGTCATAACACGACCGTTTGCGGCTACTTGAATGATAGGTATGACTGTTGTGCCACCATATGTGCCAGCAGTTAGACCAGCAATTGAATTGAGTGCTGCACTTAATGTTGCATTTGCGGTACCATTGAACAACTGTGCGGAAGCAGTAATGTCACCACCAGTAACATTAATATATCTGTCTGTCTGGAATTGTGTTGCAGAGTTTGCATTACCAGTGATGCTTGATACATCAATACCTGCGGCAGTAAGATAACCAACAGATACGTTACCTCTTGCATCACGTTTAACAAGTGTATTGCTGCCGTTTGCAGTGGTAGCAGAATCAATTTGTGAAGTGTAATACAAACCACCAATATTGATAACACCTGTACCAGCAGGTGAACCAATAAACATGGTATTGGATTGATATGAATATGCTAATTCACCGGATTGCAGGCTACCTGGTACGCCTGTGGTGGTAGAGCGTTTAATTCTTAATGCTGTATTGGCCATTATTATTGTCCTTGTTGTTAAATGGATTCGAATCCTATGATCTATTTATTAAAATTCACCGCCGTCAAAACTACTGTTTTCTAAGACTGGTCCTGGAACCTGTTCGATATAACCTAAACCACCAATCGGTATTACATGGTTAGTGGTGTTTCCAATGAAAAGTGTATTGGAAAGAAAAGAATATGCGAGTTCTCCGTCTGCTAATGATGAAGGTGCCGTGTTTGCATATGAACGGAGAATCTGTATTGTCGTATTTGCCATTTAGAAGAACCCTGCATCCGCACCCTGGAAAGCCAAATAGGTTATTGAGTTTGCTACTGCGGCTTGAATTGCGGCTTCTGGAATTACACCAGCAACAGTTTGAACTGGTGTAAGACCACCAACCGGTGATATAACAAGTGCAATTGGATTTGGATTTACCTCAGTTGGTCTTGATGCAAATGATATTGCACCAGAAGTTTCATCAGCTTTAATAACAGTACCATCCAAGTCGATTGTGTTACCACTTAGATATAGACTTCGGAATTTATTTGTTCTGCTACCAAGGTCAAATTGTCTAGATGCTGTTGGTATTAGATTCCCGTGTACAGGAGTATCGGCGCCAAGACCTTTGGCTGAAAATGTTTTGGTTTGTGAGTTGTATACAATCACATCACCAGTGTTTGCGCCTTCCAAAGAAAGGTCAGTGAGACTCCTAAGTGTTTTGGTGCCATAGGATAATGTCTGTACTTTAGTTTTCTGGCCTTCAACTCTAACTTTTACAGTTGCTGGTTGTCTAACAGTTACGGTTGGCATATTATTCCTTTAAAATACTGTAACTTGGGGTAAGACATTCACAACTCCCTCTAAAACCCGTATAACTGTGTTAGAAGAATCTTTGATGAGCACATCATATACATAACGACCAGCAGAAATGTTTGCGGTGTTTGCATATGGTAGAGATAATAGTATGATGCCTTCTGTCGGATCATTTACTGTTACCACAAAATTTGCTGTTGTACTACTAGAATAATATGATTTTTTCATGGCAGCCTTTATTTGACTACCAGTTAAAACAAAAGGTGAACCATCAGCCTGGTCCAAAGAAATGGATGTGCTAAAGTTTGAACCTTGTTCTAGAAATAATTCTTGGTAACCAGCTGGCATTGTTTAACCCCTTTTGGAGGTATTTATACTGAAAGTAAATTCGCTTTTTGGACTTTTGGATCTGTCGGAGAAAATTCTCGGGCCGGAACGCAAAAATTCGAAATTTGTTGTTAAATACTATTTTTTATTTCTTTAACTTCTGCACGTAATTCCTTAATGCCTTCAATTAATAATGGAATTAATTTTTCATATCGTACTGTTAAGTATTCCTCATCAATAGGTGCGGGTACAACAACTCCACAGTCGGGTAATTGGTTTTGAACCTGTTGTGCTGATACACCAATTTGACGATGCTTTTTATATCCTAATGATTCTGCTAACTCATTTTCTTCATAGTAGAAACCAGAAAGTGCTTCAATCTTGTCTAGTGCATTTTCAATAACACCGAGTTTAGTTTTTAATCTGTCATCAGAATAATATGCGGTAATGTTATTTGTTGCACGAATTTCACCAGTTGTTCCTGATGATGCAGTACCGATACCCAATGAGTTAAATCTTACATTATCACTTGTACCAATTGCAGGTCTTCCACTCAAATCTAAGTATGCTCCGCTTGTTGCAACAGTTGCTAATCCTGTAACTGCACCAGCACCAATTAAAATATCTGTTGCAGTTACAGAAGTAACTCTACCTTTCGAATCTACCGTAATTTTTGGAATTGCTGATGCTGATCCAAATGTACCAGTACGAGTACCAGCATTACTTAATCTGTCATCCAGTAATGTACCTGAACCGATATTACCCGCATTCGTAGTATCTGTAGTTGCTGAGGCTGCAAATGTCGGGTAATTAGTAATTTGCGAGGTTGCAATTTGTATTGCAACGTTTGAAATACCAGTAATTCTACCTTTTGCATCAACAACAACTTGACTTACACTTGAAGCGGTACCATATGTTCTTGCAACAACACCAGAATCTGCCAATCTTGCTGCATTTAAAGTACCTGAACCGATGTTATCAGCATTCGTAGTATCCGTGGTTGCTGAGGTTGCTAATCCAGTAACTGCACTAGAAGCAATTGCAATTGTAACGTTGGCTGCTGATTTAATTCTACCTTTTGCATCAGTAACAATTGCAACAGTCTTGGCCGCATCACCATAATAGTTTGCAGCAGTCAAAGTTTCTTGTGCAGGCAATCTTGCATCATCCAGTGTACCACTACCAATTTGACTTGTGCCTATACTAATAGAAGTGTTGGTGACACCAGTAATTCTACCTTGTGGATCAACAACTATAACTGGTACTGCGGCCGCAGTGCCGTGTGTGGCTGCTACAACAGTCGTATTTTCTAGAACTGACGGCGTAATCTTTGTTGTCATTTATTTTGCCTTTTTATTTCATGCATTTTTGTTTTCATCCAATACATTTTCATAAAAATGTACATTTTCATTGGATTCAAAATTTATTTTTTGAGGATTAAATTTGTCAATTATTTGTTGATATAAAGGATGA
>Ga0315902_10010837_pt1 | contig 12040 bp, 15 predicted proteins | sample LakEriMetagenome_9_FD_203523 | JGI IMG/M metagenome (GOLD analysis project Ga0315902, IMG submission 203523) | Freshwater fungal communities from buoy surface, Lake Erie, Ohio, United States - Buoy 12 MA117 | ecosystem: Environmental > Aquatic > Freshwater > Lake > Lake biofilm | place: USA... | reverse complement strand
GTTCGCGCCCGGTTGGCTGAGGCGGGCACTGCTGGCAGCGTCGATCTGACCCCACTGGGCAGCCAGAACGGCCTGTTCTCGGTCCTGCCGCTGAATGGCGAGCAGATCCTGAAGCTGCGCGAAGAGCGCGGCATCTACATGGCGGGTTCGGGCCGGATTAACGTGGCCGGTCTGACCATGGGCAACATCGACAAGTTTATCGCCGCTGTCGCTGCGGTCAGCGCCTGAGATGGAGCGTCAGCCGGTCCTTGAAGGGGAACGGCTGCAGCTGCGCCCGCTGCTGGCCGACGATTGGGCGGCCATGTACGCCATCGGGTGCGATCGTGAGCTCTGGGCGATTCACCCGCAGCATGACCGCTGGCAGGAGCCGGTGTTCCGCAAATTCTTCGAAGATTCGCTGGAACGAGGCGGTGCCCTTGCCGTGATTGACAAGGCCAGCGGCGCGCTGGTCGGTTCGTCGCAGTACAAGCTGCCGGCCGATGGCGCGGTGGAAATTGGCTGGACCTTCCTGGCCCGCAGTCATTGGGGCGGAACGTACAATCGCGAACTCAAGCGGCTGATGCTGGATCACGCCTTCCGTTTCGTCGATCGCGTCGAATTCCGCGTGGGCGAATGCAACCTGCGGTCGTGTCGGGCACTGGAGAAGATCGGCGCCCGCCAGACGGAACGGGTCGACATGGTCAAGGTCCCGGACGGGGGCCGGATGCGCCACGTGATTTTCGAGATCACCCGCGAGGGGTTTGCCAACGGCCCACTCAGCCCCTGAGCGCTTGCATCCGCTGCAGATAACGGGCCAGCACATCAATCTCGAGATTGACCGGATCGTCTGCCTGCAGGTTGCCCAGCGTGGTAACGTCAGCGGTGTGCGGAATGATATTGAGCATGAAGCGGCAAGTGCCATCCGCCTCGTCCTCGACTGCGTTGACCGTTAGCGACACCCCGTCAACCGTGATCGAGCCCTTGGGAGCAACGTAGGGAGCCAGGTCCTTGGGTGTCGCGATCCAGAACTGGATCGAGCCGCTGGTCTCCTCCCGGCTGGCGACGCGCCCCACCGCATCGACATGGCCGGTCACGATATGCCCGCCCAGTTCATCGCCCAGCTTGAGGGCCTGTTCGAGGTTGAGCTGGCGCCCTGCGGTCCACTGGTTCTGCGCTGTGCGGCTTACGGTTTCACCGGAAATATCGACGGCGAACCAGGCATCGCCAGCTTCTCCGCCACGCTCGACCACGGTCAGGCAAACGCCCGAGCAGGCGATCGAAGCGCCAATGGCGATCCCGGCGGGATCATATGGGCAGGCGATCACGCAACGCAGATCGCCCTGCGTGCGGACTTCGCGGATCGTGCCGACGGCGGTGATAATTCCGGTGAACATTACCCGCGCTCGTAAACATGGAGCGTGTCCTTGCCAAGCTGGCGTGTATCAACCAGCCGCCAGGCCTGGTCGATCGCCAATGCGGCTTCCGCCAGTTCGGGCAGAGCGGGTCCGTCGCCTCTGACCGCGCGCGGAGCGCGGTACAGCATCATCCGGTCGACCAGCCCGGCCGCCAGAAAGGCCCGCGCTGTCTTGGCTCCGCCTTCTACCATCAGGTATTGGGCCGGGGCCAACCGGGCGATTTCACCCGGAGCGGGCAGGGCCAGCCAGCCGTCAGGAGTAGCACCACGGGACAGCAGCCAGCGCTCTGGGCTGCGATCGGCGAGGCCTGGCAAGCGCACGTCGAGCCGCGGATGGTCTGCCTCAAGCGTCCCGCGCCCGACCAGGATCGCATCCATCTTCGCGCGCCAGGCATGGGTGTGCGCGCGCGCTTCCGGCCCGGTCAGCCACTGCCCTTCGCCCGGTGGTGGGCTCAGGCGGCAGTCCGCAGAAAGTGCCAGCTTCAGAGTCACTTCGGGCCGGGCATGGTCGCAGCGGATCAGGAAGCCGGATAGGCTGGCCCGACATGCCGGGTGGTCGATCAGCTCGACTGGCACCCCGGCTGCACGGATGCGCTCGATCCCGGCTCCGGCAGTGCGAGGGTCGGGATCGTGACAGCCGACCACCACCCGGGCGAGGTTGGCACCGGCAACCAGGTCGGCACAGGCCGGTCCTCGCGGGCTGACATGGGCGCAGGGTTCCAGCGTGACATAGAGGGTTGCGCCGCGCGCTGCTGCGCCGGCTGCGGCCAGGGCCATGGCCTCGGCATGAGGCCTCCCGCCGGGCTGGGTCCAGCCGCGCCCGACGACCCGGCCATCCTTGACGAGGATCGCTCCGACAGCCGGATTGGGGCGGCTCAGCGGGCGGCCGCGCGCGGCGAGCGCAGCGGCAGCGGCCAGCCAGCGATGGTCGTCCTCAGCGCTCAACCGGCGGTTGCTCTGGTGCGATCAGGGCTTCGGCGGCGGCTCTCGCCTTGGCTGCTTCGGCTGCGCGCTCGGCTTCAGCCTCGGCGGCAATCTTGTCTACGTCCATGCCTGACGCCCGACCGAGGCCTGACCACAATTCGCGGCCCACGCGTTCACGCTCGGCATTGAGCTTCTCAAGCTCTTCCTTGCGCTTCTGATTCTCGGCGATGAAGGCGCGGGTTTCCTCGGCGGTCCGGTCGATTGGCCAGGAATTGATATAGACCACTTCCGGCTTGGGCCGGGGGATGCGCCAGCTTTCCTGCGCCATGACCGAAAATATCCCCACGGTCAGCGCAGCAGAGACCAGGGCAATGCGCCAGCGATTGCGGCCGGCCTGCTTGAACACCACGGCAAAGTCGCCGATCGCGGCACCGGGGTTGACGTGCTGGAGAAATCTCATGCCCCCAAAGATAGGGCCTGATCCGGCGAAGCGCCAGCGGTCAGTTGTACTCGACCGTGATCGGGATCCGTCCGCGATAGTTGCCCCCACGCGCACCGCGCAGCACCAGCCTTGCCCCGAAGCTGAAGGTCAGTTCACCATTGGCGTCCAGCGTCGGGCGGCCAGGCAGATCGGTGGTGAAGCCGGTCAGTTCGGCTGAACCGCCGTCGGGGGCCGTCATTGGCACGGTGCTTGGCAAGACAATCCGGACTTCGCGCAAGGGCTCACCGGTCACGCGGCCGCGCCCGGTCACCGGCATGCCGCCCAGGTTAACCACACCGCCGCCCGTCCGCTTCGATCCGCTTGCAGCATCGACTTCCGCGCTGCCGCCGTCGCGGCCGGCCAGGGCGAGCCGGGCGAAGTTCAGATCGGTGAAAATCTCCAGTGCCAGGGGTCGCTCACCCGGTTTTCCAGCCACATCACTGTAGCATAGCCGACAGCCGTCCTGACCAGTAGCCGGCGCCGCCAACAGCATGGACAAGGTCAGGGCGAGTGGGCGCAGCATGGCCCGATTGTCGGCGCTTATGGTTAAAACGCGGTTACGGGCTTACCCGAAGGCCGTGTAGAGGCTGCGGCCATCGCGTTTGAGCCAGCGGTTGGCAGAGCGCATATCGCCCTCGAACAGTGCTTCCAGATGCGCATGGAAGGCGGGCGAATGATCGAAATGAGTCAGATGTGCGACCTCGTGCGCTACGACTGATCGCCGCACGAAATCGGGCGCCATGATCAGCCGCCAGTTGATCCGGATGGTTCCATCGGCTGCGCAGGAACCCCACCGGCGCTGCGCGCGGTTTAGCGCAATCGGCGGGGCGCGGCGGCCATCGCGCAGGCAGTAATAGGCCAGGTCTTCGGTAAAATGGGTGAGTGCCTGTTGCTCCAGCCAGCGCTGGACCCGGCGTTCCAGGCTCTCGGCAGGGCCGCCGACGAGGAGTTCACCTTCACCGAGTACCACCTTGCGCGGCCTCACGGGATCATGGCGTAGTGTAAGCAGTTCGCCCCGATAGCGCAGCGGCAAGCCATCGCCGAGTTCGACCCGGGGCGGCACTTTGCCCAATTGCGAAGCGAGCCAGTCCGCCTTGGCCCGGGCAAAGGCGAGCGCCTCGGCGTTGCGGCCCCAGCGTGGCAGGGTTACGCGCACTTCGCTGCCATCGGGGGCCAGTCGCAGGGTCATCCGCTTGGCGGCTGCGGTCCGCCGGACGGCCAATGGCAGGAGGCGTCCGGCAACCTCAACCTGCGGCACATCGGCCGGCTTGCGCAGCAGCCAGTCAATCATCCGCCAGTTCCACCCCTGGCGGCAAAATCGCGTGCTGTTCGATCGGCCCGGCAAATTGCTCGCCGATCGCCCGTCCCCGCACCGAAATGCCTGCGCTGTGGACGGCTTCGGGATCGCCGCACACAAGGTAGTGCCAGTCAGGCAAGGGTAAGCCATCGGCGCGCAGCCGGTAGGCACAGGTTTCGGGCAGCCATTCCAGTTGGTGGGCCAGCGCCGGCGTTAGCTGCACGCAGTCGGGCACCTGGCGCTTGCGATCCCGATAGTCGCAACAGCGCGCGGTCTGCAGATCGAGTAGCTTGCAGGCTACATTGGTCATGTACACGGCGCCGGTATCTTCATCTTCCACCTTGTGCAGGCAGCAATTGCCGCAGCCATCGCACAAGGCTTCCCATTCGGCCCGGTTAAGGCTTTCGATCGGTCGTTCCCAGAAGCCGGGGCGCAGTGCAGTCATCGCACCATGACGGCAAGGTCCGCGGCGACTGCCTCAGCGCTCTTGTCGACAGCAAGGATAACCAGCGGCTTGCCGTCGGGGTCCATCAGATAGGCAAACCGGCTGTGGTCCATCAGGTAGGCGCCATTGCCCAGATCCTTGCCCCGCGCGGCATAGACGCGGAATGCCTTGGCGGCAGTATCGACTTCGGCCTGGGTGCCGGTCAGTCCGAGCAGGCGGGGGTGGAAGCTGTCAGTAAATTCCTTGACCACCTGTTGGGTGTCGCGCGTGGGATCGATTGTGGCGAACAGCGGTTGAACCTTGGCGGCCTTGGCCGGGTGCTGCTTTTCGAACTGCTGGAACCCGCGCATCATCACTGCGACATCGGTGGGGCAGGCATCGGGGCAGAAGGCATAGCCGAAATAGATCATCCGGTACTTGCCCTTAAAATCGTCCCAGGAATAGCGCTGGCCATCTTCGCCGGTCAGGGTGAAGGCGCCGCCGAAGGAGGCACCCTGGATGTCGGTGCCATTCAGCTGGGCGGGCGGGGCAGCTGCCTGCTGGCAGGCTGAAAGGACCAGGGCGGCGGCGATTGCGGTGACAAGGGGCTTGATCATGGCGCGGCGGTTCATGCTCTGCTAAAGCGCGCGGCGCAAGATGGCGGTGGGGCGATTCCCGCTGCAACAGGAGGATTTTCGGGTGCGCAGGTTCACTTTGCCGTTGTTCGCACTGGCTGCATTCTCGCTCACTGCGCCGGCGGTGGCGCAGTTTTCGGACAGCTACAAGTTCCTTGAGGCGGTTCGCAAGAAAGATGGGCAGGCCGTGACCGACGCCCTGGCCGAGCCCGGATCGACCCTGATCAACACCCGCGATATCACCAGCGGTGAAACCGGGCTGCATATCGTGACCAAGCGCCGTGACCTGACCTGGATGGAGTTCCTGATCGCCAAGGGCGCCAATGTGAACATGCGCGATGCCAAGGGAGTAACCCCACTGGTCGTCGCTACCAATGCCAATTTCATCGAAGGGGTGGAACTGCTGGTCGGCAAGGGCGCGCGGCTGGATGAAAGCAACAATGCCGGCGAAACCCCGCTGATCACGGCGGTCCACAACCGCAACACGGCGCTGATGCGGATCCTGCTCAAGGCCGGTGCCGATCCTGACCGGGCCGATAACTCCGGCCGGACCGCGCGGGACTATGCCAAGCTCGGCGGCGGCAACCTGCTGACCGAGATCGAGAACAACGCCAAGCCCAAGAACGCCAAGCCCAAGTCCTTCGGCCCGAAGTTCTGAAGCCATGACCACTGCGCCCGAGAACCTTGACGACCTGCGCCGCCAGCTCGCTCCGGCAATTGCCGATGCAGCTGTGTTCGATGGCTGGAGCGAGGCAGCCGTGGCTGCTGCGGCCGACGCGGAAGGGATCGATCCCGCGCTGGCCACCTTCGCTTTCAATGGCGGGCCAATGGCTATGATCGGTGCCTGGATCGCGGCCTGTGATGCGGCGATGGCGGCCGAATGGCCGGCTGAGCGGCTCGCCGCGCTGAAAATCCGGGAGCGGATCCGCACACTCGTCCAATTCCGGCTCGATTACGTGACACCGCAGCAAGAGGCATTGGCCCGCGCGCTGGCGATCATGGCCATGCCGCAGAACGCCGGCCAGGCGCTGCGGCTGGGCTGGTTGAGCGCTGATCTGATGTGGCGGCTGGCGGGAGATACGGCCACCGATTACAACCACTATACCAAGCGCACGATCCTGAGCGGGATTTACGCCGCCACGCTGGCGGTGCTGGCCCACGATCGCAGTGAAGGGCAGGCGGATACGCGAGCGTTCCTCGAACGGCGGATCGACGGGGTGATGAAGTTCGAGCAGGCCAAGGCCCAGTTGCTGAACCGTGATGTCACCGGCTTCAGCCCGGCGCGGTTCCTTGGTCGGCTGCGCTATCCGGCACGCTAACAAGCCGATGGACGACTTCGGGCCGCGCAAAGGCATGACTGCGGCCGAGATCGCCGCCACGATCGAGGCGATACTCGCCGCCGCGACCCTGCAGGAAAAGGTCGGGATGATGTCCGGCCATGGCTTCTTCAAAGCCTTCCGCGAGGACGGCGGGCGGTTCGGCGCGCGGCCTTACCGCGCCGGGGGCGGGATCGAGCGGCTGGGGGTGCCAGCCTTCTGGTTCACCGATGGGCCGCGTGGTGTGGCACGCGGCAATTCCACCTGCTTTCCTTGCACCATGGCACGCGGGGCCAGCTTTGATTCCGATCTGGAGCGGCGGATCGGAGAGGCGATGGGGATTGAGGTGCGGGCCCAGGGCTGCAACCTTTCCGGAGCGGTCTGCATCAATCTGCTGCGCCACCCTGGCTGGGGGCGGGCGCAGGAGACCTATGGCGAGGACAGTCACCACCTTGGCGTGATGGGCGCTGCGCTGGGGCAGGGGATCCAGGCCCACAACGTGTGCGCCACGATCAAGCATTTCGCCCTGAACTCGATGGAAAACGCCCGCTTCACCGTGAATGTCAAGGTCGATGAGCGGACCCTGCACGAGGTTTACCTGCCCCATTTCAAGGCCTGCCTGGATGCCGGGGTGGCCAGCGTGATGAGCGCCTATAACAAGGTCAACGGCGAATACTGCGGGCAGGACCGGGTTCTGCTGACCGACGTGCTGCGCGGCGAATGGCAATTCGGCGGTTTTGTCCATTCGGACTGGGTCAAGGGAGTCTACCAGCCCTATGGCGCGGCGGCCGGGCTGGATGTTGAGAACCCTGAGCCGCTGGTGTTCGGGGACAAGCTGGTGGCGGCCGTGGAAAGCGGGGCCATCGCGCCCGAAGTGATTGACCGGGCCTGCCGCCGGATCCTGACCACGCTCTACCGTTTCGCCTGTGCCGAGGATCCGCTGCCGGACTATCCCGATAGCCTGGTCGCTTGTGATGCGCACCGCGCCCTGGCGCTGGAGGCGGCGGAAAAGTCGGCCGTGTTGCTCCGGAACGAGGGCGTTCTTCCGCTCGATCGCACCAGGACAAGACGTCTCGCCGTGTTGGGGCGACTGGCGGGAATCGAGAATACCGGAGACAATGGCTCAAGCCGGGTGCGGCCACCCTACGTCGTCACTGCGCTGCAAGGGTTGACTGACTACCTTGGCCCCGCTGCCATCGTCACCGGCAATGAAACCGATCTGGCTGCGGCAGCGATTGCCGCGGCCAGTGCCGATGCCGTAGTGGTCGTGGCCGGCTACACCGCCCGGGAAGAAGGCGAATACATCCCCGGCGACATCGATCTGGGCCAGGCTGGCTTGTCCGGCGGCAAGGCCGCGCTGGGCGGGGACCGGCGGGACTTGCGCCTGCCTGCGGCGCAAGTCAATCTGATCCGGGTGGCGGCTGATAGCGGCAGGCCCTTGATCGTGGTGTTGGTGGCCGGATCGGCCGTGCTCGTCGAGGAATGGCACGAACATGCCGGGGCGATCCTCCAGACTTTCTACTCCGGCATGGCGGGCGGCACCGCGCTGGCGCGGCTGCTGTTTGGCGAGGTGTCGCCAGGCGGCAAGCTGCCGTTCACTGTCGCACGTGATCCGGCTGACTATCCACCGTTCGATCCTGACTCCACCGAGGTCGAATACGGCTATTGGCACGGCTATGCGCTGTTCGACCGCAGCGGCGCAAAACCGCGCTATCCATTCGGTCACGGTCTGTCCTATGCCAGCTTTGCCTATCGTGCCCTCAGCGCGCGGGTGGCCGGCCAAAGCATCGCGGTAAGTGTGGCGGTAACCAACACGAGCGACATGACAGCGGACGAAGTTGTGCTGGTCTATGTCGGGCCACCGGGGCTAGCGGCGGAGCGTCCGGTGCGGATGCTCAAGGCCTTCGGCCGCGTCTCCCTCGCTCCGGGTGAAACCCGCATTGTCGATCTGGATGTCCCGCTAGCCAGCCTGCAGTGGCGCGATCCGTTGACTCGCCAGTGGCAAATCGAGCCCGGCACCTACCGTCTTTTTGCCGGGGGTGGCGCCGCGCAATGGCTGGAAACCACAGTTTCGCTCTGACTTTGCTGGCAATTGATCTGAATCAATTATTGCGAATGACTTGCAATTGCGACTGCGATCTGGCAGCGGATCTTCCATGACGCTCGATTCCCTCCCGCTGGGTCAGGCAGCGCGAATTTCTGCTGTCGAATGGACCGCCCTCGCTGACGATGAGGGGCAGCGCCTCCGCGCCCTTGGCTTCGATATCGGCGCCGAAGTGGCAATTGCCCATCGCGGCGTGTTTGGCGGGCCTGATCCCCTGGCGATCTCGATCGGCCGGATGACTGTGGCACTGCGGCGCAGTCATGCCCGGGCCATGACAGTGGAGGTGCTGTAATGGTGACCCTGCGCACCGCCGCACTGGTCGGCAACCCCAACGCCGGCAAAAGCGCGTTGTTCAACGCATTGACCGGCGCACGCCAAAAGATTGCCAACTATCCTGGCGTCACGGTCGAGAAGAAGGTGGGCCGACTGGTTCTCCCCTCGGGCGAGGCGATCGACCTGTCCGACCTGCCTGGCTCCTATGGTCTCGATGCGACCAGCCCGGATGAGGAAGTGACGCGCAAGGTCATCCTCGGCGAGATTCCGGGCGAACCGGCCCCCCACGTGCTGGTCCTGGTGCTCGATGCCTCGAACCTCGAGCAACACCTGGTCTTTGCCCAGGAGGTGATCGCGCTTGGTCGCCCCACAGTGGTCGCACTCAACATGGTTGACCTGGCCGAGCGCGATGGGTTGGTGCTCGATCCCGCCGCGCTTGAAGAAGCGCTGGGCGTGCCGGTGGTTGCAACCGTCGCGGTGCGCCGTCGTGGACTGGCCGAACTGGCAGCGGCCATTCAACAGGCCGAAACCCTTCGGCCCGAGCCGCGCCACCCGCACACCACGCTCACCGAAAGACGGTTCTCCGCGCAGAAGATTGCCGATGCGGCGATCCTTTCGGAAAGCGCGCAACACCGGCTCCATGCCAAGCTCGACCGGGTCCTGCTCAATCCCTGGGCCGGCCCATTGATCCTGTTCGGCCTGCTGTTCGTGGTGTTCCAGGCGGTCTTCACTTGGGCCACCCCCTTTGCCGACGGGCTGGAGGCCGGCGTCGGCCTGCTGTCGGACCAGGTCCGCGCTCTGGTGCCGGAAGGCCTGCTGAGGGATTTCCTGACCGACGGGGTGCTCTCGGGCGTTGGTTCGGTGGTGGTCTTCCTGCCGCAGATCGTGATCCTGTTTTTCTTCATCCTCGCGATGGAAGCATCCGGATACATGGCCCGCGCCGCTTTCCTGATGGACCGGTTGATGGCCCGCGTCGGCCTTTCGGGGCGCAGCTTTATCCCGCTGCTCTCCAGCTTCGCCTGCGCCATTCCCGGCATCATGGCGACGCGCAGCATTGCCGATCCGCGCGATCGGCTGACCACGATCCTGATTGCCCCGCTGATGACCTGTTCGGCGCGGTTGCCGGTCTATGCCGTCATCATCGCCGCCTTCATTCCCAATACGGCCGTGCTGCCGGGTGTCGGCCTGCAAGGGCTGGTGCTCTTCGCGCTCTATGTCGCCGGTGTGGTTGGCGCGATGGCTGTCGCCCTGGTGCTGCGCCGCTCGGTCACCCAGGGTGCGGCCTCGGGGTTCATCATGGAACTGCCCAAGTACCAGTTGCCGCGCGCCAAGGATCTGCTGCTTGGCTTGTGGCAGCGCGCCTGGATCTTCCTGCGCCGCGCCGGCACGATCATCTTCATGGTCACGGTGGTGCTGTGGCTGCTGCTGACTTTCCCGCGCGCAGCTGAAGGGGAAAACCAGGTTGACGCCTCGATTGCCGGCAAGCTGGCCAATGGCCTTGCGGTGGTGGTTGAGCCGATCGGCTTTAACCGGGAAATGGCCCTGTCGCTGATCCCGGCCATGGCCGCGCGCGAAGTGGCCGTGGCCTCGCTCGCCACAACCTATGCCGTTGCTGCCGACGATGAAGAGCAAGCTGCACTCGCGCTGGGTGATCAGCTCAAGTCCAAGTGGACCCTGCCGATGGCACTGGCCTTCCTGGCCTGGTTCGTGTTCGCTCCGCAGTGCATGAGCACGATCGCCGTGGCGCGGCGCGAAACGAATGGGTGGAAATGGCCCGTGTTCATGTTGGCCTACCTCTTTGCGCTCGCCTATATCTTCGCGGGAATCACTTACTGGGGCGCCGTCGCGCTCGGATTGTAGCGGAGCGAGTTTCGATGGCAGGCAGCGTCAACAAGGTTATCCTGATCGGCAATCTGGGGCAGGACCCTGAGGTCAAGAGCTTCCAGAACGGCGGGCGGATCGCTAACCTGCGGATTGCCACCTCGGAAAGCTGGAAAGACAAGAGCACCGGCGAGCGGAAAGAGCGAACTGAGTGGCATAGCGTCGTGCTGCAGTCCGATGGCCTGGTCGGCGTGGCCGAACGCTATCTGCGCAAGGGCAGCAAGGTCTACATCGAAGGCCAGCTGCGCACCCGCAAGTGGCAGGACCAGTCCGGCAACGATCGCTACACTACCGAGATCTCGGTTGGCGGCAATCAGGGCGTGCTGACCATGCTCGATGGTGCGCCTGGTGGTGGCCAGGGCGGCGGTCAGCGTTCGGGCGGTGGCAGCGGTGACTGGGGTGGCGGCGGTCAGCGCTCGGGTGGCAACGATTTTGGCGGCGGTGCATCAAGCGGCGGCATGGGCGGCAGCCGCGGCGGCTTTGCCGACGACCTGGATGATGACATCCCGTTCTGATCAGCCCTTCTTCTTCAGCGCGGCGAGTGCTGCAAACGGCCCGCTGGCGGCCTGATCGAGGAGCCCGGCCTTGTGCCGGGCTTTTTCCGCATTCGGCCCCACAGCATAGGGGTCAATCATCAGTGCGAGGGTCTGCGCCAGTGCTTCGCCGAGGTCAAACAGCGCGCCTTCATACTCGATCTCGTCCAGATCATCGGCTTCCAGCTCGATTTCCTCGGCGGGTGTGCCTGCCCCCTGGGCTGGCACGAAAACCAGGTTAAGCGGCTCCTCGCCCTTGACCGGCAGATCCTCGCCCGAGACTGCGCAGCTTTGTACCCATTCCGCGCTGAGGTGGCCGGTCGCTCGGGCACCATTGGCAGTACGTTCCAGTGCAATGTCTGCTGCCAGCCGATCGATCCGGACCAGCCCGAAGCGCGCGGCCAAAGCCGCCCGCTCATTGGCGTCAGCCTCGACCGCCTGCTCGGTGCCGGGCAGGTGGCGCGGATCGAACAGGCGCGAAAACTCGCTCACGCTGCAATCCTGCCTGCCAGCAACGTGGCTTTGTCCAGACCTGCCAGCCGCTCGGCAATGGCCCGCACATCGGCAGCCAGCGCCGCTGGGTCAGCCTGCTCGCCAAATGTCATGTTGCGCGTGAGGGCGGCTTCCAGCGGCTCCTCACCGGCGAGCGCGGCGCGATAGGCCCCCATCCGGCCGCCCAGCGCGCCCATCAGCTTGCCCACATGCTTGCCCACCACCATGTCGCCAAGGCCGGTTTCGCGCATCTGCGCATCCATGTCGGTCACGAACAGTTCAGTCAG
>Ga0315902_10010836_pt1 | contig 12040 bp, 8 predicted proteins | sample LakEriMetagenome_9_FD_203523 | JGI IMG/M metagenome (GOLD analysis project Ga0315902, IMG submission 203523) | Freshwater fungal communities from buoy surface, Lake Erie, Ohio, United States - Buoy 12 MA117 | ecosystem: Environmental > Aquatic > Freshwater > Lake > Lake biofilm | place: USA... | reverse complement strand
AATCACTATTTCCGCCCGCATGTGATGGTTGAGTCTTGTCGGTGATCGGATTATCGCGAGAGTGGGCTAGGAGGCGGAATAAAATAGAACCCCAGGTCGCCCATAACGTTTCGCGGCTTTGCGTTCGGGCGGGATTTTTATCACTAAACTCGATACGAAGAACCTAAGTTCAAATATAGCAAAAATGCGTCAAACGGAGATCTGTAACCCGCCTGACGCAAAACCGCTGTTAGCGGTTCGTTGCTTTTCTTTTAGTGATAGTTTTTGTTACTTCGAGGACATAACTTTTGCAGCCATATTTAAACGTAATTTGCTTGATGGAGTGATACTGGAAAAGAATGCCAAAATTCTATTTTTAAATCCAGGAATCACGTGCAGCTTTCCTTTCATCATGCCCTCGAAGCCTACTTCTGCAACTTCTTTAGCTGTCATTACACCACTCTCATAAAGCTTAGCATCATTCATATCAGCTCGTTCCATAAACTCTGTTTTTGTAGCACCTGGCGACAAAACTGTCGCAGTAACGCCACTCTTCTCAAACTCTTTATGAATCGCCTCTGTCAAACTTATTACATAGGCTTTTGATGCACCATATACCGCAAAATAAGGGTCAGGTTGTATGCCAGCAGTAGAAGCTACATTTAAAATTCTTCCTTTACCGTTTTTAATCATTTGTTTCGCATAGTAATATGTCAGTTCTGTTAAGCTAATTACGTTTAAACCTAACATCTCGGAATATTTTTCCATGCTACGTTCCGTAAAGAAACCATAGTCACCAAACCCTGCATTATTTACTAAAAAAGTTACAGAAAGTTTATTGACTTTAACACAATTATCAATATCCACAAATCCATCGCTTATTGATAAATCTGTTGCAACGCAATAAACAGTAATTTTGAATTGTTGCTCAATTGCCCATTTAATGTCATTTAGTTTTTGTTTGTTTCTTGCCACAATTAAAATATCGATTTTTTGTTTGGCAAATAGTAAGGCTATTTCATAACCAATGCCACCCGATGCACCAGTTATTATTGCTACTTCTTTCATAATTAGTCAATGAGTTTGATAGATAAAGAATTATTTTGTTGCGTAAACGAAAACTTACAATCAGAAAAGTCAGGACTTGAAAGTTTTGGTTTGTAATTATTTGAAAATCCAAAAGGCTCATTTGGATATCCAAACAGATTTTTGTCAAGTTTGCCATTTCCGTTTAAATCATGGGAAACCGCTATCGCATAATCTCCATAAGGAACATCAAACTCAACTGTTGTTTCGTTGGTTGTAGTATTGATTTTTAGGTTTTTCCAAAATTTACTAAACTCTGGAAATGCATCGCTGGATCGGTAAATTCCTAAATAAAGCGTTTTGCCTTTGTTTTTAATGTTAGTAATTTTCACCTTTAATTTTTGAGTATTCACATCCTGTTGTCCGCGAACCCCAATGGCTATAAGTAGCCCAAATACGATTGATAAAATTTTGAACTTTTGCATTTTTTTGTTTTTAAATTGTTGAACAATTATGCAAAAGTGGGAAGAATGAAAAGCACATTCATTCACATTTGTGAAGAAATGAAATTTATGACTTTATTATTTCCTTTCTCAATCTGCTTAGGCTTTGTGGGGCTACACCCAAATAAGAGGCTATGAGATAATACTGAAATTTGTTTAGTAAATAGGGTTCTTCTTTTAAAAGTTGTAAATATCTTTCCTTCGCATTAAGGGTTAAAAGTGTAAATGCTCTTTTATGAACATTCTGATAGGCAGTTTCTGACATTTTACTGGCTACCTTTTCGAGAAGGAGGGAGTTTGATGTGAGTTTTTGAATGCTGTCGTAACTTAGCATTACAACTTCTATATCTTCAAGTGCTTGAAAAGACAAAAATGTAGGCGTTTGCGTAAGGAAACTATTATAATCAACCAAAAAATAATTTTCAAATTTTGATTCGTTGTCATTAAAATGGAAATTCCAAGTAAAGTCTTGTCCTTCGTGATTGATAAAGAAAGACCTTGCTTTGCCAGAAACTATAAACAAAATATTTTTACAGATACTTCCTTCTTGGAGAATCTTGTCGCCAGTCTTGAACTTTCTATAAGTCAACTCGTTTTCTAACAAATCACTATCGCTGTCAGAAAGTGAAACAAAATGTGATATGAAATTTACAAAAGGGTTCATTTTTATATTTAAATGTTTATGTCGATGGGTGTCTTGCAATGACCGCTAACTCATTTATACGCGCCACAAAATCCGTTTTTGTTTCGCTTATGGATACGAATATACAAGGTAAGGCGAAATAGATAGGGGGAAGCGTTTCGGGTTATTTTCAAAGGTCGAAGCCCTCGATCGGGCTGCGGATCGACTGTAAATTGCGCTCATCGCAACTTCATGGACTGCGGCGAAATTAGAGAAGTTGCTTACGTCATTTAAATTAGTACACATCAATGTCACCGCCCCAGCCATCCGTCTACGACACCTTGTTTGATATCGGGATAGGCATTGAAGAGATAAATAGTCAATACGATGGCGATTAGGCTTTTCCAATGGTTGGTAATTAATGCTTGCGCATCCGATACAAGTGCTTTCATAGTTTGTTGATCATTAAATTAGAACGTTCCTTTCAATACGTCTACACCGATGGCATAGCCATATGTCTTTCCGTCCGATGTTTTGTAGATCCTGATTTTATTGCAAGCTCTGCCCAGGTTGACAGGCGACCAGCTTTTGCCACCGTCGCGCGTTTCGTAGCCGCTGTTCATGGTTCCCACGAAGCCGTGTTGTGCATCGATGAAGCCAACGCCAAATTCGCGAGCACCGGCATCTTCAACCAAATTGATTTCTTGCCACGTGTTTCCACCATCGGTTGTTTTAGCCACATGCTGCTGCTTCGCATTGGGGTCAGGATTGTAGGATTGTATGGTGATATAGCCTGTCTGCTTATCAGGGAAAGAAGCTTTCCAGGTCGTCTCAAATGGACGATCCGATTGGTAGACTTTTTTCCAGGATTTACCGCCGTCGGAGGTTTTCAGAATGAGTGCGTTCGATTGGGTGATGTCTTCGTTGGAGGCCGCGCATACGATACCGCTGCTGGTGTCAAACATGGTAATGTCGAACAACATCTTGCAATCTCTTTGCATGCTGTGAGAGGTCCAGCTGCTGCCGCCATCGTGCGATTCCATCCTGTTGGCCGGCGAGCCCACGCGCCCAACCGCATAAATGTGAATCTTATAGTCGGTTTTGCCGTGGTTGATGTATTGCTCTTTTACGATGTCCATTGCGCAAAGTCCCTTCACATAAGGACCTTGATAGGGGACAGTGCTCCATGTTTTTCCGCCATCGGTTGTGCCGTAGAGCGGAATGGTATCGGTCACGTTCGGGAAATAATCTGTGCCAACCGTTCCTGCAAACCCGCGCAAACTGTCTACAAAAGCGATGCAGCGAAAGAAAGTCCCTTTCTTTTCGAGCTGCTTTTCCCATGTGGAACCCCCGTCACGCGTATGGTATATAGAACCGTAGCCATTGACATACCAACCCTCGTGCTCATTGATGAAGGTGATGTCGTCTTGCTTGCCCGGATAAGGATCGGTGGTAAGTTTTTGCCAGCCTTTTGCGGGCTGGGGCGATTGTGCGGGAGCAGATAGGATGTCGTTGCTCCATTGCACGGCCGAAAGTCCTACATCAAAGTTGTATTCATCAAACAGCTGCTGAATTTGTCCATTCGCAAACTTGTCGTAGGCCTCTTGCATGGTGCCTGACTTGGCAAAGAAATGATCGGTGAGGGGATAGGTCTTGAGTGTGGCATGGCCTGGATGGAAGTGATTTACCGTGTTGAAAATTTGCTGATGGTCGGCTTTGGAAAAGGCCTGGAAATCGGATTCACCGAATTGTACCAATACTTTGGCTGTAGTGTTTTTCCAGTTTTCCAGATGCGGATAGTCTTGTATCTGTCGCCAGTACTCGGCGTTGCGGTCATAAATTTTTCCGTTGCCATCGTATGCCCAATCCGATCGGAGCAAACTATCTGCTTTTGGATCCTTGGCCATGTCTTCGAGCTTTTCTTTCTTTACGAAATAGCGGTAATTCAAATCATATTGAGCCACTACCGATTTCTCAACGGCAATAGGATCCATGCCGGCCAACGCATTTTGAACGCGGTACATTTCAATCTGGTACTCAAACCACGATTTGGCCGTGGTGCCGTATACGACCACGCCGGCTACCTTGTGTCGCGCGCTGATAGCCGGCGCAACAATGCCCCCCATGGAGTGACCCACGATGATGATTTGGTTGGTGTCGACGTAGGAAAGTGTTTTCAGTTTTTTCAGACCGACTTCGAAGTTTTCTATCTCGTCCATCAAATCGCACGACTCGCAAGGCGGTGTATTCCGGCTATCGCCCAATCCACTTTTCTCAATCCGTAACGTCACATAACCGGCATCCACATAGGCATCCACAATCCGCTTGTAGGGGTGGTCATTGGGAAGGTCATCGATGCTGCTGCACGTGTAACCGGGAATGAAGAGCATGGCTGGCATTTTTTCTTTTTTGAAGGGCTTGTTGATGATGACCCGCAGTTGGCCTCCACGAAAATCAGCTTGATCATATAGGACCTCTGCATTGTCGTCGGTTTCGTATGCACGGGCCACGGCTGCTGCCTTGAGTGTAAGCTTCTTCTTTCCGCGCAGCACTTCAACGGTAACTTTATCCCCCGGTTTGTGCTCTAAGAAGTATTCTTGAAACTGCTCCACCGATTGTACACCTCGGTTGTCGATGCTGAGTATAAGGTCGTTTTGCTGGAGCTTCAGTGCTGTGCTCGTAGCTGTAACTACTTGCAGCACTTTACATCCCGATACACCATGCTCGGTCGCATATTCGAGCTGCGCTCCAAAACGCACCTTGCGCGCAAGTTGTCCGTTCGCAACGAATGCGGCTAGGAAAGCCGCCATAAAGAGTATGTTCCTCATCATCGTGGATTTTCCGGCGAAGGAAAGACCGCGTGGTCGACTGCAATTGTCACAAATTGCTTTTTTTGATGGTGCCGGGAGTTTGGCCGAATGTGCTTTTGAATGCTTTGGTAAACGATTGCACATTGAAGTAACCGAAACGAATAGCCGTTTCAAGAATGTCACGGCCTTGCATCAGCTCTAGTCGGGCCTGTTCCAATCGCATCCTTTTCTGATACTGATAAGGAGAAATTCCGAACGTGTTTTTGAAAACCCGGAGGAAGTGGTATTTGGAAATCCCGATTTGAAGCGAAAGTTCCTCGAGCGAAGGGTTGTCCATGATGTGCGCATCGAGATGTGCTTTTGCTTCGAGCATCGCCCTGAAAACTTCTTCGTTGGTCACTTCTTTCTTGAAGCTCATTTTGCTCAAGTGGTCAAAAACAAAGCGTTGGTCGGTAATAATCGATTCAGCAAGGCTGTAGAAGAGTTCGTTTTGCTGCAAATCGTTGCGGAAAATTCCGGTCTTTATTTTTGAATTGATATCGTTCAGTGTATAGCCCAAGCTTGTGTTCTTGACGTTATACCGATTCACGAAGAATTGGTCGGAGAGCAAAAAATCCTTTAGGTCGGAACCGTTGACATCATGGTATTGAGCAACCTCGGTAATGATCTGTGGTGAGATGTCGATGCAAAGCCCTTGCACCGGAACGCTGTTGTCGATATGCACTACAGAATGCGTGAAGTCGTTGCCAATTATATATTCGCCTTCTTTGACGGTGTATTTCTTTCCGTTCGCATAATAGACTTCACGGCCCGAGGCAACGTATTTGACTCCGAGCCCCGCAAACGGCACTTCCGCTTCAATCTTCGAAATCCTCGAAAATCGAATCTCGTTCTTGGTCTCGTCTTTATATACAGTCAGATTCATTTTACTATTACACTCAACTTTTTGTGCCTCGTCCCTCGTCCCCAGTCCTCAGTCCTCAGTCCCCAGTCCTCAGTCCCCAGTCCTCAGTCCTCAGTCCCCAGTCCTCAGTCCTCAGTCCTCAGTCCCCAGTCCTCAGTCCTCAGTCCCCAGTCCCCAGTCCCCAGTCCTCAGTCCCCAGTCCCCAGTCCTCAGTCCCTCGTCCCCAGTCCCCAGTCCCCAGTCCCTAGTCCCCAGTCCTCAGTCCCCAGTCCCCAGTCCCTAGTCCCCAGTCCCCAGTCCTCAGTCCCCAGTCCTCAGTCCCCAGTCCTCAGTCCCCAGTCCTCAGTCCCTAATAAGCGTCACATACCCCGCCCGGCTCTCCCCCTGCTGCCCATCGCGCGGCTCGAGCACCCAATAATACGTTGCGGCAGGTGAATCTTCGCCGGTCCATCCTTGCGACAGATTTTCGGTCGTGAAAACCGCTATACCCCAACGATTGAAAATCGTCAGTGTCCACCTGCCAGGAAATGCTTCAAACGGAACAAACCGATCGTTGTCGCCATCGCCATTGGGCGTGAAGATGTTGGGCAGGTTCACGGTGCCGTCGCTGTCAATGAGGATAAAGGAGGAAAGTGTATCCACGCATCCATTCGCATTTTCGACGGCCAGCAACACAGTGTAATTGCCTGGAATAGGAGGGAAGGTCACTACCGGGTTTTGCTCCTCCGATACTGCAGGTGTGCCCAATTCAAACTCCCATTCATAGATCAGGGGAGCTGTTGAACTTGTTGAGGTAAACGTAATCTCGGTATCATCAATGGTGGTCGGCTGTGGATTGGATGTAAAGCCTGCATTGGGTGCGTCGTTTACGGTAATTGTTATCGCATCGCTGTAGCTGCAGCCAAAGGAGTCGGTGGCATTTACGCTATACGTTCCACTTTCATCTACCACATACTCTTCACCCGTGCTTCCATCTTGCCAACTGATGGATTCAAAATCCGTTGCCGAAAGCACGATGGTTTCGCCTTCGCATACAGTCGCATCATCGCCCAGGTCCAAGGTGTTGTCGTTGAGAATGACGATGGTCGTGATATCCGAGCAAATGTTTTCCGATACGTTTTGTGGTAAGGCATAGGTCAAGGTGGTTACAAAGCTTAATGGTTGCTGACAGGGTACATCCTCGATGGTTTCCCCCGTAAGCACGTCGATATTGTAGAGCGTTCCATTAGCGCTAATTCCCCACAATTCATTTTCATTGTAATCAAACGCTAAACCGCGCAGGCCTGCGACTGTGTTGCCAATAAAGATCGTGGCTGCCGTGTTTGGGTCTATTCCATATAATTCACCGCTTTCGGTCGTAGCAAAGAGTGCATCGTTGGAAGCGTCGTATGCCAGGCCATTTATTCCCCCTTCGCCGGCTGAGAAAAAATTGTCGATGGCTGTTAAAGCAGCAATTTCGCCAATTGCATCTAATGCTCCGGTATTAACGTCGATGGAATATAAGGTTTGAATGAGCGGTTCGCCGCTATTCGTTTCCGGAATCCCGATGGCATAAAAACGGTCGTCCACATTGTTGTAATCGCCTGCGTAGAATTGATTATTGGGGTAGGTATAAATGGGAGTGACCACGCCCGTCTCAATATTCACCGATGAAAGGGCAGGAGTAGTTACAATGTTTGATAAACCATACAACGTGTTGGTGGATGCACGGAAACCCATCGCCGTCCAGTCGTTACCGGTGTTGCTCTGAATGGTGTCGATACTTCCATCGACGGTGTTGGTGTAGAAGATGATGTCATCGCCGCTATGATCATATGCAAGGAAACTTCCGCCTTCCGTATCGACTTCTTGAATGAATACCTGAAGCGTCAGATTGGCTTCGCCCGCCGCCACTTCTTGCGCAGAAGGAACGTATAAGGGCTGAGCTACGGTATCGGAAGGAATGAACGTGCCACCTCCCAGCCATTGCAGACCGGCATAAGACTCGAATTGACTCAAGTCTGCTTCGAGCTGCAGGGTATCGCCGGCACAGATATCCAGTGTTTCAGGAAGGTTGAGCAAATCGCATGCGGGTTCATCCACTATACAGGGCAGCACCGTAATCTGGTCGGAAGAGGCGCAACCATCGGCCCCACTGCCATTGGAGCAAGGGCCATTCACACAGGCTGAATAAATACCAGGCTGCGTTACCGTGAAATACCGCGTACTGTTGTCGGGCCAGGTGCTTTCCGGACCGCTGAAGCAATCGCCTCCCCATTCCCAATAGTCGCCCACGCCGGCATCTAGTATAATAGAGTCGCCCTCGCAGAGGTAAACGGTGTCGGGACCGAACTCAATGAAATCGACATATGAATTATAAAAAATCCAAGATGGGAAATTGGGAAGAGAAACAAAAATATTTTCAATGCCGCCGTTAAAACTAAACACTTCAGGTATAACTGTTGGCGAATCACTGTTTGCGCAGTTAATCGCGCCAAGGCGGGTTACACCCAAAAAATCAAACCAACTATAATAAATGTTCATGTCAGGAGCCATTTGCATGTAGTACGCGGTGATATCATCGGAGATGACTTCCTGTGTCGATGCAACACTTACTCCCAGCTCATAGGCAGATGCCAAATTGTAACGCACCAATTGCTGTGTGCCCGTTCCCAAGCCTGTTGATGTGGCGTAGAGGTATTGCGAGCTATGGGAGAATTCGAAAGCTTCAGAACCAACGAAGGGCAATTGTTCCGGATCAGACAATACGCCTGTAGTTAAATCGAAATCAAACAACAGACCGCCCGAGGTGGCGACTTTGCTGTAACCAGCGAAAAAAAGCGCATCCGGATTACCGGAAATGGGCGAGGCTTTGATGGTGCCCGTCTGACCCGTATCGGTTTCAAATACAGACGAGAGGGCTACACCTTCCGAAGTAACACTATACACACCAATGCCTGTGGTGTCTTGATTGATCAGTATCCAGTAATCTGTATCGTTTTCATGTCGAATGGCGCACAGACCTTCGAATGAATAATCATGCACAGGAATATCCGCTTCCACCACATCGCCCAGTCCATTGTTCAAGGTCATGTCGACTTTGAAGTAACGAAACCCTCTGCCGTTGGGTTGCAACGCCAATATCTCGGTTGTCGCATCTACATAATGCTCAATTTCATCGATGGTGAACAAGTAGTACACATTCGGCTCGCCGGGTGCTGGAATGATTACCGACGATTGCGCAGCGCTCATACCACCTCCTTCTAAACCTTGCATATCATACATCACTTCATGGTTTCTGTTCCAGATGTGTCCGGGATCCTGACCGCTTGCCGGCACACGACCACCACCATTGGAGTAGAATAATAGGTTGCCCGCCGAATCGCAATAGGCCGTGCAGCCCTCAAACGTGGACATGGCGCCCGTTATCTGGACCGCCTCGCCCGAGTTGAAGTCAAGACCATAACCAAAGCCGAAGTGCCAGACGTTGGCTTCTTTTTGGGATTTGCAGAATAAGGATAGCAGAAGGAATAAGCAAAGTGCTGTGCATCTAAACATGAGGTTGCGTTTTAACGGACGATGGTGAAATAGCCTTTGTAATAGAATCGCTCTCCTGTTTTTACTGAACTGGTAGTGATATAATAATAATATATTCCATTGGGCATATAAAAATCTCCGCCATCTGCTCCGCCTGTCCACGCTTGTCCGGGGTCGGTTGAAGAGAATACTTTTTCACCCCAACGGTTGAACACTTCCATTCGGAATGAATCGGGATCCAACCCGCTGCTTTCGATTTTAAATACATCATTGATGCCATCACCATTGGGGGAGAATGCGACCGGAATGAATAAGTTAAACATTTCATTTACGGTCAAAACACCAATTATCTCATCCGAACAACCATCGGCGCTAATAACCTCCAGTTGCATAGGGTAGGAACCACCTACGCCCAAGGGAAGGCTGAATGCGGGGTTCTGCTCCATACTGACCAACTCTTCCGAGGGCAAGGAGATGGTCCATTCCCAGGATGCGATGCTGCCTTGCGATAGATCAAGTAAGGTTACATCGGTGTTATCTGCCTCCAGAATGAGAGGCTCGGAGGTGTAATTGGCCTGTGGTTGCGGATATGCTTCCAGGTAATCAGTGAGTAAGGTGTCATAGGCACAGCCAATAGCTGTTGATACTTCCAGAGCTATATCGAACACTCCGGGTTGAGTTGGTGTAAAGGTTACGTTTGACTGATTGGGGTAGGGTGTGCCTTCGATGGTCCATTGCTGAGATGTGAACGTGCTCGGGTCGGTGTCGTTGGTGAGTAGAAACTGAGCTGGCATGCACAGGACCGTATCCGAAACACTCAGTGCGATGAATATGGGCGCGTCGACAGATACATCAAAACAATCTGAAAGGTTCTGGCCATTTGCGTTGGTAATGGTCAAGCACGCCTCGCCATCCACAGTCACTGGAACCGTGCACGATGCATCCGTGCAGACAGGAACCGTGTTGTACGTCCACTCATACGTAAATGGACCCACGCCGTTTTGATTTTCGGTTAAGTAGAGAGAAAGTTCCCCGTTGTAACAAGTGGCAGTGTCGTTGGGAACTTCAATGGTCCAGACTGGCGTGAGTGGATTCACGCAACAATTACCGCCATCCGAAATGTCATACACCTCGGTAAGCCAGCAGTCGTATTGCGTGTGGTGAAACAACAAATCGTCGTCGAAGGCAGTCAGAAAGTAATACACGACTTCATCGGGGGTATTGCCACCACCGGCCACATAGAGGGTATCGCACTGACCGCTCACACCTACCATAATCCCTGGGCCGCCAAAAGCGCCACCCCAGCCACCGGAACCATTGCCATGCAACGGTTCATAGCCTACCGGTGGAGCGGTGAGTATTTGCGTTATCGAAGGGGCTACGCCGGAGATGGAGCTCGTTAATATGCCGAGATTGCATGCATTATTGTTCGTGCTGTTATTAAACCCGGCGTAAAGCACTTCAGTTACGTTGCTCACATATGGTCCCGTAATGTTAATCTCCACAGGCTCATAGGTGCAAATACCAATTTTCAGGTTGGGGATGTCCTGGTCCACGTTGATGTTGAGTGTACCACCGTCGTAGTTGGAGTAGATCGCGACATTGCCTGTTCCGTTGCAGAGAGGGGAGGCATCGGGATTCGTGACTCCCTGAAAGCTAGGGAACAAGAACCACTCCTGCTTCATGCCTTCGGCCGGAAAGCCATCGGCAGTATTGGTGGAAGGAAATGCGCAGGTCGAGGTGGAAGATGTTCCGAAGGTGTCGGGCAGCCAGGCCGCACCTGGATCCACTGAACGGGTGGCAAAGGTGCCGGCGGTATCGCCCGTGCCAACCCGAATCCCCACATGCACCGACGTGCTCGGTACTGCCACACCTTGAAAAGGACCATAGAGGAATGAGATGCTTCCAAACCCAAAGCCTGTGTAGACTTGGTTGATGATGCGGGCTTGAAATGAAAAGGACTCACCGACATACCCCACGCGGCGCACGTTTTTCCATTGCACGTAGATACCTTGAAAATCGATGGTGTAACTGACCTTTGAAGTAGCGTCGATGCCCTCGAGGTTGGTGGCAAAAGGCGCAATGACCGGCGCGGAAATGCCCAGGGAAAGCGGATCGTAATTAGTGGCCTGTGGTGCAGTGCTGAGCGTTATGAATCCGTTGGTGCTGATGAAAAGGGATGAATGAGGCTCAACACCCATGGTAACGGGAAGTGTCGGAACAGCTGCCGATACATCATCATCGAACGCCCCCGAAAAGACCACCTGATCACCGGAAAGTTCCGTCCAGGTGTCGGTGGATTGGAAAATGTAGTTGTAGTCGAGTATTTGACCATGCATCTGCAAGCCAATGAATTGTATCAGACAAATAGTTGCAAAAATGAATTTGGTCAATTTCATTCAGTATAATTATGTATAAAAAACACTTGAACCATTCAAAAGGTTGCGCTTTCGGGTATCTAAATTAGCTTGTTGGGCCAATGAATTAAAAGGTTCGAAAATAGAAGGGGGACAGACAATCGTCCAACCCCCGTGTTTTATCGAATAATTAAGGTTAATGTGATCAACGCTCCCAAAACACGCCGGCATTATTGGTCTTGTAGGTGACCCATGTTGTATTGCCATTGTCTCTTTTTTCTTCCTCTTTGTGCGGATCTTGTGCGAAATAGTCTAGTGGAAGA
>Ga0315902_10010835_pt1 | contig 12040 bp, 12 predicted proteins | sample LakEriMetagenome_9_FD_203523 | JGI IMG/M metagenome (GOLD analysis project Ga0315902, IMG submission 203523) | Freshwater fungal communities from buoy surface, Lake Erie, Ohio, United States - Buoy 12 MA117 | ecosystem: Environmental > Aquatic > Freshwater > Lake > Lake biofilm | place: USA... | reverse complement strand
ATCAAGGCGCCACGGTCGGATGCCTGCTGCTGCTAAACGACCGCGGACGGCTGCTCGACTATCTGTCCGGGCTGGCCGACTTCGAACAGAAGCCCAGCCCCGGACTGATCTCGCACTACTTGTGTCAGTGCGAAGCCCTGAAACGCGGCTACTCCGCCTACGACTTCCTCGTTGGGGACAAGCGGCACAAAGACAACCTGTCGACGCAGACGCAGATCCTGACCTGGACCCGCTGGGCCCGGCCGATCTTGAAGAATCGTGTTGTTGAGGTTCTCACGAAGCTGAAACGCACGCTCATCAAGAGTCCAACACAAGCCCAGGGGTTGCAACCCCTGGGCGTTCCGACCGCTCCTTCCACACGGGAGCAGGAGTAACCATGCCGCTCGTGGCGACAGACCTATCGACTGCTCTTCCCGCCCGTGACAGCGGCGGAGACCGCATTCGCATCTGCCATGTGAGTATGACTCTGCTGACCGGCGGGCTGGAGCGATTGCTGGTCGAGTTTGCGAAGCACCACGACTCGCAGAGGTTCGATCTGCGGTTTGTCTCGCTGGCCGAACTGGGACCGCCCGCGGACGAGCTTCGTCGCCTGGGGTTCCAGGTCGAAACGGTCGACCTGCCCAAACGCGGCAAGCTGGCCGCCTTGCGTTCGCTGCGGAATCGCTTGCGGAATGACCGGGTCGACATCGTCCACACGCACAACACCTATGCCCATTTCTACGGCAGCATGGCCGCCTCGTGGGCCGGTGTAAAGACGGTCATCAACAGCCAGCACGGTCGGGGCTGTGGACCACGTAAGAAGGACAAACTGCTATTCCGGCTGGCCAATCTGAAGGCCGCTCGCGTGGTCGGCGTCTCCGAAGATGCCGCTGCCCTCTGCCGGGGGGAAGACCCCTGGGCTGCAAGTAAGACCAAGGTGATCTGGAACGGGATCGACACTTCGCGATTCGTTTATCGCGGTCCGGCCCCGTCTCCAATAGCCATCTCGGTGGCCCGCCTGTCTCCGGAGAAAGACTTCCCCACACTGCTCCACGCCGTCGCGATCGTGGTGCGCAGCGTGCCGGACTTCAAGCTGCTGATGATCGGCAACGGAGCCGAACGGGCCAAGCTGGAAGCACTGACCAAGACACTCGGCATCGAAGCGAACGTCGAGTTCCTTGGCGAACGATCGGATGTTCCGGAACTGCTGGCTCGGGCCGGGTTCTTTGTCTCGTCCTCCAAGAGTGAAGGGATCTCGCTGACGATTCTGGAAGCGATGGCTGTCGGTCTTCCCGTGGTCACAACGCGCGTCGGCGGCAATCCCGAGATCGTCGTCGAAGGCCAGACCGGCCACCTGGTCCCTGATCAGAATCCCGAGGCCCTCGCAGCTGCGATGCTGCAGATGCTGGACCACCGCGACATGTGGCCCGCGATGGGGGAACTGGGACGTCGGCGAGTCGAACAGCAGTTCGAGATCCGCACGATGATCCGCCAGTACGAGGAGCTGTACAGCGAGATCCTCAAGAGCCGCTAGCCGTAGGACGGGCACATTTGCCCGTCCGGGAAACAACTCCGCACGGACGGGCAGATGTGCCCGTCCTACGACTCCACCAACCATGACTCACACCACTCCCCCACGAATTCGCATGGCCCTGATCGGCTGTGGCCAGATCGCGGACGCACACCTGCAGGAAGCTGCCAAGGTGAAGTCCGTTGAAGTGGTTGCGGTCTGCGACATGCACCTCGACCTGGCCAAGCAGGCCGCGGCCCGGTTTAAGGTGCCAGGAGTCTACTGCGATCTCGACCGGATGCTGGCTGAAGTCCGGCCCGATGTCGTGCACATCACGACCCCTGCCCACACGCACGGACCGCTCACACTGAAGGCTCTCGCCGCTGGTTGTCACGTCTATGTCGAGAAGCCGTTCACGCTCGACGCCCACGAAGCAGAGACCGTCGTCGCCGCAGCTGAAGAGCATGGCAAAACCCTCTGCGTGGGGCACGATCAGCTGTTCGATCCGACCTGGCTCGATTGCAAGGCCCGCATCGCTGCTGGCCAGATCGGCACGGTGCGGCACATCGAGTCGACGCTCGGCTACCCGATCTCGGGCCAGTTCGGAGCCCTGGTTGCTGGCGACCCCAAGCACTGGGTCCGCAAGCTGCCGGGCGGGCTGTTCCAGAACACGATCTCGCACCCGCTGTACCGCATTCTCGATCTGCTGCCCGATTCGCATCCTCGAGTCGAGGCCCGCTGGGACCGGAAGAAGTTCGATTTCCCGACAGAACTGTGGGTTCAGCTGCGAGGAACTGAGGTGACCGGATCGCTCACCTTTACGAGCAGCGTCTACGCCCAGCGGGTCACGCGGGTCTACGGTGACAAGGGGATGTTGGAAGTCGACTTCGACGCTCAAACGATCCGCCGCCATGCGGCTCCGAAGCTGCCTGGTGTCTTCGGCAAGCTGGAAGTCCCGTTCCGCCAGTGGCGCGAAGGAGCCCGCAACCTGCGTCGCAACCTGTGGCGATTCCTGAAGAGTGAGATCCACTACTTCGGCGGGATGCGGAACCTGATGACGGAGTTCTACCGATCGATCCAGACGGGCGGCCCGCTGCCGATTGAACATGCCGAGATCGTGCGCGTGACGCGGATCATGGATGAGATCTTCGCGGACTGCCGGTTGCGAGAGGCCGATGCCTGTGAGCCCGTGGGACTTCTGCAGGAGATTGCATAATGAAGGTCTTCGTCACCGGCGGTACGGGCTTTCTCGGTCGGCGTGTCGTGAAGGCACTCTGTGAGGATGGGCTGCGCGTTCGCTGTCTCGTTCGCCCTAGCAGCGATGTTTCCGCACTTCGCGATTTTGTAGGGCCGGATCATTGGCCCGCAGTCGAAGTCGTGGCAGGCGAGTTGTCCGATGTGGACTCTTGCCGCAAGCTGATCGATGACTGCGATACCGTCGCACATGTTGCAGCCGCGCTGGGCGGCAGCACAGCTGTCATGTTCCTGAACACGGTGATCCCGACGCGGCATCTGCTCACAGCTGCGGCACAGGCAGGGGTGAGACGGTTCGTGCAGGTCAGCTCGTTCGGCGTCTATGGAGCCGCCGGGCTCTCGACGGGGGCGTTGCTCAATGAGGCGACACCGCTCGATCCGCATCCGGAGTTGCGCGACCCGTACTCGTACAGCAAGATCGTGCAGGAACAGGTCGCCTGGGAGGCCCGGGCTCAGACCAACTTGCCGCTCGTCATCATCCGTCCGGGCGTGATCTTCGGTCCCGGCCGGGGAGTTCTCAGTGGTCGCGTGGGGCTCAATCTCGGTCCGCTGCTGATCCGCATGGGCGGCAGCCAGACGCTGCCGTACACCTATGTCGACAATTGTGCCGCTGCCATCCGGCAAGCGGTGATCGCCGAAGGGATCGACGGCGAAGCGTTCAACATTCTGGATGACGGGCTGCCAACAGGCTCTCAGCTGGTCCGCAAGATGCGTCGCGCGGGTAAGAAGGTTCGCTCGCTGTGGGTGCCTCGTCCGCTGATCGGCCCGCTCTCCAGCGTCTACGAGTGGTACAGCCGCTGGTCTCAAGGTCAGTTGCCGGGCGTGATTACCCGCTACCGAAGCGACTCGATGTGGAAGAAGCTCAAGTACTCGAACGAGAAGGCCAAGACCCAGCTCGGCTGGCGACCGCATGTGACGTTTGATGAGGCGTTCGAGCGATCTCTGGCGGAGGGACGGGCATGAAGTTCCTGTTCATCAGCGAGACTTTTCCGGATGCCGATCATCCGACCACCGGGACCTACAACCTGGCCCTGTGCCGAGAGCTGGCCCGCGATCATGAAGTGCGCGTGATCTCGCCTCGCAGCTGGGTCGATGTCCTGCGTGGCAAACGATACCGTATGCCGGCGGAGCTGCGACATTCGGGGATCGAAGTGCGTTATCCGACGCGCTGGTACACGCCGAACTTCGCGCAGAAGCATTACGGTGGCCAGATGTGGTGGTCGATCGGCGGAGCGCTCCGCGATCTGACACACGACTGGAAGCCAGATGCAGTGCTCTCGTACTGGGCCCATCCCGATGGTGAGTGCGGACTGCGGGCCAGCCAGAAGTTCGGGGCTCCGTGCGCGGTGATCGTCGGCGGGACCGATGTGCTGATCCTGCCCAACATGCCGGGACGCGGTCCGTGCGTCCGCCGCGTGCTGACCGACTCTGATGCGGTGATCACGGTGAGTGACGGGCTCAAGACCGCCTGTGATGCACTGGGGGCAGCCTCGGGACGCGTGGTGACGATTCGGCAGGGGATTGATCCGGACGTGTTTCATGTCGGGGATCAGGCTGAAGCGCGGCGGCGGTTGGGGCTGATTGAGGCGAGAGCCAGCACGGAGGCAGGTCTGACTAATTCGTCCGATCCACTCTTACGCTCAGGCACCCTCACCCCCAGCCCCTCTCCCGGGGGGAGAGGGGAGCAGGAAGCTCTTTTGGTGTGGGTGGGGCGGATGGTAGGGCTGAAGCGGGTCGATCTGCTGATTCAGGCCACGCGGATGCTCAAGGAACAAGGCCGCCGGGTGCGGGTCTGCCTGCTGGGCAGTGGCCCGTGTCGCGACCAGTGGCAACAGCTCGCTCAATCGGAAGGGGTGGCGGACCAGATTCAGTTCATGGGGCCCGTCAGCCACGATCAGCTGGCCGACTGGTACCGGGCTGCGGATCTCACAGTCCTCTGCAGCGAATCGGAAGGGTTGCCGAATGTCCTGCGCGAGTCGGTGGCTTGCGGGACTCCGTTTGTCTCAACCGATGTCGGCAGCATCAAAGAGATCGCCGATCCGGATTACTCGGAGCTGGTTCCCAAGCACGATGCAGCTGCACTGGCTCGTGGAATCGAGACGGTGCTGAGCGGCCCCCACCGCGCAGCCGCTCAGAACTACCAGCCCCGGACCTGGAGCGAAACCGCTCGCGATACGGTTTCGCTGTTTGAAGAGCTGATCGCGAGTCGAAAGTCCCAGGGGTTGCAACCCCTGGGCTTGGCCCCTTCTCTAACCTCTCACCCCTGACCTCTAACCCCTCCCGACTTCCCATGTCCCGACGCAAACGAGTTCTCTTTGTGGCCTACTACTTCCCGCCGGTGGGGGGAGTTTCGGTCCATCGCGCGACGAAGTTCGTCAAGTACCTGCCCGAGTTCGGCTGGGACTGCTCGGTGCTGACCGCTTCGAACCCGTCGGCTCCGATGTTCGATGAGAGCCTGCTGCAGGACATTCCGCCCAACACGATCATCCGCAAAGCCAAGACCTACGAGCCGGGTTATGCCGTCAAGAAGATGGTCTCGGCCTCCGCTCCTTCAGGACAGGCTCCGGGGATCAAGCAGCGGCTGACGGGGCTCGCCAAGTCGGTCGTCCGCTCGGTTGGGAACTTTGTGCTGCAGCCTGATCCGCAAATTCTGTGGCGGCCGCAAGCCTTGAAGGCGGGGCTCAAGCTGTTGCAGGAGGTGCCGCACGATGCGATCGTCGCGACGGGGCCACCGTTCTCGTCGCTGTGCCTAGGAGCGACGCTCTCCCGCAAGTCGGGCGTGCCGTTGATGCTCGATTACCGTGATGAATGGAGCATCAGCAACAGCTACTGGGAAAATAAGAAGCAGGGCCGGTTCGCCAACTGGGTCCAGACGCGGATGCAGCATAACGCCATCCGGGCCGCCAGCATGCTGCTGGCCACCACACCATCGAGCGCTGCCGCTGTCGCGGAAGTGGCTGAGGAGGCGGGTTGCCGTGTGCCTTCGAAGTTTGTGTACAACGGCTTCGACCCCGACGATTTTGCAAGCCACGATCCGGCACGAGTTGCTCGTAAGGATTATGGCCGGGGCACCGATCTCTATCGCATGTCGTTCGTCGGCACGCTGTGGAATCTGAATTCGATCACTCCGCTGGTCGAGGCCATCATCCGTCTGGCGGAAACCAACCCCGAACTTGTCAGCCGACTCGAACTGGTCTGTGCTGGCCGCAAGACAGCCGATCAGGACGCCCAGCTCGACCGACTCCAGGGGCTGCCGTGCCATCTGGTTCGATTGCCGTTTGTCGAGCACTCCGAAGCGGTCCAGTTGATGCAGTCGAGCGATTCGCTGCTGATGCTGAATGCGGACCTGCCCGAGACCAAGCGGATCATCAATGCGAAGGCGTTCGAGTATGTGGCCGCCCGGCGACCGGTGTTTGTCGTGGCTCCCGAGGGGGACGTGTGGGACATCCTGCGCGACCTGCCGGGAACGGTGCTGTGTGTTCCGAGTGCCGTCGACCTGATGAGTGAGAAGCTGGCGATTGAGATTGAGCGTCATCGCTGCGGCGTGAACTTCGATGATGCGCACTGGGAGATTGGCCGCTTCGAACGGCGTCATCTCGCGGGTCAGCTGGCTGGGCTTCTGGATGAAATGACTTGTCATCAACCGGTGACCGAACTGTGCGGGCGGGGGGCGTGATGGAGTCGTTTGCCTGCCTGATGTATCACAACGTCGTCCGGGATGGTTCGCTCAGCGGACCGTCGCCGGAGTGGGCTGCGCTCAGCCCTTCGATCCTCAGCTACTTTGTCGAGGAGCAGACGTTTGCCGAGCATGTGGCGGCACTGAAGACAACTGTGAAGCTTGTGACGTTGCAGCAGGTCCGCGAGTTCTACGCCGTAGCGGAACTCGCAAGAGTTCCGATGAATACCGGAAGTCTTGCGACTTCCGCTATGACTTCCAAAGCGGCGCTGTTGACCTTCGACGATGGCTGGGCGGGGACACTGCATCTGGCGGCTCCGATCCTGAAGGAAGCCGGGGCGGAGGCCACGGTCTTTGTGACGACCGACCTGATTGACAAGCCGGGGTTCCTCACACACTCCGAACTCGCCAATCTGCCGAAAGAGCTGCAGGTCGGCTCGCATACCAAGACGCACTGCTTCCTGAATGAGTTACCGGAGAACCGGATTCGTGAGGAGCTGCGCGTCTCGAAGCAGGTGCTGGAGGAGGCCACCGGGCGCGAGATCGACACGATCAGTATTCCGAATGGAGCTGTCGATAAGCGGGTGAAACAGATCGCGGCAGAGGTGGGATACCGCCTGGTATTCACGTCCGAGGTCCACAGCAACACGCGGCAGGCGGGGCCGCTGGAGATCGGGCGGGCTGCGGTGCGGACGAGTACGTCGCCCCAGCAGATCCTGCAGTTTGCTCAAGGCGAGTACCGCCGTGAGTCGTGGCGACGGCTGATGCTGGGGCTCCCGAAAACGATCCTGGGGCCCGGGCGCTATCGCCGCCTGCGGGCGCGGCTGCTGGGTGAGCAGGGGGGCCAGCTGGAGATGGCCGATCTGGTCGTGGGCCGGTAGACAGCCTCGTTTTCTGATATTATTTGACGACGCGATAACGAAGTCTCGACACGATATTCGCGACCTGCCTTTGTGTACTCCGCCTCTCGGGAGGGCGAGGCTCCGGCCGAGCCGCATGCGCGGATGGATGGTTATCCTCAGTTGCGGCTCAGCCGGAGCTTCGCCCTCCCGCCAGACACGCATCCGATCTTGTATGACTCGTCCCTCGATCCAGGAGACCACACATGTTGCGTATTGTGAATTGCATCCTGCTTCTGAGTCTGATCAGCCTTCCGCGGATGGTCTCTGCAGAGGACCCGCTCTGGGGAGCCCTCGAAGGGCGATTCCAGATCGACCGCCTAATCGAGGTTCCCCCGATCTCGAAGGCGGGGAACGCACAACTCAAGGACAAAGAGGTCTGCGGTAAGCTCGACATCCCGGACGAATCGCTGGTGGTGAATGCCGCGAACCTGGGGATCGCGAACATCTTTGTGTTTCTGCCGAAGGCACCGGGGCAGATTCACCCCGATCTCGTTGAAGTCAAAGAGCCGGCGATCTTGAAATGCGAGAACTGTCGGTTTGTCCCGCACGTCATGACGATCCGAACCGGGCAACCTCTGCGTGTCCAGATGAACGACAAGGTTGCACACAATGCACATTTCAGTCCGATTGCAAGCTCCGTCGGTAGTATCGCTTTTTCTCCTGGGCAGGAACGAACGACGACCTTTGATCGTCCCGAGCGTATTCCAATGATGACGACTTGTGACATTCACTCCTGGATGAACTGCTACATCACCATCTTCGACCACCCGTACTGTGCCATCACTGACAAGGGCGGCAAGTTCCGCCTCGAAAAGCTCCCCGCTGGGCCGCATTCCTTCCGAGTCTGGCACGAGCGCTGCGGCTGGATCATCCGCGAATGGAAGGTCACGATCGAGCCGGGCCAGACCACCACCATGCCTGTCGAAACGGTCACGGCCGAGAAGCTGAAGGTCATGACTGCTCCCTGATCGTCTGCTGGTCATAGCGTCCTGTTGCCAATCGGCAACACAGCTTATTGGCCTCCTGGCAGCGATCTCTCTGGTTTAGGCTGCAGACAGCGGAAAGAGTATGGGCAGGAAGCGGAGTCGCAGTTCGTGCGCCTCGGTTTCCAGTCAAACAGCACTTGAACTCTGACGCGGAGAGAGCAATGCAGTGGTGGGTTCATTGGGGGATGCAGTACCTCCTGGCCAAGACACCGGGGGGAGAACTGGTCCATCAGCTTCTTCAGGAGAAAGTCGGACAGCTTCGGAATCTGGAACAGGGAAATCAGTTCGACAATGCGATCAAGATTCTGGGCCTGGCCACAAAACACGGGGGCGACCTGAAGGGCAAGCGGGTGGTCGAGTTCGGAACCGGCTGGGTTCCCGCCATTCCCGTGGCTCTGGCAATCGCGGGCTGCGAGATTCACACGTTTGATGTATCGTCGCTGTCCAAGCCGGAGTACCTGCAGCGGACGCTGCGAGCCTGGGAGCCCCGGCTGCAGAAACTGGCTGATGCCACGCAGCAATCGATTTGCGAGATCGCCGAGCGCTGGGAACAGCTGGCCCGGCACGATGATCTCGAGTCGCTATGCCGGGCAACGGGCGGAGTAGCCCTCGCTCCGTGCGATACCACGAAGCTTCCTGACGAGAGCGGGACTTACGATCTGTCGGTGAGTAATCTGGTCTTTCAATGTGTGCCCGAGTCGCTGGTGGTCCCGGTTCTGCGGGAGTCCGCTCGCCTGCTCAAGCCATCTGGGCTGGCTGTGCATCGCATGCACCTGACGGATGAATATACGCGGAACGACCCGCAGCGCCATGATCTGGACTTCCTGAAGCTTGATCGAACGACCTGGGACCGCTGGTTCAATCACCGGCTCAAGGTTCAGAACCGCTGGCGCGCCTCGCAGTTCATTCAAGCTTTTGAAAAGATCGGGCTGACTCCGATCGAAGTGATCCAGCGCTGTCAGCAATCGGATATCGACTATGTCCGCTCGCTCGATGTGGCATCCGAGTTCCAAGGGATGGCCGAACTCGATCTGGCATCGATCGCGTTGACAGTCACACTGCAAAAGCCACCCGTCACGGCTCCGCATCCGGGCCTTTACCGGCTCCTGCCGGTTGCGGAAGAAGGAGGGCTTGCGAGCGACGACCCGCTTCGGCGTGAATTTGAGTCTCGGGGGAGCACAGAGGATTCCCAAACGGGTCTGCTGCGCGCGGTATGAGGCCTCGGGCGATTTCGCTCCTCGACCTGGACGGCAGAATTCTGTCGAATTCCGCTACTCGAGTTCGCTGTAGTCGATCTCAAACAGCTCGTTCGCGCCCTGCATGCTGCCGGACTTGAAGCCTTTGGTGAACCACTTGGCTCGTTGGCGAGACGAGCCGTGTGTGAACGACTCGGGCTGGACGTAGCCTTTGCTCATCTTTTGCAGGTTGTCATCGCCAATCTGCTTGGCACAGTTGATCGCTTCCTCGATGTCGCCGCTCTCGAGCATGTCTCGCATTTCGTTGGCGTGATGAGCCCAGACCCCGGCCAGATAATCCGCCTGCAACTCCAGCCGGACTGAGTACTGGTTCTCCTTCGGAGTCCCACGCATCTGATCGACCTTCTCAGTAATCCCGAGCAGGTTCTGGACATGATGGCCGACCTCGTGGGCCACGACGTAGGCCTGTGCAAAATCACCGGGAGAGTTCAGCTGCCTTCGCATCTGCGTGTAGAACGCCAGGTCAAGATAAACTTTCTGATCTGCCGGGCAGTAGAACGGACCGACAGCCGCAGAGGCGTTTCCGCACGCTGAAGCAACGCTGCCGGTGAACAGCTTCAGTTTGGGCTCTTGATATCTGGAACCCATCTTTTTGAATTCGGCGTGCCAAACGTCTTCTGTGTCCTTCAAAACCACACCGACGAACTTGGCCAGGGCTTCTTCCTCGGGGCTGAACTGTTGGTTCGCGTTATCCGGGGCAACTTGCTGTTGGGCAGGAGCCTGTTGCCCTTGCATGAAGACCTTGAAGGCTTTGGCAGGGTCCCCAGTCAAGAACCAGACGACCAAGGCCAAGACGAGCGCGCCCATTCCGCCGCCTAGCGCCATCGGTGCCGGGCCGCGCTGCCGACGACCATCCTCGACATTGCGACTCTCTTCTTGCCCATCAATGCGCATCGGACAGGTTCCTGTTCGGTGAGGTATTTCCAGCGGATCGATTCTCCGCAGGAGCAAGCGGAAGGGCAAGGCACTTTGCGAGGGGGAGGTTGGGGTGGACCACTGATCAGGTCCACGAATCACAACCCTCGAATTCCAGAATTGGGGGTGCTTCCGGGCCTCGCATTTCCTATGCTGAAATCGACTTTCCCGCCTGATCGGAGAGCAATGTCGTGAATGGATTCGTGCGTCGACCCTGGGATCTGCCTCAGAAGCTGATCACCCCGCTGGAAGTCTTTCGAGCAGCTCGCCCATCGCGGCGAGAGTTTCTGCTCGGACTGGGGGCATCCGCGCTAGCGCTGACCGGATGTGAGAAGCCGCCCACCGATGCCGAGCTCTCCGCAGCCGGGGCCTCGGCGATTGATGAATCGAAGTTCCCCGCCACTCGAAATACCCAGTTCGAATACGGTCGAACGGAGACTCTGCGGCGTGAGACCGAGCTGTTTGCGAACTTTTACGAGTTCGCTTCCTCGAAAAACGTGTACAAGTATGTCGGCGCGTTCAACCCGACACCCTGGTCGGTCGAGGTGACCGGCCTGTGCCGCAACCCCAAGACTTATGACCTCGATCAGCTGTTGTCGGCGTTTTCGCTGGAAGAGCGAGCTTACCGGCATCGCTGCGTCGAGACGTGGGCCATGTGTGTCCCCTAGACCGGGTTCCCGCTGGCGGCGCTCGTCAAAGCGGCCGATCCGTTGCCAACAGCCACGTTCGTGCGATTCGAGACCTTCATGCGGCCTGCTGAGGCGACGCAGCAGGAGGACAGCAACTATCCGTGGCCCTACCAGGAAGGGCTGACGATCGCCGAAGCTACCAACGAGCTGGCCTTCATTTCGACCGGCATCTACGGAGCCCCGCTGCCCAAGCAGAACGGAGCTCCGGTGCGGCTCGCGATTCCCTGGAAGTATGGATTCAAGAGCATCAAGTCGATCGTCAAGATTGAGTTTACGGATACCCAGCCTTCGACGTTCTGGAACTCGCTGAACCCTCACGAATACAGCTTCGAGGCCAACGTCGATCCGGAAGTCCCGCATCCCCGGTGGAGCCAGCAGTACGAGTGGATGCTGGGGACGCGCGAGAACTTCGATACCGTGAAATACAATGGGTACGGCGATTGGGTCGCCAAACTCTATTCGTAATGACACGAAATCAGGTCGGTGCCACAGCTGCGGCACCGACCTGTTGTGTTTCGTCAGACTCAGAAGTCATGCGTTGTCAGACGCAGCTCAAACCTTGAGCGAGCCCTTGCGGGACCGCCGGTGGGTGTGGCTGGCCGGGCGCTTGCCGTGGTTGGCCTTCTTGAGTTTCTTGCCGTTCTTCGCCATGGGATCGCTCCTTGCCGGAAAAATCGTGGAGGGAAGAGTCTAGCGAGCTTCCGGCACGGAGAAAAGTCTGCCCGGATCGTGGCAGGTATTCTCTTGATTTTGTTGCAACATGTTCTGTGGGAAGGGGTTGGGGCGATTTGGCTACTTCGGTTCGCCAACTTCCTTTGGAAAACCGGCCTGGATCAGGTCCTCAAACCCCGGCTTCAGGGGCCGCACATCGTA
>Ga0315902_10010834_pt1 | contig 12042 bp, 14 predicted proteins | sample LakEriMetagenome_9_FD_203523 | JGI IMG/M metagenome (GOLD analysis project Ga0315902, IMG submission 203523) | Freshwater fungal communities from buoy surface, Lake Erie, Ohio, United States - Buoy 12 MA117 | ecosystem: Environmental > Aquatic > Freshwater > Lake > Lake biofilm | place: USA... | reverse complement strand
CCCGCCCGGCTGCGCCGGGTTCCCTGCGGTGCTCAGCGCCCGGGGCGGCCCGCGAACTCGGCGCTGCGCGCCTCGGACAGCGCGGTCCGGCCGCGCTCGCGCGCGGCAACCCCGGGCGCTTGCGCGCCTTGGCGGGCCCGAAGCCCCCGGACCAGCGCAGGGCGCAGCCGGCGCCGGCAGGTTTCAACGCGCGCGTCGCGGTCTCTCTGCCGCGTGGGCAGCGACCCCTGCTCACGCGGCGCCCGAATCGCGGCGCCCGGCGCTGGAGTGCCGCGCCGCAGCCCCCTCAGCCCAGGAGGTCGGCGAGCGCGGCGTCGAGCGCGCGCCCCTGCTCGGGCGTGCCCACCGAGATGCGCAGGAAGCGCGCGATGCGGGGCGACGTGAAATGTCGCACCAGCACCTTGCGTTCGCGCAGGCCGGCCTGCAGCCAGGCGCCATCATGGTCGGGGTGGCGTGTGAACACGAAGTTGGCGGCCGAGGGCAGCACCTCGAAGCCGCGGGCCTGCAGGCGCGCGGTCATGGCCTCGCGTTCGGCGACGACCGCGGCGCAGGCTCGTGCGAACCACCCGGCATCCTGCACCGACGCGACCGCGGCGGCGATGGCGATGCGGTCGAGCGGGTAGGAGTTGAAGCTGTCCTTGACGCGTTCGAGGGCCTCGATCAGTCCGGGGTGGCCCATCGCGTAGCCCACGCGAAGACCGGCGAGTGCGCGTGATTTCGAGAAGGTGCGCACCACCAGCAGCTGCGGGAAGCGACCGAGCAGGCTCACCGCCGACTCGCCGCCGAAGTCGACATAGGCCTCGTCGATCAGTACCGCGGAGTCGGTATTGGCCTCGAGAAGGCGTTCGAGTTGCGCCAGCGGCAGCAGCCGGCCGGTCGGTGCATTGGGGTTGGCGATCACGATGCCGCCATTGGGCCGGCGGTAGTCGTCGACGGTGATGCCGAAGCCGTCGTCGAGCGGTATGCGCTCGAAGGGCAGCTGGTACAGCCCGCAGTAGACCGGATAGAAGCTGTAGCTGATGTCGGGGAAGAGAACCGGCCTGCCGTTGCCGAACAGACCGAGGAAGGCGTGGGCGAGCACCTCGTCGGAGCCGTTGCCCACGAAGATCTGCGCGGGCTCCAGACCGTGCAGCTGGGCGAGAGCGCGCTTCAGGGCGCCGGCCTGCGGATCCGGGTAGAGCCTGAGCGCATCGCCGGTCTCGCGGCGGATGGCCTCGAGCACCCGCGGCGACGGTCCCATCGGATGCTCGTTGGTGTTCAGCTTGACCAGCCCCTCGATCTGCGGCTGCTCGCCCGGCACGTAGGGGCTCAGGGCGGCGACGACCGGGCTCCAGAGGCGGCGCGGATCGATGTCGCTGATCGGACCCGACGGCACATGGTCGCCGCGGACGGCAGCCGATGCGTCGGGAGCGACGCCCGACGCATCGGAGACGACGCCGGGGTCGCGGGGGGCTGCAGCTTCGGTCACGGCAGAAACCTCAGGCAATGCCGGCGGCATGCGCCTGCTGGTCGGCATGGTAGGACGATCGCACCATCGGCCCGACCGCGGCATGGCTGAATCCCATCGCCTGAGCCTGCGCCTCGTACATCCGGAAGGTGTCGGGATGCACGTACCGACGCACCGGCAGGTGGGCACTGGAGGGCGCCAGGTACTGCCCGAGGGTGAGCATGTCGACGTCGTGGGCGCGCAGGTCGCGCATCGTGGCGAGGATTTCGTCGTCGCTTTCGCCCAGCCCCACCATCAGGCCGCTCTTGGTCGGCACCCCGGGCACGCGGCGCCGGAATTCCTGCAGCAGCTTCAGCGAGTGCGCGTAGTCGGAACCCGGGCGGGCCTCCTTGTACAGGCGCGGCACGGTCTCGAGGTTGTGGTTCATGACGTCGGGCGGCGCATCTTCGAGGATGGCCAGCGCGCGGTCGAGCCGGCCCCGGAAGTCGGGCACCAGCACCTCGATGCGGGTGGCGGGCGACTGTTCGCGCACCGCGCGGATGCAGTCGACGAAATGCTGGGCGCCGCCATCACGCAGGTCGTCGCGATCGACGCTGGTGATCACCACGTAGGACAGGCGAAGCTCGGCGATGGTGCGGGCGAGGTTGCGCGGCTCCTCGGCATCCAGCGGGTCGGGCCGTCCGTGACCCACATCGCAGAAGGGGCAGCGCCGCGTGCACTTGTCGCCCATGATCATGAAGGTGGCGGTGCCCTTGCCGAAACATTCGCCGATGTTGGGGCAGCTCGCCTCCTCGCAGACCGTGTGCAGCCGGTTGCTGCGAAGGATCTCCTTGATCTCGCGAAAGCGCGAGCCGTGCGAGCCCGCGCGCACCCGGATCCAGTCGGGTTTCTTCAGGACCTGGTCGGCGGGCACCACCTTGATCGGGATCCGCGCGGTCTTGGCGGCGGCTTTCTGCTTGGCCGTCGCGTCGTACGGGGCGGTGGTGTTCGGAGATTCGCTCATGGCTCGGCTGCAGGGGGCGCGTCGTGTGCGCGACCGTGATTCTAGTCCCCGGCCTGCGGGGCCGGGGCGGGCGCCACCGCGCAGTCCGGGGCGATCGCGGGCGGCGCGACCGCGGCGAGTGCCAGCCGCGCGCCGAAGCGCTGCGCGATCCCGGCCACCTCGGCAGCCGGCAGCGCTCTGCCTGCCGCGTGGGCGAGATCGGTGACCGGCAGCCCCGCGTGGCCGCAGGGATTGATGCGCGCGAAGGGCTCGAGCGCCATCGCGACATTCAGGGCGATGCCGTGAAAGGTGCAGCCGCGCGACACCTTCAGGCCCACCGAGGCGAACTTCGCGCCGGCAGCCCTTGGTGAATCGTCGGCCACGTAGACCCCGGGCGCCCCGGAGTGCCGAACCGCGGGCACACCGAGTTCTCCGGCGATTGCGATGGCCGCGGCCTCCAGCCGGCAGACCAGATCGCGGATGCCCAGGCTGCTGCGGCGCAGGTCGAGCAGCAGGTACGCGACCACCTGGCCCGGCCCGTGGTAAGTGACCTGCCCGCCGCGCTCGGTACGCACCACCGGGATATCGCCGGCTGCGAGCACATGCTCGGCGCGGCCCGCCAGCCCCTGGGTGAAGACCGGCTCATGCTCGACCAGCCAGATCTCGTCGGGCGTGTCGGCATCGCGTGCCGCCGTGAACGCGCGCATCGCCTCGAGGCTCTCGAGGTAGGACCGCCGTTGCCAGGGGCTGACGCGCGGCGGCATCGCGAGGTCGACCGATGGCTCAGCCAAAGGGCATCACCCCGATCAGCGAACCATGCAGGGCGAAGGCGAAGGCCACCCAGGCGCCAACCCCCACCAGCACCGCGACCGCGTCGCGGCTTGCCGGTCCGGCTGTCCGCACCACGCCATCGCGGCGATCGCGTGCGCGCGCCGCGCGGAAATCGGCCACCGCCCAGAGCAGGAAGCCGCCGAACAGCAGCAGATCCGCGAGGCGCCCGTTGGCCAGCAGGTGGGCGAGTGCCCACAGTTTCACGCCGAGCACCATCGGATGCCCGAGGCGCGCGCGGATGCGGGTGCCCGGCACGTAGGCCGCCGCGAGCAGGACGAAGGCCGGCAGCGTGAGCAGCGAGGCGAGATGCCGGGTGAACACCGGCGGCTGCCAGAGGTCGATCGGCGCGGCGCGGGTCTGCCCGTAGCCCCAGACGAGCAGCACCAGGCCGACGAGCGAGACAACCGAATACAGGCCCTTCCAGGCGCCCTCGCCCCACTGCGCGATGCGCGCGCTGCGCCAGTCGTCGGCGACGATGCGTACCGAGTGCACCCCGAGGAAAAGGATCAGGCCGATCAGGAACACGAGCATGGCGGAACTCCGGGGAATCAGCGCGCCGTGCGCGCATCGGTGAGCCGGTAGAGCAGACCCATCGGGTCGCTCGGCAGGACCTGCAGCGTACCCTCGAGGACCAACGCGTCGACGTCGACCTTGACACCGGTGCCGCGGATGCGCACCTCGATGATGCCCTCCGGACCCGCTGGCAGGCAGAAATTGCAGCTGGTGGGCACCGCCGAGAGCAGGAAGTGCTTCTGGCGCTCGCCGGGCTGCAGCGGCAGCATGAAGCCCTGGACCTTCACCCGGGTGCCGTTCAGGCTCGTGAGCTGGCCGGGGAACACCGGGATCGAGCGCTTGCCCTCCTGGCGGTGCGTGACCTCGCCGAACAGTCGCCAGGGCAGCACGCCGGGCAGGTCGCGCAGGGGTGCGAAGGCGCTCTGCGGCGAGTGAAAGCCCTGGCCGGTACCCAGCCCGGGCGCGGCGGGCGTGGGGTCGGCAGGGCTGGCGGTACCGCCGCTGCCCCCCACGCCGCCAGGGCTGCCGGCCCCCGGGGCTGGCGCCGAAAAGAGCAGCGGCGCCTTGCCATCGGTGGCGGGGCCGGTCTCGGCGCTCGGGGCCCCCGGCTTGCCCGAGGTGCTCGGCGAGCTCTGCGCACTCTGGGCACCCGCGCTCGACGCCATCATCGGCAGCGCGAGCGCGAGGAGGACGGCGGCCGTGCGGCGGCAGCCCGATCGCGAGCGGACGACGAGCCCGGCGCCGCGTACCCTGGTCCGGCAGGCCTGACGCTCAGTGCACATGCTTCATGCCGCAGTATTTGCCGATGCCCAGCCCCTTGCAGGCCGCCTGCAACTGGCTCAGGCAGCTGTCGTAGGGCTGTCTGGCCTCGAGGCATCGGGCGGCGGCCTCGTGCGCTGCGGCCATCGCCCGGTGGCGTTCGATGTCGCGCCGGATGTGATCGGCGCCATGCTTGTCCTGCGCGCCAGCGCCGCCCGGAAGCAGCAGGGCGGCGAGCACGAGGCCTGCGATCGTCGACAGGGACGGCAAGGACGGCAAGGACGGCATCGGGATCCTCCAGTGACGTGAAGCGCCGGCCATTCAGCCGGCAAGCAGATGGTCGACGGGCACCCGGCAGGCTTTCAGCGCCGGCACCAGCGCCGCCGCCCAGGCGGTCAGCAGCGCCGCGGCAGCAGCCCAGCCCTGGTCGGCCGAGAACCCGAGGCCGCTGAGAGGCAAGCCGCCCTCGGCTGCGAGCGCGTGCCCCAGCAGCGCCACCGCGCCATGCCCGAGCGCGAAGCCGAGCAGCAGGGCGCCCGCGGCGAGCGCGCTCGCCTGAAGCAGGATGACCTGCACCAGCCGCATCCGCGACGCGCCGACCAGCCGCAGCAGCGCCAGATCGGCCAGCCGGTCCTGCACCGCCGCGTAGAGTGCGGCGAAGATCGACAGCCCGGCGAGTACCAGCAGACCCGCGCCGATCGCGCCGATCAGTGTCGAGCCGATGCCGAGCATCCGCCACAGCCGCGTCATCTCGAGCGCGGGTACCGCCGCCTGCAGGTCGGGGCGGGCGTTGAGCTGTCGTGGCAGCGTGACCGCGGCCAGCGGTGAGGCATAGGCGACATGCAGCAGGCTGAGTTCGCGCGCGGCGATCAGTTCGGCGCGGTCGTCGTCGTCGAGCGCGGTCTCCTTCTCGTGCACCTGCCACACCGAGTCGACGTCGGTGAGGATCAGCCGGTCGATCGCTCCGCCGGTGGGCGCAAGGATGCCGACCACTTCGAAGGGCTGGTCGGCGTGGCTCTCGCCGCCCTCGCCCAGACCGTGCTGGCCGGCAAAGCGCGCGCCCAGCCCCAGGCCGGTCGCCCGGGCCGCCCGCGCGCCGAGCACCGCCTGCATCGGGGCATTCCAGACCCGCCCCTGCGCGAGCCCGGCCTGCGCAGCCTCGAGGTAGCCATGCCGGGTGCCGACGATGCGCAGCCCCTGGTAGCTGTCGCCCAGGGCGAGCGGCACGACGCGCGCCACGCCCGGCAGCGCGCCGATCTCGCGTTCGAGCGCCGCCGGGATGTTGCCGGCCGGCTGGTCGACGTGGAACACGCCGGCGAGGATCAGCTGCAACGGACTGCCCTTGACGCCGACCACCAGATCGACGCCCTGCAGATCGCGCTCGACATGCTCGCTCAGCTGACGCGAGACGCTGAGCACCATCACCAGAGCCGCCAGACCCAGCGCGAGCGTGACGAGGTTGAGCAGCGCCGCCGCCGGCCGGTGGGCGAGCATCCGCCATGCCAGATGCCACCAGCTCATCCGAGCACCAGGGTCCGGAGCTCGCCGCCGTCGGCGAGCCGATCGACCGCGCGCGCGTCATGCGTGGCCACCAGCAGGCTCGCGCCGCTCGTGCGCCAGGCATCGAGCAGTTCGCCGATGGCCAGTCCGGCGGCAGCGTCATCCAGACTCGCGGTGGGCTCATCGGCGATCAGCAGTCGGGGCTCGTTCATCAGCGCCCGCGCCAGTGCGACACGCTGCGCCTGGCCGCCGCTCAGCTCGGCCGGCCGGGCGCGCGTCAGCGCCCTCAGCCCGAAACGCTCGAGCAGGGCATCGGCACGCTGCCTCGCGCCGGTCGCCGGCAGCCCGGCGGCGAGTGCGGCAAGCAGCAGATTCTCGCGGACATCGAGCGCGGGAGCCAGGTGCAGGCGCTGGGGCAGCAGACCGATCGTGCGGCCGCGCCAGCGGTCACGCCGAGCGGGTGGCAGTCGCGAGGGTTCGGTATCGCAGACCCTGACCCGGCCGCGATCGGGCGCGAGCAGGCCGGCGAGCAGGGCGATCAGGGTGGATTTGCCGCTGCCCGAGGGGCCGCGCAGCACCGCCAGCCCGCCCTGGGGCAAGACGATGTCGGGAAAGTCGATCGCCACCCGGCGCCCCCGGCCCGTGCGGTCGACGCCGGCCTGCACGAGTTCGATCATGCGGCCGCGCCCGCGGCTAGAGAACGATGCGCACCGCCGGGTGCGCGGCGAGCGCGCGGTAGATCGACTCGAGCTGAACGCGCGATTCGACCCGCAGCATCAGGGTGAGACTCAGCCATGCCCCCTTGGACGAGGTGCGCAATTCGATGGTCGCGGGATCGAAGGCCGGCAGGTGCTCGCGCACGAGTTCGGCGATCGCCTGAGCGAAACCCTCGACACGGCGACCCATGACCTTGAGAGGAAAATCGGCCGGGAACGCGAGCAGTTTCTCGATCCTGTCGAAGGCCTGGGTGATGTCGGCCGGGTCGTGACCGGGTTGCCCGGAGGGGTCGGAGGCGCCCATCGTGCGTCAGCCGAGTTTCGCGGCCTGGTAGGCCTGATAGAGCGCGCGATAGACCGGCCCGGGCCGGCCCTCGCCCACCGGGCGCCCGTCGAGTTGCGTGACCGGCAGGATCTCCTTGGTGGCCGAACTGATCAGCAGTTCGTCGGCGGCGAGCACTTCCTCGCGCAGCACCGGACGGGTTTCGGCGGCCAGCCCGCAGCGCGCGCACAGTTCGTCGATCAGGCCGACACGGATGCCCTCGAGAATGCGGTTGTCGCGCGGCGCGCCGAGCACCGTGCCGTTGCGCACCACCCAGATGTTGGAGGCCGAGCCCTCGGTCAGGAATCCGTCGCGGAACATCACGCACTCGACCGCGCCGGCATCGACCGCCGCCTGGCGGGCGAGCACATTGCCCAGCAGCGACACCGACTTGATGTCGCAGTGAAGCCATCGCTCGTCGGGCAGGGTGATGGCCGCCACGCCGGCTTCGCGCTGGGCGGCGGGCACCGGCACGAGTTCGCTTGCCATCGCGAACACCGTGGGCTCGACGCCGGCCGGAAAGGCATGGTCGCGACGGGCCACCCCGCGGGTGATCTGCAGGTAGATGAACTGATCGGCCCAGGGATGGCGCGCGACGAGCTCCTGCACGAGCGATGTCCAGCCTGCATCGTCGCGCGGATTGTGGATCCGGATCGCGGCGAGGCTGCGCTTGAGGCGAGCGAGATGCTGCGGCCAGCGGAACAGCCGCCCGCCATAGCTCGGCACGACCTCGTAGATGCCGTCGCCGAAGATGAATCCGCGATCGAGCACGGGCACGCGAGCCTGATCGAGAGGCAGGAACTCGCCGTTGAGAAAGACGGTGGGGTTGGCGTTCATCATCGCTCCATCCAGAGCCGGATCGTATCCCAGGCGCGCCCTATCAGCCCTGCGGGCGCCACGGCGTCGAGGGCGACCAGCGGACGCTCGACGATGATCTGTTCGCCGAGGGTCACGCGCAGCGTACCCACGCGCTGGCCGCGCACGATCGGGGCGGTGAGCGGCTGCACCCGTTCGACCTCGGCTTTCAGGGCGCCCGCCTGACCGCGGGGTGCGCTCACAATGACGTCGGTCTCGAAGCCTGCCTTGACCTCGGCCGCCGTGCCCTTCCAGACCCGGTAGCTTCCGGCGGGCTGGCCGCGCGCGAACAGGCGCACCGCCTCGGTGCTCTGGAAGCCCCAGTTGAGCAGACGCTGCGACTCGACGGCCCGGGCCGAGTCGGAAGCTGCGCCCAGCACCACCGACAGCAGGCGCCGCTCGAGAACGCCGCCCTGGTCGCGGCGTGCCGAGGCGATCAGGCACCAGCCGGCGGCCTCGGTGTGGCCGGTCTTCAGCCCGTCGACCGACGGATCGATGAACAGCAGCCGGTTGCGGTTCAGTTGCCGGATGCCGTTGTAGGTGTAGTCCTTGCGGCCGTAGAGCGGGTAATGCTGAGGGTGATCGGCGATCAGGCGACTGGCGAGCACGGCGAGGTCGCGCGCGGTGCTGTAGTGCTGCGGATCCGGCAGACCGGTGGCATTGGCGAAGCGGGTGTTGACGAGGCCCAGGCGCTGGGCCTCGCGGTTCATCTGCTCGGCGAAGGCCGCCTCGCTGCCGCTGACCGCCTCGGCAAGCACGATGGAGGCATCGTTGCCCGACTGCACGATCATGCCCTGCATCAGTTCCTCGACGGTGGCCGGGCGTGCCGGGTCGACGAACATGCGCGAGCCGATGGCCTTCCAGGCGGCCTGCGACACCGGCGGGCGCTGTGCCGCCTGCAGCTTGCCGTCGGCGAGTGCGCCGAAGACCAGTCGCGCGGTCATCAGCTTGGTGAGGGAGGCCGGGTCGACCCTGCGGTCGGCCTCGGCCGACGCCAGGATCTGACCGCTGCTCACGTCGACGAGCATCCAGCTGCGCGCGGCCAGGGTGGGTGCGCCGCCGGGTTGCGGCGGTGGCGCCGGCGCGGGCTCGGCGGCTTTCTTCGGCTGACGGCGGCTCGCGGCCTCGCCAGTGGCGGGGGCGGCGGCGATCAGGCCGGCCAGCAGCAGCGCGGCCACGCGCAGGCCGGCGGGAGGCAAGCGTTGCATGGCCGGATTCAGGACGTGGCAGCGTCGTCGGTGTCGACGGCCCGGGGCGCGCCGAAGGCCTCGAGCACCAGACGCTTGAGCAGGGGCAGGCGCCGGTGGAAGAAGTGGTCGCAACCCGGCAGCACCACGATCGGAAGCCCCTGGGGCCGGGCCCAGTCGAAGATCGCCGTCAGCGGGACGACATCGTCGCTTTCGCCATGGATGACGAGGGTGTCGGCGGGGACACCGGCGACCGGGAAACGCGAGACCGCCGGGCCGACCAGCACCAGGCGTGCGGCAGGCTCGCCGGCGGCGGCCAGTTGCTGCGCGACCTGGCTCTGCACGAAGGCGCCGAAGGAGAATCCCGCGAGCACCAGCGGCAGGTCGGCGCAGCCCTCGGCGACGGCGGCCGCGCGTGCGGCGCGCGCCACCGCAACCAGATCGTCACTCTCGCCGCGGCCTTCGTCGTGCACCCCCGCCGAGTCGCCGACGCCGCGGAAATCCGGTCGCCAGCTCAGGTAGCCGAGCGCCAGAAAGGCGCGTGCGAGGGTCTGCACCACCTTGTTGTCGCGGGTGCCGCCGTAGAGCGGGTGCGGATGCGCGATCAGGGCGATGCCGGCTGGCGTGCCGGCCGGACGGTCGAGTGCGACATCGATGGCACCGGCCGCCCCGGGCACGCGCACGATGCGGGTGCCGGCATTCATGGCAGGCGCAGTCGCTCGACCGGGACGCCACCCACCAGATGCGAGTCGATGATCTCGTCGATGTCCTCGCGGTCGACGAAGGTGTACCAGATGCCTTCGGGGTAGACGACGGCGACCGGGCCGAGTTCGCAGCGGTCGAGGCAGCCCGCCTTGTTGATGCGGATCCTGCCTTCGCCCGCCAGCCCGAGTTCCTTGACCCGGCGCTTGGCGTATTCCTGGAGGGCGGCCGCGCCGGTGGCCGCGCAGCAGGCGCGCGCCGGATCGTCGCGCTGATTCAGGCAGAAGAAGACATGCTTGGCGTAGTGACTCATGGCGGTATCCGGGTGCCGGTTGGCCTGCGGTCGCCGGGCGCGCCGGGGTGCAGGCCCGCCGTTCGGGCGGGTCATCGGGATTATAGGCGGGGCGGCTCGCCGGGCGCCCCGGGGGGCGGCCCTGGCGCGAGCGGGTCGGCCGGCGGCTGCGGCTCCAGCGCGCGCAGACGCCGCACGCACCAGAGGATGGCGGCGAAGGGCCACAGCACGGCAGCCGCCCGCAGCAGGCCCTCGAGATTGCGCCAGCCGCCGGCCGCCCCGGCGCTCGCCGCGCTGGCGTGATAGGCGTCGAGCGGGAACAGCGTGCTGCAGGTGATGCCCGCGGCGAAGGCTGCGATGGCCAGATGCAGGCGGGTGCGGCGTCTGGCCACCGCCAGCAGTGCGAGCAGCAGGGCGCCGCCCACCAGACCCCCTTGCGCTCCCGCACTGAGCCAGCCGGCGACCCGCGGCGTACCCAGCGCGGCACTGCCGGCCGACTGGACCAGGATCGCGCACGCCACCAGCACGGCTGTCAGCAGTGCACGCGGAGCCCGGGTGGGCAGCAGCTCGCGCACGATCAGACCGGTGCCGACCACCGCGCAGGTGACTCCGAGCGCTTCGAGAAACTCGGCATGGGCAGGCGCCAGCCGCGAGGCTGCCGCGGGCCATGCGGCGCTCGCGAGCGCGGCCATCGGCAGCTGGAGATCGCCCTGCCCGAACAGCGGTCGGTACGCAGGCCACTGGATCGCGAGCCAGCCGGCCAGCAGCAGGGATCCGGTCGCGCTGTCGGTGCCACTGATTGCCCGACGAGCTTCGAGCGCCCGCTGGCAGCTCGCGACCGCGCGTTCACCCAGGGGCGCTGCGAGCGCGCCGAGCAGGGCACCGGCGGTGTTCGCAAGCCAGTCGAGCCGCGAGGGCACCCGGCCGGGCAGCAGGGTCTGCAGGGCTTCGAGGCCGATGGCGAGCGCGCTGCAGCCGAGCAGCGCGAGTGGCGCGGCCGCGGTACGCAGTCCCGAGGCGCGCAGCAGCATCGCCACCAGCAGGCCGCCGGGCAGGTAGATGGCGACGTTGAAGGCGAGATCGAAGCCGGTCCAGTACCGGGGCCATGGGTCGAGCAGAAAGGCCAGCAGCGGCGTGCCGCGGTGCTCCCAGCCGCGCATCGGAAAGAGCGAACCCCAGACCAGCGTGACCAGATAGACGGCAAGGCTCGCCGGGACGAGCCGGGAGGTGGTGGGGCGGGCGAACGGGCGCGGCATGAGGAGGCGATGTGAGCCTACAGGATATGATTGGACGGTGGCGTGCAACCCGGCAACCCCGAAGCCTGTCGAGGCTGGCGTCTCCCCTTCGGCGCCGGCGTCGGCGCGCCCGTGCGGGGCCGCCCCCGACCCCCTGGAAGCCGCGATGATTGCCCGGGTTGCGGGCTTGCCCGAGTCGGCCGTTTGCGTGCTCGACAGCGTCGATTCCACCAACCGGGTGCTGATGGAGGAATCCTGGCCGGCGCTGCCGGCGGCGCCTCGCGTGCTGATTGCGCGCCGTCAGACCGCCGGGCGTGGGCGGGGGGGCGGGGTGTGGCTGAGCGGAGCCGACGATTCCCTGACGCTGTCGGTTGCTCTCGAACTGCCGCCTGGTGCTGCTCTGGGCAGGCTGGGTGCGCTGTCGGTGGTGGCAGGGCTTGCCGTCGCCGAAACGCTGGTGGGCCGTGTTCCCGACCTTCGTCTGAAGTGGCCGAATGACCTCCAGCGGCGTGGTCGCAAGGTGGCCGGACTGCTGTGCGAGTCACGGCTGCAGGGTGAGCGGGTGCGCATCGTCGCCGGGCTTGGCCTGAACCTGGTGCCCGCTCCCGAGCGTTTCGATGCCCTCGGACAGCCGGCAGGCGCGCTGTTCGCGACGCCGGCGCAGCAGCCGCCGCGATCACGGCTCGCGGGCGAGCTCGCCG
>Ga0315902_10010832_pt1 | contig 12042 bp, 8 predicted proteins | sample LakEriMetagenome_9_FD_203523 | JGI IMG/M metagenome (GOLD analysis project Ga0315902, IMG submission 203523) | Freshwater fungal communities from buoy surface, Lake Erie, Ohio, United States - Buoy 12 MA117 | ecosystem: Environmental > Aquatic > Freshwater > Lake > Lake biofilm | place: USA... | reverse complement strand
GACGGCGCCACCATACATCCCCGAATGCAGATCCCCCTGCGCCCCGCGCACGTCGATCTGCACGTACGCCATGCCACGCAGCGACGACAGAATGCTAGGAATGCCCTGGGCGAACATCGTCGAATCGGAGATCACCACCGCATCACAGGCGAGCCGATCGCGTTCCCGCTCGAGAAACATTTCGAGATTCGCGCTCCCGACTTCTTCCTCTCCCTCGGCGAGCACGATCACGTTGACCGGGAGTGTGCCCCGTACGGCCAGATGCGCTTCGAGCGCCTTGATGTGCAGATACAACTGTCCCTTGTCATCGACAGAACCGCGCGCGTACAGCTTGCCATCACGAATCGTCGGTTCGAAGGGGGGCGAGGTCCATAGCTCGAGGGGCTCAGCCGGCTGCACATCATAATGCCCATAGATCAGCAGCGTCGGCGCGCCGGGCGCGGCATGCCGCCATTCGCCCACGACGATAGGATGCCCGGGCGTCGCCTCGATACGGCTCGTGAAGCCGATGCGCGAGAGCGCATCCGCGACGAAGCGTGCGGCATCAGCGCAGTCCCCCTTGTGCTCGGAGCGCGCCGAGACGGAAGGAATGCGCAAGAAGGTGAAGAGTTCGTCGAGGGCCGATGTCTCGTGCGTGGCGCACCAAGCGGCGATATCGGCGGGAAGCGTAGGAGCAGTCATGGCAGGTTGGGAAAATGCCCGAGAGGCTCAGGCGTAGCGCGACGGCGCCATCGTATACCCGAGCCACGTCGCGGCGAAACCAAGAACCAGGGTAAGCAGCACATAGGCGGCGGCACGCAGCACGCGCCCCTGCTGCAACAGAGAGATGACCTCAAGACTGAGCGCCGAGAACGTAGTGAAGCCTCCGCAAAAACCGGTGGCCAGCGCTAGGCGCCACATGGATGGCTCTACGCTCCCGGCGAACAGCTTGGCGAGAGCACCGATGAGCAGCGCCCCACTCACGTTCACGGTCAGCGTGGCTATTGGCACCCCGTTCCAGGATGGCACGGCGGCACCCACGACAAAGCGCACCACGGAGCCCAGCGCCCCGCCGAAGGCGACGGCGCCGACGGTAACGGGCGTGATGACCGACAGACTCACCGCGCGGACCCGGCGGCGTTGGGCAATGGCGTGCTGCGCATATCCGCAAGCGCGGCAGCCCGATCCCGCGGGACATCCTGCGCAATGCGATAGAGCCAGATGCGCCGATGGGTGATGTCACCGGCCCCGCGCCGCAGCACCACTTCTTCGCCCGGACGCGTCTCCTTGAACCAGGACCCTACGCGTACAGCCAGCGAGTCCCCCTTGGGGTTGGCATCGAAGACGGCCACCAAGGCATCACCCGGGCGTATACGCGTCCACGCATTCGGCCAGATGTCGTACTGATTCGTGCGACCGCCGAGATTGAGCGCCATCACCGGCGGATGCTCCGGCATGAGGAACGCGAGTTCCGACGCATCCTGATACCGGTCGGCCGCGATCCATCGATCAATGGTCCCATCAAGCCAGGGATCGTGCAGGGCGCGCTGCGCGGCCTGCGCCAGCGTTGTCCACCCGTGTGCGCGGGCGATCGGATCCTTGGCTGGCTTGAGCGGCAGCACGGGATACCACGCCTGGGCGGCAACCACACCGAGGAGCAGCGCGCCCAGTGCCAGCCCGCGTCGCCACCAGCGGCCGGTCACGATCGCACCGGTATGGGTGGCCAGCAGCAGCACGGCAGCCGGATAGATCATGGCGGGCCAATTCGCTTCGACCGATTTGCGCCAGGCACTCATGGTGAAGAAGAGCAGCGGGGTGATCGCCACCACCGCCAAGGCAAAACGCCGGGGTGCGAGGTCCGTCACCTCGGCGTGCGCACGGGTTCGCCACCCTTCACGCAATGCGGCGATCACCGCGATGGCTAGCAACACGAACAGGATGGGCGAGGCGAGACCGACTTGACCGCCAAACATCTCCGCGATGCGCGTCAGTGGTGTCCCGCGGGCGGGACCCGACCCCAGGCCATGCCCCAACTGGAAGCGAAACGAGGCCCAGTCATTGAACGCATTCCAGACCACCACCGGCGCAAACAGTGTGAGGGCGATGGCGCTGGCCCACCAGGGCCCCGGTTCGGCAAACCGACGACGCAGCGCTGGATGGATGAGGCAGGCGATGACGAGTCCCATCGGGAGCAGGACCGCCGTGTACTTCGCGACGAATGCGCCGCCGAGGGCCACGCCAGCGAGGGTCCACCATCCGAAGCTGGCCCAGCTACGGAAACGGGCGGCCAGCGCCCGTTCGACCGCCAACAGCGCCACCATGGCCGTTGCGAAGAGCGCGGCATCGGGGGTGGCCAACACCAACCCCAACGTGGCAATCGGAAGTAATGTCATCAGGGCCGCGGCGCGGAGCGCCGCGCGCGCACCCACGAGCCCACGTCCGGCCAGCACCCACGCGGCAGCCACAGCGCCACTGTGGGTCAGCAGGGCGGCCGCACTGGGGCCGGCTCGCACACCGAGCTCCGTGGCACCGAACAACGCCGTGCCCGCCCAAATCAGGAGGGCTATACCTGGCGGATGGTCGAAGTAGCCCGACTCGAGGCGACGTGACCATTCCCAGTAATAGGTCTCATCCGGAAGCAGCGGGACCAGCGATGAGAGCGCAGTCCTGAGCGCGAACGCCCCCAGCAGCCAGATCACCGTCCAGCGCCACAGTCGACGCCCCCCCTCCTCGGTGGGGTCCGCTGGCTCGACAGGCGGGGACGAAGCAGGGACGAACGCCATACGGATAAAATAGCGTCCTCGGTCACCACTGCGGCCAGCGTCTTGCACTGGCTCAGCCGCGCGTCAAAGGCGGTGCCGGTCGCGTAACGGTTACGGCGAGCGGCGACCATGCGTCCATTCGATGAAATCAGGTCACGGCGTCAGGTCCGGTCATCAGGCCGTCATGCGCCGCTCTTCAATTGATTAGGTGCCCAGCGGATGCGAGCAATCTCGCGACTCGTCACATCCCCAACCGTACGTGGACTCCTGACGGTTCTATCGGCCGGCGTTCTTTCCGGCTGCCTTGACCTCAAGGTGATTCCGGATGCCTGCACGGTCAGCATCGTACCGAATGCGGTGTCGGTTCCGGTGAACAGCACCTATCGCTTGACGGGCACCGCCTTCGATTGCGACGGCAATTCGATCCGCAACAAGAAGATTCTCTTCTCGTCGAGCAATCAAGCGGTCGCCACGGTGACTGCCGAAGGGGGCGTGATCGGCGTTGCCGTCGGTTCGGCGTCCATCTCGGCCACGTCTGACGGAAAGACGGCCTCGGCCCAGATCACAGTGACCCCAGAGGCTGCCGCAACGATTGTCGTGTCGCCCAATGCGCTGATCCTGCGTCGCACCAACACGCGCCAGCTCACCGCCACGGCCCGAAACAGTACCGGTGCCGTCGTCTCCGGCCGGACCGTGCGCTGGGCATCGAGCAATTCAGCGATCGCATCGGTGGATCAGAACGGCACCGTTACCGCGATGGCGCCGGGCCAGGCGGTCATCAACGCGGAAATCGACCAGACCGTGGGATCCGCGACGATCGTTGTGACGGAGATCCCGATCGGCAGCTGTTCGCTGTCGCCGAGCGCCAGCAAGCTGACGGTCTCTCAAAGCGTCCAGCCGACGCTCACCCTTCGGGACACCGCCAATAATGCGCTGTCCAGCCAGGGGCGCGCGATCGCGTGGAGCAGCAGTAACGAAGTCGTCGCCACGGTCACGACCACGGGGATCGTGACCACGCGCAAAGCGGGAACGACCACCGTCACGGCGACCGCCGTGGAAAACTCGGCGGTTACCTGTTCCGCAACCATTCAGGCGGTCGACCCGCGCATCACACAGGTCGTGATCACCCCGTTCACGGGGCAGTTGCGCCTCGCCATCCCACGTATCCTCACGGCCACGCTACTCGATTCGACCGGCGCCGCGATCCCGCCGGGTCGCATCGTCACGTGGAGCACGACGACCCCGACATTGGTCAACGTGACGCAAGCGGGGATTGTCACGGGGCTGTCGCTTGGCACGGCCCGCATCATCGCGACGGCCGAAGGCACGGCGGATACGGTGACCTTTACCGTGACCAAGGTCCCGGTGGGCACGGTCACCACCTCGCCGCTGCAGGCGACGTTGCTGGAAGGGCAAACTCTCCAGCTTCGCGCGACGGTCACGGATTCGATCGGCACCGAGATCACCGATCGCCCCCTCGAATGGATCAGTGGGGATCCGAGTCGAGTCACCATCTCGTCGAGTGGCCTCGTGACGGCGCTGGCCGCTGGTACAGTGACGGTTGCCGCCACCGCCGAAGGGAAGGTTGGTCAGAGCTCCATTATCGTGCAGCAGGTACCGGTCGATACCATCGAAACGGTCACCGCGTTTACCGTGGCCGCCGGCGTCACGAGTGCCTTCGTGATCCGGGTGAAGGACGTTCAGGGGAATGAGGTGCGGAACCGCAATGTGCTGGTGACCAGCTCCGCGCCCGCGGTGGCCATCGGGCAGCAAAACAGCACCTCCACGTTCGTCAGCGTGACCGGCCTGACGGCTGGGACGGCCCGTCTGACCCTGCAAGCCGTGGATTCGAACAATCGCAATCAGGGCAAACCGAGCTACGTGGACGTGACGGTCACGGGCGCGCGTATCATGGTGCGAACGGCCCCACCACCATCGCCCTAGCCGCTGGGCACAGACGGAAACCGTTACGTAGTTTTCGGGGGACCGTGCGACGTACGGTCCCCCGTGTCGTTGCCGATCCTCTTCGCTCTCATGTCTACTACCACCAAGCCGTCGTTCCTGCGTGACCTGTTCACCGGGGAAATCACGGAGTCGTTGCTCTTTCCCTATCCCGCGCCGCTGGATGTGCGCGATCCGGAAGAGACGCGCACGGTGCATCGTCTCATTGCCGCACTGCACGATATGGTGGGCAGCGGACTGATCGATCCCGTCCGGATTGATGAAGAAGAAGGTGTCGACGAGGCCGTCATTCAGGCCTTCGCGGACGCGGGGCTGCTGGCGCTCACGATTCCCAAGGCCTACGGGGGGCTCGGTCTGTCGGCCTCGGCGTACGCGCGCGTGTTTGGTGCCGTCGCGTCGACCGATCCGTCGCTGGGTGTGCTCATTGGGGTCCACTGCGGCCTTGGCGCGAAGGCCATCGTGATCGCCGGCAACGAGGAACAGAAGGCGCGCTATCTCCCGATGCTGGCTCGAGGCGAAACCCTCGGCGCCTATGCGCTCACGGAACCGGAGACGGGTTCCGATGCGCAGCATATCGTCACGAAGGCCACGCGAAGCCCCGACGATCGAGGATGGATCCTCAACGGACGCAAGCACTGGATTGGCAACGGCCATCGCGCCGGCGTGATCGCCACCTTCGCGCAAACGCCGATCGACCGCAACGGGGAGACCGTCTGGCGGCCAACCGCCTTCATCATTCGTCCGGATATGCCGGGTTTCCGAGTCGATGGCACGATTCGGAAGCTGGGGATTCGCGGCTCAACGCAGGCCGAATTGGTGTTCGAGAATCTCTTCGTGCCCGACGACCATGTGCTTGGGCCGGTGGGCAAAGGCTTTCAGGTGGCCGTTCAGGCGTTGAATGCCGGCCGCCTGTCGCTGGCCGCCGGTTGCGCCACGGGATGCAAGCGATTGCTCGGCGAATTCACACGCTATGCAGAGGCCCGGCACCAATTCGGTGCGCCACTCGCCGACTTCGAGATCACGCAGCGCAAGATGGCGACCATTGCGGCCGACACGTATGCGCTCGACGCCATGGTTGGCGCGCTTGCGCCGGCGTTGGACGCCGAGAATGTGGACGCCTCCCTCGAGGCCGCCTGCACCAAGGTGTTTGCCAGCGAACTCGTGTGGCGCACCACGGACGAACTCGTGCAGCTCGCTGGTGGACGCGGGTTCGTGAAGCCGTGGTCGTACGAGCGCTACCTCCGCGACGCGCGCATCAATCGGATCTTCGAGGGGGCCAACGAAGTCCTGCGGCTGTTCGTGGGCCTCAACGGGATTCAGGCGCCGGCGGAGGCATTGAAGGAAGTGGCCGACGCCATGCGGAATCCGGTGCAGAATCTCGGCTTGGTCTCCGCCTATGCCGCGGGACGCGTTGCAACGGCGCTGGGACGCAAGGATCGTTTCGATGTCGAGTTGCACGCGTCGCTGCGTGAGCATGCCACGTATATCGAACGGCACGCGGCGGAGTTGGCCAAGGCCACGCAAGCGGCCATCACCACGCATCGCAAGGCGATCCTGCATCGGCAACTGGTAGTCGAGCGTCTGGCCGATCTTGCCACGGAACTGTATGCCCGTACGGTGACCGTCGCGCGCACGCAGCGATTGATCGAGGAATTCGGCGCAGAGGCGTGCACACGCGAAATTGCGCTGACCACGCTGTTCTGCCTCGAATCCGGCCGCCGCTTCCGAGCCATCCGCATGGAGCTCGACGGCGACATCGGGCAGCGTATCGACGAATTGCGTCGCACCATCGCCGGTCAGGTGCGGAAGGACGCCGGCTACGTCAGTCGGGATGCCCTCTGTGAAGCACCAGTGCTCCCCCTTCCAGCCTGGGGGCTGGACCGTGACACGCAAACCGCCGCTACGCGTCCGTCCGAAGCAGCCCGAGCTTGAGTGCGAACTTCACGTAGTCGGTGCGGTGGGAGAGCCCCAACTTCTCACCGATTCGCTGCTTGTACGTGTCCACCGTCTTGGGTGAGATCGTGAGATGCTCACCGATTTCCGGTGCGGTGTACCCTTCCGCCACCATCTTCAGAACGACTTGCTCGCGATCGGTGAGCTTCTCGAATCGGGTGCGTTCTTCCGCGTTGCCATCGCGTTTGGCGATGCCGCGCGCGAGTGCGCGAGCGGCTGACGGCTGCACATAGACATCGCCAGCCGCGACCGTACGGATCGCATCCACCAGTTCCCGATCAGCCACGGACTTGAGGAGATAGCCGCCAGCACCGGCCTCGAGCAGCGCGACCAGATGCTCATCCTCCGTGTGCATCGTCAGTACGAGCACGCGACGTGTGGCCGGCTCGTCCGGATTGATCGTCCGCTGCGCATTCAGTTTCTGCAATTCACGCGTCGCGGTGAGCCCGTCCATATCGGGCATCGAGAGATCCATGACGATGACATGCGGATCGAGGCGATCGGAAAGCGCCAGCGCGTCCTTACCGTTGGAGCCTTCGCCAACCACGGCAATGTCCCGCGCCGTGGAGAGCACCGCTTTGAGGCCGGCTCGCACGATCTGGTGGTCATCCACCAGCACGACACGGATGAGGTCGGGACGCATCTGTCTAATTAGCGGACGGACATGCACAGCGTAAAGAGCGACCGCAACGGTCCTGCGGCGCTGTTCCCACAGCTCACCCCACCTGCCCTTCGTCCCCGAAGGCGGTCTCCCCCGCCTTGAACACCCGGAACAGATACACGAAGCTGGGGAGGAGAATCATCGTCCCGATGGCGAGCGCACCCAAAATGAGGGTCAGCGTGATGCGTGGTGCGGCGAGTTCCTCGATGGTGTGATCCGGCGGAATCAACCAGGGGAACTGCGTCCAGGCCCATCCCCATAGCAGGAAGGTCGCCTGTGCGGCGGCGGCCACGCGAGCGATATGGAAGCGTGACGTGAGCAGACTCCAACTGGAGACGATGACAGCCAGTACGGTCACCGCATGCATGAAGACGGCCGTACGTCCGCGCGTCAGTCCCTCGAACAGCAGCGGATTGTCTGCACGCGCGAAGGCCAGCGTCAACGCGGCGACCACCAGCAGCGCCCCCTGCGACTGCAGGGCGCGACGACGGAAGACGGCACGGAGCGCGTCGTCGGGTGCTTCAACGGTCAGGTAGCTTGCCGCGAGAAACGCGAAGAGCATGAGCGTCATGAGTCCGACCGCCCACGCGAACGGCGACGCCATCCACGGGTCCACAAAGCGTGCCTGGAAGGACACCGTAGCCAGCGCAGCGGTCGGGCGCATCGGCAGGCGTCCGCCGGCGACGGCGCCGAGACAGACGCCCAACACGATCGGCGTCAGCAGGCTGGCAATGGAGAAGATGCGTCCCCATCGCCGCTGCACATGATCCTGTCGACTGTCGTAGGTGCGAAACGTGAAGGCCGAACCGCGCAGTACGATCCCCACCAGCATGGCCGTGATGGGGACGTGCAACTCCGTAGCCAGATGGGCGAATGCCTTCGGAAAGCAGGTGAAGAGCAGCACGACCACGAGGATGAGCCACACGTGGTTGGCTTCCCAGATCGGGGCGATCGCCTTGGCAATCAGCGCCCGCTGATCATCCGCTCGACGACCGCGCGCCAGAAGGTCCCACACGCCGCCGCCGAAGTCGGCACCGCCAAGCAACACGTACGCATTGAGCGACAACACCATCGTGCCGGCAACCGCATTGGGAAGCGTCCACGTCAGCGGCGTGCCGTCGAGCATCACGGACGGGGTGCCGTCTGCGACAACCCACGCGGGATGGCCAATTCGCCCGTCATGTTCGAGGGGCGTGGGGCGATCCCCGTCTTGAGTATCTGACGCCACATCAGAAACGCCACGGTGAGCGCGAGCCCGATGTACAACGCCGTGAACAGGGCGAAGGTCACCCCAAGTCCCGGCATGGGCGTCACCGCGTCAGCCGTACGCATGAAGTCCTGCACGATCCACGGCTGACGTCCGACTTCGGTGACTGTCCATCCGGCTTCGAGCGCGATGAAGCCAAGCGGGGCACAGAGCAGCACGGCGAGCAGGAAGCGGCGATCATCCGGCAAGGCGATGCCACGCTGCTGTCGACGTTGCCACCACCGCCACAGCCCCCACAGGGCAAGGGCCGCCATGACGCTGCCGCAGGCGACCATGAGCTGAAACGCGGTGTGGACGATGGCGACTGGTGGGCGATCCGCGACGGGCACGGCATCAAGACCGGGAACGACAGCCTGCGCATCCCCGCGCAGCAACCACGACAGCGCACCCGGAATCTCGATCGCGCCCGTATGCTCGAGCGTCTCCGCGTTGGGCCATCCGCCGATCACGAATGCCGCAGGCCCCGTGCGCAAATGCCCTTCCATGGCCGCCAGCTTTACCGGCTGCCGCTCCGCCACATCACGCGCGCTCCAATCACCACTGAGCGGTTGCAGCAACGCCGCGGGGAGCCCGACCGCCAACGCGATCTGCAGCGCACCGCGATGAAACGCCCGATGTGGCGTCCCACGTCGCAACGCATAGGCATGAATCCCCGCGACCGCGAAGCCGGTGGACGCATACGCAGCCAGTGTCATGTGTACGATCTGTGCGGGCGCAGCCTTGTTGAACATCGCGGCCAACGGATCGACGTTCGTGACGACGCCATCGACGATCGTGAAGCCGGTCGGCGCGTTCATCCACGCGTTGGCGCACACCACGAACGCGCCACTCAATGCCCCACTCACGGCGACGACCACACCGGCGGCAAAGTGTGCGCGTGGGGGAATCCGCTTCCAGGCGTAGAGATAGATGCCGAGGAAAATCGCCTCGGTGAAAAAGGCAAAGCCCTCGAGCGAGAAGGGCATACCGATAATGGCACCGGCATGCTCCATGAATGACGGCCAGAGCAACCCCAGTTCAAAACTGAGGACGGTCCCCGACACGGCGCCGACCGCGAAGAGAATGGCCGTGCCCTTGGCCCATCGCTTCGCCAGTTCGAGCATCACCGGATCGCGGGACCGCAGCCATCGCCCTTCGGCGATCACCATCATGGCCGGCATCGCAATGCCCACCACGGCGAAGATGATGTGGAAGGCGAGCGACATCGCCATCTGGGATCGGGCAAACATCAGGTCGGACATGCGGAATCAACGACGAGTCCGCATGCCCCGTTCCGACCGACTCAGGGTGACGGGGAACTCGACAGAATGACGCCGCGGCACGAGCCGAAGCCGATACGCCCGACCCCATCACGAGCGGCAAAGGCGGTCAGCGTGATCTCGTCGCCATCCTCGAGAAATCCGCGCGTTTCACCATTTGGCAAGGCGACCGGTTCTGCGCCTCGACGTGTCAACTCCAGTAGACACCCACGACTGTCAGGCGCCGGCCCTGAGATGGTGCCACTGCCAAGCAGATCACCCGGTCGGAGATTGCAGCCACTGCTGGCATGATGCGTCACCATCTGCGCGAAGCTCCAATAGAGATCGAGCGCTCGCCCCGTCGACAGGCGATGAGGCGGCACCCCATCGGCGCGCATGCGGGCCGTCGTCAACCACACTTCCAGCGTGACATCGAGCCCACCACGCTGCTGATCGGCGTCTCCCATGAGATACGGCAAGGGGCGAGGATCCTCGGCGGCACGTGGCGCGAGCGGAGCGCGGAATGGCGCCAACGCTTCCATGGTCACCACCCAGGGGCTGATCGTCGTCGCGAAATTTTTCGCCAGAAACGGACCGAGCGGCTGATACTCCCAACTCTGGATGTCGCGCGCCGACCAGTCATTCAACAGGCACACGCCCCAGAGGTGCGCCTCGGCCTCGTCGATATCGATCGTCGTGCCGAGCGCATTGCCCGGCGCGATGAACGCGCCCAGTTCGAGCTCGTAGTCGAGTGCGCGCGATGGACCGACCGTGGGCACGTCGTCGGCGGGCCCTTTGCGCTGCCCCTGCGGGCGACGAATGGCCGTCCCCGAGACAACAAGACTCGATGCCCGGCCGTGATAGCCGATCGGCACCCATTTGTAGTTCGGGAGTAACGGATTGTCCGGGCGAAAGAGCGCCCCGACGTTCGTCGCGTGATGCACGGAGGCGTAGAAGTCCGTGTAATCGCCGACGTGCACCGGCAGGAACAGCTCCGCCTCCTTCTGCGCCACCAGGGCATGCTGCGCCGCCTGCTGGTGAGGCGCCGGCGAGTTCGCGGCCAACACGCGCTGCAGCGCCTCGCGTAACGCCATGCGGGCCGGCGCGCCCAACGCCATGAGGGCGTTCAGCGAGGGATTCGCGCAAAGCTGTGCGGCACGCTGGACGAGGTCATCAGTCGCGGCGAATACGCCGGAGGCCAGACAGGCCGTGATGTCGAGAATGCACGGGCCAATCGCGACGCCGACGCGGGGGGCCTCCTCCGACCCAGCACGCCGAAAAACCCCGAAGGGCAGATTGTGAAGCGGAAACTCCGGATGGTCCGTGGCACCAGGGACCCAGGAGGCAGACGACGGGCCAGTCATGGGAGAGGGAAAGGAGGTCACGGTGCGCCAGCGGCGGGGATCCAGCCGAGGGCACGGGCCTCGTCGACGGGTTCGGTGAAGGAACAGGACCCGATGCTCACGAGGGAATCGGTGCGCAGGTGGTGCAGCGTAGCGCGATCGAAGGTGATCGTGTCGTAGGGGCCCGTCCACGCCACCTGCAAGTCATCCACATGGAAGTGCGTGGGGTCACGATCGTCCAGCAGCGCGATGAGTTCATGCAGATCGTCCGTCGTGTCCCGTTGACGGACCAGCGCCGCGGCCAGCAGCACATTCAGAAAGCCGAACATCGGGCCATGGGCGGCATCCGTCGCGTACGTGAGGCGATAGTCGCCGCAGAGGGGATGATGCAGCCCCGCTGTGGCCTTCGCCGGCACCTCGTGCTGATGACACACGCGCAGAAACTGGGCGATCGATTCCGCCGTGGGAAACGCCGCCCGTGTGACGCCACCGGTCCGCATTTTGGCGCGGCGCCCACTGTGAGCAACCGCACGGACGAGGGTGTCCAGCTCATCGCCGAAGGGGAGCTCGCAGTACACTTGGAGGTCTCGCGGCACCACGGCATCGATCTGGGCGATCTCCTCGACCGACGACGCCGGGAGCTCCAGCATGTCGACGACGGCGCCACATTCCTCGAAGCACACGCGGTGGCGCTCATTGAAGGCGGCGATCGCCTCGCACGCACCCGCGGCATCGCCACGCGCCGTGACTGAAAGGCGCCAGGGAATCGCCCGGTCATCACGCGGGAGGAGCGGGTCCGCGGCGTCCGAAAAGGCCTCCAGCGCATTCACCGGGCAGACGAACCGCCCCAGCATCCACCCCGCGCCACTGGCCCGGT
>Ga0315902_10010830_pt1 | contig 12043 bp, 9 predicted proteins | sample LakEriMetagenome_9_FD_203523 | JGI IMG/M metagenome (GOLD analysis project Ga0315902, IMG submission 203523) | Freshwater fungal communities from buoy surface, Lake Erie, Ohio, United States - Buoy 12 MA117 | ecosystem: Environmental > Aquatic > Freshwater > Lake > Lake biofilm | place: USA... | reverse complement strand
ACGGCCACACTCAAACCGGCCCGCAGCGCCCGTGCCTTCAGGCTCTGCGCCGCTGCAGCGCCGGCCGGGTCGGCGTCAGCGAAAACTACGATGCGCCTGACGCCCGCCGTCCAGGTGTAGGTGGCCAGGTTGCCAGCGCAGTAGGCGGCCACGGTGGGCAGGCCCGATGCCAGGTGCGCGGCCTGGGCCGTCTCGATTCCCTCCGCAATACCGATGACGCCCTCCCGTGGATCGTGCAGCGGGATGCAGGCGCCCGCCAGCGGCCCGGATGCGCCGGTTAGTTTCTTGACGGTGGGCACCGGGGCCTTGCAGCCGTCCACCGTCAGGTACGTGCGGTGCAGCGCCAACACCAGGCCACTGGGCGCCACCAGCGGGGCCACCATCGCCGGCCAAGTGCCACGCGCGCCGCCGTCCGCGCCGTCCCAGTAGGTCAGGCCCGGATGCAGGTGCAAGTGTTTAGGCACCGGCCCTGTCAGCCCGCGCCGCCGCAGGTACAGTTCAACTGGGTCGCCATCAGTCACGGGTACGGTCTGCGCCCACAGCACAGAGTTGCTCCGGGCTTTGTTGGCCTGCTGCTGGCGCTGCTGGCCTTCGCGCTGCTCCTTTGATTGCGCCAGCCGCCGGGCCATGTCGGCACGCTCGGTCGGCGTCATCAGCTCGCGCCGCTGCGCGGTCCACACCGATGACATGCCGGTGCGGAAGTCGCCAAAAACCCCGGCGCGGCCATCATTGAACAGTTGGCACCAGCCGGCCTTGTCGCTGGCGCGGGCCGACGTGCTGAAGCGATGGATTCGGCCGGGCTCGATCACCTCGGGCGCATTGCCCAGCGCGGCCAAGATCGCGGTGCGGAAGTTGTCGAGGGCGTCACGCATGAGCACCTCCTACCTGATCGAGAAGCCGCGCAACAGCATCGGCGACCACCGACGTAGCGCCACCAGCGCCGCCACTTGAAGCGGCTTCATGTGCAGCAAGGCTCGACCAGTGACCAACTTGAGGTGCGCGCATCGGCCGTTCACGCCGTCACGGATTGCTGCGCTTGCGCCGTGCAGACCACGCGATTGCGCTGAAGCCATGCGTCCAGGTCTTCCCGGAAATAGAAGACCCGGCCCAGCTTCACGAACTTCGGCCCGGTGCCGTTGCACCGCTTCATCGCCAGTGTCTTGACGCTCAGGCCGCAGTAGGTTGAAGCGTTCTTCGGGTCCATGCGCCCATCGGGCAGCACTACCACCTCAGCCGTTTGAACAGTTTCGATCACATTGAACCCCTAATTTGTGTTTAAAGACACTACAAGTTTGCCCAAGAACAAAACGTATTGCAATAGAACACACGAGGGGTTAGACTTGCACAGACGCTCGTAGAACTTTCGGCACGAAGGACACAGAAATGACTGAACAGGACATGCGCAAAGGCGGTGGGGGCAAGCTCTCGCGCTCAGAAACGGTCACGGTGCGGCTTGACCCCAAGTTGCGCTATCTGGCCGAGCTGGCCGCCCGTATGCACCGGCGGACGTTGTCGAGCTACGTCGAGTGGGCTATCAAGGCTTCACTTGATACCGAAACCGTACGCCCTATGAACACGCCCAACACGATTGCCTCGGATCACACCATCGGCAGCGAAGCGGAGTACCTGTGGGACGTGGACGAGGCCGACAGGTTCGCGAAGTTAGCGCTGCGATACCCGCACCTGCTCACCCACGAGGAACAAGTGCGGTGGAAGCTCATTCGAGAGAACGGTTACCTATGGAAGGGCCATTTTTCTAGGCGCGGAAAAAAGGAATGGACGTGGACAGTCGAAGAGGACTCTTTCATATTCCCGCGACTACGTGAGCACTGGATCGCGTTCTGCGGAGTCGCAGACAGTGGCACCGGGCATCAATTGCTGCCGACGTGGAACAAGACAGATGAGATGGACGACGAAATTCCGTTCTGACGAGGCCAAGCATGGCAAAGACATTCACCAAGCTAACCCGGCCGGAAATGCGAAAGCTTGCTCCCGGTGGCAAGATCAACGAGCACGGGATCACGTTCGAGAGGTCGCTCGCCGGTGACGGGGTGTTCACCGTCAACATCATGGTGGACGGCCAGCGCATCCACCGAGTGGTTGGCCGCGAATCGGACGGGACTACCCGTACGCAAGCCGAAGCCTTTATTGAAAAGGTGCGTAGCGACGCGAAGAATGATCGGCTTGCACTGCCGAAGGGTCGCAAGGTCGCGCTCGCCATGCGTGAAGCCGCCGCGAAGTACCTTGATCGCCTGAAGCTGGAAGGCGGAAAAGACCTAAAGATGAAGCGCCAGCGGCTTGACCTGCACCTTGTGCCGTTCTTCGGGGACTACCCGTTGAACAAGATCAGCAGCTTCGATATTGAGCGGTACAAGCACCAGCGCCAGAAGGAACCCGTGTTCGTGCGGCCGCGTGGCAAGACCATCGTCCGCGCCGCCGACAAGATCACCAGCGCGAAGCCCAGCACGATCAACCGCGAACTGGCCGTGTTATCGCACCTGTTCAACAAAGCCGTCGAGTGGGGATGGATGGATCGCCGGCCCGCGAAGATCAACCGCTTCAGCGAAGGGCACGGTCGGATCACTTACCTGACGGTCGATCAAGTGAACCGGCTTGTCGAGTGCGCGAAGGCGGACGGCAACCCGCAGATTTACCCGTTCATCGTCATCGGGCTTGAGACGGCCATGCGCAAGAGCGAGATTCTTTCGATTCGCCGGGAAGACATTGACCTTCAGCGCCGCGTCATCTTCATTCCGAAGGCGAAGGCTGGCGCACGGGAACAGCCGATCACCGAACACCTGGGCGAGTTTCTGGCGTCCTACGCTGACGCGCTGCAACCGGGCAACCCGTGGTTGTTCCCGTCACCTGGCGCGAAGGCCGGGCACACCGTGGACGTGCGCAAGCCGTTTCGCCGCGTCGTCGCCGCCGCCGGGCTAGATCCGGATCAGATTCTTCGGCACACGCTGCGCCACACCGCTATCACCCATCTTGTTCAGGCCGGCGTGGACCTACCCACCGTGAAGCGGATCAGCGGACACAAGACGCTGGCGATGGTCGAGCGGTACTCCCACCAGAACGGCACGCACATTCAAGCCGCGATGGACAAGCTGCAAGCCCGGTTCAAGCTGGCGTCCTGAAGGCTCGGAAGCCCGGTTTTTCTGGCGCGATTACACGGGAACTACACAAGCCGCCGCCAGAAAGAACAACGGGTTAGAAGCCGAAGCTGCTAACCCGTTGATTCCATTCTTGAATTTTGGTGGCCTGGGGCGGAATCGAACCACCGACACGCGGATTTTCAATGTTGGTAGCTTGCGTTCCCGCCGATTCTTGGCAGTTCCCAAGTTGTTGATTCTTTTGGTTGAATCGCCAGTTCAGCGCCCCACGCAGTTCCCGCGCCTTCCCGCGCTTTGTGTAGTTTTCTCTGCCGGATTACACAGGAACTACACCAGCTCGTAACTCACTCCCGCGTCACTTGGTTGGCAAGGAGCCTGAAGCCGTTCTACCGAGGTACAGATGCCGCTGGAACCCGACAAACACCTGCCGCACCTTCTCAGGGTTGCCGAGCTCGGTAAAGGCATCGTTGAGGGCCTTGTAGCGAAGCCGCAGCAGCGGTGAGAGCTTCTCCGCATCGAGCTCGTCGACGCCCTGCTTGACGTACTGCGCCAGTACGAAGTCGATGAAGGCCTGCTGCTTGTCAGTGAACTCCCCGGCGGAAGCAATGCGTGCGACTTCCGCCCGTGCCTCACGAGAAAGGGGATCGCGCGCATAGGCCACATAGGCCAGCACATCAAAGAGGTCGCTCTTCTCGGCCTCGATGATCTTCTGCATTTCGGCCAGCGGCTCCTTGCCGAATCCACGATCGGTCAGGTCAGCCAGAAGCTTCTTGCGCGTTTCGGGCTCACTCCAGATCCGCCGCAGCTCGTCCTCGTCCTTGAAGAACTCCGGCAGGGTGCCGAACAGCGCTTCAAGGAACTGCGCGGCCGACATGGGCCGCCCGTCCGCACGCCAGAACGTCGTCGCCGTCATGCTCTGGATGGCGCGTGCCTTCCCGTCCGCCAGCGTGACCTTGATCTTCTGCTTCGGAGGATCGGGATCGCCTGGCGGCGGAGGATCGGGATCCGGGCCGGGTTCTCCCGGCTCCCGTGGCGGCCGAGGCTCTCCTGGCTCCGGTTCCTGTGGCTCCCCGTCCCACTCCGGGTCGCTGAAGTGGTGATGGGCTTTCACGAAGTCGTAGATCGTGAAGTGGTCCTTGCCGTCGTACAGGCGTGTGCCGCGGCCGACGATCTGCTTGAATTCGATCATCGAGCCCACGGGGCGCATCAGCACGATGTTGCGTACGTTGCGTGCATCCACGCCGGTCGAGAGCTTCTGCGAGGTGGTCAGGATGGTCGGGATCGTCTTCTCGTTGTCCTGAAAGTCGCGCAGCGCCTGTTCGCCCCTCGCCCCGTCGTCGGCGGTCACGCGCACGCAGTAGTCGGGGTCCTTGCTCGCCTTCACCTGGTTGATCAGGTCGCGCACCATCAGCGCGTGCGGCTGGGTAGCGCAGAAGACGATGGTCTTCTCGCTCTGGTTGATCATCCCCATGAAGAGCTTGACGCGGTACTCCTCGCGCTCGGGGATGATGATCACGCGGTTGAAATCGCCTTCGACGTAGCGTTTGCCGGGAATGACCTCGCCTTCGACGATCGCGTCGTCTGGGGTGTAGGTGTAGTCGTCAATCGTGGTGGCGATCTGCTTGACCTTGAAGGGCGTCAGGTAGCCGTCGTTGATGCCCTCCTTCAGCGAGTAGGTGTAGACCGGCTCGCCGAAGTAGGCATAGGTGTCGGTGTTGCCACGGCGCTTGGGCGTGGCCGTGAGGCCGAGCTGTACGGCCGGCGCGAAGTAGTTCAGGATCGCGTGCCACTGACCTTCGTCGTTGGCGCCGCCGCGGTGGCACTCGTCGATGACGATGAAGTCGAAGAAGTCCGGCGGATACTCGCCGAAGTAGGGCGACGGCTGTCCATCCTTGGGCGGGCCGCTCATGAAGGTCTGGAAGATCGTGAAGAAGATGCTGCCGTTCTTGGGCACCCTGCCCTTCTTCTTGATCTCGTCCGGCGCGATGCGCACCAGGGCATCGTCCGGAAAGGCCGAAAACGCGTTGTAGGCCTGGTCGGCGAGGATGTTGCGGTCGGCCAGGAAGAGGATGCGGGGTCGGCGCGAAGGCTCTGCCTGCCCCTTCCAGTCGGCCAGGTTCCAGCGGCTCTGGAACAGCTTCCACGCGATCTGGAAGCCGATCGCCGTCTTGCCGGTGCCGGTGGCCAAGGTCAGCAGGATGCGCTCTCGCCCCTCGGCGATGGCTTCGAGCACCCGTCGGATCGCGATCTCCTGGTAGTAGCGGCTCTCCCAGGCGCCGCCTTTGTCCTCGTACGGCACGGCGGCGAAGCGGTCGCGCCAGGCGTTGACCTCGGCAAAGGTCTCGGCCCAGAGTTCATCGGGGCTCGGGTAGGCGGCGACATCGCCTTCCGCGCCCGTCGCCAAGTCCACGCCGTAGATGGCCTGGCCATTGGTGGAGTAGGTGAAGCGCACCGCCAGCTTCTTGGCGTACTGCTTGGCCTGGGCCAGGCCTTCGGTGTGGGGCTTGTCCCAGGCCTTGGCCTCGATGACCGCGAGCTTGGTGTTCCGGTAGATCAACACGTAGTCGGCGATCTCGGCCTTGGCGCGCTGGCCTTTGCCCTGCAGGCGGCCAGGCGCGATGACCTCCCGGCGGATGCGGCTGCCGTCAACCACGCCCCAACCGGCCGCCTTGAGGGCGGGGTCGATATGTTCGGCGCGGGTTTCGGCTTCGTTCATGCCACCGCTTCCAGTTGCTGGTCGGTGGTCTTAGCCGTGAGCTGGCCGGTGAAGGCTTGGTGCAGGAGGGACTTTTTCAGCTCGTCGAGCGCCGCAAACTTTTGTTCGCAGATCTCGACGAAATCAGCAACGCCCCCCTCCAGCTCGCTTAGCTTCGATGCGATGTCGCGTTGGCTCTCGATACTGACCGGAAACGAGAGCTCAACATTCTTGATCGTTGTATACGAGATGACAGGCTGCGCAGCCTGATTCGCCGTTTGGCGTAGGTTCTTGAGACCAAGCAGCTTGGCTAGGAATGCCGGATCGAAGGGCCGTAGGTACTCGGAGATATGGAAAGCGTTATCCGTGAGCCAGATGTCTCCAACTACATGTCGAACGTTGCCGCACTTGGCGCCGACACGACCGATGACAACCTGTTCCCCGCTCAAGTTCGCCGCGTTGTGCGAACCTGCCACGCCATTTCCGCCATACACGGGAATAGCTCCATCAGCCACCATGGCTTTCGCCGGCAAGAAATCCCCGCTCCTCACCTTGAAGCACTCGACTACAGGCGCCACCTGCCATCCTTCGCGATGCTGCGAGAACAAATCGTGAAGGTGCCCGTCTAAGAGAGCTTGCGCGTTCTGCAGGTTCTTCTCGGTGTTGGCCTTCGCCGTGGCGATGGCCTCGAAGGCCTCGTCGAGGATGGCGACGATGCGGCGTTGCTCGGGGAGTGACACTGGGTACGCGAACCTCAACCCGCGAAACGCCGGGACATCCAAATTCTTCTGGGCGGCGCCCTTTCCAAGGGCGAAGATCTCGTCATTGAGCGCGAGCGCAACTCGATCCAGAAACTCAGGCAGAAGCGCGTTTGTATCTCTGGGCGACAGCGTCAGACCACTGTCGTTCAGGAAAAACTCGCCATCGACGTAGCGCGTGCACAGCTCGGACATCCCAAACCTCGAAACGACGACGCGGTTCGCTCGGTTGCTGGTGTCCATGAAGAACGTGGCGCCGCCGCCGCCATACACGGGATAGATGCTTCCGCCGTCGCGCTTTTTTACGACCCGGGTGCCATACTCAACGTAGCACGCGGCATCGATAGTTGTAGTGCGCCAGCCCTCCATCACGCCACCAGCTCCCGGATCGTTGCCAGGGCCTCGGCGCTTTCGGCGTCGAGCGCAGCGATCTCATCGAGGATCTCCTGCGGGCTGCGCAGCGTGACCACTTCCCCGCCGTTCGGGTTCTTGACCGAGAGGTCGTAGGTCGTGGTGTCGATGCTGGCCGCATCCAGCGTCCAGCTCTTCGGCGAGGTCGCGAAGGTCTTCTGCAGTTCGATGAATTCCACTAGGTCGGCGTCGTTCAGCGCCGTGGTCTTGCCCAAGCTGCGGCCCGGATCGAGCTGGTAGTACCAGACCTGGCGGGTCTTGGTGCCCTTCTCGAAGAACAGCACGACGGTCTTCACACCCGCGCCCTGGAAGGTGCCACCGGGGCAGTCGAGGATGGTGTGCAGGTTGCAGCTCTCCAGCAGTAGCTTGCGCAGGCTGGTCGAGGCGTTGTCGGTGTTCGAGAGGAACGTGTTCTTGATGACGATCGCCGCCCTGCCCCCAGCCTTCAGCGTCTTGATGAAGTGCTGCAGGAACAGGAAGGCCGTCTCGCCGGTCTTGATCGGGAAGTTCTGCTGGACCTCCTTGCGCTCCTTGCCGCCGAAGGGCGGGTTGGCCAGGATCACGTCGAAGCGGTCCTTGTCCTGGATGTCGGCGATGTTCTCCGCCAGCGTATTGGCGTGGATGACGTTCGGAGCCTCGATACCGTGCAGGATCATGTTCATGATCGCGATCACGTAGGCTAGGCTCTTTTTCTCCTTGCCGTAGAACGTGCTGGTTTGCAGGGTCTTGAGGTCGGCCGTGGTCAGGCCTGGCTGGCTGGAGAGGTACTCGAAGGCCTCGCACAGGAAGCCGGCAGAGCCGCAGGCGCCGTCGTAGATGCGCTCGCCGATCTTGGGCTTGAGAACCTTGATCATGGCGCGGATGAGCGGCCGGGGCGTGTAGTACTCGCCGCCGTTCCGGCCGGCGTTGCCCATGTTCTTGATCTTGGCTTCGTACAGGTGCGAGAGCTCGTGCTTCTCGGCCTGGGCGCCGAAGCGCAGCTCGTCGACGTGCTCGATCACGTCGCGCAGGTTGTAGCCGCTCTGGATCTTGTTCTTGATCTCGCCGAAGACCTCGCCGATCTTGTATTCGATGGTGTTAGGGCCGCTGGCGCGCTGCTTGAAGCCGGCCAGGTAGGGGAAAAGCTTGCCGTTGGCGAAGTCGCGCAGGTCGTCGCCGGTGAGCGCCGCGTTGTGGTCGAGCTTACCGTCCGGCCCCTTGGGCGCGGCCCAGGTCTCCCAGCGGTAGGCCGGCTCGATGATGTAGCGGTAGGGCTTGCCTTCGAGCGCCGCTTCGCTCGCCTTGTCGGCTTCGAGCGCGTCGAGGTACTTTAGGAACAGCAGCCAGGAGGATTGTTCGGTGTAGTCGAGCTCGCTCGTGCAGCCCGCATCCTTGTGCAGGATGTCGTCGATTTTTTTGAAGGTTTGCTCGAACACTACAGAGGCTCCCTAGGCAATTCACTTGAGAACATTATCGGCAGTATTCTCGACGATCCTCTAGCCTTCTCAGCGCAGGCGCCAGCGGCCGATGTCAGCGTCGATCTTCGCAAGCCACACGTTCAGTCGGCCCAGGTTTGCCGCCATGCCGACCCGCGCCGCGTGCGTTCCGTGAGGTCAGCGCCGAAGCAGCACGTCCCGCTGCTCTCGTAGTGCCTCGTTCAGCTCGCGCGCAAGCTCGCGCAGAGTCGCCCGATGTCCGCCTTTGTACCCGTTGCGCGATGTGCGTGCCTTGCCTTCAGCGCTCTTCGGGCCGGATGACTGCTCCCATGGGTGCCAAGTGCGGATCAGCACCGCCTGTCGTGCCCGCCGCTCCGGTGTCCAGCCATTCGCCATGTTGCTGCTCCAATAGTTCGGTCGGCGCGGTCTTCGGATTTGCCGCGTGCGCGGGTGCTAGCCCTGCTGGCGCCGCGACGTTGTTCACCTGCTGCTGACCGCCGTTGTTGATGTTGGCCTGGCGTGCGATCACCACTGGGGGGTTTTTGATCGATGCCAGGGCTTCCAGCGTCATGCGGCACTGGTTCTGCGCCTTCAGGGCCATGCGCAGGTAGGCTTCCCACTGCTTCAGGTACTCCTGTGTCGTGGCACGCCGCGCCAGATTCATGAAGATGGCTTGCAGTGCATGGGCCTGTCCGAACAGCATGGCCTCGGCCCGCTTCATGTCGCCGGCCCATACGTCCTGCACGTCGTCGGCCAGACGATCCATCAAGGCTGCTATGTCGTCGTCGGCGATCCCCAAGGGCTTGCCGTAGCTCACCATCACGGCCGCCGCGTTCACGCTCGGGCGCAGGGCCATCTTGGCCATAGCTTCGGACTTCTCGCGGTCGGGCGCCGCTGCGGGCCTTGCTTCCTTCTTCCCTGCCGCCTGTGCGGCCGTCTTCTTTGTCGCCATGTGTCACCCCGCAGTTGTTTGGATCAGGTCAGGCCCGGCGCCAGGGCGAACCCCTCGCACCGCTGAAGGACGGTCGGCACCGGCTCGAGACGCCGATCAGCACCAGCCAGGTGGCCACGCGCAGCCACCAGACAGCGCCGGTTGTCGGCCAGCGCCGCGCATTCCAGGCACAGCCGGCGGTCATCGTGCTGGCGGTCGCGCAGCGTCAGGCGCTCGGCCAGGTGTTCGGCGTCGGCGACTCGGCCCATGCGGGTGAACCGCACTTCACGTCGCTGGAAGGCTTCGATCTCGGCATCGCCCCAGCCACCCGCGTGGCATTCGTCGCCCTGCTCGGGCGTCATCAGCGGGTTGCCGCTGCGCCGTGGTGGTGGCGACGGTGGCGTCGGCGGTGGTTCTGCCTCGGCTCGCAGCGCCAGCAGCAGGGCGTCACGCTGGGCGCGAATCGCCGCGCGGTGGTCGTCGGTCAGGGCGCTGCGCGGCGCGACGTGCAGGTCGCCGGCCGGCGTCAGCGTCAGTACCAGGCCCGCGCTGCGCAGGTCGTTCAGCAGCTCGGTGGCGCCCATCAAAACACCTCGCCGTCGTCGGCTGCATCGGCGCCGTAAGGCACGGGCACCCCTTTTTCCGGGGACTGACTACCGGCACCATGTCTTGAATGTCCTGCATGTCCTGCTGCTGCGCTCAATCCGGCCGGCTTGGGCGTGGTGGTCGCCACCGGGCCAGGACTTGCAGGACTTGCAGGACGTGGTTCGGACAGCTCGGGCTTGGAAAAGATGTGCCACCGGATCACGCCGCCCGTTTTGGGCAGGGCCTTGCACTCGAAGCCTATCAGCCGCAGCGCAGGTGCCAGCCGCCGCAGCGCGTCGCCCAGCCCCTTGGCGGAGCGCGGCCAGGCTTCGCCCAGCGGTCGAAAGCGTTCCAGCCGGTCCAGCAGCTCGGACAACGTGCCGTTGAAGCCTCCGGGCACGTCGGCCAGGTAGGCCGCCAGCGCCGCGCCCACGGGTGACGCATCGATGGTGCGCAGCACGCCGTCCTTGCGCATGGCGTTGTACCGGGCCAGGAAGGCGCCGGCCGGCTCGCCGTGGACAAGGCACACCGCTTCGCCCAGCGCCGCAAAGTCGGCCATGCGTGGCCGATGCTCGGGCGCGATCACCACGCTGGGCAGCGCCGCCAGCACCTTGACGAACAGATCCAGAAGCGCGCCCAGCAGCGCCGGCTGTGCGGCCTCGAAGCGCGCTTCCATGTCGCTGACCAGTTCGCGGGCGTTGATCGTCGGCAGGTCGATATGCAGGCAGCGGTCCAGTAGGTCTTGCGCCGTGACGATCACGCTGATTCCGTTCAGCACGATGGGCTTGCGCAGCTCAAGAATGGTTTCCTCGGCGTTGGTGTAGAGCGTGCGGGCCGAATAGCCGCCGCCGGTCGCCAGCACGCACAGCGCGTCCTGATACTGCGGGTGCAGGTGGCTCAGGTTTTCCAAGCTCACCATGTGCGAGTTGCGCGCTGCGATCCACACGTCTTCAACGGTCTTCGGCGCGGCCCGCAGGTCGGCCTGATTCGGATCGATCAGCCGCCGCAGCACCCGCTGTGTCGAGCTCTTAGCGCTGCCTTGTTCGCCCACCAGCTCAAGGACGACGTGCGGGGTGTCGGCCCGAAGGCATTCCAGCATCCAGGCCAGCACCGACAGGCGGTCGGCCTCGGACACGTTGACCAGCGGCCACAGCGCATCCAGCGTGCCGCCGCGCTCGGGCACGGGCAGCGCGCGCATGGACGAACTGCGGGTGAACAAGGGGGCGCCCGCGCCGGCCACCACAGCCCAGCCGGTCGCCGTCACCTGCACGCACTGCCAGGCGTCGTTGCACAGGTCCAGCCAGTAGCCCGCCTCGGTCTCGGCGATGCGGGTGAAGACCTCGCAGGCGTCGCCCTCGAACTGGGCTTGCCCGCGCAGCGTCGCCAGCGCCACCTTCAGCGACTGGTCGGTCGGCGCCCGGTCGTGCCGGGTGTAGTAGGCGTGGCTCAGGTAGTCGGCAAAGCCCGACGACAGCACGCCGTGCACCTGCCTGGCGCCGCCGGCCTCGAACACGGCATAGGGTTCACGCTGCGCGTCGTGCATGAAATCGCATTCGCTGCGCGCCAGGGCGATCAGCCGGTCGGCGACGCTTTCGTCGTCATCGGGTGGCCCGCCGTCACCGTGCCGCAGTTGCTTGTCCAGTTCGGTGACGCCGACACCGGCCCGTTTTAGCCGCTCGCGCAGCCGCACCCAGCCCGCAAAGTCTTCGGCCTGAAGGCCGCGCAGCGTCGCCAGCGCCGCCGGCTCGAACGGTGCGCCCACGTCTCCGGCCTCGGCGGCCAGCGCCAGCTTGTCGGCGTAGGTGCTGGTCAGGTCGGCGTCGTGCTGCTGCACCGCGTCCAACACCTCGGGGTCGGTCGCCGATGCGATCAGCATCAGGTCAGCTGCCACGTTGTTGTCGGTCAGGTCGTGCGCGCTCATGCTGCGCCCTTCGATGACGCCACGTCGACGGCGCCGCGCTGTGCCCACACATCGCACCAGTCCATGCCGGGCGTGCTGGGCGTCATCACGGCCACACTCAAACCGGCCCGCAGCGCCCGTGCCTTCAGGCTCTGCGCCGCTGCAGCGCCGGCCGGGTCGGCGTCAGCGAAAACTACGATGCGCCTGACGCCCGCCGTCCAGGTGTAGGTGGCCT
>Ga0315902_10010828_pt1 | contig 12044 bp, 9 predicted proteins | sample LakEriMetagenome_9_FD_203523 | JGI IMG/M metagenome (GOLD analysis project Ga0315902, IMG submission 203523) | Freshwater fungal communities from buoy surface, Lake Erie, Ohio, United States - Buoy 12 MA117 | ecosystem: Environmental > Aquatic > Freshwater > Lake > Lake biofilm | place: USA... | reverse complement strand
CGCGGTGCGGATTTCGCCACGATTCGGCTGCGGAGCCAGGCGTCACCGGGCCGCTCGCGCACCAGCACAACCACCGCAAGAAACGCGACCTGGGCCGCCACCATGGCGCCGATCGCCGCACCGAGTCCGAGCCGCGCCGTGACGATACCGAGGCCGGCGCCTCCCAGGAACGTGCCCAAGATCGACGATCCGTACATCATCCCGCTGGCCCGCTCACGGTCCCGCCCCTCGAGCATGTCCACGGCGAGGGCGTCGACCGCCACGTCCTGCAGCCCCACGAACAGGTTGTGGAGGCACACCATCCAGCCGAGCCATGGCAGGCGGCCGGCCGGCACCCACGCCAGGGCTGCGGCCGTCGCGATCATCAGCGCCTGGGCGACCATGATCCAGGGCCGCCGGCGGCCCAACGCCGCCAGTCGGCCAGAGTCGACGAGCGGTCCCCAGGCCCACTTGAAGCTCCATGGCAGCACGGCCATGGCGACCACTCCACCGATCTCGCCCGTCGTCGCGTTGTGCGCGGCGAGATACGCGGCCAGGGCCACGGTGACGAAACCGAACGGCAGCCCCTGGGCCAAGTACATCAAGCACAGGAAGGCCAGTCGCAGTCGGGGGTGGTCGATGAGTGTGGCCATGGTGACGGCAGTGCGGCCGGCAAGTCGCCAGCCGGCAGGGCAGCAGCCTTCCCAAAAGGACATTGGCGTCCCAGACCAAAATACCCTTTAATAAAGTGGTCGAGGAAGCCGCAGCATAAGGCATCGACTCGCCACCGGTAGAAAAAATCGATGAAAACCGCCTTGCATGGCAAGTCATCTCCGGCCAGCGTCGGGATGCCCTCCTTCGCGGTTCACACGCCAGGCCGAGTGAACCTGATCGGCGAGCACACCGACTACAACAATGGCTTCGTGCTGCCGATGGCCATCGACCGTGGACTGAGGATCACGGTGCGACGCCGAACCGACCGCCACGTCGTGCTCCGGTCGGAACGTGAGCCGACGGCCGCCGACTACGATCTGGATGCCCCGCTCGTTCCACTCGGCCATTGGAGCGACTATCCGGCGGGCGTGCTGGCAGGGTTTATGGATCTCGGCTGGTCGATTCCCGGCTTCGAAGCGGTGGTGACGGGTGACCTGCCCGCCAGCGGCGGCCTGAGCAGCAGCGCCGCGCTCGAGGTGGCGACGGCGACGGTTGTCGAGGCGCTCTGCGGCCGAACGCTGCCGCTGGACGAGAAGGCGTTGCTCTGCCAGCAGGCCGAAAATGGTTTCGCCGGGGTGCCGTGCGGGATCATGGATCAATTCGCGGTCACCTGCGGCCGGGCGGGACATGCGCTCCTGCTCGATTGCCGCAGCCGCGTCATCCGCCACGTGCCGCTCGACGATCCGTCGATCCAGGTGCTCGTGATCAACAGCGGTGTGAAGCACAGCCTGGGCGATGGCGAGTATGCAAATCGCCGGGCACAGTGCGCGTCGGCCGCGACACTGCTTGGCTGCCCGTCGCTGCGGGACGTGACGCCCGAGATCTGGCGGACTCGAGCGGCCTCGCTCCCCGACGTCGAGCGCCGCCGCGCGGCACATGTGCTGTCCGAAAATGATCGCACACTGGCGTTTGTGGCGGCCGCGCTGGCCGCCGACTGGTCCCGTGCCGGCCGGTTGATGCAGGAGAGCCACGCCTCACTCGCCCGCGACTACGAGGTCTCGTGTCCCGAGATGGAACACCTGGTCGCTGCTGCGGGGTCGCTCCGCGGCGTCTACGGCTGCCGCATGACCGGCGGCGGGTTCGGCGGCTGTGCGGTAGCGCTCGTCGCCACCGACCGAACGACCGAGATCATGACCGAACTGCGAGCCGCCTACCGCGCCGCCACCGGCATCGAGGCCGAGATGTTCGTGACCAACGCCGCCGCCGGCCCGCGGGTCACGGCCATCTGATCCAACGCGCGATGGTCACACGAACCGATCGAGCACGAGCACGCCGGCCAGTCCGACGACGGCCACGATCGTCTCCATCACGGTCCAGCTGCGGAGCGTGTCGGCGATCGAGAGGCTGAAGTACTCCTTGAACAGCCAGAAGCCGGCGTCGTTCACGTGGGACAAGGCCAGGCTGCCGGACCCGATCGCCAGAACCATGAGGTTCGGATCGACGTCGCCGGTCGTGGTCAGCGGTGCCAGCAGGCCAGCGGCGGTGAGCCCGGCCACGGTCGCCGATCCGACGCAGGCCCGGATGATGACGGTCACGACCCAGGCGAGCAGCAGCGGGCTGACGGGCAGGTCGCGCAGCAGGCCGGTGACCGTCGCGTCGACCTTGCTCTCGAGGAGCATGGCCCCGAACGCCCCCGATCCGGCGATCACCAGCAGGATCGAGGCCACGTCGCCGATGGCGCTGGCGTAGGTCTGCATGACGCTGGCGAAAGACCGTCCGCGAAGCAGCCCGAGCGTCACTGCTGCGACCGCCAGCGTGAGCAGCATCACGACGTCGGCGTCGGCCGCCAGCGCGACCCAGGGCTCGGCCGCCGCGGCCCACGCGGCCCATGGGCCCCCGGCGGCAATGACGCTCGGCAGCACGAGCCTCACGGCCGTGGTCACGAGCAGAAGGACCGCCGGCAGCAGGGCCGTGAGGATGCTCGCCAGGCCGCCGGGCAGCTCGTGATCCGGAAGCTGCTTCGTCTCCAGCCCGGCCAGCGGCCGGACGGCGACCCGGGCCAAGGTGCGGGCGAACACCGGGCCGGCGAGGACGATGGCGGGCACGCCGATCACGACCCCGTAGAGGAGCGTGAGCCCCATGTCGGCACGGAGGACGGGCACCAGGCCCGTCGGTCCCGGGTGGGGCGGCAGGAGTCCGTGGGCGACACTCAGCGCGGCCAGCGCCGGCACGCCGACGACCAGCGGCGGCAGGCCATAACGGGCCGTGACGGCGAACACGATCGGCACCACGAGGACAAACCCCACGCCGTAGAAGAGCGGGATCCCGATGATGAATCCGGTGATCGCCATGGCCCAGGAAATCCGGGACCGACCGCAGGCATCGACGAGCACCGTGGCGATCTTCTGGGCGGCTCCGCTCTCCACAACCAGCCTGCCGAGCATGGCGCCGCTGACGATCGTGATCAGCAGCTTGCCGAGCACACCGCCGAGGCCCCGCTTGACCATGTCCGGGACTGATGCGGGTGGCACGCCCAGCACGAGGGCGGCCGCCCCCGCCACGACGACGAAGGCCAGGAAAGGATGCACCTTCGCCCAGGCCACGAGCAGGATCAGGACCACGATCGCCGCGGCGACGACGAGCAGACTCATGCGAGCGTTTCCGGAAGTCGAATGCGCTCTAGCTCAATTCGAACATCGCCTCGATCTCGACCGGGATGTCGTCGGGCAGCGAACCCATCCCCACGGCGCTCCGCACGCCCACGCCCAGATCGGCCCCCCAGACCGCGGCGAACAGTTCGCTGCAGCCGTTGATCACCTTCGGATGGGCCTCGAACTCAGGCGTGCAGTTCACCATCCCGAGCACCTTGACGACCCGCCGGATGCGGTCGAGGCTGCCCAGGTTGGCCACCAGCGTGGCCAGGATCGCCAGGCCAACCTGCCGGGCCGCGTTCTTGCCGCCGTCGAGGTCGTAGTCGCGGCCCACCCGGCCCCGCATCAGCGTGCCGTCGGGCAGGAGCGGGCCGTGGCCGGACACGTAGACGTGCGGCCCCACCACGAGGCACGGCTTGTAGACGCCCACCGGCTTCGGCGCCGGCGGGAGGACGAGGCCCAGGGCCTCGAAGGCTGTGGAGGCTGACATCGCGGTTCTCCGAAACGTGGTGTGGATCAGTCGTGATACTCGAACTTGTAGCGGCCCGGCATGGGCACGGGATAGGTGCCGTCCTCGTTGCGGGCCAGGGGCGCGGGCGAATCGTCCTTCAGAGACTCGACACCCGCGGTCAGGTCGTCGGCCATGGCCAGCATCTCGGCGTAGGTCACCGGCTTGCCGGTGTGCGCGGCGAACCGCCCCATCGCCGTCGCCAGGCTCGCCTCGGCCCCGCGGACCGCCTCGTTGTAGGGCTCGTCCTTCACGATCGCGTCCACGAGATGCTCCCACTCCAGCCGGTAGGGGTTCGGCTCGGGCTGCTCGGCGGTCCACAGGATCGCGTCCTTCGTCGCCGCCTGCCCCTTGTAGATCGTCGATTTCGCCGGCTTGTGGCCGCGCTCCGAGATCGTGAACGCGCCCTTGGAGCCGACGCCGTGGACGCCGAACTTGCTGACGCCGTTCTTGATGTGCTGCCCGTAGTAATGGAACTTCGTGCCGTCGGGAAACGTGTACTCAACGGCGTAGTTGTCGAGGTTCTGGTCGGGCATCTTGCCGGGATACTGCCGCCCGCCCACCGCCTCCGCCTTCTCGGGCCACGCGCCCTTCATCCAGCACACCTCGTCGATGTGGTGGATGTAGTAGTCGCTGAAAATGCCGCCGCTGGCCCAGAGGAAGCCATGGAACCGCTTCACCTGCCACTGCAGCTCGGTCATGTTCTCCGGCGGCCCCGGCCAAAGCTCGAGGTTCTGGGCGGCCGGGTGCATGCGGTGGCCGTAGAACGAGAGCAGGTCCCCGGCCTCGCCGTCGCGCAGGCGGTCGAGCAGTTCCCGGCGGCTCTTGCAGTGACGGCACATCAGGCCCACGCCGACCTTGAGGTTCTTCGCGGTGGCCTTGGCCGCCAGGGCGATGATCCGATTCGTGCTCGGTCCGTCGATCGATACCGGCTTCTCCATGAACACGTGCAGCCCCTTCTCGATCGCGGCGGCGAAGTGGGCGGCACGAAAGGCCGGGGGCGTGGCCAGGATCACGATGTCGCCGGGGCGGAGGGCGTCCATGGCCTGACGATAGGCCTCGAAGCCCGTGAACGCCCGCTCCTCCGGCACGTCCACCCGCTCCTTGAACTCCTCCGTCAACGACCGCTTCACGATGTCGATCCGGTCCTTGAAGACGTCGGCCATGGCGTAGACCTTGAGCGGCGCCTTGGCTGCCGACAGCGCGTCGACCGCCGCGCCGCCGCCCCGGCCGCCACAGCCCACCAGCGCCACGCGGATTTCCTCGCTGCCCGCAGCGTGCACGCTCCGCACAGCCGCCAGGGTCCCGGCACCCGCGGCGACACCCCCGAGGAACGATCGCCGCGAGGGAAGAACGAGTTTCGATTGCGGTGGGGAACTGGTGGGCATGACGTGCTCCTTGCAGGACATGGAAAGACGGGAATCGAGAAGTGTTCGATGCCGGGCGTCAGCCGCCGTACGCGGTGGCGGTCGGTGCGCGGGCGAGATCGGCATCCAGGGACCGGTGCGGCCGGATGCCCAGCCGCTGTAGTTCGCCATGATAGGCCTTGACACCCTCCTCCGCCGCGAGGTCGCCGTCGGCCACGGCGCGGAGGATGCGGACGAAGGCAGGCTGGTTCTCGGCGGCATTGATCTTGCGGCCGAACAACGCGACCCGGGCACCGTGGGCCTTGGCGTCGGCGACCAGACCGAAGGCGTCGTGCGTCGTGCCGGCGCCCCCGCCGAGGATCCCGACGACGAGCGACCGGTCGTAGGCGGCGAGCTGCTCGGTCACCTCGGGGCCCAGATACGGGATCTTCAGGAATGCCGGCCGGCCCGCCCGCGGCACGCCTGCCAGGGCCCGAACGACGTGATCGGCGAGGAACCGGGCCACGTCGCGGGGCCGATCGGCCGCGTCCTTGCCCGGCACTCGCCCGAGCGCGTTCGGAAAGAACACTTCGAGGAAGTGCCGAAACCCGGCCCGCTCGGCCTCGATGCGAAAATCCTTGTACGCCTCGAGCATCGCCCGATCGAGAGCGGCATCGTCGTTGAGCGTGAGGGAGAACAGGCCGAGGTTCGCGCCGCGGTCGCGGTCGCCGTGTCCGCAGTCCACCCGACCGCACTGGGCCTGTGCGATCGTGGTCGTGGAAAACGGCAAGGCGGGCTGCCGCGTGTAGCCACCGCTGCCGGCCGCGAGCCAGATGTCGGTCGTGTCGTTCATCCGCACCGCCGGCGTGACGGCGCTGTTTGCGAAGATTCCCTCCTCGATCGCCAGGGCCTCGCTCGTGCTGGCGCTCATGAGCATGATGTCCACGAGCCCCTGGGCGACGAGTTCCCGGATCGAGTCGCGGTATTCGGCCAGCGAGCGGAAGGGCCCCCGGGCCTGGTCGCCGCCCGGCTTCAGGCCCGGCGCCGCCAGGCCGAACGCCATGTCGGCGTCCTTCGCATCGGCGAGGATGAAGTCGCGGCACGACGGATCGGCCACGATGCGGGCGAGTTTGTGGTCGAGTGTCTTCGGCGTCGGCACGGTGGGGAGACCTGCGGAGGCGGCGGGACAGTGTGCCCCGGGCATCCAGAGTGTACCTTGATTCCGCAGCGGCGCGACCGGGATCGGACCGGCGGCCGCCCCGCTTGCGGAAGTCCACGATGCACGACGTCCTGATCTGCGGCACCTGCGTGGCCGACATCCTCGTCAAGCCGGTCGGCCTGGCCGCACCGATCGGTGGCGGTCGGCTGTTCCACGTCGACCCGATCGAGGTCACGACGGGCGGGATCGTGTGCAATACCGGGATCGCCATGCAGCGGCTGGGCATGCGGGTCGGTGCGTCGAGCCTCGTCGGCGATGATCCCTGGGGCGACACGATCCGCTCGCGGCTGGCGGCCGAGGGCATCGACGTCGGGGCGATCGAGGCGCACGCCACGCTGGCCACGAGCACGACCGCGGTGCTCATCGACCCGGGCGGCGAGCGGAGCTTCGCCCACCACGTCGGTGCTCCGGCGGCCATCGACCTCGCGTTCATCCGTCGGATGGTGCCGCACTTCCGCCGCTGTCGGATGGCTGTTCTCGGATATCACGGGCTGCTGCCGGCGCTCGAGCACGACCTCGCCGCGGCGGTGCGGGCCGTCAAGGCCGCGGGCTGCCAGGTGGCGGTCGAGACGGCCGGTTCCGGCGGCCCGTTCGATCCGCTGGCCGCCGCGTTGCCCCAGGTGGACGTGTACGTGCCGAGCCTCGACGAGGCCGTGCATCAGACCGGCCTCACCGACCCGCGGGCGATCGTCGATCGCTATCGGGCCTGCGGAGCACCGGGGCTCTTGGGCGTGAAGCTCGGCACTCGCGGGACGCTGCTCTCGCCGGCGACGGGCGAGTATCTGGAGATTCCATGCGTGGCGGCGCCTGGCCCGGTGGCCGACACGACGGGAGCCGGTGACTCGTTCCTGGCCGGTCTGCTCACGGGGCTTCTCCGCGGCATGGAGATCCGCCGTGCGGGCTTGCTGGGCGCGGCCACGGCCGCTTGCTGCGTCACCGGGATCGGTGCCACGGCCGGCCTGCGCGGCTTCGAAGCGACGCTTGCCTTCGCGGCGGGCTGACGATCAGGCGGGCAGCGCCGCGGCATGATCGGGCCGCGTCAGGTCGACGCCGAGCGTCGCGAGGATCGTCCGTACTCGCGCGGCCAGCCGGTCGATTTCCGCACGCTGCTCGGCCGCATGTGGCTGCCGCGACGTACCCATGCGGAAGCCGCGGAGTTCCACGCCCGCCCGGAAGCCCTCGGGAAAGTCCACTCCCAGAAAGAGCGCGTCGAAGAGTTCGGTGAGCTGCCGCTGGAGCCCGAGAGCCGCCTCCAACTTCCCGGCCCGCACCGTTTCATAGACGGCCCGAGTGAGCTCGGGAAGCACGCCGCTGGTGGCGTTCGTGCCGCCGTCGCAGCCGATCGCCAGCATCGGTGCCAGGGCCGCATCCCAGCCGGTGAGAAAAGCGAACTCCGGTCGCACCGGCCGCACTGCGGCGATCAGCCGGCCCATGTGGGAGATGTCGCCGCTGGAATCCTTGATGCCCGTGATCCGGGGAAACTCCTCGGCCAATGCCCGCACGGTCGCCACGTCGATCGGCGAGGCGAGCATGGGGATGTTGTAGAGGGTGACGTCGATCGGCGTGTGCCGGCCGATCTCGCGGAAATAGGCGAGCACGCTCGGCGGCGAGAGCTTGTAGTAGAACGGAGCTACGACCGCCACCGCCGCGGCCCCGGCGTCGCGGCAGTGCTCGCATGCGCGGAGCGTCTCGGCGACGTTCGCTTCGGCGGCCCCGGCCACCACCGGCACCCTGCCCCGCGCCTCGTCGCACACGATGCTCGTGATCAGCCGCCGTTCCTCGGCCGTGAACCGCAGGAACTCGCCCGTCGAGCCGTTGGGGTAGAGCCCATGCACCCCGCGGTCGATGAGCCACGACACGTAACGGCGGAGTTCGGCCTCGGCGATCCGGCCGCGGTCGTCGAGCGGCACCATGTGAGGCGTGAGGATGCCGGAAATCGACGCGGCCATGTGGAAACCCTCGCGGACGTGGCGGATGAACGGCGTATGGTATCAGCCGCGCCGCGTCACGCCAGGTCGTCGAGCGGCCCCGTGCTGTCGCCGATCGCCTCCACCTCGACGCCCGCCCGGCCGAGCATCGTCAGCCACAGATTGGTGACCGGCGTCTCGCCGGCTAACTCCAGGTGCCGGCCGGAACGGACCGTGCCGCCGCCGCGGCCGGCCAGGAGAATCGGCAGGTCGTCGTGATTGTGGCGGTCGCCATCGCTGTTCCCGCTGCCGTAGGCCAGCAGGCAGTTGTCGAGCAGCCGCCCCTCCCCCTCGGCCACGGCCGCGAGCTTGCCGATCAGGTAGGCGAATTGCGCGGTATGAAAGGCGTTGATCTGCGCGATCTTGGCGAGCTTCGCGGGATCGCCGCCATGATGCGAGAGTTCGTGGTGGCCGTCGTTGACGCCGAACTGCGGATACTGCATGTTGCTGCCCTCGTTCGCCAGGCTGAACGTGCAGACCCGCGTGCGGTCGGTCTGGAACGCCAGAACCAGGAGGTCGCAGAGCAGTCGAATGCGCGGCTCCAACTCCTCGGGCACCGCCGGCGGTGACAGGCCCGGCGGCAACGTGGCTGCCGGGAGCCGCTCGATGCGATCGAGACGGGCTTCGACCTCGCGGACGGCTGTGAAGTATTCGTCGAGCTTGCGCCGGTCGGCGGTGCCGAGTCGTGCAGCCACCCGTCCCGCGTCGTCACGGATGAAATCGATGAGGCTGCGCCGGCTAGCCCGACGTTCGGCCTGGCGGCCGTCGGCGCCGCCGAAGAGTCGCTCGAACACCAGCCGCGGGTCGGTCTCCTTGGGCAGCGGCTGCGTCGGGCTCTTCCACGAGAGCGTCGAGCTGTAGACGCAGGCGTAGCCCGAGTCGCAGACGCCAGTCAACCCGCCGGCTTCGCAGCCAATCTCGAGCGACGGCAGTTGCGTGAACTCGGCCAGACGCTCCGCGGCGACCTGGTCGGCCGACATGCCGGCGAGAATATTCGACCCGTCGGTCTTGCGCGGATGTGTTCCCGTCAGAAACGCCGCCATCGCCCGGGCATGGTCGCCGCCACCGTCTCCGTAGGGCCGCGCCTTGTCGGCGGCCAGTCCGGAAAGCACAAGCAGATCGTCCTTGACGGCGGCGAGCGGCTCCAGAGTCGGCGGCAGGTCGCCGAGCGGCCCGGGCGCCGCCGGCCGCCACCGCGCCATGTTCACACCGTTGGGCACGTAGACGAACCCCAGCCGAACCGGAGGACGGGCGGCCGTGGCCGCCGCCCGCGCGCGTGGCATCAGGGATTCGAACCAAGGCAGCGCGAGGGCGGTTCCCAGGCCGCGGAGCACGGTCCTGCGGGGCGGCCGGTGAACGTCAAGCGAGTTCGAGCGGTCGAGGATGCCGTGCATGTTGGTCATGGCCTGACTCCGGGCGTGGCACTCGCTGCGGCTGCCTCCTGCGTCGCGCCGCGGCGCATGCGGAAGGGTACGCTCTCGACCACCGCACCGACGAGGGCGGAAAAGCGATACCCGCCATTCTCCACCGCGCGCTCGATCGTCGCCAGAGCGGGTTCGTCGCACGGTTCGAGACCCCGGCCGAGGGCATAGATCAACATTTTCGTCGCCACACAGCGGACGAACTCCTCCCGCCGGTCGAGGACGTACTGTTTGAGGCCCGTCAGCCCCACGATTCTGCGGCCGCCCACGTCGGCCGCTGCCCGATCGGGTCGAACTCCTCGAGCGCGAAGCCAAAGGCATCCATGCGTTGATGGCATCCCGCGCAGCGGGGGTCCGCCCGGTGCTGCTCCATCCGTTGCCGCAGCGTTCCCGTCAGCCGACGGCGTTCCGTGTCTTCGATCGACGGCACGTCAGCGGGGGCCATGGGCGGTGGAGCGCCGAGCAGTTGCTCGAGAACCCACTTGCCCCGTTTGACCGGCGACGTGCGGGCCGGGTTGGACGTCACCGTGAGGATCGACGCCTGGCCGAGCAGCCCGCCGCGGACACCGGGATCGAGCGTCACCCGCCGCCACTCGTATTTCTCCAACGGCGGCTGCGGCTTTATTCCATACAGCACGGCGAGATTGCCGTTGATCCAGGTGAAATCGGAATCGAGCAGCAGCATGAGGCTGCCGTCGGAACGAAACACGTCAGCGACGTACCGCCGCGTCTCCTCGACCATCGCGGTTGCGAGGGCGGGCCGCCACAGCGCGAACTGCTCCGCGTCGACACCGTGTATCGCGAGCCGCCCCAGCCCGAGCCACTGCATCGCGAATTGATCGACCAACGCGGAAGCCCGCGGGTCGGCCAGCATCCGCCGCACCTGGGCATCGAGGTTCGCGGTGAGTGTGCCATCGACCGCGAGGCCGAGCAGCTCGTCGTCGGGGCATGAACTCCAGAGGAAATACGAGAGCCGCGTCGCCAGTTCGACGTCGGGGACGGGCACCGCGCCGGTCGAATCCGGAGGCGGGGGCGACTCGATCCGGAACACGAACTCGGGCGACGCCAGCACGGCGGCGATGGCTCCGCGCAGGCCGTCGTCGCGCGACGCACCCGCCGCTACGGCGTCGTCCACGACCCGCACGAGGCGGTCGACGGCCGCCGGTTCGACGGGGCGCCGCCAGGCGCGGCGGGCGAGCGTTGCCAGATTCTCGCGCGTCTGCAGGTCCGCGGGCAGCGTGGGGGCGGCCCGGAGAAAAGCCCTCGTCGCCGCACTGCGGGCATCACGCGGTCCCTCGTACCCCAGCCACTCCACGTGCAGCGTGGGCGGTGCACCACCGCCCTCCGGCTTGAGGGCCCCGACCATGACCCGCTCCACCCCGGCCATGCGTTGGAGCGGCACGGCGATCGTCTGGGCATCCTCCGGCGATCGAGCCGTGATCTCATGCACGGCGAGGATCACGCGCGGCTCCGGGTTGTCGAGTCCTTTGCCGTCGAGGGTCGCGCGTTCCGCGGGTGTCAACCGCGTCTCCATCTTGCGGCCCGCGACCATCAGCGCCGCCTTCACCGGGCGTCCGTCGGGCGCGGTCGCGTAGAGGCGGGCACGCACGACGTATTCACCGTCGGCGTCGAGAGGAGCCGGCGTGCTGAGCGGGCCGGCCAGGATCGGCTCGTCGGCATCGGCCCGGATTGGGCGAAACCGGTCGCGCGGCACATGCGGGTTCGCCGGCTCGCAAAACCTGCCGGCTATCTCCCGGACGACCGGCTTCGGAGGCACGACCGGCAGCACCCTTGCAGCCACGTCCTCGGCGGCGGCGAGATACCGCTCCATGAGCAACGGCGACACGGTGAGCACGTCGGCGATGTTGCTGAATCCGTAGCCGACGCCGTCGGCGGGGAACGTCTCGCCGGCCTGAAAGTCGGTCGAAAACAGGTCGCGGATCGTGTTGTCATACTCGGCCCGGTTGAGTCGCCGGAGCACGTTCGGCCCCGGGTCGGGCGGCACGGTGGCATCCGCCCGGGCGATCGCGTCGCGGACGGTCGCCAGGAAGGCGTCGCGTTCGGCGGCCGGCGGTGGCGTTGCGTCGTCTGGCGGCGGCATCTCGCCAGCGGCCACGCGACTGAGGATTTTTCGCCACCGTTGCCGGTCCCCGAGGACATCGATCCCAGACCGAACGGGGGCGAGATCGAAGCCCATCTCGGCCTCGGGTCCGGCATGGCAGTCAAGACAATGCCGCTCCACATAGCCGAGCACGTCGGACTGAAACTCGCCGGCCGCCGCCAGCGTGGCCACGGCCAT
>Ga0315902_10010827_pt1 | contig 12045 bp, 21 predicted proteins | sample LakEriMetagenome_9_FD_203523 | JGI IMG/M metagenome (GOLD analysis project Ga0315902, IMG submission 203523) | Freshwater fungal communities from buoy surface, Lake Erie, Ohio, United States - Buoy 12 MA117 | ecosystem: Environmental > Aquatic > Freshwater > Lake > Lake biofilm | place: USA... | reverse complement strand
GAGCGCAAAAAATATTAATGATTGAAAATGATTTACTTGGTTCTAACTTGATTGATAATCAACAAAAACAAAAGCTACTTAACGAAACACGCTTATTGCGTGAAAGACAACCTGGTACAGTAGCTTATAATACAGCACTAGCAAACGCAGAGCAAACGATTAGCAATCTACGAAACTATGGTACTGCTGATTTACAACAAGTCACAACCAACAAGGGCAACAAGTATATAGCAGATGCTGAGATAACCAAGCGTGAACAAATTGCTAGAGAGCTTGTCAGAGAAGGGATAGTGAGTCCACAAGAGTTCGCTGGAATGATGATGAAATACAAAGAAATGCGGAAAGGGTATAATATTAGATAATGACAGTTACCAAGACAGATATAACAGCGAATAAACCTGCCACTAACCAACTAACTCAGGTCAGTGCTGGTGATACGGTAACAGCAGAAATCGAAAATGCTAATAACCTATTGCTCTTACAAGCGGTGATATTAGCGTATAACTGGATTATCGACTCAGGGGTTGAGCTTAACGGAACTAACATTTTCACTGCAGCACAACAATTTGCAGCAGGTTTAAAGACTTACCAAATCGACCCATTAAACCCTAATGGAGATATCTTAATCAACTCTGGTACTGGTAATGTATATCAAAACTCTATTAGTGCTTTAACTAAGTATCTAACCTACCAAGAGATAACTGCTTTGATTGCGGCTGTTAGTGGTGTGACGGACGGAGATAAGGGTGATATCACCATCAGTGGTGGTGCTAATATTTTCACGATTGATAACAGTGCGGTAACGACTGCCAAGATTGCTGATAGTAATGTCACAGAAATCAAACTAGCTACTGACTCAGTAACAACAAACAAGATAGCTAATCTTAATGTCACCGAGGGAAAACTAGCCACTGATGCAGTGACAACAAACAAGATAGCCAATCTTAACGTCACTGAGGGTAAACTAGCTGATAACGCTGTGACTACTAACAAGATTGCTAACGGAACAATCACTGCTAATAAGCTAGGTTTCACAGTAGCTGGAACGCTGGTTAAAAACACAGAAGCTGTTTTAGGCAGTAATTCGATAGTCACATCTACAAGCACCACGGCAAGTGGGTTGAGTGTGGCCTACACACCAGTGGTGAACACTAACGATAGATATATATACGGGGAAATCGACTGGAATGTAAATGACCCTGATGGGGCTGTGGCAGAGGCTTACATAGAATTACAATTTTCAACCGACAACAGCACTTGGACAACGTTAGAAACATATACTAGAAGCGCAAATCTTGGAGCTGGTGCTAAGGAAGTGAAAGTCACAGAAGCTAGTTTAGGCAGTGATTCTATAACCACTTCCACCACTTACCAAGCAAGTGGATTAAGTATCGCATACACTCCTGTTGATGGAGCAAATATTAGATATATAGATTTGAGGGTATTGATGGGAGCTGATGATACAGATTCAATCGCATCAAGTCAAATGCAGTTGCAGTATTCAACTAACAATAGTACTTGGAGTGCTTTAGACACGTATATAAATTATCAGTCTTCTGGTGGAGCTAGTTCTTCAAATCAAATAGTCCCAGTTTTTGCAACTTTTAGACATAATGCCTCAACAAGCACTCCTTACTATAGAATAGCTCACAGATCTAACCCTTCAGGTGGTGGCACTAGCACTGTTTTTAATGGTGCAGATCTAAGAGTGAGAGAAGTGGAAGAACAATATGTGATTAATAACAGAAATCCAATAACATTTTTTGTTAAGCACAATCTAAACACAGGCACTCCTTATTATCGAGTGGCTCATAGAGTTCTTTCTGGTGACCAATCTACAATCTACACAGGCTCAGTGCTTAGAGTGATGGAGTTTAGCTTATGACAGGAAAAGATTTAGTTGATATTGGTGTGTATTTTTCGCAAGGTCGTGCGTTTACGATTGTTAATAATGTGCTTTCTTTTGATGATGGGTTTGAACCAAGCGAAGCACAAAAGCAAGAAGCTCTTCTTGAGATGACTAAGAAGCATAAGATACAAGAGATTGACAACAAATATAGTGTGCTAAGAGGAAAGCTTCTCACACAAGGGGCTTTTATGTCGTTAGTGTATAGTCTTAAACTACAAGAGGCTAAGGATTTCACAGCTAATAAACCAGGCCAATACCAATTATTACAGGCTTCTGTGGACGCTGGAGAGGCGCAAAACCTACAAGGGGCCGCACAACTCATACTAAGCAAAGAAAGTGAACTGATGACGATTCTAGCAGGGTATGAAACACAAAGACTCACAGAAAAGAACGCAGTGAAAAATGCTACAACTATAGAAGGAATAAATAATGGCGGACAAGAAATTTAGTTTTAAAAAAGAACATAAATCTTCTAAAGGTGGTTTAACAGAGAAAGGGCGCAAGGCTTACAATGCTGCAACAGGCTCTAATCTAAAGCCTCCTCAACCACAAGGTGGAGCTAGAAAAAAATCATATTGTGCTAGAAGTAAAGGACAGATGAACGATTTTAATATTGATTGTTCAAAGACTCCCGAAAAAAGAATTTGTAAGGCAAGAAAAAGGTGGAAATGTTAATCATGAAGAAGAACAGTTTATACGGAAACATCAACAAGAGAAAAAAAGCAGGCACTTCTAGGCCTAAGTCTAAATCTACAATAGACCCTAAGGTTTATAAGAAGATGAAAGAAAAAAAAGGTGGTTTCTAATGCCAAAAAAATTAGAAAGATGTGTGAAGAAAGTATCAAAAACAGGCAAGGACAAATCTAGTTCTTATGCCATTTGTAATGCAAGTTTAGCTAAGGCTAAGAAAAAGAAAAAGTAGGAGAGAGAACAATGAAAAAATCATGTAAACATAACGGTAAAAAACACGAAAAAACAGAAAGCAAGAGAGAAAGAATTGCGGAGTATGGGAAAAAAGCTGTTATGAAAAAAACCTTATCTAAAAAGAAAAAATAGTGATATATTGGAGAAGTTATGACAAAATATTTAAAAAAACCTATTGACTCAGAGAACTATGTAAGTAATGCTGTGTTTCGTTCTGGATTAACCCCAGATGATCCAGTGGTACTTGATGGTAAAAACATTCAAGGTGATGTGGTGGCGGTATCTGGAGCAGGCGCAATTCCTGTGACAGCAGCAGTGGTTAAATTAACCACCACTGGCGCAAATGCACTCACTTTGGCTGATGGCACTGATGGTCAAATAATTACGATTGCAATGATCACCGATGGTGGAGATGGTACGCTCACCCCAGCTAATAAGCAAGGGTTTAGCACTGTCACATTTAATGATGCAGGCGATGTTTGCACTTTATTGTTCACTAATAGCAAATGGTTTGTACTAGCTAATAATGGCTGTACGATAGCTTAACTATGAGCAAACAATCGGTGGAAATTAAAGACTTGCTTTATGAGAATGGCAAACAAATTCAGCCATTTATCCCACTTTCTGCTTATTCCGAAGCAATCCTAAGCCCCTGGAATAAACTCACCGTTAGTGCTTCAGCCACGAATGAAGCACTAGCAATCGGTGATTTAGGAACTGTGAAGCGATTAGATTTAAGAGTGGAACCAGCAGATGTGGATAAAATCACAGTGAAATATAACGGCTCTAGTAAAGCTTATGCTGTGAGTCCTTTAGATACCACCACCGAGAGTATTTCTGGTATCACAGCAAGCAATTCTTCCACAGCTATAGTAAATTTATATTGGAGAGCTGTGTATGCCTAAGGGTGATGCTGTTAGTTATAAATCCCAATGTTTTTACAATGCAGTGTTGGCTAATCCTGATTTGGGATTATTGCAATATATTTCAAAAGATGCTGATAGCACCGTTAAGGTGTATGTGAGTGTTCATAATATAGCTGCTAATGCTGTTGATGAAGCTATTAGCATTGACGATGATGATAATACAAAAATCACGTTTCTATGGGACACAGCAAGCGTGGGTAATGATTTTTTAACAGTGAAGATTAACGGAGACACCGATGCAAGAGCGGTGAAGCCAATTAGAATTATAAGTGGAAAGCTCACATCACTAACAGTGAGTAGTAGTGATACAGTGAGTGCCAACTATCTAGGAATAGCTAGGGTGGTGATAAGCGATTCAACAAATGTCATTTTAAGAAAGGAGAGTGAATAAAATGAAATTGTTTGCAGAAGAAAAAAGAACAGAACTATTAAAGATAAAGATAAAGCCTAAGGTGTTGAAAAAAGCCTTAGATTTATGGTTTATGCTTTACCCTCATAGTGAGGAGCCTAACTTTGATGATTTGTTTCAAGAGATGATAATCGAAGCTTGTAAGGCTAAAAACTTGATTACTATTGATGACCTACCAGAAAACCTACGAGAAGAGGCAATGCGTATTTTAACCAATGAGCAGAATAATATGATTCACATGCCACAAGTGGTTACAAATTATGACAATGGTGGTAAGGTGGAAGACAGCGTGACAAACTTATTAAGATAAGGGGAATTTATGGCATACGGACAACAAGCAAGAGATAGTAGAAGTCAAACAGTACCAAACGTGTTTGAACCTAGTGGCAGCACCCAAAAACTCACTTCAAGTGGCACTTCAGTGGCTTCCACAGCATATACAAAAGATACTGTCATTAGGATTGTTTCTGATGCTGATTGCCATTACAAGATTGGCACTGCACCCACAGCAGCCAACACAGATGTTTATTTACCAAGCAAGAGTGGAGAGCAGATACTTGTTAAAGAAGGCAAAAAGGTGGCGGTTATCGCTGCTAGTGTGAACGTGTATTTAACGGAGTTAAACTAATGGCTGGATTTTTTGGTGGTAGCGGAGAAGTTAAACTTAAAACCGCAGAAGACCTTATCAATCTTTTAAAGGGTGAACCTGGGGTGGCTGGCATTCAAGGTGCTAAAGGCGACCAAGGTGACAAAGGGGAAAAGGGTGATAAAGGTGAAAAAGGTGAAAAAGGCGACCAAGGGGAGCGTGGATTACAAGGGATTCCTGGTGTCCAAGGCCCGAAAGGTGATAAGGGTGATATTGGCCCTAAAGGTGTTAAAGGTGAAAAAGGTGATAAAGGCGACCAAGGATTGCCTGGTTTCCCTGGTGCAAAAGGGGATATCGGAATCACAGGCCCGAAAGGAGAGCCAGGCCCCCAAGGAATTAAAGGGGACATTGGCCCGCAAGGAGAAAAAGGCGATAAAGGCGATAAGGGAGACCCAGGAGAAAAGGGCGATAAAGGCGACAAGGGAGACCCTGGTAAGAATGCGCCTCTCTCATCGTGGGTACGGATTAACGATATAGCATTAGAAACTGTATCCAGAGGCCGTTTTGTGGCATTTTCAGAAGGATTCCCTAGTAATTCATTGTTCGCTTTAAAAGCGTTTGTTGCAGGGAAAGCGGTGGATAGCAATGCTTGGATTATCGAGCAAAAGTTATTTATTATCAATCCTTCTAAAAAGTCGATTAATAGTAGAAATTTAATCGCAGCAGAGCGCACCCATTCAGATTTAGATTTTAATGTGGAATTGCTTGACGATTCATACAATCTAGTTATTCATTCAATAGACATGTGTTTTAATTGGAAAGTTTACCTAGAGGTGTATGCTCTATGATAAACAACTTTTTATTCAATGGATTTTTTATTTTCTTGAATAAAGTGTTTGGGCCTACAGTGAATTATTATTTATTGCAGGAAGATGGTAATTATTTATTACAAGAAGATGGTAATAAAATAATTTTGTAGGAGTGTGAAGATTGCCAGATTTACCAATAACAGGACTGCCAGCAATCACCGAACCAGGTGCAAGTGACCTCTATGCCATTGTTAATAGTGGTGTCACATCTAAGGTGACAAGAGCTAACAACAATAAAATCATCACCGAAAGCACTGCTAAAACTTCTAACTATACATTCACAGCAAACGATGAAACGATAAAATTTGACACTTCAAGTGGTAATATTACTGCTTCTCTACCCACCGCAGTGGGCATTAAAGGGAAGTGGTATGTGGCTATTAAAACAAGCGCAAGCAACACTTTAACGATTGACCCTGATGGAAGCGAAACTATTAATGGTTCTAGCACTTATGCAATCACTAATAACAATAGCACTGTGACAATTCAGAGCGATGGTTCTAATTGGTATGTGACAAGCATTGGTGTGCAGGGAGCTGGTAATGGTGATGTGATAGGCCCTAGTAGCAGCACCGATAATGCGCTGGTAAGATTCGATTCCACCACTGGTAAGCTAATTCAAAACAGCACTGCTATCCTCTCCGACACAGGAGCGTTAGACACTGCTAACGTGACCACCGATTATATTCAGATTGACACAGCAGCCACCCCACCCACGATTGTGGAAGGCACTTTAGCTTGGAATGCCACAGAAGGCTCATTGGAACTAGGTTTCAGTGGCGGCAATACGAGTAATGTACTTGGTGAAGATTTGCATGTGAGAGTGACAAACGCTGAAGCCACCACTCTTAATAAGGGTGAAGTGGTGTATTTATTTGGTGCTTCTGGGAATAGAGCCACAGTGAAAAGAGCTTCTAATACTAGCGATACAACAAGCTCTAAAACTTTGGGTATTGTGGCAGAATCTATTGCTGCAAATCAAACTGGTTTTGTCATCACTCAGGGTGTTATTGATGGAATGAGCTTAGGAAGCCCTTATGTGGACGGAGATACGCTTTGGCTTGACTCCACTGCAGGAGCTTTTACAAGAACGAAGCCCACACAACCAAATCATTTAGTTTTCATTGGAGTGGTGGAGCGTGCAAATGCTGGGAATGGTCAAATCTATGTGAAGCCACAAAATGGCTACGAGATAAACGAACTACATGATGTGCTAATTTCAAGCCCACAGAACGGACAATTATTAATCAGAGACGAAACCGCAGGCCTATGGGAAAACGCTTTTCTCACTGCTGGTTCTAATATTACAATCACAAATGCGGCTGGTTCTATTTCTATTGCCACCACAAATCCAGGCCTCACTGATGGTGATAAAGGAGATATCACTGTATCTGCTTCTGGAGCCACTTGGACGATTGATAATCAAGCTGTCACCTACGCAAAGATTCAGAATGTCACTGATAGCCGTTTACTTGGTAGAGCAGACGGCACAACTGGTACAATGCAAGAAATAACACTTGGCAGCAATTTAAGTTTTAGTGGAACCACTCTAAATGCAGCAGTGCCTGTGATAACATCTGGAACAGCAACACCAAGTGGTGGTAATGATGGGGACATTTACTTACAATACACATAAAGGAAATATATGATCGTAGAAATTATAGGCGGAACAATTTTTTATCAGGCAGGCACGGGCGACTGGATTGCAAACATAAAAGCTAGTGGCAGCGAAATCGAAATCGAGTTTGGTTCTAATTTAGGCACGATGGAGATGTCGTCTGGGGTGAATTATGATAATCTAGCAGGTTTTATTGGGCAAGTGAAAGCTGATGCTATTAGCAGAGGCGTAAATTGGAGCGGTAACTAATGGCGGCACTCACAGATTTATCAGATTTAATTAATCGCTTTACTGGCGGTAATAACGGCACTCCTGAAAACATTTTTGCTTTCAAAGCGGGTAGGGTAAACGGAGTGGGAGCAACCACTCCTGCGGTGGGTCGCTACACTTCACTTTGGCAATACGATAGCACTTATGGGAACGGTTCTGCTCCTGGTGCAGCAGCGATTCCCACGAATAGCACCAATGGCGCATTACCAATCACAAATCCAGGTGGTTCAAGAGAGAAATGGCTCACTCAAATATTTGCCACTTGTACCACACCAGGGATATTACTAGTGTATGACAGGCTTTTGCATATAAGTGGTTTAAGTGGAGTTTCCACAGCAGACCAAACAGTGCAAGGAACCACTCCCACACCAGCACTCACACGCAACACAGGTGGGGTGGGCAATATAGCGTTTTATGAAATTTATTCACTCATTGGCACTACAAGTACAACTTTGACAATGACCTATACAAACAGTGCAGGAACCACAGGCCGCACTTCTACAATCAACATCGGAGCCACTGGTTTTAGAGAAGTAACAAGAATGATTCCGATTCCATTAGCGGCAGGCGACAAAGGTATTCAAGCGATTGATAAGGTGAAGCTCACAGCCACCACTGGAACGGCAGGAGACTTTGGGATTACGATTGCTAGGCCGATTGCCTATATTCCTATTGGAGCGGCAGCATCACCAGGATTCAGAGATTTCACCACTGGTTTACCTGGATTGCCAAAGATTGACACTAATGCTTGTTTAGCTTTTGCATTTTTACAAAACGCAGCAGTAGTCGGTGAATATAGTTATGGGTTAAGTTTTGTGGAGAAATAACAATGGCTTTTAGTGGATACAGTACATTTTTATCATCACTAGAAGAACAAAACATGGTCAATGCCACCATCACTGGAACCACTGCCGCTAACACTAGATTGCATGACCTTTACAGACTCACATTAGACCCCACCACTGCATTATTTCCAGCGATTCCTTCCACAGCAGCAGCTCTAAGCAAATCAGATACCAGCGCACTAAATTATTATCTACCTAACTATTCGCCTGAAAGCCCGTACATCATTGGTGCTAGATTAGGTACAGCATCGGCCACAGGCATTTATTATATAATTGATAGATTGTCTCACCAAGGGGGTTTAAACGGAACGATTACCACAGCACAAACTACAAATCTTCCAACAGCCGCACTCACTCGCTACACTGATGGAGTGGGGGTGATGATTGGCCTAACAATTTATACAGCAATTGGTGGTACAGCAACCACAGTGACAGTTTCATATACCAACCAAGCAGGGGTGTCAGGCAGAACCACAGCAATACAAGCAATCGGTGGATCTGGTAATAGCTCAACAGGTAGAATGATTTTTTTACCATTGCAAGCTGGCGATACAGGTGTCAGGTCAGTGGAGAGTGTCACTTTAGCAGCAACCACTGGAACTGCTGGGAACTTTGGAGTGACTTTATTCAAGATTCTTGGAGCGGTGTGTGTGGACAACGTACAAGCAGTGACTTGGAACGATATTATCACTGGTGGTTTTATTGGTGGGATTCCAGAGCTTTCAGATACATCTCATTTGAGTTTAATGGGCATTTTTAACGATACAACTTCTTCAGGTGGCTTGTCAATTTTCATCGGGGAATCATAATGGCAACTAGAAGATTTTTTGATGGGGCACAAACAGAAATTGGTTCACTACCAATCGTAGGTATTGTTGCTGCTGTCACTAAAATCTGGATTAAGATTTCAGGGGTTTGGAAAGAATCCACCCCATATATAAAAATTTCAGGGGTGTGGAAATTAGCCACTCCGTATATTAAAGTGCTGGGAGTGTGGAAATAACACAATTACCATTTATCCTCTATAATACTAATATGCAATTCAAGATCAGCCACGAATTACTAACTAAAATAGTGAATTACCTAGCTAGTAAGCCGTGGAATGAAGTTAATAACTTACTTATACAAATACAATCTTTAGTACCAGAGGAGACAACCGAACATGTTGAAGAATAAAAAAGCAGAACTAGATATCACTTACCCAGAGAGAGGTTATCTAGATGATAACGGTTATCTACATTTAGTCAGCAATAAGGGTGATGATACCAACCTTGGTTGCATCAAAGGGCTTGATGGCAAAGATGGTAAAGATGGGAAAGACGGACTTGATGGTAAAGATGGCAAGGACGGGAAAGATGGACTTGATGGAAAAGACGGAGCTAACGGCAAAGACGGGTTTGATGGTAAGGACGGCAAAGACGGAATCGACGGCAAGGACGGCAAAGACGGCAAGGACGGAATTGACGGCAAAGATGGTTTAGACGGTAAGAAAGGCCAAAAAGGCGAGCCAGGTGAGAAAGGTGAGCAAGGTGAGAAAGGCGATAAGGGTGACAAGGGCGAACAAGGCGAACAAGGCCCTGTTGGTGAGTCTGGTGGTTCTAAGAACTTTAAAATCATTGACGTTAATGTCACAACTAACCAAGAGAATCCTAATAAAGAGATAGCAGTAATCCTTGTTGAAAATCTCAGCGTAATCGAGTTTGATATCCTTGGATATGGTGCAAGCGGCTTAAACTGGTTTGCAAGTGAAAAAGCAGCAGTATTTGTTGTAACTGATAGGGTTGAAAAAGTACAAGAAGATATCATCAAAAAACCAGTGAGAACTTCAAACCCTGCTCTTAAGGTAGTTTTAAACCCTGTTACATCAGGCGTATCAATAGTAGTACATGGTTCTCCTGACGAAGAAATGATTTGGAAAGGGAAAATCACGATTGGAGCGATATAATGGTGAAAGATTTGGAATCAGAAGTTAGAGATTTAGATAGAAGACTCACGCACGTGGAAGCACTTGTGAATAATATTCTATCTTCAATTAATGAGATAAAAGCATCACTAGCCAAAGTGACAGAATCTCAACAAGCATTAGAGCTTAAGCTTGCATGGGCAGCAGGAGCAGTGGCAATCGCTACGATTATCGCTCAGATTGCAATCCAGGGAATTTTCGCTTTTGTACAATGATAATACCAAAGACTAAAACTAAAAACTTCAATCTGCATGAGATTATTCATAGAGTAGATACTTTTGATTTAAACAATATCGGAATTGCTTATATAGCAATGGGCTATATGCAACGCTTGAGAGATGAACTCAGCTTGCATTTTGGCAAAGATATTCCTTTAAAAATCACAAGCGGCTATCGAGAACTCGAGTATAATCGTTCACTTAAATCATCTGACAATAGTTTTCATGTTTGGCGTTATCAAGATGGTGAAGCACTCTGGGCGATTGACTTTGAGCCACTTAATATTAGTCCTATATTTGTTTATGAGTATCTGGCTAAGAAGAAACTATTTAATGGTGAGTTATATTACCATAGCAAGTATAATTTTATTCACATTGCCCCTAATGGCGTAGTGAGTAAAACGCCGTGGATCGTATAAAAAGGAGTAAATAATGAAAGGTAAAACTTGCGGTAAGAAATTAAAGAAAGTTCTTAAACCAAAGAAAAAGAAATAGTGATATAATAACACTGTACCTTCTTCCCGGCCTTAGTATATCTAAGGCCTTTTTTTTAGAATTTAGGCCCAAAAACTTTAACAGCAAACTCCATACGCTTGCGCTTCCAAAAGCCAACACCAGGCGAATCTTTTAGCATTTCACCAAAGACTTTATGTACTAGCTTAGATGGTCTAAACTTATGCTCACAATATACATCATGAATAATCGCTGCTTCAATCGTATCCGGTGATAAAGGGTGTCCGACTGTAAGCCAAAAAGGTCTTGGGATACTGGCTCCATCTGTCACTGTTCCTGCGGGGGCAAGCCAAAGCCTGCCATCATCATCTATATACCGCAATTCAGTTAAAGTTTTTATTTTACCGTTGAGATTATCCGGCCATTCGGTCTCTACTGGTTTACCAATCCATTTACCCATACCCTATTATACATAGTAATCTAAATCTTCGTCAAAGATATCCCTTAAACTACTTAGGGTACGCTTCACCGTTTGGTGGATTGCTTGTCTTGTAATCCTAACTTTATGGTGAATTTTGAAATAGTCACAAATCTCTATATGCGTCATTGGCTCCGTATCATCAAGTCCAAATCGTAATTTAAAAATCAACTGCGCTCTCTCTGGTTGTTTTTGTAATTCCTTCAATAAAATTTTTTTAAGATTCTTACGGCTAATCTCATCTTCGATATCAATGTTCTTAGTACATAGCTTAATGCTATCCATATCGCTATCAGAGATACTGTTAAGCAATAGGTTGCCATGTTCTCCAAGCTCAAGATCTAAAGTCCCGACATAGTTATACTTACCGTTATACTCATCTAACCGTTTCTGCACAACTTTAACAGGAATATCTAAAAACTCTGCTAATTCCTCGTTGCTAGGCTCTCTATTGAACTTTTTAGTGAGTTCCCTAATTGCCATCTTCATTTGCATAACTCGCTCGTGTAAATGGACAGGAGTGCGTATCATTGCGGCTTTGTCTATGAGTGCCCTGCGAATCGTCTGAGAAATCCAA